>Ga0163108_10000173_pt1 | contig 47840 bp, 34 predicted proteins | sample Fk1155metaG_FD_109644 | JGI IMG/M metagenome (GOLD analysis project Ga0163108, IMG submission 109644) | Marine microbial communities from the Central Pacific Ocean - Fk160115 155m metaG | ecosystem: Environmental > Aquatic > Marine > Oceanic > Photic zone | place: The Central Pacific Ocean...
CTGGAAACGCCGGGAGGCGGCCCAGAAAGAGCTCATCAAGGCCGGTAACGAGGCTCTCCCGCTGCTGAAGAAGTATTCTTCCTCAACCGACATCGAGCTCGCCAGGCGCTCCAGGATTCTGCGGGAAAAACTCGACCCGATGATTTTCACCTTCCAATTGCTGGAAATCAGGCTTGGGGACCAGCCTGAGATTCTTACCCAGTACACCGGCAAAGGTGAAAACAGGCGAGCCATCAAGCTGAGCGGAAAAAAGGCGAAGGGAAGAAACCTTTCGGGCTACGTAATTTCCTGGGAATCCAACGAACCCGGGAAATACCAGGTCCAGGTGAGGGAAGGAGCATCGCAGACCAACCCCGGCATCGTCCTCGATACCCCCCTCCCCACCTCCCCCGCCCTCAGCACCCTGAAGCTCGCCGAGGAGGTACGTTACGAACACCGCGGAGTCGTAACGAGCCGGGAGCGCTTCCCCCTGGTCAGAATTCTGCATCAGCAACATCAGCGCCTCTCTGAAAGCGGTGAAACCCGCAAAACCGTCTTCTCGCTGGACCTGCTCCACCGTCTCCTGTTCGAGCAGGCCCACAGTGACGATCTGAGTGAACGTATCGAGGCTCTCGCCTTACTGGTCCAACTGGCGCCCGCCGAGGCGAAGACGACCTTCCTGGACGCCCTGAAGCAGCCTGAGACCTCCTCGCTGGGCGCGCTGGGGCTCGCGGCGCTGGGCGAAGCCTCAGCGCCCGAACTGCTTGCGAAAATCCTGGAGGAACCAGCCTCACAGGCCGGCGGCGGCCCTCCCGGCAAGCCTGCAGGGAAGGGACCGGACTCCAGACTGGATGCCGCTGTGGCACTCAGCCGAATTGGCGACCTCAGGGGGGTCGGCTACCTTCTACGCAAGCTCAACGAACGTGATCTTGTGCAGCTTTTCAGGATCATTTCGACCCTGGCCGACCTGGCTCCGAAGATCGCCCTGAAACCGGAGCTGCGTGAACAATTCCTGCGGCTCGCGCTCCGCGATGACACCATCACCCAGGCTCCCTGGAACTTCTACCACTACGAAGCTCAGTATTTCTTTGTCCGGGCCATCGAAATCCTCGATCCCGAAAACGAGGAACACAGAACCCTGGCGGCCAATGCCCGCGACGTATTTGAGGGGCTGGCGCTCGGACAATACGGAACGACCTCCATTCCCCTCGGAGCCAGCTTTCCCCTCTGGCGGAAAGTTCACCGAATCGCCGCCGGCCGCGCTCAAAACACCCGGTCAGCAGAAGAGCAGAAGGAGGAGCTGGCATTCATTGAAAAGATCCTTTCCAAGGTCGAATCTTCGACCGGCCTGGGTGAGATCATGGGACGCGTCAAAAGCTACTTTTCCGGCGCGTCCATCCCCAATCCGTTCCTCATCCTGGTAATGAAAAACCTTGTCCGATGCGGCGCCAAGGGAGAAGAGACCCTGCGCTATGCCGCTCTCAGAGGCGCGAAAGACCTCTCCTCGGCCATTCTGCTCTCCTCCGGCCAATTGAAGCCGATCCTCGAAGCTATGGCCGAACTCTACGAAGACAAGGCCAACGCCAAGGCCGGCGCATCCCTGTCCTCCACCTCGAACCTGGTGCTGCCTGAGCTGCGCAGGCTGAGCGGTCTGCCCCTGAAACAATCCGCGGGCTCGGGACGGCGAGCCGACCTGGCGAAGCTGCGTAAATGGCTGCAGGATGAGGCGGAGGTCTCAAAACAGGAAAAAATCCTCCTTGGAAAGCAGGCCCAGGCGGGCGGCGTGAAGCTCACCTGCTATGAGTTTCTCCTGAGAATCAAAGCCAATCCTGAATCCGAAACCTCCTTCAAGCTCCTCGATGGACACCGGCACCTGATCGAGGCCAACCGGCCCCTCAGCTACCAGAACCGCTGGGGAGAACGCAGGGAGATCAGGCTGAACACCTCAGGAGCCAGCCGCCCGGCCGGCACCAGCCAGGTTCCCGTCACCTATCGCCTGAACTCGTTCAATTCCATCTCCGAAGGATCCCCAACCTTTATCAGCTCCGTCAGGAGCGATTCGGGAATCAAGTGGTACGAGATCGCCCGCAACGAAGCGAGGGCGCGCTACATCAGCCCGGCCGATTCGACCCGGGATCAGCGTCTCATCCTGGTCATTCCGCAAGAAGAAGAGCCTCCTGCTCCTGAAAATGCCGAGGGGCCGGGCGAAAAAACCGACGAAACCGTGGAGACCCTCTGGAAACAATTCCTCCAGCGGCACTTTCTCAAAGCGGAAGAAAATCCCACAGCGAGGTTCCGCGCTTCCTTTCTGAGGGTGCAGCGTCAGCTGCGGCTCCAGGAAGGAATCGCGGTGCTGAAGAAATGGCAGGAAAAGAACCCCGCTGTCGACCTGGCCGAACTGCTGCATCAACTCGGCGACCCATCGGGACTCGAACACCTCACCAAGTTGATGAGTTCCAGCACTGACACCATTCGCATCCAGGCCGGCAGAGCCCTTTGCGCCGCGGGAGATGAGGCCGGGACGGATTATCTTCTGGGCCTTGCCGTAACCAAAAAAACAGCGTTTGCGAGCAATTCCTACAACATCCTGGCCAGCTTCGAGAAATACATCGAAAAACGCGGTATCCAGGATGAACGCAGCATGAAAATCCTGACCCTCGTGCTGGGGCTCATCGACGTCACCCGGTATCAATCCAGTGGATTCCGGGTCATCAAGCAGGCGGCCGGACAGGATTTTGGTTATTACACCTCCAGGATTTCCGGCGGAACCTCCACCGGTCCCCAACTGACCGTGACACAGAGGCGCGCGGCCGCCATCAAGGCCGCCCGCCAGTGGTGGAAGGACCAGGCCGGCGGCGATTCGGACAGGAAATAGCCTCCGCCCCCGACGCGCCAGGGACCTTCCGGAACAACAATCCGTCCGCTAGTTCCGGAAACCCTGCGATCCGAACCGGGAGTCACTTTTTGTCGCACCCACCAGCGACATCTCCAGGCTCGATCTGACCCGTTTTTTCGCCCTTTCCCACCCGGCTCCCGGCACGCGGGTTGACCTGATTGACAAATTCAGGCCATCGCCAAAGAAAGCTACGACCACGGCCTGCCTCAGTCGATATGTATCCAGTGGGCAGCACTATTCCCCGCCGCAAGGCCGGGAGCGGCCCCGGCAGTAAAAACAATGGGTCTAACGAAACAGGACGCGGCCAGTACGCGGAGCCGGTTTCGTATCAAATTTTCTTCAACGACAGTTGAACACCTCCGACAGAAAGCCAGAACCGTGAGAGAAGTAGGACTCGAAGCATATTTCAGAGAGATCAATGTGGTTGATCTGCTGACCCCGGAACAGGAAATCGAGCTTGCCCACAAGATCCGCGCGGGTGACCCCGCGGCGAGGGAGCACATGACCAAGGCCAATCTTCGCCTGGTCGTCAGCATCGCGAAATATTACGTAGACCGCGGTCTCCCTCTCCAGGATCTCATCGAGGAAGGAAACCTCGGGCTGATCAAGGCCGTGGAAAAATTCGACCCCGCCGCCGGCTGCCGTTTCAGCACCTACGCCACCTGGTGGATCAAGCAGTCCATCAAGCGGGCCCTCGTCGATACGGTCAAGACGGTCAGGATCCCCTCCTATATGGTGGAGCTGATCAGCAAATGGAAAAACGCCGCTTCCGGACTCACCGTGAAGCTGGGTAGAAAACCTTTTTTCAACGAGGTAGCCCGGGAGCTCGATCTCGACCCCAAGAACCTCGGAATACTTAAAACCGCGCTGCGCACATCCAGCGGGACCGGTCAGACGGTGAGCCTGGAAAATATGTGGGCCATCAGTGAGGTCCTCGAGGACAAGAACGTGAAGCAGCCGGACGAGATCCTCTTCGATTCGATCGAGGTCGACATGATTGAGAGACTCCTCTCCATGGTCGACGAAAGAGAGTCGAAGATCCTGAGAATGCGCTACGGCCTGGTGGACGGGGACCCGATGACCCTCAAGGAAATAGGGGAGCGGGTCAACCTCTCGCGAGAGAGAGTACGTCAGATAGAGAACGAAGCTCTCAAGAAGCTCTACTGCATCCTGGCGTACGAACCGGAGACTATCCAGGAATCCTGAACCGCTCCGTAGCCGGTTGAGAGACGGGTTTCCTGGATAGCTCCACCCTTTACACGGCGGGGCCTGGAGGAATAATAAGGGGTGTCACGATACCCCTTCAGCTTTCTCCCGCGAGCCTGCCAATGAACGACGATCTCAAGGACTACATCCGTGAAGTGCCGGATTTCCCGAAACCGGGGATCGGCTTCAAGGACATCTCTCCCCTGCTGAAAGATGCCGGAGCCTTCGCCCGGGCCATCGAGGATATAGCGCAGCTCTGCCGCGATGTGTCCATCGAGGCCGATATCCTCGCCTGCCCCGAGGCCCGGGGCTTCATCTTCGGCGCCGCCCTCGCCGGCCATCTCGGTCTCGGCTTCATTCCAATCCGCAAGCCCGGCAAGCTGCCCTACGACACCTCGAGCGTTGAATACGAACTCGAATACGGCACCGACAGCATCGAGATGCACATCGATGCCGTCGAACAGGGTCAGCGGGTCCTGCTCGTTGACGATCTGCTGGCAACCGGTGGAACAACCCGGGCCTGCGTTGATCTCATCGAGCAGTCCGGCGGCCTCGTAGCCGCCTGTGTCTTCCTCATCGAGCTGACGTTTCTGCCCGGACGGGAAGTCCTCGAAGGATATGACGTTCATTCGTTGATACACTACTGATCAGGATCGACTGATCTGGACCGGGGCGGCGGCGAGTCCGCGGCGCCGGAGATTTCTCTCCCGCGAACCGATGGGATCATGATGGAAACGAAAAAAACGACAGCCGGGGCCGGCAGGACCAGCGCCAACCGTCTTCGTCCGATCGAGAGGATCCAGACCTCGAATGAATTTGAGAAGGTCAAGCGCTACGGGAAACGCCATCGCGCCGACTGCCTGCGCATCAACTACCTCCCCACGGACCGTGAGTTCTCACGCCTGGGACTGGTGGTGAGCCGGCGCCACGGAAACGCCGTCGCTCGAAATCGAATCAAACGCCTGATGAGAGAAGCCTTCCGCCAGGCGAAGAATGACCTGCCCGGCATCTATGATATCGTCCTGCTGCCGGCTGGAGAGCCCTGCGGACTCGATGAATACCTCGTAACGCTGCGGAGTTTCGCCGCGAAGCTCACCCCCGGGGAGAAACCGGAAACATGCTGAGAGTGATCATCAAGCTCCCCAGCCGGATGGCCCGAGGCCTGATCGCCCTCTACAAGAAATTCATCTCGCCGCTGCTGCCGCCCGCCTGTCGCTTCCAACCCACCTGCTCGCAATACTGCAGCGAGGCTCTCGAGGTCCACGGGTTCTTCAAGGGAGGATGGCTCGGCATGAAGAGAATTCTTCGCTGCAACCCGTTCTTCAAGGGGGGCCACGATCCCGTCCCCGGCGCAAAACACCCGGGAGAGAAACACGCTGGGGAAACAGCCGCCGTGCAAGAACAGCCCCGGGAAAAACAAGAAAACCTGAAGTGTGAGAAATGTACCAGTACTTCCTGAGCCTGCGCTTTTTCCGATCGCGGTTCCTGACCCTTGCCGCCTTCCTCTCGACGATGTTCGGGGTGGCGATGCTGCTCATCGTCCAGAGCGTCATGGGCGGCTACATGTCGCAGCTCAAGGAAAATATCCGCGGCCAGGAGGCGCACCTGCGAATCATCGGCAACGGTCCGCTCGGCCTGAAGAACCTGAGCGACGTCGAGGACGAGATCAGTTCCATAGCGGAAGTCGTCGGCTCGGCTCCCTTCATCGAACGCCTGGCTGTTTACCGCAGCGGGGTGTCGATCAAGCCGGTCACCCTCGCCGGGATCGACCCGGTACGCCAGGCGGAGGTCAGCGATTTCGCGAGCTACCTGCTTCGCCCGAACGAGCTGAATGAGCTGCTGCGAAAGCATCACCCTGGAGCCGACTCCGCCGGCGAAGAGGCCCTGGCGGAGGTCGATATGCCGCTGGCGATCGGTGATGTTCACTCTCTTCTTTCAGACCCGGATCGAGAGCCGCTGGGTGACGAAGAGTTGAGGCTGTTCTTTGACCTTGAATGGAGAATCGAGATCCTGAAGAAACATCGGCCTCTCCTGGTGAAGGAATTTCCCGTGCCCCCCGCCGGCATCATCGTGGGCATCCAATCGCTCCTCGACCGCCAGCTCATGCTGGGACAGGTCCTGACGGTCATCACCCTGAGCCCCGACACCGGCCGCGAAATCTCCGAACGCTTCCTCGTCACCGGCGCGATCAACACCGGGGACTTCCAGCTCGACGACAGCACCCTCTTCGCCGATGTCCAGAAGGTCCGCAACCTGCTCAACAGGGATCTCGACCAGAACGCCAGCCCCTACCGCTACCAGGGACTCCGTGTATCCCTGGATGAAAACCAGGTCGCGATCCAGGATCTCGATGCCCTGAACAATGTCAGGAACGAGGTCGTCCTGGCCATCGCCCGCTCGGGCTCGCTGCTGGCGGTCCAGACCTGGCCGGAAATTCGCGCCAACCTTCTCAAGGCCGTCGGCATCGAGAAGCTGCTGGTCTATTTCATCGTGCTGATCCTGATCATCTTCACCGGCTCGATGATCCTGCTCATGCTCACCCTGACCGTCATCGAGAAGACGAAAGACGTTGGCGTCCTCATGTCGCTGGGCGCGCCCCCGGGTGGAATCACGAAGATCTTCCTCTTCAACGGTCTGCTCATCTCGATGGCAGGAACCGCGCTCGGCCTGGCCCTGGGCTACGCCTTCAGCGCCAACATCAACGAGATCCATGACCTGATCTACGCGGTGAGCGGAGTAGAGCTCTTTCCCGCCGAGATCTACCAGATGGACAGGATCCCCGTTCACTTCTACCCCGCCGATATTCTCTGGTGTACCCTGCCGCCTGTAATAGTCGGTCTCCTGGCAAGCCTGGTCCCGGCCACCTGGGCCCCCCGGCGCGATCCGATCGGCTCCATTCAATATGAATAGCCGACCTCGATCAAAGACCCGCCCAGCTGCGGGCTTGACAAGTCCCCTCACTGAGGTTGCTATCTGAGCATGTCAGCATCTCCGAGCCCGAACGAACCGACCCTCTACTCGGTCCGCAATCTCCACAAGGAATACCAGATGCAGGGGGTGACGGTCCCCGTGCTGCGCGGCTGCGACCTCGAGGTGAAGCACGGAGAGATCCTGTCCATCATCGGGATGTCGGGAGTCGGCAAGACGACGCTGCTGAACATCATGGGACTGCTCGACAACCCGACCTCCGGTGAACTGATCTATTCGAGCGGCTCCGACAAGGAGCTGCAGAACTGCGATCTCGCGGGGCTGGGGCTCTCGAAGAAATGCTCGATTCGAAACAGGCACTTCGGCTTCGTCTTCCAGTTCTACCACCTTCTGCCCGACCTGACGGTCCTCGAGAACGTTCTCCTGCCTTCAATGATCGCCCTGAGCTACGGCAAATACACCAGCCAGAGGTCAAGGCTCGAGAAACGCGCCCGCGAGCTCCTCGACCGGGTCGGTGTGCTCGACCGAAGTGAATTCCCCCCCTCCCGGCTCTCCGGCGGAGAGCGCCAGCGGGTGGCGATCGCCAGGGCCCTGATGAACAACCCCGAGCTCGTCTTCTGCGATGAGCCGACCGGCAACCTCGACACCTCGACCGGTGAGCGCATCCACGAGCTGATCCTGGAGCTGAACCGGGAGCTCGACATCGGCTTCATTCTCGTAACCCACGACCAGGGCCTCGCCAGTCTCGCCAGCAGGATTCTCACCATGCGCGATGGCCGCTTCGAGGATCAATAGGCGGCGGCCGCAACGCCCGATAAGGCAATGATTATTGCCTCCTATCACAGGCTGGGTCTTTTGCAGGCGTAGACTCTTGGGTTATACTCATCGTTTCCCAGTCATTTCAATACCGGGAATTGCACGGGGTTACGCATTTCAACCCCGGCTGCTTCCGTTCTCAATATTTCAGGTGAAGTTTATGACCATTCTCAGAGTCAGGTCCGGAGCCGACAAGGGCAAGACCTACGAGATCACCGGCGAGAGCACGACCATCGGCCGTGAAGACGATTGCACGATCCAGATCCCGGACCAGGGAATCTCCCGGAAGCATTCCGAGATCTTCAGGATCGGCGAGATGTTCTTCATCCGCGATCTCGAGAGCCGCAACCACACCTTCGTCAACGAAAAGGAAGTTGACGAGGAGCTCCTGCGAATCGGCGACAGGATACAGATCGGCACCACCACGCTTGTTTTTGAGGACCGCAACGCCCAGCTTCGCGACTCGAGCCGGCTCATCCCCGAGGCCGAGTCCGGCTCAGCCGAGGCACCCTTCGACCCCACCTCTACGATCTCGCTGAAGCTGCCGGAATACTTCACCACTCGCTCGGAGGAAAAGGTCGAGGAGACCCGCGAGGAGCGCTACCTCAACGTATTACTGCAGCTCTCGCACGTGATCGCCGAAGAAAACAACCCCGCGGCGATGTTCAATAAGGTCAGCGAGGCGCTCGGAGGCAGCCTCGATGCCGACCACCTGTACCTTCTTGGAATCAAACCGGACTCGGATACAACGGAGGTAACAAGTCTCGATGACCTGGACATCCTCGGTCGTTTCGACAAGGTCGAAGATCCAGACCAGGCCGCGGGAGTGTCTCGCGGGATCGTCTCGCAGTGCCTCGAACAGAAGCACGCGATTCTCACCTCCGACGCCGCTCTCGATCAGAATTTCAACGCCATGGCCAGCGTCGTGATGAACCAGATCCGCTCGGTGATCTGCGCCCCGATCACGGTCCTCGGGAAAAACCTCGGCGTCATCTACATCTATTCGAGCAAACCGGAGGCCTTCCAGTCTGAAGATCTCGAGATCGCCTCGGCGGTCGGAATCCAGCTGGGCTCCACTCTCGAACTGCTCAAGCAGATGGAAAAGCAGGACCAGTTCTTCCGCAGCTCCATCAAGACCCTGGTAGCCGCGGCAGAAATGCGCACGCCCACCCCCCGGGGAATCTGCGAACGCGTCGCCTCCTACGCCCTGGCCATCGCCAGGGAGTTGAACTGGGATTCACAGCAGATTCGCGACGCCTGGCTCGCCGCCATGCTGCACGACATTGGCTCCATCCCCATGTCTGACCAGGAGCTTGAAAATGAGCTGCTCAACGAGCCCAAGCGCAATCACTACGCCCGGGAGATCCTCAACGACATACCCGGACTGGAAGAACTTCTGCCGGCGATCCAGCAACAGAACGAAAAATGGAACGGAAGCGGCTCTCCAGAGGGTCTCAAGGGAGACAGCATCTCCGAGTTGGCAAGGGTTCTCAGCATCGCCAAGGAGCTCGACAAGCAGCTCTACGGAGAAGACCTGGGCGAGGAGCCGCGGTCGGTGAAGGCCGCCCTGGTAAACATCAGGGACATGGCCGACAAGGAATTCGACATCAAGACGGTCAATGCCCTGTTGATCGCCTACCGAAACGGCAAGCTCTTCGACACGACCGAAGACTCACTGAAGACAACGGGAGACTGACTCGGCGCCCCTGGCTGCCGCGTCAGCTCTGCTTAACGTTATCCAGGTCCAACTGGATGCGGGCCTTGAGTTCCCGGATGGAGTTCAGTTCGCCGGCAAGGCGAGCCTCGAGGCCTGCCTCGCTCTTGATGTTGTTCTCGAGAGTCACCAGCTTGCTGACGAGATCCATAAAGCATTTCATGGCCCAGTCTTTCTCGTTCAGTCTCTGAACGCCTTTAGACTGCTGCGCGCGCTTCATGAACTCCCTGCCGGTCTCGTTATAGACCTTCTCGAAATACTCGATCTGGATGGCCACCAGCTCTGAATCGGGTTTGGCGAGGACGGTCTTGCTGGCCTTCTTCAGGTAACCCTGCGGATCGCTCTTTTTAGCGACCCCTGTATTTTTCAGAACGAAATAAGTCAGGGTCGGAATGCAGAGAGCTATCAGGAGTCCAGCGATGAGATCGACCGAGTCAAACTCGCCTCGGATTCTTTTATTCCCGGTTAACTTCATAGATGTTTCTCGTCAATCGTCGAAGAAGCCTTTGGTCTTGCTAAGATCGTGTCTGAGACGGCTGACCGTCTGCCTTGTGCCATTATACCCTTTGTATTCTCTCTTGATATAACCGTCCGCATCCATAAAAGGCTTCATGGCCCGGTCCCAGTCCTGCAGCCACTTGAAAAGCCTGTCGTCAAGAGCCTTTGAACGTGAGGCTGCTCCCGCATCTTCGGATCGAGACAGCTTGAGAACCTCATTGTATTCTCTCCGGAAGCTGCCAGCCCGCTTCTCCAGGGCCCGGATCCTGGTATTCGGATCAAGAACTTCGACTTCCGTGGTGTCCGTGAAGATCTTCGAACCAAAAACAACGAAAAACAGGATCGCCACCAGGGGGCCCGCTATCGCGAGCACCGCTCCTGTGGGCACCCCGGGCTTGCGCATTGGAGGCGCCCTGTAATTGCTCGGCGCGGACCGACTCTCAGGACGCTTTCCGCCGGGTTTTCCACTGGGCTTTCCACTGGGCTTTCCACCGAACTTTCCGCCGGGCTTTCCACTGGGTTTTCCACCGAACTTTCCACCGGGCTTTTTGCCCTTGAAGCCGCTCTTTTTCGATCCAAAAGAACTCTTTTTTTCAGCCTTGATCTTTTCAGCCTTGATCCTTGTCGGACGAAGACCCTGATCCTGAATCTTCCTGATCGCCTCGTCCTTGGATTCCGCAGTCACCTCGGACTGGACCTTCTGGCCATCTTTTTTTACTGCTTCAAACTCGAAGACGGGCATAAGCCCTCCTGTACCCCACCGTACCTACTTGATTGTCTTACTTATTTCTTACGTATAACGGCCCGGCAGACTTACATCCATCCGATTGCCGAGGAGAGCCCGCAGACGGTTTTCGTGCGTTCCTGACCGGACGGGTGATCTTCATTTCTCGCTATCCAGAAGCGACCTCCATATTAGCACGAGCCCAGGAACCGGCAAAGAACAGAATAGCTTCATCGGCCTCAGAGGGCTCCCAGAACGCTCAGAGCGGGGTTTCGTCACCAAGCTCGCCGCGCAATAAATCGACGAACTGGCCGAATTCCTCTTTGTTCCGAGAGTCTAACTGGACCAGGTTTTCGTGCGCGCTCAAAACTACCCGCTGGCGTTCATTCTGGCTGACGGCACTCGACTCGAGCCTCTGGAGTTCGATCTCCGGCAATTCTACCGGCGAATCACATAGCTGAACAAACTTGTCGATCCCCACCTCACCGAGAATCCGGCTGTGATCTTCAAGCGTGTTGACCAATACCACGAGCTTCGCCTCGCGCGAAATCCCCAGGAGGATCCCCATAAAGGTGCTGTCAAACCCATCGCATAGAGACAAATCGAAGATGAACTTGCGTCGTTCCTTCCCCTCGAGGTTCACGATAAATTGCTGAAAACCGATGCTGTTGTTCATCGTGCCCAGGCCGACAACCTGGACGAAAACGATATCATCGCTTTTAGCAACCAGGAAATGCCCTTCACCTGGTTTCGAATAGGAAGAGGAGGGACTCATCGACAAAGCAGCCTGCTTCAGAAACTGAGATCTGCAGGTAAATAAAAACCGGCCTGTCCCGAGTTCGTCGCTCAAGAGACGCCGTATGACACACGCTAACGCCAGCTACAACTCGCAAGAGAATTGATCCGCGGCGGCAGCGATTGCCGACCGGGAAGAAACGCCAGCGCTACAGCTATTGTGTAGCAAGGGGGCGGGAGGGTCAAACGATTGCATCAAGGTTGCCGCAATCGTAGAAAAAAGATCAGAGCTCTTCGAGGAGCTTCCTGGCCGCTCCCTCGATACGCTCGGAGGTTTCATATTCTCCGGCTTCGATGAGACGCTTGATCTCTTCCACCTTCTCCATACGAACCGCAGGTACCTGGGAAAGCTTCTCGAGCAATTGAGCCTGCTCGGAAATATTTACCTCGTCGGCTACCTTATCCGTAGACGCCGCCTTGTCAGGCCGCTGCGCCTCGGTCGGTTTCAGTTCCGGTCTCTCCGGACCGGAAATACCACCTGGACCATGAATTTCCATATTGTCCCCTCCCTTAACAGTCTGCGGGACTTGATTAGATGCCTGTAAACAGGCAGAAAACATCCCCTGTTATGATCAAATTTCACCTGATTTTTATCAGAGGATAAAGCCTTACTGCTACCCTCTTATCGGTCAGGCTCGCTGAAACCTTTGATAAAATCATGGTTTTTAAGGATTTTAGGAATTCAAATCTGCCCGAAAATGCTCCTGCCAGAGGGCTGCGGGCAAAAATCAACACCTCAACATAACTTGATTCTCATGAAGCGAGTCCTTACGTCCAAAGGACTTGCGTAGACCAGGAGGCTCCGTTCCCCCCCCCACCACGGCCCGCCTGCATGGGAAATGAAGGCGACTGGCGGCGGAGAAAGAAAAAATCAGAAAAAGGCGGTAACTTCTCGAAGTTACCGCCTTTTTCGCAGACATCCGCAGTGACCGCTACTTGCTTTGAAGCTCAATGACCACCTCGTGATGCTGCCCGGAAACAGTCTGTACCTGGACTTCCGCACTTACGGGCGGATTACCAAACCGGTGCGCCTTGACGGTGTAGTTGCCGGGAGAGACTCCGAGAAATTCGAACACGCCCTCGCGATCGGTCTTGGTTGTGCCGCCGGTAGCGGAGGTCGATTTATCAGCGCCGATGAGATAGACGGCGATACTTTTGACAGCCTGACGCCGTGAATCGACCACGACTCCTGATATGCTCGCAGCTGCGGCCAACTCAACCAGGAGTCCCTGGCTCTTGCCGGAGATCCGCGGGTCTACACCGCTCAGGCGCTCCTTGGCGAAATTGCCGTGGCTCACCTCGAGCGAGAGGACCTGGTCCTTGAGGCCCGCGAAGAAAAACTCCCCGGCGGCATCGGTTGTCACGATCGAGGTCGCCTTGCCGGGCTGGAAGGCCCTGGCGCCCTGGACAACACGTACCCTGGCACCTTCAACAGGCTCATTCGTTCCGGCTGCAACCACCACACCGCTCACGGTGCCGCCCTCACTCAGCTCGATATCGCCGACATCAAGGACGTCACCCGCCTCGACGCGGAGATCAGTCAGGGTCACGGCCGCGTACTGCAGAGAACGAATCGAGAGAGTGTAGATTCCATTCCCGACGCCCTTGTACTCGAAGCGTCCATCTGCTGGATTAAAATTGCGCGCCCTCAGGCGGGAACCGCTCTTGGCCTGGCCGTCCTTCGACTGGGGCCGAACAGTAAAGGATTTCGCGGGATTGCCGGCGGGGTCCAGTACGCGCCCGATGATGACAGCCAGGGGCTTGAGTTCTACGCGGAGATCCTGAGAACCCACCTTGACCTGTTCGGCCCGGTAGGTTCCGTGGTCTTTGCTGTTGATCTCAAGCTCGACAAAGTCTTCGGCGATGATGCTGGTGAACTCGAAGGCTCCCTTGCCGTTACTGACGACCCGGTGCTCCTTGAGGCCCGCTCCAAGATCACGCACGATCACCTCGGCGCCCTGGATCGGCTCGTCTTCGGTATTCACCACCACTCCCGCAAGCTTCCCTCCCTGCTCCAGAACGATCTTGACCCCCGTATTCCGCGTGCCTTCACGAACTTCAACATCAGGCGTGTGGCTGTCCACGTAGCCGGGCCCCTTGGCGATCAATTCATACTTTCCTTTGTGGAGACCGCGCAGGAGGAACTTGCCTCCATCGGAAGTCTGCATGCTCGTTCCGGGAACGAGATCGGTGCCCCCCTCGGGGCGTCCCTCGACCCAGACCCCATTGATGGGCTGCCCCTCACTGTTGCTCACCACTCCCTGGATCTCACCGCCAAGCTGAATCTCGAGTTTGCCGATCTCCACCTCCTGGCCGGAGGCCAGGGCGAACTTGTCCGAGTAGCTTTCGAGGTAGCCGGTCATTTTGACCCGGACCTCAAGTTCCTCCCCTGGCTCGACGTTACCGATCATAAAACTACCCGTGCGATCGCTGGTCGCGTTTCCAAGCACCCTCAGCGTGGTCTGGGCATCCGAGGCCGGACGAACCTCTACATGCGCCCCGGGAATCACATCGCCGGCTGTATTGACAACGGTTCCAAGCACCGAGCCGGTCTGGTAGAGCTCGAAGATCTGCTCATACTCCTGGCCCTTCCTGATCGCGACCTGTTTCTTCTGGCGAGCGTAGTTCTCGGCCCGGACATAGACGTTTACCGGGCGGCGCCCGCTGCTGAGACCGCCAATAATGTAGGCTCCCGCCTCGTCGGTAACCGCCTCCTTGCGAAGGTTTGCAAGATCGCTGGCGGAGACGGTCGCTCCCGCGATCGGCTCGTTCGATTGCGCATCGAGAACAAAACCCGCCAGGCGACCGCCAGGACCCAGGCGAAGGCTGACCTCCTCCTGCGAAGGCTGTACATCCTTGCGCTGCAGGGACTCGTAGTCCTCATGCGAAACCATCAGCATATAGCGAGCATCGATGAGGGTGTCGAAACTGAAGAAGCCGTTTTCATCGGTGAAGCGGTCATTCTGAGAGAAATCGATCTTGATCTGGTCACGCGGCTGGACATGCACCCCGACCGGGTTGGCCCGGACCCTGGCGCCCACCACCGGCTCATCATCCGGTCCCCGAACGTAACCTGAGATAAGATTGCCTGCCTTGAGATCAAACACCTTCGCCGGATTATCACCGGGAAGGATCCTCAGCCGCAGTTCGCGGTGCTCCTGGTACATGGGAGCGGTGACCAGGAAGTTGTAGAGTCCCGCTCCAAGGCTCTGGAGCTTGAACCTGCCATCCGAACCAGTCTCGAACTCCTCGACCGGGGGACGGTTCTTCATCATGATGACGTCGAAGAGCCCGACATCCACAGGCTCTACATAGGCCATGACCTTGGCCCCGGAGACCGGGCCGCCCCCTTGTCCCTTGACCAGGCCCTCGAAGACTCCACCTTTCTCGAGGATAAGCTTGAGTCCCTCCCTGGGAGCCCTGACCTCACTGACCGTCCCCGGGGAGAAGGTCGCCGCCACGGCCCGTATGGAATACCAATAGCTCTCAAGTCCATCGAGCTGGAACTTCCCATCGGGCCCGGTAACTGTCTCGGAATGGACCTCTGCATTCAATTTCTCGAGATCGACCATCTTCCGGAGCAGGCCTTCCATGTCTTCATCTGGATCGGCCAGTTCCTTAAAAGCGAAAACCTTCGCTCCGGGAACCGGCTTGCCTCCGCGGTCAAGCACGATACCGCTGATCGAGGTGCCCCGCTCCAGCTTGAAGACCAGGGACTGGGGTACCTGCTCCTTCACCAACACGATATCCATGCTGGTGCCGGTGTAACCCGCGCACTGGGCCATGACCTCGTAGGAGCCCGGCTCGAGGGCGAACGCGACGTTGCCGGCCTTGCCTTCGACTCCGCCAAGACTCTGGAGGTCAACCTCGGAGCCAATTCGATCCGTCTCACTTTTTCTGAACACCCGCACCTTGGCATTTCGCAGGACCCTGTCGCGCGCCTTCTCACGCACCTCGACACTGACCTTGACGCTGCCGCGGACGATCTTCTCTTCACGGCCAACCCGGCGAAACTTGCCGGCATCTTTGTCGGACTCGGCTTTACCCTCGGGGGCTGTGGTCTCTTCGACACCGACCACTTCAACCGCATCGTTCACCTCCGTACCACTGTCAGTGGCCAGGAAGATCCCGATAATTGCCCCAAAGAAAAGCACGCTGACGACCGCCGCGATTTTGACGCTGGTATTCATCTTATCTCACTCCGACAAAGAGGGCTCCACCCCCCACGGGCAGTTGCCCTCGATCCTGTTTTCTGATCGAGTTATTAATTGAGCCAACCGTTACGAAATTCCCCGGGAAAGTCAGCCTGGGAAAACAATCGGACCCATCCTGTTCTTTTCGGTATTCAGCTGGCGAAACCTGCAGCAGATCATGAGTTTCAAGAAATCATTCCCAGTCCGCTCAAGGTTCTCCGCAAAGATACCGGAAGGTATTTGACCTGGTAGTTTAGCAGTCTTAACAAAGGACTACTGAGTCCTGAATCCTCTCTGCATGTTCCGAAAATCATCAGCGAAAAACAGTCGCTGAAACAGGAGATAAAAAGCAACCCGCATACCACGGAGCGGAAAAATCTTAAGTTACTTATTTTAAATGACTTACATATAAAGTGGTGGCCGTTTGTCTGAATTTGTCTGTATTACATAAATACACTTTTGTGTATTTGCGTTCAGAAGCTTTTACAAGCCGTTGGCGAAAAACCTCCTCAGGATCGGACTCCCGCCTCACCCGCTCACTTTGATCCTGCCGCCCCAGGAGAAAAATTCGGGTCACAGTGAACTTCAGGCGAGATCCATTTACAGGGCACCGGATCCCAGGTGAAAAAAACAGGGGCGCTGGCGACATGGGGAAGTTGTCTCTTCGTAAAAGCTTTGTTCTTCCCTAAATCGACTCCCCCTTCTAATCTGGTTGCAGGTGGAGCCGAACCTCTGAAGGCTTATCGAGTTGGTGCATAGAAGTAACGAGCGCGGCAACGTGAAGAAGATGTTTTTTCCAAAGCACAATCCATGCAGGGATGAAATCCGATGAATGTATCCAGAAGAAAGTTCCTGAAAACCAAGGGAGCGATGCTCACCTTGCCGTTTTTGCATTCGATCCCCGACTTGAGTGGAGCTGAAGCCCCGAAAGAAAAACCTGCCAAGAAGCTGGTGATCATGTACATCCCCAACGGAATTGTGCGCCGTTGTTTCTTCCCGGGTGAAGAGGACGGAGTGTTGCCCGGTTTTGTCGGCGGTTTCAACGCTGACAAGTTCAAGAACAAGAAGAGGGTTCAGAACAAGCCGGGCATCTACCCCCTGGAGCTGACCTCGACCATGCAGCCCCTGGCCGAACATACGAAGGATGTCACCCTGCTCACGGGCCTTGACCGGACCTTCAAGAATGGCCAGGACGTCCACGCCCAGGGAGCCTCCTGCTACCTGACGAGCCTGTCACCGGTACAGGCCGCGGCGCAGGGCATCAGGCATCCGAACGGAAGGAGCCTGGACCAGGTGATCGGAGACAAGATAGGTCTCTCATCCCCCTTCAAGACCCTGGAGATCAGCTGCAACGGCTTCAAGGCCGGCAAAGAAGACATTTATTTCAACAACATCTCCTGGTACGGGCCGGGCAAGATCGCCCCTTCCATCAAGGATCCCAAGAAGCTCTATGAGAGACTGTTCATGGCCGACAGCGGCTACCGGGAGCACCTCGAGGACGTTACCAGCCTGGTGCTGGCCGATGCCAAGAGCCTGTCGAAGAAGCTCGGGCGGAATGACCAGCGAACACTCGATGAGTTCATGGACATGGTTCGCAATATCGAGATCCGGATCTCGAAGATGCAGAAGATGATCACCAACTCCAATCTCAAGAAACCTGTCGATGAGATCCTGCCCAGGGGCGAGTACATCAGGCTGCAGGCTGACCTGATGATCCTCGCTTTCCAGATGGGGCTTACCAATATCTGCACGTTCATGATCGGTCCTGAGAGATGGGATGCCACGCTGATGTATGAAGGCGTTTTCGACAAGCCTGTTCAGCATCACAACATGACCCACAACCAGAAGGGCAATGGCTATAAAGAGGTACAGAAGATCGACATCTTCCACATGGAACAATACGCCTATATCCTCTCGCGGATGAAAGAGGTCAGGGAATCTGACGGCAGCTCCATGCTGGACAACTCGGTTGTCACCTACGGTGCCGCCCTCGGCGACGGGGCCACACACCAGTTCTTTGACCTGCCGCTGATCGTTGCCGGCAAGGCGCAGGGCCAGATCAAGCAAGGGCGCTTTATCAGGTGTAAGAGCGGCACCCTCAACTCCAACATGTGGCTGTCGATCGCGAAGCTCATGGGGCTGGAGATCGATTCCTTTGCCGACAGCACGGGCCTCGTCTCAGACATGTGGACCTGAGGTCGTCCATGCAAGCAAGCAAGCGCATCTATTGCAGTTTCCTCCTGCTTATAGTCCTTGGCGGTATGGAGAAGATCCAGGCGGCCGGGGACTTTGACAGCTTCCTGAAGCCCTTTTTTGCCGCCAAATGTTTCAAATGCCATGGCGGCGGAAAGAAGGTCAAGGGGAAGGTCAATCTCAAGGAAATCCGGACTGAGAAGGACTTCCTGGCCAGGCCGAAGCTGATCAAGGAATTGATCGAGGTCATCGATGGCAACGACATGCCGCCGGAGGATGAGCCCGGGCTTGAAGCCGGGGCTCGCCCAAAGCTCCTGGCGGCACTGAAAGAGATGCTGGCGAAGTCGACCTCCGGAAAGAAGGCGGGGAGAGCCCAGATCAGGCGCCTGAACCGCTTCCAGTACAACAACTCGATCCGGGATCTCTTCAAGCTGAAGAAAGATGTTTTCAGGCTGCCTGAGAAGCTGATGACCCGCCAGGGGAACTACCTCGCCCAGGGCGACGGCAAGATGCCGGAAAAGGTGGAGGTTGCCTGCCTGTCGCTTGTCGAGGCTGGTGGGTTCAGAGGTGTCGCCGCCTTTCCCAGGGATCTTCGCGCCGCGCATGGCTTTGACAACCAGGCCAACCAACTGACCCTCTCCCCCCTGCTCCTGGATGCTTTCCTGAGGCTCAGTGTTTCAATTCTCGAGAGTCCTGATTTTAATCCGGAGAATGTCGGAGCCTGGAACGAGCTCTTTAAGGAGCCTCCCGCGGGTGCCAGGATGGAAGAGGAGGTCAGCAAGCGACTGGAGCCTTTTCTCAAAAACGTCTTCCGTGGAGCCGTTGGCGGCAAAACCCTGTCGAGGTACGCGAACTACGCCCTTGCAAAGATCCGGCAGGGGACGGCATTTACCGCCGCGATGAAGAAGGTCGCATCGGCGGCACTTTCATCTCCCCTGTTCCTCTACCGCTACAGCCCTGAAAAGGGCGGAGTCGACCAGCTTGAGCTGGCCTCCAACCTGTCCTTTTTTCTCTGGGGCAGCAGCCCGGACCCGGAGCTGTTGCGCCTGGCTGAAAGCGGCGAACTGGCAAATCCCGCGACCCTGCAGAAGACCATGGAAAGGATGCTTGCCGACCCGAAAATCGAACGATTCCTCGACACCTTTCCCGCGCAGTGGATGCAGTTGGAAAACCTCCTGGCAGTGACACCGGATCCCAAGAAACACCGCCTCTTCACCCTGGACAAGAACAACCCGGCCAGCCTGCAGATGGTGCTCGAGCCGCTGCTGCTCTTTGATACGGTATTCATTGAGAACCGGTCAGTTATTGAGCTCATCTCACCGGACTTCAGCTACCAGAGTGATTTCCTCAGGACCTGGTACACCTCCGATCTGAAGGTGCCGAAGATCGATAACAGCCAGCGAGCCGAGCAGAACCAGACCTGGGGAAAGCAGCGCGAGGATCTTGCGGCGGCCATCAAGGCTGCCCGTTCCGGCCTGGGCGCATTGATTACGCCGGTGCGGCAGAGGCTTCTTGCCGAGCGCAAGAAAGAGACCGGCTCGAAGAAGCCGGTCGATCTGAAGCCCTACGCGGCCTGGGAGTTTAACGGCGACCTGAAGAGTTCGGTCAATTCACTTCCCCTGAAGGCCCACGGCAAGATCCAGCACAAGGACGGCATGGTCGTCCTCAACAGGTCCTATCTGCAGAGTCCGAACCTGCCCATCGATTTGAAGGCGAAGACTCTCGAGGTCTGGTTCAAGATTCCTGATGTAAACCAGAGAGGCGGCGGAGTGATGGGAGCCCAGGGGCCTGGTGACTTCTTTGACACCATCGTTCTTGGTGAGAGGCAGCCCCGCCACTGGATCTCCGGAAGCGATCGTTTCAATCGCACCCTGGACTTCCCCGGCTCCACCCCGGAGGAAAAGCCCAACCAGCTGCTGCACCTGGCCATGGTCTATCGCGCCGATGGGGACACCTTGCTCTACCGAAACGGAAAGCCCTACGGCAAGCCCTTCCGCAAGGGCCGGGCGACCTTCCCGAAGAACAGGAGCTCGATCATCTTTGGCGCGCGCCACCTTCCCGCCAACGGTAACAGGTACCTCTCTGTCAGCATCGACAAGGCTCGTCTTTATGACCGGGCCCTGACCGCCGAAGAGGTCGCCGCTTCGAGCTCCGGCACCCATCTCTATATTTCCGACAAGGACCTCGAGAATGCGCTGACCGCGGAGGAGAAAAAGAAGAGGGACCAGTTGAACCGGACGATCGAGCAAACGGAGGTCGCCCTGAAAAAGGTGCCCCGGGACCATGACCTGCGCAAGCCCCAGCAGGATGCCCAGCGCCGGTTCGATGATGAGATTCGCAACAAGTTGCGCTCGAGAACCTTCCAGCGCGTAGCGGCGAAGGATCCGCGTTATGGTGGAGTGGTCACGAACGCCGCGATGCTCAGCATGACCTCCGGCCCCAGGCGCACCCACCCCATCGCCCGCGGCGCCTGGGTTATCGAGGTGATTCTCAATGATCCGCCACCACCGCCGCCCAATGATGTGCCCCCCCTGAACGAAGATGATGGGCCGGAGAACCTGACCATCAGGGAGAAGTTTGCCCAGCACAGGGAGAACCCGGATTGCGCCGGTTGTCATTCACGACTGGATCCCCTGGGGTTTGCTCTCGAAAACTTTGACATCACCGGACGCTGGCGTGACAAGTATGAAAACGGCAGGAAGGTTGACTCAAGCGGCAAGCTGCTGAAGAAATACGAATTTGACGGGATTGTCCGGTTCAAGGAAGCCCTGGTCAAAGAGAAACGGCGTTTTGCCAGGGCCTTTACGGCCCACCTGCTGAGATTCGCCTTGTCCAGGGAACTCGAGCCGGCAGATTCGCTCACGGTCGACGCTATTGTCGAGAAGGCCGAGAAAGAGAACTTCAAGTTGAAGTCTCTTATCAGGGAAGTGATCCTCAGCGGCAGCTTTCTGCGGACGAGTTGATTCGCCCTCTCACTTCCCGCTCTGCTCGAGGATCTTTTTAGCCTCGGCGTTTGCGCCATCGATCCCCAGCACCTTACGGGCGAAGGAGGCGGCTTCTTTCTTGTCCCCGAGGCCAAGGTAGGCCTTCGCGAGCGCTAGGTAGGCTGTCCTGGGGTTGGTCTCGGGATAGGTCAACAGCAGCTTGTATTCCCTGATGGAGATCTCGTGCGCTCCACTGCTGCTGGCGGCACGGGCCAGTTCCTTGTGAAGCTTCAGATCGAAAGGATTGATAAAGATCACCTCATCGAGCACTTTGACCGCCTTTGCCGTCGACTCCTCGTCTCCCTTGCCGAGATAGATCTTGCCGAGCGCCAGGCGGGAGCGAAGATCCTCCGGAGAAATCTGCCGCCACTGCTCCAGGCGCGCGATCATCTTCTCTTCGTCACCGCTCTCCATGTAATGAGAGACCAGGCGGGAGTAGATGTTGGTCCGTCCCTGCAGGGCTCCCGCGCGTGGAGAGATTTCCCGGGCCCGCTCGAGGTATTCGACGGCTTCTTCCTTCTCGCCCTTTTTGAAAGCGATATTTCCAAGCGCCTCGTTGGCCCGGAAGCCGTAACGCGTCTTGCCCTCCAGGGCCTTGAGGAGATCCTTCCGACTCGAGGCCGTCTTGCCTTCCCGCAGATTCTGCAAACCGAGAATCGCAAGGGCATCCGCATTGTCCGGATCGAGCTTCAGCACCTTCCCGATGGTGAGATGCACGTCAACCTCGACCCCGGCGCAGTAATAGACCCAGGCCAACTTGAGCAGCTTCTCGATGTTGCCTGGATCATCCTCGAGATCAAGCTGCAGCTCATCAGCCAGGCTTTCCTCCACCACAAGGGGAACCAGGCCGTTGGATTGAACCCAGTCGTCGAGGTATTTGAAGAACCCCTTGTCAAACTCCTCGAGCTCCAGCTTGAAGACCTCGCGAAAGATCTGCCGGGTCGTCTTGTTCTCCTTATACCCATTGAGAACATCGAGAATCTTTTCGAAGCTCCAGCGCTCGGTGATGTAACGAACGACCATGCAGCCCTGGTAGTAGGACATCAGAACCTGCATCGGGTACTTGGGCTTTGAGAAGCCGAAATCCAGTTCGGCAAGAGTCAGTAGCCGTCCGGAAGCGTAGGCGCTGCCGAGTTCTACCTCGAAACGCCGCGTCCAGAACGGGTGCTCGCTTCCCTCTTCGAAAACACTCAGGCCCTCGGTAAGCCACCGGGGAACATGGTGATGCGTCGCATGCAGCGTAATCACATGCGCGAACTCATGCCAGGCTACCACCCCCCAGTTTTGCGGCAGCGCCTTGGGAGTCGTCAGCGCTACGAGATTTCCAAAACACGCCCCGGTAGCTGGAAAACCCGCAAGCCCGACAATGCGGGCTGAAAACCACTTATGCTCAGAGAACACCTCGATATAGACAGGAGGCTCAAGCTCGACCTGGTAGCGCTTCTGGAGCTTCTCGTAGGCCTCTTCGAGCAGGGGGACCAGGTACGTCTTCAGGATCTCGTAATCAGCCTTGGGCAGCTTGAGGACGAACTTGCCGCGCTTGAGCACGCGGTGCTTCCGGTCCATGTACTTGAGAAGCTCACGCGTATTGAATACATAGATATTGTATGGGTCCTTTTCCCGTGACTTTTCCAGGTAGAAGCGCGCCTTCTCCTCCTGCCCCATGCGCAGGAGGTTGATGCCCAGGGTGTGAAAGGCCGGCCAGTAGTCGGGGTCTACCGCCAGGGCCTTCTCGCTCATACGCGCGGCATCCTGGTAGCGAAACCGGCTCTCGATCGCCCTGGCGATCGTATGGTAGAACTCCGCGCACTCGCCGTTCAGTTCAAGGGTCGCCTTCTCATGCTTCGCGAAGGATTCCTTGTCCCCATCGAGAAAGAAACAGGCCGCCAGCAGCCCCCTCGCCTCGAGGTTGACCGGATTGATGGCCAGGCTGCGTCGAAAGCTCTTGCCGGCCTTCGGAAGGTTCCCATCGGACAACCAGAGGCTGCCCAGCGCCTTGTGAGCGCCGGGATGCTCAGGATTTACAGACAGCGCTTTTTTAAGCTGCTTCTGAGCCATGGAGTAGCGCCCACTGCCGACCTGGAAATCCTCCAGGTAATTTTCAGCCAGCGCGACCAGGCCATCGGCGAAGGAAGGATTCTCCTCGAGCGCCTCGCGGAAGGATTTCCTGGCATCTGGATAATTGAACTTGTCCTGAAAGATCCGCCCCCATTCCACCAGCAGCGACTGGCACTTCGCATCCTGGTCCTGTGCCTGGGGAAACATGATCGTGTCGGCATCCTTGAAGCGGTTGAGATGGATCAAAGCCAGGCCCATCTCCACGAACTCGTCCGCCTCGAGCTCCTCGGCCTGCTGGAAGCTGAGCTCCTGGTAGACGTCGATCACATCATTCCAGATCTTCGCCGCCTCCTTACCCCGGCCGCGCTGACTGAGCGTCTCGCCCAGGCGGTTCAGAGCCGTGACATTACCGCCATCAAGCTCAATCGACTTCCTGAACAGGCTCTCCGCCGCATCAAGTTTTCCCGTACGCAGACAGATCTTCCCGGCCTCCGCCTGGAGCTTCGTCGACGATTCCCATTTCGCAGCGGCCTTGAGAACATCAAGCGCCTTTTGATAACCGCCGGTAGCCGCCCAGGCCCGCGCAAGACCGCGCGCCAGGCCCTCGTCCCCGGGGCTCGCCTTCAGCAGGGAGGAGAAATCTTCCCTGGCGCTCTCGTAGTCTCCGGCTCGAAGACTGGAGGCGGCCTGCTTCGCGGTAGCCTGTGCCTCGGCCTCCCGCGGTTTTTCATCCTGCGCGAACAGTCCCGGCCCGGAGAGTAAAAGGACCGTGAAAAAAACACCAAAATGATTCATCAGGTTTTCTGGAAAGAGCTGCACCGATCGATGGTTCCTGCTTCTTGAAATGAACCCCGGCCCCGGGCCGCGGGAAAAATCGCAACGCCTGATTATAATGCGAAAGCACTCGACGCTACCGCCACATTATGCCCCGCAAGGGAACCGCCGGTCCATCCTCCCCTCGTCACAATGTGCTTGCCTTGAACTTTTCCCCTTCATACCTTTTCTTCATGATTATCGCCGGAATAGACGAAGCGGGCTACGGACCCATGCTGGGCCCGCTGGTTATTTGCGCGAGCGTTTTCAGGATTCCCGAAAACGCTGACGCCAGCCTGTGGGAGCAGTTGGCCCCGCTCGTCGCGCGCAAACCCGCCGACGGCTGCATCGCGGTCAACGACTCCAAGAAGATCTACAAGCGACGAAAGGGGCTGCAGAGCCTCGAGGAGGGGCTCCTGCCATTCGTGGCCGCGCGCTACGGAGAGGTACCCCGAGACCTCCGCTCCCTCCTGCGGCAGGTGGCTCGCAGGGGCGAGACGAATGCCGATGCCTACCTCGATGATTACCCCTGGTACGCGGACCAGAACCTCAAGCTGCCGGTTGACAGCTTCTCGGGACTGCTCGAAAAGCGCTGTACTCAGCTGCGAAAAAAAATGGAGGAGGCCGGCATCGAGCTGCTCGGCCTGGCCGCCATTCCCATGGAGGTGATCGAATTCAACCGGGGAATCTCAGAGTATGACAATAAATCGAAGGTCAGCTTCAAGGCGGTGGGAAGCCTGCTGAAACGCGTCTGGAGGCAATTCCCCGATGAGCAGGTCGACGTGATGATTGACCGCCAGGGTGGAAGAACGCGATATTCCCGCCTGCTGTTCAGCTCGATCTCCCCGAGAGGAATCCAGATCGACGAAGAGAACCAGGAGCTCTCCAGCTACCGGCTCTCCCGGGAAAAGAAAAGCGCCCCCGAATTCCGCGTGAGCTTTGCGAAGGGGTCAGAAGAGAAGAACCTCTGCGTCGCCCTGGCCTCGATGCTGGCAAAATACCTCCGTGAGCTTCATATGCTGGTTTTCAACCAGTACTGGAGAGACTACGAAGAAAAACTCAAGCCAACGGCCGGATACGTATTGGACGCGAGGCGCTTTCTTGAAGACACTGTGGACCTCAGAAGCAGGCTGGAGACCGACCCTGAGTTGTTGATCCGCTGCCGTTAGGTGGGCGGCGGACTCCAGGCCGGGAGGTTGAAGCCTCTCATTGACCAGAACTGATATTCCGCGGATAGACCCCAATGAAAAGATCAGCAAAACTGAAGCTGCTGGCAATCCCGCTGCTGGCCCTCTGCGCCGGCTGCGGCGGCGCCCAGCAAAGAGAAGGTCTCATTCTCTTTCACGACCCGGCGCCAAAAACACGAACAGGAAAGACGCTTCCTCCCCAGACCTTCATCTTCACCTCGGACAGGGAGAATGGCTCTTCGACGGTGGAAGTTTCATCCGGGATCAGGGGAAAGTCCTCCAGGGAGGGGTCACCTTCGCGCCCGAAAGCGAAGGCTACCTGGAGACAGCGCGCTCTGCGCAACCTGAAGCTCTCCAACTCGATACCGATCACCAACCTCACCAAGGATTCCTTCGGAAGCATGATCGGCCAATTGGAAAACGCCGGCCTCTTCAAGCTGCCGAACAAGCCCGGCGACAAGCCTCCAGAAAACCATCCCTTCATCCTGGTCTCCTACAAAAATGGACAGAGCCTTGTCTATCCAAAGCCAGACAAGAAAACCCTGGACAGAAATTTCCCCGCGGACCAGGCACGTACACTCTACCCGGCCTGGTACAACGTCAAGGTCGTGCTGGTCCAGTTCGTCTCCGGAAGCTGAACGAAAAGGACGCCCGCATCGCCGCGCCGCGGACTTGAGAGAGGGGAGAGTCGAGCCTGGAGCGTTCTACTCCGGGATGACCTCATGATTTTCGGCCGCCTCTGATTCGCCGGCGGCGAACTTCAGCTCGAGCTGCTGCCCCACGGTGTCCGGAGGCAGGAAGAAGGTGACCTTGTACTTGTAATCAAGCGGAGCGCAGGACTCCGTATCCTTGGGGGGACCGAGAGGGACGATCCGATGGGCAAGCTTCACTCCGTCAACAGCCACCTGGCCGGCCGGCTCTCCACTGTCGCTGGTGATCGTGTAGGACTGGTTCAATCCAGCAAGAACCTTGTCGGAAACGTTGATACTCAATGCCATGGCAATATCTCTCGCGGTCTATGCCTGAATAATGTCTGCTGAACAGGGATACTCGTACTTCAATATCCGAGGCTGGTCAAGAGACTTCAGTGCCCCGCTTCAAATCAGGCGGCCTCTTGAAAGCTCCCGGCAATGCGGACTGGTCACGAGCGGGAGCGGGGTTAAAATGCAGAAATGGAATCGACCGACACCGACTGGTATCGCCAGCACTTCAACGAAGACTACAGAACCCTCTACGCCGCGAGAAACGATGAGGAGGCCGAGGCGCAGGCAGCCTTCGCCTCCGAGCGGCTTGGTATCCGGCCGGGCGATACGGTCCTCGATCTCTGCTGCGGACATGGACGCCACCTCGAAGCCTTCGCCCGCAGAAGCATCCGGGCCACGGGGGTCGATCTTTCGCTGGCGCTCCTGGCTGACGCCGCCCGCCGGGGGGCGGGCTCTCTCTTCAGAGCCGATATGCGGGCGCTTCCTTTCGCCGGGGAGAGCTTCACGGTGCTGGTAAATTTTTTCACCAGCTTCGGCTACTTTGAATCCGAGCAGGGCAACCTGATGGTCATCAATGAGATCGCCAGGGTTCTTCGCCCCGCGGGACGCTTCCTCATCGACCTGATCAATCCACTCAACGCCGTCTCGCCCGTCCCCGAGAGCCTGCGCGCGGAAGGTCCCTTTGAGATCAGGGAAGAGCGCTGGTTCGACGATGAGACCCGGCGTATCAACAAGCGAATCAACCTGCTGGATACCGTCAGCGGAGAGAGCCGGCGTTATCGGGAATCGGTAAGAATCTACGAACAGGAGGAGCTCCTCTCTATCCTCTCCCCCAGCGGGCTCGAGGTTGAGAAGATCTGCGGTGATTTCGAGGGCGGCGATTTTCACGCGAACAGCCCGCGGATGGTCCTCTACGGAGCGCGCTCATGAAGATCCACAGTCTTCCGCTCAGCTGGTACAACCGTCCCCAATATCGACCGGTGCTGCCGACCCCGGATGCCGAAAGCTGGTTCCCCCTTGCCCGCGAAGAGCTGACGCTGCGGAGCCTCTCGGACGAGGACTGCCGGAAGCGAGCCGCGGACGGCGCGCCGGACCGCGAGGGGCTTGTAGCCGCCTTCAAGAGCACCTGCGAGGACTGGCGCCTGCCCGAGACACCTGAGGCGATGGCCGCCCTGGAGCGTCTCGCGCGGAACGACACGCTCTGCGTCGTCACCGGCCAGCAGCCGGGCTTCCTCGGGGGCCCCCTCTACGTTCTCTACAAGGCCCTCACCGCTATCGCCCTGTCGAGATGGGTGGAGGCGGAATGCGGCCGGGCCTGCGTCCCCATCTTCTGGGTCGCCGGCGAAGATCACGATATCGATGAGGTCCGCCGCCACCATCTTCCTTCGGGAGAGACCTTCGAGCTTCCGCATCCAGCCGGACGAGCCCCGCTCAGCGAGCTTGCCATCGATCCTCCCAGTGAGGCCGTGATTGATGAATTCCTCTCCGCGATCAGTGATCTCCCCCACTCCAGCCTCGTGGAAGAGCTTGCCTCTCAATACCGCGGCCGCAGCGTGGCCGCTGGTTTCGCGGCTCTCCTGGCGGGTCTCCTGGGACGCTATGGGCTCCTCTTCCTCGATCCCGAGAAGCTCCGGCCGCTTTCAAAACCTCTCATCCGGCGCTGCATCGAAGATCCAGCGGAAGTCATCAACCAGATCGAGAAGGGAACGGAGGAGCTGTCAGAAGCCGGCCTGAAACCCTTCGTCTCATCAAGGCTCCCGCTCTTCGTCCTTCGCGAGGGGAGCAGAGACCATCTGAGCCCTGGAGGAAACGGGCTCGTTGTAGATGGAGGAGGCCCTCAATTCGACCGTGAGGAACTGCTCGAGCTGCTGGACAGGGAGCCCGGGAACTTCTCTTCCGGAGCCCTTCTCCGTCCGCTGATACAGGATTACCTGCTGCCTTCACTCACCACCGTGGGTGGACCGGCCGAGGTCGGCTACTTTGCCCAGCTGGGACCGCTCAGCAAATGGCTCGGGGTCAAGAAACCGAAAATCCTTCTTCGGTTCCAGGCCACACTGCTCGCCGGTGAAGGCCGGCAAGCCTGGAGAGAGCTCGGGCTCGATGGCGGAAGCCTCGCCGCGGCGCTCAACCCGGAAGATCTCGTCTCCCCCGCGGATGAACGCGGTGAGCTCGCGGAGCTGTGCTCCATCCGTGAGCGGCTCTCATCGCTCGGCAGTGATCTCGAAACTGAGAATCCAGGCTCCAGGGGAGTCGAGCGGGGGCTGAGAACGGCGCAGGAATCCCTTGCCCGCCTCGCGGGCCGGATCAGGAAGCTGCAGGTCCGGGGCGACCCGGCGGCCTGGGAGAGAGCCTCCTCCGCCTGGAACCAGATCCTGCCGGACGGCAAGCTCCAGGAGCGCCGCTGGGGCTTCCTCCAGCCCATCGCCAAATACGGAACGGAGTGGATCGAAACCGCCCTGGAAGAGATCGGCAGGGACCCCTTCTCGCTCTCTCATCGGTTGATCGAATTCGATTCCTGATCAACCTTCTTCGGCCGCGGCGGTTCGCTATGTTGAATTCGTCCGCCGTTGCTTTATGCTACGGTCTTGAAGTAATCGCGTGGATGCCGGCAAGCGCCAGGAGCGGAAGACAATGCCAGAGGGAGCTGTACTCAGAGAGCCCACAGAATGCGACATCGTCGCCTTCATGGCCCACCCTGATGATGCCGAGCTGCAATGCGGCGGCACCCTCGCGCTCGCGGTGGCCAGGGGCTCGCGCGCCGCCGTGGTCGACTTCAGCCGCGGCGAGCTGGCTACCAGGGGAACTCCCGAAGACCGGGACCGGGAGGCAGAGGCCGCGGCCCTGGAGCTTGGTCTCAGCTGCCGCATCAACCTGGGCCTGCCCGATGGCCGCATAGAGGGCTCTCACGATACACGCAAGGAGGTCGTTCGCCTGCTGCGTCTTCTGCGCCCGAAGGTGGTCATCGCTCCGGCGCTGAGGGACCATCATCCCGACCACATGGCCGTGGCGCGGGTTGTAGATGAGAGCTTCTACCTCGGTGGAATCGGAAAATACCTGCCCGAGCTCGAACCCTGGCGACCGAATACCCTTCTCCACACGATGGGAACCCGCCCGGGCATCCCCTCGCTGGTGGTTGACATCAGCGAGGTCTACGAAACCCGCAAGAGAGCCATCGCCTGCTACAAATCTCAATTTCACAGCGATGACTCCTGCGAACCGCAAACGCGAATATCACATCCGGAATTCAACGATTGGGTCGAGGGCGGTCTGCGTCACTTCGGCTTCTTTATCGGCGCCAGCTACGGTGAGGGCTTTACCAGCCCGATGCCGGTGCCTGTCTCAGATCCCGTACATCAATACTCGGTTGTCCCGTGGAAGAATCTTCGCGAAGAAAGCTGAATCTCGGCATCGTCTGCCACCCGGCCTACGGGGGAAGCGGCGTCGTCGCCTCGGAGCTCGGTCTCGAGCTCGCGGCCAGGGGACACCATGTCCACTTCTTCAGCCACTCGCTTCCCTTCCGCGTCCCCGACGCCCATCCCAACACATTCTTCCACGAGGTCGAGGTGACCTCCTATCCCCTCTTCAAATACCCGCCCTATACCCTGGCCCTCGCCACCAAGCTTGCCGAGGTCTGCCGCAAGCAGCCGCTCGACGTCCTCCACGTACACTACGCCATCCCGCATGCCGTCGCGGCCTGGCTCTGCACTCAGATGCTCCCACCCGAACAGAGGCCGGCGACGATTACCACGCTGCATGGAACGGATATCACCCTCGTAGGACTCGACAATTCCTTCTTCGAGATCACCCGCTTCAGCCTGGACCGGTCCGATGGCATCACCGCTGTGAGCGACCAGCTTGCCGGGGAGACCCTGCGGTGCTTCAGCACAGGCCGCCCAGTCAAGATCATCCCGAACTTCGTCGACTCGGATAAATTCACTCCCGAGCTTCGTTCGCAGTCGAGGCGCTCCGCCTTCGCGCGGCCGGGTGAGTTTCTCCTCGGACACCTCTCCAACTTTCGCCCGGTAAAACGGGTGCTCGATGTGATCAGGACCTTCCATATCCTTCACAGGGACCTCCCGGCTCGCCTGGTAATGATCGGGGAAGGTGTCGACCTCGAACCCGCCCGCAACCTGGCAGCCGAGCTCGGCATCCTGGAGCACATCACCTTCCTGGGGCCTGTAGACAGGGTTCCCGAGGTTCTCTCCCAGCTCGACCTCTTCCTCCTGCCGAGTGAATACGAGAGTTTCGGCCTCGCGGCCCTCGAGGCGATGGCGTGCGGAGTGCCTGTTGTGGCCAGCAGCACAGGCGGGCTGCCCGAGGTGGTTGAAGATGGAAAATGCGGCTACCTTTGCGAGGTCGGGGACGTCAGGACGATGGCCGAACGAGCCGCGGAGCTGCTTGGCGATAAGCAGAAAATCACCCGATTCTCCGCCGCTGCCCGGGAGAGGGCGCGAAACGAGTTCGAGCCCAGCAGGATCGTCGACACCTACGAAGACTTCTACCTGCAGATCATCGGGGAGACCTCCGAGAGCGAAAGCCCGGGGAGCGACGACTGATGGCAGCCTCTATCGCCGAAGTCGTGGTCAACGCCCCCCTGCTGCGCTCCTTCCATTACAGTATTCCCGACAACCTGGAGGTTGAGCTGCTGCGGGGGCATCGCGTACTCATACCCTTCGGCCCCCGTACGGTAACGGGGGTCTGCGTCGGCTTCCCTCGCGAGAGCGAGGTTCCTAAGCTCAAACCCATCACGAGCATCCTGCATCCGGAATGCCGCTTTGACGAGCACCTGCTCGAACTCACCAGGTGGATCTCCTCCTATTATCGAGTCAGCTGGGGAGAGGTCCTGGAGACCGCCCTCCCCCCCGCCATCCGCTCAGGAAAAGCGAAGGAGCAGATGGTTCGCGAGGTCTTCGCTCTGAAGGAACCGGAGAAGCTCCGCGCTGAGGCGGAAAAGCTCCGCAAGAAGGCGGCGGCCCAGGCCCGCATCCTGGAGAAGCTGGCTGAAAAAGGCTCGCCGGATCGGGCCTTCGAGCGGGGACGCCTGCTCAAGGAGGCGAACGCCGCGGCCGCGAGCCTCAACCGGCTGAAGGAGAACGGCTGGCTCGAGGAAAAATCCAGGGTTCTACGGCTTGATCCATACGGAACAGAAACCGCCAACCTCACGCCGCGCGAGGAGCCGGATCTCAACGCCGACCAGGCAGCCGCGCTCGCGGCGCTGGAGGCGAGCCTCGATGAGGGCGGGTTCAAGACCTGGCTTCTGCATGGAGTCTCCGGAAGCGGCAAGACCGAGGTCTATCTCAGGGCTCTGCGGCGGGTGCTGGACAGGGGAGGAAGAGGCCTCGTCCTCGTACCCGAGATCTCGCTGACCCCGCAGACGGTCCTGCGCTTCAAGCACGCCCTCCCGGGCCACCGGGTGGCCGTACTGCACAGCATGCTGACGCCGAACGAACGAACCAGCCAGTGGCGAAATATCCAGGAGGGGCTGGCCGATGTGGTGATCGGCGCGAGATCTGCCATCTTCGCCCCGATCCCGGACCTCGAGCTCATCGTGGTCGACGAAGAACACGAATCAAGCTACAAGCAGGACACCTCACCCAGGTATCATGCCAGGGATGTCGCGGTGCTGCGCGGCAAGTTGCTCGAGGCAAACGTCGTTCTCGGTTCCGCCACACCGGCACTCGAGTCGCTTCACAATGCCCGAGAAGGCAAATACGGGCTGCTCAAACTGCCGCGCAGGGCGACCACCCACGGCCTGCCGAGAACCCATGTCGTCCAGCTCGACGGCAGGTTCTACAACCCTGACGGCAGCGGCCTGATCTCCCGCGAACTCGACATGATGGTCCGCAAGGAGCTCGAGCGCGGCGCCCAGAGTATCCTCTATCTCAACCGACGCGGCTTCACCACCTACCTCCACTGCCTTGAATGCGGCTGCGTCCTCAACTGCGATGAATGCGATGTGAGCCTCACCCTCCATCGCGGAGAGAACCTGCTGCGTTGCCACTACTGCGACCTGAAGCAGATGATTCCCCGCCAATGTCCCGACTGCCGCTCAGAAAAACTGAGACACAGCGGGGTCGGCACGGAGAAGGTGGTGGCTGAGATCTCGCGGCGTTTTCCGGATGCGCGGGTCCTGCGTCTCGACAGGGACACCGTAAGAAACCACCAGCTGCTCAAGGAGGCGCTTGGAGCCTTCTCCCGCGGCGAATACGACATCCTCGTGGGAACCCAGATGGTGGCCAAAGGCCATGACTTCCCCGGGGTCAATCTCGTCGGCATCCTGCTGGCGGACACGGGGCTTCATTTTCCCGATTTCCGAGCCGCGGAGCGAACCTGGCAGCTGCTGACCCAGGTTGCCGGCCGGGCCGGACGCGGAGAGGAGCGGGGCCTCGCGATCATCCAGACCTTCTCGCCTGGGCATTACGCGATCGCCAGCGCGGCAAATGGAGAGGACGAAAAATTCTGCCGCAAGGAACTCGAATACCGAAGGACACTCGGCTATCCCCCCTTCGGTCGCCTGGTGAAGATCCTGCTGAGCGGCAAGCAGGAAGAGACTGTCTGTGAAGAAGCCTCCAGGATCGCGAAACTGCTCAGAGAAGCGGCCGCTGCCGGCGCCAGCAAACAGAACAAAGACCAGGGCGGCCTTTCCGACCTAAAAAAAACCGGGACGGGAGCTATCGCATCCCGTCCCCGGATTCTTGGTCCGGCACCCGCCCCCCTAACCAGGCTCCAGGGCAAGTTCCGTATACAGATCTTGATCAAATCTCCTACGAGCGCCGTTAACCAACAACTCCTGGAGCGCGTCGAGGACAAGCTGAAACCTCGCAGAGGTGTCGACCTGCTCCTCGACGTCGATCCCCAGTCGATGCTTTGAGCCTCGACTGGCCCAATCTCAGTCGGTATACGACCACGTAGAAGTAGTCGGCTCCGCTGCCGTCTCGGTTTGAGCAACCTCCGTCGGGACCGTCTCGACTGGAGCCGGCTCAGGGGCTGTCTCGGCGACCGGAGTCTCTTGCATGGGAGCTGGAGTCGCCGGAATCTCAACAACCGGAGCTTCTTCAGCAGCCGCCTCAGTTTCAAGAGTTTTAGCGCAAAGCATCTCCTTGAACTGCTTGCCGACCTTGAAGGCGCAACGGGTTGAAGCCTTGATCATCATCGGCTCACCAGTGCGAGGATTGCGACCTTCTCGGGCCTTGGTCTGCCTCGCCTCAAAGGTCCCGAATCCCATTAGCTGCACTTTGCCCGTATCCCTAACACCCTCCTTAATCGTTTCAAGGATTGTGTTTACGTAAACATCCGCACTGCTTTTGCTACAGTCCAACGACTTCGCAACAGCATCAATTACACCAGCCTTGTTCATCTCTTCACTCCTCTCGCCTGACGGCGTGAACAATTGGCTTAAACAGTAGGTTTTCCCGCAGGGGTGCGAGGAAACCCTCTAATCTCCACTGACGGGCAGTATTCTATGTTCCGAAAAAGTTGTCAACACCAAAAGATAAGTGTATTTCCGGAAAACAAGTCATTTCGTCTTTTAGGCGATTCACAGATATACTTCAGTGACATGACTAAAAATCTGCTCAAAACACTTCCACAGGTCGAAAAAGCCCTTCAGTGGCGTGAGATCAAGGATCTCGCGAAGCGGTATTCCCGCTCCGAACTGACCCGGGTGCTGCGCTCCACCCTGGAAGAAATCCGCGCCGCCCTCCTCGCTGAGAGCCTTGACCCGGCCAGGGCCGAGCGGCTGGCCTCCCGGGAAGGCATCGTGGGCCGCCTGCGAAGGCTTCTCGCCTCGCGCCTGCGCTCCTCGTACCGTAAGGTCATCAACGGCACCGGCGTCCTCCTGCATACAGGCCTCGGACGGTCCGTTCTCCCGAGCGCGGCGGTCGATGCTTTCAGAGCCAACCACACGGGCTATTCCATCGTGGAGGTCGATGGGCGCAGCGGAGAACGAAACCAGCGCGAGGGAGCGCTGAGGGAGGTTCTCTGCGAACTGACCGGAGCGGAATCGGCCACTGTCGTCAACAACAACGCCGCCGCCACATTGCTCATACTCGGCACCTTTGCCCGGGGCAAGGAGGTCATCGTTTCGCGCGGCCAGCTCGTTGAAATCGGCGGTTCCTTCCGCGTACCCGACATCATGAAGGAGAGCGGCGCCCGCCTGGTCGAGGTTGGAACGACAAACCGGACCTACGCAAAAGATTTCGAAGCCGCGATCACTCCGGATACGGGAATGCTGCTCGAGGTTCACACCTCCAATTACGCGATCCGCGGCTTTGCCCATCACACGCCGCTGGAAGACCTCGTCGAGCTTGGCGCCAGCAAGGGACTGCCGGTTGCGAGCGATCTCGGTTCGGGCTGCTTCCTGGACATGATGAAGTTCGGCTTCGAGCACGAGCCCCTCGTTCGCGACAAGGTCCTGGCCGGCCCAGAGGTCGTCTGCTTCAGCGGTGACAAATTACTCGGCGGCCCACAGGCCGGCATCATCGTAGGAAAGAAAGCAGCGGTCGAGAAAGTCCGAGCCCATCCTCTCTTCCGCGCTCTGAGAGTCGACAAGGTGAGCCTCACCCTGCTGGAGGCTACGCTTGGGCTCTACCGCAACCCCGAGAAGGTGCAGGAGAACATCCCTATTCTCCGAATGCTATCCCTCCCGGCACAGGAGCTGAAAGCCAGGGCGGATGCCTTCGCCGCCGGGCTGGGTAACGACACCGGCCGCCTGGCTCTCGAGGTGGTTGAGAGCTCTGCACAGACCGGCAGCGGCTCACTCCCCGACCAGGCCATACCCAGCTGGGCCCTGGCCCTCGAACACTCTGAGCTGAATCCCCGAAAGCTCTCCGAGGCTCTCAGGTCAGCCAACCCGCCGGTGTTCACCCGGGTCCACGGGGACCGTGTGCTGGTGGATTTCCGCACCCTCCTCGATGGAGACGAAGAAAACCTCGCGCGGATTCTCAAGCGCCTGGTCTGAAAGCCGAAGAACCGGCAAGGCCCTCTCAGACGTCACAGAGCCTGACGGCCTCATTGAGAGACTTGAGTGGATCGCGGGTAGGAATGAACTCCTGCCCGACATAGCCGGTATAGCCGGTCTCGGCAATCGCCTTCATGATGCCCGGATAGTTGAGCTCCTGCCGGTTATCCAGCTCGGCGCGGCCGGGAACACCGGCTGTATGATAGTGCCCGATGTAGTCCTTGCACTCGCGCAAGCGAACGATGACATCGCCCTCCATAATCTGGACATGGTAGATATCGAAGAGCATCTTCATCCGGGGAGAGCCTACCCGCTTGCACACATCGAGAGCGTACTCGATCTTGTCGCACATATAGCCCGGATGTCCCTTCATCTTCACGTCGACACGGGAATTGAGCATCTCGAGGCAAATATCCACCTTCTTTTTCTCGGCGTGTCCGACGATCTTCTTGAAGCCGGAGACCATGTTGTCGATGGCATCCTCATCGCTGAGCCCCTTGCGGAAACCGGAAAAGGTGATCACGCTGGTGAAGCCAGCCTCAGCTGTCTCATCGATCCGCTTGCGGAGACTTTCGATGCAGGCCGCCTGCTCCTCCTTGTGGGCGAAGCCCGTACGAAACCCGTGAGTTGGCGTGATCGCGCAGGTCAGTCCGAGCTTCTTCAACATCGGCCAGTGCTTCGGAGGAACGAGCTCAACCGACTTGATCCCCATCTTCACCGAGGCCTGGGCAAGAGCCTCGACCTTCATGGGATTGAAGCACCAGGAAACCACCGACTGGTTGATCCTGCCCTTGTTCGCACGGTAGAAGCCACCATCTTCGGCCCCATCCGCTCGACGACCGGAGAGAAGTCCCCCGACAGCGGCGACACCGGCAAAGGCGCCGTTCCTCAGCATAGACCTGCGACTCGGCAGCCCTTTTCCCGCAACAGCCGGCGTTTCCATGCCGGTCTCTTCAGATGAACTCATTTGATCGTCTCCTGGTTTAGCCGCCAGTTCCCGAAAGCGCCCTGGTCTCAGGGGCTCTTCAGCAGCCTGGCCATTTCTTCAAGAATCCGGGGAGTGGAAACCTTCTTTTTTCCCATGGCCAGCAGGACAAAATTATCAGCCAGCACCTCCTCGGGGTGAATGATGTATCCCGTATTCTTACCGATCTTGCTGTGAAAGTCTTCTACGCCCGCGGGATCGAAGAGACGAGGCTTCCCCTCAACCAGCGTCGGCACCCACTTCCCGGACTCCTTCCGAACCTCCATCAACCGGAAAACGAGATAGCGGAAGAATTCTCCCCCTTTTTTCTCATCGTATTTCTCCGAAGATGAATAGAGCACAGGCACGAGCGAAAGCGGCTTTCCTCCAATGCTGACCTCGATACGGTAGCGCGAACCTACCGCGTCCGGGTTGGTCAGCCGCCGGGACTCGAGCTCTCCGGGGAGCCTGACATCTCCGCAAGGTAAAAAACCGACGATTCGATAGAGCTTGTCACGCAGCTCCGGCTGGTTCCTGCTCAGGATATGAAAGAGCTCATGAAGCAAAAGACGCGTCAGGCCCTTCTCCTTGCGCGATGCGATCCTTTTGGGAAGAACGACGGCGGCGGCGCGGCAATAGGCCGCTCCGCCCTCCTCCTTCCCGGTCGTCTTAACCAGGTAGATCTCCGGGGGAAAGCCCAGCTTGAACCCCGCCAGCTTTTCGCTTACCGCCTGGAGGCTACGCGTGATTGTCGCGGTCTCCTCCTCGCTCCAGGGCAAGACCTCGCCCGTGATGAACTTGATGAAGCGCTCCTCGTTAACGGCGGCGGCCGTCTTCAACCGCGCCGAGCGATCAAACGGACTGAGGGCCGCGAGAAATTCATCCCGGCTGCCGAGAATTTTACGCCCCTGCTCAACCGAACTGAAACGAACCACTGTCCCGGGATGCAGCTTGAACCCCGCAGCATCTTCCTCCGCCGACAGGAATCCGGTCCCCAGCGTGAAGAGAAAGACCGCGACAGCCGGCAGGCCTCGATGCCAACGGCTCATCATCGATCGACCCTGGCGCTTCCGCCGCCAACAAGCTTCTCCACCTCGGCCAGGCTCGCCATGGTCGTATCTCCAGGAGTCGTCATGGCCAGCGCTCCGTGCGCGGCGCCGTATTCGACCGCCTCGGCTGCCGTCTTACCGGCAAGGAAGCCGTAGGCGACGCCCGAGGCGAAGGAATCTCCTCCTCCCACCCGGTCGTAGATCTCGAGGTCGGGCCTGAGGGTGGCCGCATGGAACTCTCCATCGGCCCAGATAACGGCTCCCCAGTCGTTGATACCCGCTGTCTTGACGCCGCGAAGAGTCGTGGCGACGACCTTGAAGTTCGGAAACTCGGCCACCACCTTTTCGATCATATTCTGGAAATTGGCCGGGTCGAGCTTCGAGAGGTTCTCATCGACTCCCTCGACCTCGAATCCCAGGGCCGCGGTAAAATCCTCTTCATTGCCGATCATCACATCTACCAACTCAGCGATACGGCGGTTGACCTCCATGGCGCGCTCTGTGCCGCCAAAACTCTTCCAGAGGCTTGGCCTGTAGTTAAGGTCATAGCTGATGATGGTTCCGTTCTCCCTGGCGCACTCCATGGCCTCAATCGCGACCTCGGGGGTTCTCTCACCCAGGGCGGCAAAGATCCCGCCACAGTGGAACCACCTGACGCCCTCATCAACGAAGAGAGCCTTCCAGTCGATATCACCCGGCTTGAGCTGGCTGACGGCTGTGTGTCCGCGGTCGCCGCAGCCGGTAGCTCCACGGGCGCCGAATCCTTTCTCCGTAAAATTCAAGCCGTTTCGAGACTCGCGTCCAAGACCATCGAAGGGAACCCACCTGAGATGCCGGGTGTCAACGCCTCCCTGGAGAATGAGGTCCTCGAGCAACCGGCCCACGGCGTTGTCGACAGCCGCGGTAACGACACAGCTGCGCAGTCCAAAGCAACGCCTGAGTCCGCGGACGACATTGTATTCTCCGCCGCCCTCCCAGGCCCGAAAGTGCCTCGTGGTATGAACCCTCTCATCCCCGGGATCGAAACGAATCATGATTTCACCGAGGGCTGCCGCATCCCAGCGGCACTCGGATTCGGGTTTCAGATCAAGAACGGCCATTCTTTTCAGAGCCTCCAAATAACAGTCAGGTATTCAACTATCGCGCGGGCAGGATGGTACGCCTCAAGGGGCCTTCTGCTCCAGCAGGAATTTCCGTAATCCTGGAAGATCATCGGTATTCACCAGGTCGACTCCCGCCTCCACAAGCACCTTCCAGACAACCGGATCCTCAGGAGTCGCCCAGAAGCGGACAACACGGCCGGCCGCATGCGCCTTCCTGACGATTTCCTGAAGCCGGGCGGACTCGGCCGCCGGGATGGCCCCCTTGCCGCGCCATCTGAAAACCCGTGACCACCTGTCGCTGATCATCGGCAACAGATGGGCGGGCTCGCTTGACTCGAGATCTCCCATTCGTCCGTCGACACCGGCAAAACGGAGTTCCTGGCCCTTCATCAAGTCCCTTGGACGATTTCCGCTGATCACCACCTTCACCGCGCGAGCCTGGTACTTTCCCGCCCGAACCTCACAGAGAATGCTGGAGTACTTCCCGAGCAGGGAGTGAAGAGCCGTGTAGGTCTTCCGGGCATCATCCTTGATGTCGATGAGAAGGGTAAAGACCGGCCCGCCCTTGTGTACCCGTCCCGAGTTTTTCCTCGTTCTCTCCAGCAACGGATCGAGATAGAGAGCCTTCAGGGTTTTGCGCTTATCTAGGCTCGCGCGCTCGTGGGCCACGAGCAGCGCTCCATCAACAAGAAAGATATCCGCCTCCACACTGCAAAAGCCCTGGGCCAGAGCATCCAGGAGAGGTCTTTTGTGAAGATAGTCATTGTGGGCATGGGCCGCCGGCAGAGCGCGCGGAAGACCCTGTGCCATCAGCGACGCGGCGGACGAGCAAACGATCAACGTCGGGACCAGGCAACGGAAAATTCTCATACTGTTTTCTTCCCACCAGGGGCCATACCTATCCAGCGTCGCCATGGGGAGCGGGACGATCCTTCCAGGGACTGGAGGTCTTCTTGGCCTCGAAAAAGTCCCCTCCCTTTTTAACCTCGTCATCTGTACCCCAATCCACCTCCTTGTCGAGCTTCTTCAGAAGAGGAATGTGCTTGGAGCAGTGGATGTAGGCCTCCTCCACCTCTACCTCTACCCAGCGCTCAGGAGCGCGTCCGCCTGGAACCTCCAGATCGCCCAGCAGCTCATCGGGCAGCCCCGGCCGCGCGAGGAGCTCTTCGTTCTCGATGATCGAGGCCTTGCCGTTGATGTGCAGCCCCACCGTGCTGACGAAAAAATCAGCGAAGAACATGCCGATGTGTCCGTTCATGGAAATATTCCCCAGGCTCGCCATGACACCATTACCCCTGTACTCGGGATAAACGAGACGATGGTCGTCAAGAACGCGAACAAAGCCGGGCTCACCACACCTCAGCGAACCATCACACTCCCCATTCGAATCAGCCGTGGACACGAAGACCATCTCCTGGCGAGCAATGAAAACCCGCATCTCCTCATTGAGATGATCGAGCATCTGCTTTGAGTAAAAGCCGCAGGCCCGCTTGCTTGTGCCATAGCGTTCCTGAAGCTCATGCTCGCCGTCCGACCCCGGAAGCCCGCCTGGATTCGAGTCCTTCCCGCTCACTTCCCCTCCTGCTCCGGCTCAACCCCGAAAGCTTCCATCGCGATCTTCTTGATGCCGCGCAGGTCGAGCTTGCCTGTACCCAGCAGAGGCAGCTCTTTAACCTGGACGAACTGGTTGGCCCTCGGAATAAAGAGATTGGGAAGGCCCATGTCACTGAGCTGATCAACAATTCCGGGAATCATATCCTCCTGCAACGTGTGCAGTACGGCTAGGCGTTCCCCTTTCTTCTCGTCCGGAATACAGGTCACGGCGAAAACCTGCATCGCCTCTCCCGATGCCTCCTGGAGCGAGTCCTCGACCTTCCCATGGGGAACCATCTCGCCGCCGATCTTGGAGAACCTCGCCAGCCTGTCGGTGATTCGAATAAAGCCCTCCTCATCGACAGCCGCGATATCCCCGGTGACGTACCAACCATCGACGAGAGCCTTGCTGGTGAGATCTTCCCTGCCAAGGTAGCCCTGCATGATATTCGGGCCGCTGACCAGCAGCATGCCCGGCTGGTCGATCTCCATCTCCGTGTCGAAATCATCGGGGTCGACCACCTTGACGGCCACCCCTGGAAGGGGCTGCCCCACGGTACCCTGCCGGGAACCGGGCTGGTAGAAGCCGGCGGAGCGGTAATCAAGTGTATTGACCGCCACCACGGGGGCGCACTCAGTGGTGCCGTAGCCCTCCAGCGGGCGAATCCCGAACTGGTCCTCGAAGGCGTTCGCCACCCGGTCTGTGAGCTTCTCCGCCCCGGTGATCACGAAACGCAGCGAGCCAAACTGGGCGGCGGTGCAGCGTCTCAGATAGAGCTGCAGGAAGGTAGGCGTCGACAGGAGCATGCTGATCCTGTACTGCTGCACCTTCTGTCCGATCAGTTCCGCATCCACCGGGTTGGGAAGAGAGACACAGCCGATGGATTCATTGGCGGAGAACCAGAGGATCATGTAGCCGAAGGAATGAAAATGCGGCAGGATCCCGAGCAGCCGGTCCTCATCCCGGGGACGAACGATCTGCGAAACCCCCTCCAGGTTCGAGGCCACGTTGAAATGACTCAAGAGCACACCCTTGGGTTCGCCGGTAGAGCCGCTCGAAAAAATTATGGTTATGATGTCGTCTACCGAAACCTTCTTACCCCCTGAACAGATTCGCTCGATCAGCCTGACCGGAGCAAAGAGCGCCAGCAACATCGCCTGGAGCTTGCAGCCAAGGCCTATCGTTTTACGAAAGTCATCTGCCCAGATCGGCTGGATATTGTCGGGCAGTTCCACCTCTGCCTTCTTCAGGAACACCCGGCTGGTCACCACGGTTTTCAGGCCGGCCTGGCGAATCGCCGATTCGAGACCGTCTTTTCCCGCCGTGTAGTTCAGGTTGACACTCGTCTTGCCGGACATTGCCGCGCCGATGTTGATCAGGGTGGAAGCCACCGATGGAGGCAGCATGATACCGACGTGCTCCTGCTCCCTCCACTCCCGGCGCAAACGCAGCGCGAGGGTAACCGAGCCGATGAGACCCTTGAGGCGGCCTACGCGCGCGGTCATCACATCGGCAAAGGCCAGCCTGAACGGACGGCCGAAGAGATGAGCCAGCAGAGCTCCCACACCGAGTCCAATGAACGGACTGAGCAGCAGCCACACCAGGCTCATGCCCAATGTCCAGTCGTAATTATACAGACCGGTAAAAGCCCCGAGGGCCAGACCCAGCCAGGAGAAAATCCGCACAAGCGGACGGCAGCCGCGAATAAAATTATGATGGAGAGGCTTCACGCCGCCGCGGTGCGTATTCCAGGCATCGCTGCCAAGGTCCTGGACCGCCTTGCGAACCGCGGTAACCGATGTACCCGGCTCCATCGGTTCTCCGAAGCTGATCGTCACCGGGTAGGGAATCTTCTTGGGGATCTTGGTCAGGAAGCGGCCGCCGGAACGGCTGAAGATGCTGCCCCAGACTCCGTCGAGGTTCACCGGGATAATGGGCGCATCCCTGCCCTTGACGATGCGCTCGAGACCGCGCTTGAAGGGCTGCAACTGGCCGGTGCGGGTGATCTGGCCTTCACCGAAAATACAGACGAGATGACCATCGTCGATGTGCTGGCCGGCATCCCGCATCGCCTTGAGAATAACCCTCGGGCCGCCGGAGGAGGAAACCTCGATGGCCTTGAAGGCCCTGAGGAAGGGACCGTAGATGGGGTGATGGAAATAGGACGACTCGACGATAAAGCGAACCGGGCGGTCGATGCTGGCAACCAGGAAGAGCCCATCAACAAAGGAAACATGGTTTGGAACCAGCAGGGCTCCGCCCTCAGAAGGCACGTTCGCGCCTCCGATGACTCGAAGCCTGTAGAAGGTACAGGAGAAGAGAATGAGCAGAAGGCGAATGAATGCGTCCGGAACCTGGAACAGGGACCACACCGTCGCAGCGGTGGTCAACAGCCCGGCTCCGATGAAAAGCCCGTCGACACCGATCTTGAGTGTCTCGGACTCGGCGCCAACGATCCACTCCGGGGCGTAGGAACCCAGGTTGGCCAGCAGGATCCCCAGCAGGTTCCCAAGGATGCAGCCGGCGAAGGTAAATAGATTGCTGACGGCGATCACCGAGCCGCGATGCTCTTTGGAGGCCTGCCACTGCAGCAGCGCGTTGAGCGGAATCAGGATGAAGCCGCTGCTGACCCCGACCATAAAGAAGCAGAAGAGCGAACCCTTAAAACCGGGAGACAGGAGTCCCATCAGCAGGGTGAAAAAAGCCATCCCCAGGGCGCCGAGTGGAATAAAGCCGTACTCGACCTTCCCTTTGGATCCCCGACCGCAGATGTAGCTTCCGATCGCGATGCCGATGGCGAAACATCCCATCAACAGGCCATTGTTGCGCAGGATCCCTTCAAAATCACTGACCAGCTCTTCACCCTTGACGATAGCCACCGGCCCGAGAAAACTCGCGATGCCCCAGTAAAAAGCGAGGCCGAGAATTGCCAGCCAGAGTGGTCGCTTGGAACGAATATCCCGCCAGGCGGTACGCAAGATCGAGCCGATACCGGCGGGAGATCCGGCGGGGGGAACGCGGGGAATGGTGAAGCTGGTCAACAATCCGACCACAGAAAAAAGCGTCATCACTCCACCGGCAATCCAGACCATGTTCTTCCCATCAACCAGCCACTCTCCTTTAGCGACCCCCAGGTAGGGCACCATAGAGCCCATGGCCAGGGTGCCTCCTACGATCGCAGTGATTGTGAAAAGCTCCAGCAGGCCATTGGCATGGGACAACCCCCTGTGGGAAACCAACTGGGGAACGATGCCGTATTTAGCGGGACTGAACAGGGCGCTCTGAGCGCCGAGGCCGATGAGCACCAGGATAAAGATCGTCATGTAGCTCTCCGGGCTCTTCGACAGGAAGAACAACCCGGTTGCCATCAACGCCAGCTCCAGGACTTTCATCGAGATGATCACCGAGCGCTTGCTGAAGCGGTCGGCAATATAGGCGGACGGAAGAGTGAAAACGAACAACGCCGAGGTCAGGGCGAGAAAACTCCAGGTGACCCAGTTCAGGTTGGCGGTTTCGTTCCCCCCCCCGGCGATGTAGACGCTGTTCATGCCGAGCAGCAGCACGAGCTGCTTCCAGGCATTGTCGTTAAACGCCCCGAAGAACTGGGTGACCAGCAATCCGCCCAGCGGGCGCTTGGCTTCTTTACTCAAACTGGAAACTCCTCAGGTTGAATTCCATTCGCAGGCAAAACAATAGTCCCAGGCGAACTATATATTTACCCTCTATCGCCCTCAAACTCTACCGGGAAGCGACGCTGAAATTCAGTCCCTGACCCGGCGAACGGTATAGAGCGAGTCCAGCGGCACGGCTCCGCAATCCTGCTCCGTCCCATCGGGCCAGGTGATGACGAGACGAGCCTCGGCCGTCCCCGCGCCCAGCCCGAAATGAACCCGGTGGGAATTGGCCGACTGGAACGGTCCGCCGCCGCGCAGCCAGCGCCTCGCTGACCGGCCTCCATGCCGCAGCTCGACCAGGCTTCCAAGCCCCCGGCGATTCATCGAACCGGGACGGTCATCCCGCAGCTCCACGAGGAGCCAGCGATTCCCTTCCCCTTGTTCATTTCGCAGCAGGCGCAGGGGTTCGTTCAGCCCCCCAACCACGAAGTCGAGATCCCCATCTCCATCGAGATCGCCGCGAACGGCGGTACGATCACGGTGAGCCCCATCTACCCAGGAACCGGCCGCCGAAGATTTATCTACGAGCGAGAAGCGTCCTTGATCCTGCTCAAAGAGCAGCGGGCGCTGCAGGTAGGACGAGTCCATGCTCTCGGGAGTAGCCTGCGGGAAGACATGCCCGTTGAAGACCACCAGGTCCTCATCCCCGTCCTGGTCAAGGTCGCCGAAATCGCAGGCCCAGCCAAGGCTGGTCATCGAGACCCTGCCAAGACCCCAGGTACGCGTCCTGTCGGCAAAGAACGAGCCATCAAGATTCAGATGCAGGGTGTTGGTGTCGCCCGAGAAGTTGGTGGTGAAGAGATCGGGGAAGCCGTTGCCGTCGACATCGCCCACCGCGATCCCCATTGTCGCCTGGGAGGCGCCATCTGAATTAGCCGAGACGCCGCTCTCGATTCCCACCTCGCGATACCGCCCGCCGCCCTGGTTGCTGAACAGGTAGTTCCCCATCGAGTCGTTGCCGACGAAGATATCCTGCCGGGAGTCTCCGTTGAAATCCAGGATAGCGACGTTCAACGCGTAGGCGGGTCGCACCGAACGAACACCGGAGCTCTCACTCGAATCCCTGAACCGGCCGGTTCCCAGGTTCTCGTAGAGGATGTCATGCTGGGCCGCGAGCCCGAGAGGGCCGCCAAGAACCTCGGTCTTTTTGAAGGTCGCGCGCGGCGGCGGATTCGCCGGATCGAAGGCGAGATAATTGCAAACATAGAGATCGAGATCCCCATCTCCATCGGTGTCGGCAAAGGCGCAGCCTGTTCCCCAGCCCCCATCGGAGATACCGGCTTCCTCGGAGACATCCTCGAAACTCTCGCCTGCCTTATTACGCAGCAGGACATTGGGCCCGTAGCAGGCGACAAAGAGATCGTCGTGGCCATCCCCATCGTAGTCTCCCACAGCCACGCCGAAGCTCCAGCGTCTCAGACCAAGTCCCAGTCGAACCGTCGCATCGACGAATTTCAGTCCACCGAGGTTCTCGAACATCCTGCAGCCCGGCCCCTTCTCGGGAGCTTCGAGGGTGGCCCCGTTGGGAGCGAAAACATCAAGGTCACCGTCTGAATCAAAATCGATGAGCGCCAACCCACACCCCTTCACCTCGAGAATCTCCCTGGAGGGAGTGCCGCCCGAGGTCAGGGACAGGTCGAGCCCCGTTGAGCCGGCATCGAGTTCGCTCATGCGAATGCCGCCCTCGCCGGCCGGTGAATTACGCTCAGCGCAGCCGCAAAGCCAGAAGATGCAAAGCAGGGATAGAGAGAGCCTCAAGATCCCGTCCTCCTCTTCCCGGAGGCCTCGGCAAGCGCCTGGTGCCGTTTCAGGGCGGCCTGCCCGGCCTCCTGCTCTCCCAGCCGCAAAAGCACGCGGTAGAGCTTGTAGTTGGCGTTGAAGTGCCTGGGCCAGATTCTCACAGCCTCTTCGAGATCTTTCCTGGCCAGCTCGAGCCGGCCCTGCAGGATGTGGACCTCGCCAAGCCTGGCCATCGTCTTCGCCAGTTCCTTCCGCTTCTTCGAATTCGCATCCTGGATCCGTCGGGCATTGTCGAGAAGGGACTCTGCTTCGCCAAGACGATGGTCCTCGAGCGCGATCAACCCCAAGGCGAACCAGGTCGACGCCGCCTGGGGAGCCTCCTTCGCGTGCCCCCTGAAGGCCTCCTCCGCCTCGACCAGGCGGCCGAGGTGATAGAGTGCCCAGCCGTAAAAATGAAGAACGCTCTCGCTGCCGGCAAAGCCCGCCCTCGAACGCAACACAACCTCGAAGCCCTTGCGAGCCTTCTCATAGCGTTTCTGCCGATGCCAGGTAAGCGCCTCCAGAAATCGGCCGCGGTAGGAGGCGGGGTGGTCCGACAGCACCGCGGCGATGATCACCCGGGCCTCGTCATACGACCCTGCGGTAATCTTCAAAAGCGCCTGCTCCAGGCGGGGGTCGCTGTCCCCCGCCGATGGAGGGAGCCTGCTCAACCTGGAGACCGGCTGAACCGCGTCTCCCTCATCCCGGCAGCCGGGCAGAAAGAAACAGAGCGCCGCGAGGAAGGACACGAAAAAAGAGCGCACGTCAGCTCTCCTGCTCATTGGACCGAATGAGAACATCGTGTATCGCGACATGGTCGGGAGCCTCGAGTATATGAATGACGGAGGCGGCGACATCGCGGGGATCCAGGACCCTGTAGTCCGGCCGTCCGGCGGCCACCTGCTCCGCGTCACCGCGGTAGAAAACCTCGTGAAACTCGGTGGTCACAAACCCGGGGGAGATCTCGCTGACACGCGAGGGGCTGCCAAGGGCGCGCAATTCCTGGCGCAGGCATTCGGTAATGGCGCGAACCGCGAACTTGGTGGCGGCGTAGAATCCGCCCCGCGGTGGTATCCTGTGTCCGGCCATGCTGGAAACATTCACGATATGGCCGCCCTTCTCTCCGTCAAAGCACCCGAGCGCCTCGCGACAGGCCACCGTCAGGGCCAGGACGTTCACCTCCAGCATCTCACGCCAGTCCTCAGTCGCTCCATCGTGAAAGCTCGCCTTGCGCCCGAGCCCCGCGTTGTTGATAAGAATATCCAGCCCCCCCCAGCGAGCTCGTGATTCCTCGAAAATCCGGGTGATATCTTCGGCCTTGCGCAGATCCGCGGCCACCAGCAGGGGCGCCTCGCCTCCCGTACTGGTGATCCGTCCTCCGAGCTCATCGAGCCGGTCTTCCCGACGCGCGGTAAGTGTCAGGCGCGCCCCCCGGGAGGCGAGCTCCAGGGCTATCGCCTCTCCGATCCCACTCGATGCCCCGGTAACAACAGCGCTGCTTCCCTCCAGGTTCATCTTCCAGGTCATCCTTCGCTTGTCGTCCAAGAAGCCAGAAAAGCGCCCGAAAGCGGCGTTTCACATGGTCCAGTTAAGCACAGACCACGCGGGCGGCAGCGTCCAAAGTGGACCGCGCGGACAATAAAAAGAACTCCGCGCAGGCAAACACCTCCCGGCGACCCCGGCGACCCCGCCCGCTGGGCTCTCGCTCTCTTGAAGCGTATCCGGTACTGTATTCCTGTCGTGAGCCGGCCGCTGCCGCCGGATAACGGCGAGTAAATCGGCTCTTACAGGAAACCATCCCCGGGCCTACAAGGGGCCCATCTTTGATGACGAAAAAAACCGCCCCCGCCAGCCCGCAGCTGGAAGACATCAAGTTCGAAAAAGACCCGAGGGCCTGCAGGATCGTCTGCACCCTGGGACCATCCAGTTCGAACAGCGAGATGATTGAGAGCCTCATCGAGGCGGGCATGAACGTCGCGAGGCTTAATTTCTCGCACGGAACCCAGGAGACCCACGAGCGGCTGATCCGGGAAATCCGCGCGGCCTCCGAAAAAACAGGCCGGCCGGTCGCGATCATGCAGGACCTGCAGGGACACAAGGTGCGACTTGGGAGGGCGAGCTCGGCAACACCCATCATCCTCGAACAAGGAGCCGAGATCATCCTCTCTCATGGAGAGGAGATCTCGACCGAGCGCCTGGGAATGGACTATGTCGGAGCCGAGCGTTTTGTTGAGCCGGGACACAGAATCTTTCTGGATGACGCCAAGATCGAGCTCGAGGTGATCTCCTGCCACGATGAGGAGATCCTCTGCAAGGTTCGCAGGGGAGCGCCGGTCTACAGTCGCAAGGGCGTCATCTTTCCCGACTCGGAGCTCGAGTTCCCTGTTCTTGATGAAAATGACCTCGAAGACGCGCGATTTGGCGTCAACATGGGTCTCGATATGGTCGCCATGTCCTTCGTCCGGTCCGCAGATGAAATCACGAAGATGCGCAAGCACCTCGCGGGTTGGGGGAAAAAAGAGGCCTTCATCGTCGCCAAGGTCGAGGACGGCGCGGGCATCCATAACCTGGAGGAGATCCTGAAGGCCGCCAACGCGGTTCTCATCGCCCGCGGAGACCTCGGGGTGACGCTGCCGCGCGAGAAGGTTCCTGGAATCCAGAAATCGATCATCTCCCAGGCCAACGCCCTTGGCGTCCCATCTATCACCGCGACCCAGATGCTCGAGTCGATGATCGACCACCCCCAGCCGA
>Ga0163108_10000174_pt1 | contig 47820 bp, 35 predicted proteins | sample Fk1155metaG_FD_109644 | JGI IMG/M metagenome (GOLD analysis project Ga0163108, IMG submission 109644) | Marine microbial communities from the Central Pacific Ocean - Fk160115 155m metaG | ecosystem: Environmental > Aquatic > Marine > Oceanic > Photic zone | place: The Central Pacific Ocean...
CCTTGCCGGTTGGGTTAAGGGGCACCAGGTAGGACCGGTCGGCTTCGAGCGTGGTCCGGAGTTGATCGAGATTGACGACCGAAAGCGGGCCATCGGGTTCCTTGATCGTGTCGCAGGCAAAGACCCGCAGGACATCGATCGTTTCAGCCCGCTCGCCCGACAGCCGGCCCTCGATGACAAGACGGGCCTGGGAAAACTGGGCCGGGTTGAGCACCACGGGGTTGGCCGTCAATGCGGCCATCAAGCCCAGGGCGACCCACCATGAAACGGCCGCAGCAGAGACGATCAGGACGATGCGTCGCCGGTCCTTTGCGAGCATCGGCAGGCTCAGTGGCTGAACGCGGGAGAGGTGTCAATTTCGTAGTCGCGATCGAAGACCTGCTCGAACGAGTAGACGTTCGAGAAATCACTGAGTTGATCCCGGTCGGTCTTGAACATCTCGCCTCGATCAATCAGGTCGAACACCATCCGGCCAAAATCCTCGGTGCAGCGAATGCCCCAGTGATCGAAGACGACGACGGTGAGCAGTCCAAACTGCTCGAGCGCGTAACAGCGGATGCCTTCCAGCAGTTCCGGGCCGGTCACGTGCTGTGATTCATCGGAGCTGTCACGGTCGGGTTCGTCGTCCTGGGGAATGTCGCCACGGGTGGTAACGCGCGTCGAAATGTGGACGGTGTACCGCAGGGCGATCTTCAGGAAATCGAAAGCGTCTGGATGAAACCCAGATCGCAGCGAAATGTCACGAGGCGAAACGCTCATGCCAAATCCATCACTCGTTGCAAAGAGTCAAACATCGGGCTTCCTGTCGGTCAATGTGCCCCACCGACAATGCCAGCATTATACACCGAGACCAGGGTGGCCTGTAGTTCGCTCTTTATTCGGCCCGGTCGGATTCCGGGGATTTGCCGGACGGGGGTGTTGCCGCCGATGACGGGTCGACCGGCTTCTCGGACGGTTTGTTCTTCGGCTTGTCCGGCTGGTCCTTGTTCTTCCTGGGCGACTGTTTTCCGCCTCCCGAGTTTCCCGAGATCACCGTCACCACGTCCGAGAGGTCGACCAGGGCCGTCTGCTTGTCCTCGAACGCGACCAGGATCTTGCGGGCCAGGATCTCCTGGGCCAGGACACGTCCCTGCCCGGTCCGGGTGACGACCGTGGACCCCGCCCGGGGCAGCTCGCGGCGAAATTCCTCGTAGGTGTCGTACTCGAACCTCAGGCAGCATTTCAGCCGACCGCAGCGACCGGAGATCTTGTTGGGGTCGAGCGTGGCCTTCTGCAGCTTGGCCATCTTCATCGCCACCGGCGGCATCGACCGCAGGTGCGTGTTGCAGCAGACCGGTTTTCCGCAATCTCCGAAATCGGCCAGCAACTTGGCTTCGTCCCGAACACCGATCTGCCGCATTTCGATTCGCGTCTTGTATTGCTGGGCCAGGGCCTTGACCAGTTCACGGAAATCGACACGCTGTTCGGCGAGGTAATAGAAGATGATGCGTTCGCCGCCGAAGAGATGTTCGACGTCGACCAGTTGCATCTGCAGCTTGTGTTGCTTGATCAGTTCATTACAGCCGTCGAATTCGACCCGCTCGCGGCGACGGACATCATCGTGGTGACGGAAGTCGTCGTCGGAGGCCTTGCGGATGACGCGGCCCCGCGCGTCGCGGTTTCCCATCGCCTTGCGGGCACTCTCCGACGAGGGGCAGAGGATCTCGCCCCACTCCATTCCCCGCTCGCTTCTGACGACCACCTGGGACGAGCGAGGGTGCAGTTGGCCGTCGTGGACGGTGAACTCGGCCACGATGCGGGTCGCCCCGTAGCGGATGATGTAGCGGCTGGACATGCTGGCCACATTATAGTCTTGGCTGGTCAGTCGGTGCCAATTCGCGACTGCTTTGCCAGGTCGGCGAAGAACGCTTCCAGTGCCAATGGCAGCATGACGTTCGACATCGGTTCCCGCTCGGCTTCCAGACAGCGATCGAGTAACGCGGCGATGCGGTCGATGGCAGCGGTGTCACCGACGGTCATCGACTGGCACAAGCGTTGGGCGTCCGGGATCGTTGATGTCGTGTCGGCCCCGGCCAGAAACCTCAGTACCGCTCGATAGAACTCGATCGCGAACCGTGCAATCCAGGTGGCGTTGACTCTCTTGGTATTGCCGTCGCCTCCCAGATCCTCCCAGGCCGGGACGACTTCGTCGATCATCGCGAGCGGGTCGACGGGCATCGTGGCCAGGTTCTTGTAGACAGCGTCTCTCAAGGCTTGCAGCTTCGGGTCTTGCATCAGCGCGGCCGTGGAAAGACTGCCCTCGGCCAGGCGGGCCACCCGTTCGGCTTCCTGGCGATTGGGCACCGTTTCGGATGCCAGCAACAGCTCGATCATGTCGTCATCCTCGAGTGGCGAAAACCGCACCAGTTGGCAGCGAGAACGGATGGTGTCGAGGATCCCCGCTTCCGAATCGGCCACGAGAATGATGATCGCCCGGGGCGGTGGCTCCTCGAGCGTTTTCAACAGCGAACTGCAAGCGATCTGTTCGATATGATCGGCGGCGTCGAGGATGGCGACACGCCGTTGGCTTTCCATCGGTGACAGCGACAGGTCGTAGCACAACCCCGCCCGGCCTCGCGACTCCCGGTCGCCGGCGAGCAGCCTGATCGGGATCAAGTTCTTGCCTTCCGGAAGCCCCACCTCGAGCAGGTCAGGATGCGAGTCGGCGGCGATCTGTTTGCACGAGCTACACTCGCCACAGGACTCCAGCACATCGTCATCGGTACCCGGGCAGAGCAGGCAGGCGGCCAATTGCCGGGCAAACGTCCGTTTGCCGATGCCCCCGGGACCGACCAGCAGGTACGCCTGGCCGAGCCGTTGCGAGGCGAGGACGTTCCGGAAGAACTCCAGCTGGACCCGGTGTCCGCGAATCGTCGACCAGCCCGTTGTGGATTGGATCGTCACGCTGTGGTCTCCGGATCGATCCAGCCCAGGATGTCTCCGACGGTGACCGGGGAGTCGAGTGGCTTGTCGACTCGACTCAACCGCCCGGACACCGGGGCCGACACGTCAAACGTCATCCCGGCGGTGAGCAGTTCGATGACACGGTCGCCCTTGTCAACCAGTTCCCCGATATCGACAAGCCAGCAACTGACCGACAACTCTGCCGAGCCCGCACCGATCTGAGGCAACCGGATCGGCGTGGCCATCAGCTGGACTCGTTTCCACGCCGTTGCCGTGAATTCTCTGCCAGGGCGTTGGCCATTTCGCCGGCGTGATAGCTCGACCGTACGAACGGGCCACTGGCAACCATGCCAAATCCCAGTGTTTCGACCAGTCGGCCGATCTCGTCGAATTCTTCCGGGGGCAGATACCGTTCGACCGGCAGGTGGTCGGTCGAGGGTTGGAGGTACTGTCCGATCGTGATCATCTCGCAGCCAACCGCTCTCAGGTCGGCACACACCTCGAGAACTTCTTCGAGTGTCTCGCCCAGGCCCAGCATCAGACCGCTCTTGGTCGGCATGTCGGCCGCGAGGTCCTTGACCCGTTTCAGGAGATCCAGTGTCCTCTGGTAACAGGCGTTGCGGCGAACACGCTCGTAGAGCCGGGGGACGGTTTCGGTGTTGTGGTTGAAGACATCCGGTCGTGATGCCAGCACGCGATCGATTGCCCGGGCGTTGCCGAGGAAGTCCGGTGTCAGCACTTCGACGGTCGCTCCCGTCCGTTCGCGGACGGCCAGCACACAGCGGAAGAAGTGATCGGCCCCGCCGTCGGAGAGATCGTCCCGGGTGACCGACGTGATCACCACGTGCGAGAGGTTCAGCCGTTGGGCCGCCTGGGCCACCCGCTCGGGCTCGTCGGTTTCGACACTCTCGGTCTTTCCTTTCGGCACGCTGCAGAAACCACAGGGCCGGGTACAGACATTGCCCAGGATCTGGAATGTCGCCGTTCTCTGGTTCCAGCACTCGGTCCGGTTCGGGCAGCGGGCACTCTCGCAGACCGTCTGCAACTGCAGGTCGGTGAGAATGCCCTCGGTCACCAGCATGCCCGGTTCGGGCATCGGCCGTTTCAGCCAGCCGGGCAGTCGCCGCCGTGGTCCTTCCACGACCGGCAGCACGTCAAGCGGAGACATGGACCTTCTTCCCGGTACGAGTCAACAACGGGTGCCCCGTGTAGAGGTGCCAGTGCTGGTAGCCAAGTTGGCCGGCGAGATGGCGGATGAGGTGTTCGCGGAGCGAGTGCATCGAGGTGGGACGAGTCCGCTGGGTGGAAATCGATGTCGTCGGTTCGGACGCGGTGGTCGGTTCGACCAGCCGGACCAGGTGCATTGCCGGAGAGACGTTGATGAACATCCCGTGGTAGGAGACCCACGATCGAACCGCCGAACCGATCCAGGCCAACTGGCCAGTCCGGCAAAAGACGCCGGGATACTCGGGGCGACGTGTTGCCGGTACCCGCAATTCCCGGCACGATTCGATCACGGCTTGCTCGAGTGCCAGCCTGTAATCGGCCAGGCCCAGGCCCAGGCGGTCAAGCGGAAGAATCGGGTAAGCGGCCAGTTGCCCCGGTGCATGCACCAGGGCTCCGCCGCCGCGATTCAGCCAGTGCAGGTCGATCAACCGCGATTGCAGTTCGCGATTGTCGACGGTCAATTGCGACCGGCTTCCCTCGCGGCCGATCGTCACGACCGGGGGATGTTCGCACAGCAGCAGGACCCCCATGCGGTCCTGGCGACCGGTGATCTCGTAGAGCCATCGCTTCTGGAGCCGCACGGCGGATTCGAAATCGACACGCCCAAGCAGGTAGACTTCCAGCGAATCGGACCGGCGGGTCCGGGGATTCCAGTCGGTGACGGGAGCGTGGTTCACGGCGAAGGCATCGGCAAGGAATCGAGTTCTGATACAGGAATTCTATCAGTGCCTCAATCCGCCAACAACGGGCTCCCGAAAAGCCGGACTCGTCATCCGTGCCGCGGGTAAGGATCAGGATCCGGCCGGCAGGGGACTTCTGCAGAACTCGTTGAACCGGGTGTATTCCCAGTGCCGGTAGAGGTCACTGGAGCGGACGAGGTCTTCGTGGGCCCCGGTTTCTTCGACCCGGCCCTCGTGGAGCAGCACGACGCGGTCGGCACGACGGATTGTTGAAAGCCGTCCGGGAAGGAACACGATCGTCCGGTCCCGGGCAAGGCGATCGTAGGCATCGCTCAACAGCGACTTGGTGTCGGAATCCAACAACTCGTCGGGCTCCTCGATCACCAGCAGCGCCGGGTTTCGAGCCAGCGCCCGGGCCAATCCGAGTCGGAATCGCTGTCCGGCGTCGAGTTGCGACGACACGTCGTGGAGGAGTGTTTCGTAACCCTGCGGGAGGCGGGTGATGAAGTGGTGTGCGTGGACCGCCTTGGCCGCGTCAGTGGCCCGGGTCAGTCCCTGCTCCGGGCGACCGCAACAGATGTTCTCCAGCACCGTGGCGCCGAGACAATCTCCGTCGGCCGCCACGAACAGGACCTCGGCCCGTAGCGATTCGAGTGTCCCGGTTGCGATATCTTGCCCGTCGATCAGGACCCGGCCGGCCTGCGGATCGATGAACCGGGTGAGCATCCACGCCGTGGCCAGGGCCGCGCGAGGATCGGTCGACAACAACGCCGTGATCCCACCGGCGGGAATCACCAGGTCCAGCCCGTTGAGCAGAGAGGGTGCGGCGTGGGATTGCCACGAAACCCGTTCGAAACAAACCTCCCCGGCCAGTGGCTGCAGGAACCTGGCCCCGACGGCCTGCGAGACCGAAGGCACACGGTCGAGATACTCGTGGACCCGGACCGCGGCCTCTCCGGCAGACCCCGTCGTTTCCAGAAACCCACGTCCGCAGTCCAGTGTTGCCAGCAGGCCTGCGATGGCCACCAGCAGCACGACCGCCGATGGCAGGTCCAGTGGAATTCCCGGCAGGGATGTCGGCAGGACACGGCGGAGGACCAGGAACAGGATCACGCAAACGCCAACCGCAATCAACGACTGGCGGATCGCCCGGCCCGATGTGTGCCGTCGATCTCGCCTGGCAGCCTCCCGCAGGCTGTTGGCCTGGTCGGCGTCAAGCCGGTCGCGGGCGTAGTCCTCGACACCATAGCCCACCGCCAGCCTGACCCGATCGAATGATTCGACGATCTGCAGATGGGCAGCAACACGGTCGTCATGAAGCGACTGCCGATGATGCCGCTGCGCGAGGCGGTCGCGGAGGATCAGCCACGAGAGCACGGCGGCCGGCAGCAACAGGCACTCCAGTGCCAGGATCCAGTCGATCGTCAACGCCAGCACCAACAGGGCCGTGGCAAGTACCGGGTCACGGCCACAGCGTCTGAGCGTGGCCAGGGTCGCCGTTTCGATTTCGTCGATGTCGACAAATACCCGGTCGTAGATCGCAGCGGCAGTTGCCCGGTCAAGGTTTCCGGGACCTGTCCGCAGGTGCTGGCGATGCACCGATCGTCGCAGCCGGCCGGCGACGTTTCGGCCCACGTCGCGAGCCGCGTCCTCGGCGAGATGGTCGAACAGCCGATACAACAACCAGCACAGGGACGTGATGGCCAGCAGGCTTGCTGCCATCGCCAGGGGGGCCGCGGGCAACAGACCACGCAGCCAGCCGATCGTTGCCGTGACCGGGTTGGCAGGAGAAAGGGGAATCGTCTCGCCGCCGCCAGCGAGAAGACGCTCGAACAGGACGGCGGAGGACAACAGGGCAGCGATCGCGAAACTCGTCGCGATTGCCCACAGCAGGTGGCCGCGAACCGCAGGGCCCCGGAACAGCACGCGGTGGGAAACGGCGCGGCGAAAAGCGTCTTCAGATCGAACGGTCACGGGTACACCTCCCCGCCAAGCCCGCCCGGAAAAATCCCCAACCTCATCGTAGCCGGGGAAGCCGGGGAGTTCCTAGGCCAAGTCGCGATCCTCGAAGAGAATAAAGGCCAACAGGATTGCCATCGTGCAGTAGGCCGTACAGTACAGCAAAGCGGTGCCCAGGTAGGCCGGGGCAACGATCGTGTCGGTCGAGACCGCCGTCTGGGTGTTGAAAAACTCAAGACCCGGCAGCATGATCGCGATCAACTTGGCCACAAATTGGACCGGCTCGAAGCCCTGTCCCTCCTGCTGTACGAGAACCGGGGCGAGATGGGCGACGACAAAGATCGCGAAACAACCGGTGATGTTCACGACCAGGGGAACACGGGTGGAGATCGACACGCTGACGGCTGCCAGCACGGCCACCTCGAAAAAGACCAGTGCCATCGGTGGAATCGCCTGCAACACCGGCAACAGCCGATCCATGTTCGGCCGCATGTTCTCCAGGTCAAAGAACTCGGGAACCTCTTTCGAGACTTCCCGGGCGTCGTAACCGACCTTGTAGTAGATCAATGCGCAGAAGACGACGATCAGCGGGATCAGCAACAGCAACACCGCCTGCAGGATGCCGAAGTACTTCCCGACGATGAACTGGCGCCGGTTGATCGGCTTCGAGAGCAGCGTCATCGCCGTGCGGCCCTCGATCTCCTGGGAAATGCTCGTGCTGGCCGTCCAGACGGCCAGCAAGATGCCGCAGATCAGGATCGTGGACAGTCCACAGTCCTTGAACATCTTGATGTCCTCGCCCATCGTGAACTGGGGCAGGAATGCCAGGATGATCATGAAAACGATGGCCAGGTTCATCAGCAGCAGGAACAATGGCTGCCGCGTGGCTTCCATCGTGGTCGAACGGGCGATGATGCCGGTGCGGGTGAAATAGGCGACGTAGAGCAGCCCGGCCAGCAGGGCCAGCGTCACGCCCAGGACCAGGCCCCACTGGTAGCTTCCGTCGGCGACAGGTGCCGCAGCCGTGGCTTGTGGAGTCGCGGCCTGGGCGACCAGGAGTCCGAGTTGGGTGAGATTGCCCATCGCGGTCGTCTCGTCTGAAACAAAGCGTATTGGCACGTGAGCCCGCGGCCGGTCGTCCTGGCCACTTCGACCTTCCTACGGATCGACGTCCCGATCCGTTGGCGTCTCTTCACTCTAGGTTGCACAATCGCCTGAGGAAAGACGGTCGTGGTGTCTTTACGACCACGGGACCGGTGAGATGTCGATTCGATCGATACAACCGGAACGACTCGCTCCGTCGGTCTGGGCTGCTGTCGCTCGCGCGAGCGTCAGTGACGGATCCGGAATCCCGACAATGGCTCGCCAGGCGGCGTTTTGTCATCGATGCTGGTGACCTGGCCATCGAAACGACGGGCCACGTCGTCGAGGAACCCGGCCATTTCAGCCGCCCCGGCCTCGACGACCAGTTCGACTGTTCCATCGGCAAGGTTCTTCACCCAGCCGAGGACCTCGTGTTGCCGGGAGATCGATCGGACCGTGTAACGAAAGCCGACGCCCTGGACACGCCCGTGATAGATCAGCCGTCGTCTCATCACTTATTCTTCGGCGAGGCCGGCTTGACCGCCTGTTGCCTCGCGCGGACGGCGATCCGAATTGGCCGCGAGGCCTGGCGACCCTCCTGCTGGGCCACCGCGTGGATCAATCGCCGGGTCTCGGAAACCCAGTTCGACGCCGTCAGGAAGATCTGGCGTTCGGATTCTCCACTGCGGACCATGATTCCCGAAAGGCCGATATTGTCGACGATCACGCCGTGAGGCAGGTTGTCGACGTCGAACCGCAGTTCCCCCTTGAAGCCGTTACGCGTGATCCGGACCATCGCGGTGATCGATTCGCCCGGGGCAATCACCAGGTCCGGTTCTCCCGCAGCAGGTTTCGGCCGGCCGGGATCACGGATCAGCGTCACGAGCACCTTGGGCGGTTTGCCGATCTTCAAGTTGCCCAGCGAACCCGCCTGCTGGACGACTTCCTGGCCAAGGATCTGCGCTTTTGCCACGACCCGGACCTTGGCCCAGGCCTCTTTGGGCGCCGCCTTGGCATCGGCAGTGACATTGATCACGCCCTGGGCCGAGAGGTGACCGGCTTCGACGACCAGGGGCGTGGTTGCCGAGAAACCCGGCGGCAGGTTCTCGATTTCGACGCGGACCGGTCCGCTGAAGCCGTCGGTCCGGTTGAGGTTGATGGTGAAGCGTTGTCCACTGCCGGCCGGAATCGTCGCGTCCTTGCCCGCGATGGAGACCTTGAAACCGGGACGGGGCTGCCGGATGGTCAGGCGGTACTTGAACTTCTTACCCCCGAAACCCCGCACGTCGGTCACCCGGACCAGGTAGTGGCCACCGGTGGGTGCGGTGAAGGTCAGCAGCGAGTCGCTGCCGAGTTCCCTTCGCCCGTCGTCGTCGTTGGCAAAGTACAACGGGAAAACTGGCAGTCCGTTGTCGGGAAACTTGCTGCCCGGCCGATGGGGTTCGACGATGTAGACGGCCGTGTTCCGCGGGTGGGCGGTTGCGCTGGTGTCGAAAAAACAACGCCGTTGTCCGCTGATCGTGTAGAACTGCATCCCCGAGTCAGGACCCCGGGGCATGCGGAAGTTCTTGACCACCTCGCCCTCCATGAACAGGAACTGGTTGAGTTCCATCTCCTCCCAGTTGTCCAACCGGGCCTGGTTGCCGCGGGAGTCGATCGGCCGAAAGGTGATCGCCGAATCACGGACGGCCCGCAGCAGCAGTCTCAACACCGGTCGACCATCCTCGTGCAGGACCTCGACCCGCGTGTCCGCCGGTGACTTGTCGCGCCGCGCCCGTGTTTCGATCACCCAGTTCTCGCCCTGCTTCGCCGCGAACCGGTAGAGGTCGGCGTCGGCCTGCGGGCCGTCGGCCAACAGGCCACTCGCCACGCCGGGCACCACCATCACGGTGGCCTGGGACGGCTTGTCGTTGGGTTCCCGTTCGCTGCCCTGGGCAAGCTTGAGCGGAGCCTTGTCGTCACGGGGTCGGGGTACTGGCAAGCGTGTCAGCGGCACGGCCGGAGCGGCGGCCGGTCCGGACCCCGTGGCGGGCAACACCGCGGTGGTACCGTCGAGTCGTCCGACGAGAATCGCCTTGCCGTCGGGTGTGGACGCGACCGATGCCGGCCAGTCGGATTGACCAGGAATCTGGTGGATCTGGCTGTAGTTGGTCGTCGTCCAGGCCTTGACCGACAGGTCCTCCGACGCGCTGATGAGTTGACGGCCGTCGGGCGAGAAGGCCAGGTCGAGCAGCGGGGCCTGGTGCGCGAACCGGGAAAAACGGATCGTGTTGGTTCCCTCGCGGCCGTCACCGGTGACCTCCCAGATGCGGATCCGGTTGTCGATACCGCCGGCGGCAATGTAGCGGCCATCGGGCGAGACGGCGACGGTGTTTTGTCCCTTGGTCGGTTCGATCAGCGTGTCGAGTCGGGCACCCTTCTCCAGGCTCCACAACTTGACGGTCCGGTCTCCACTGGCGGAGACGAGAAACCGGCCGCGGGGATCAAACGCCACGTCGGTGACCGGACCGTTGTGGCCTTTCAGTTCCAGCCGGCGCCGGCCCGTGGCCGTGTCCCAGACAAGGATGCTGCGGTCGTAGGCCGCAGTCGCCAGCAAGCGGCCGTCGGCCGAGAGGGCGGCGGCGTTGAGGCTGTCCCGGTGACCGCGGATCGTCCGCAGCAGTTTCAGCCCGCCCGCCTTGCTGACCTCGAAGATCCTCGCCTCGCCGAAAATTCCCGGTTCACCCGCGGCAGCCGCCAGGCGGCGGTTGTCAGTCGAGAGCGCCAGGTCGGTGACCTGGCCGGGGAGCCCGCTGATCGTGGCCAGCGGCTTGGCAGCGGGATCCAGAGGCAGGGGCAGCACGTCGATGCGGCCGGTGCGGGCCGCGGCGTACCAGCGACCGTGAGACGCGATGACGACGGCATTGACGGGCTGGCGAACCGGACCACGGGTCGGTATGCGGGGCACCGTCAGGGAGGGCGGTGCGGTGTCGGAGGCAAACGGCTTGGCTCCGGAGTTGATCCATGCCCTGAGCACGGCGATCTCCGACGGCCGGGGACCTCGACTGTCCTTGGGAGGCATGAATGGCTTGGCCTGGCGGCGAAGCAATTTCAGCAGCAGGCTGGCATCGGCCTTGCCGGCAATGACCGACGGGCCGGTCTTGCCCCCCTTCATCACGCCCGCGTGCGTGGCCAGGACCAACCCACCCTCCGCATCGTCGGCGTTGTGGCAAACAGTGCAGTACTTCTGCAGGATCCCCCGGGCCTGGCGAGTCGTCTCGGCGACCGTCGGGCGGTCGGCAGCCCAGGCCGTGTGGATCGAGACCAGCAGGGCGAGAGTCGTCGCGGTGGTACGGTGCGGGAATCGCATGGACGGGCCTCGAGCCTGCCGGGGCAGGGACACTAGTGATTGAACAGGAATTCGCGGCTGCTGAGGACACCCCAGAAGAGGTCCTCGATCAGCTGTCGCCGTTGAACCGGCTTGGTCTCGGCAAAGACCGTCAGCACCTGGGACATCTCGCGATTGGTCGGATACCGCGAAAGCGCGGCCAGGTAGATCGATTCGACGATGCGGTAATCGGGATACCCGGCACTGATCCAGTCGCTGATCCGGTTGCTGCCCGCCGCCAACTTGGAGTTGAGCGTGTCGCCGTTGACGATGTGCAGCACCTGCACCATGCTCGGTTCGTCGGACCGTTCGCATTCGCAGGTGATCGTCCGCTCGGGCCGGCCAAAAGTGTTGAGGAACCGCGAGGCGACGTTGCTGTCGGGCAACTGCATCGCCCTTGTGCCCGCCGGGTACCCCTTGAACTTCGTGGCTTGCCCGGTGGAGGCCGAGATGGCGTCGAGCAGTACCTCGGCTTTCAGGCGGCGAGGGTAGTAGCGGGCATAAAATCGCGAGTCGGCCTCGTTGCCCGACACGGGACGACTGGAACGCTGGTAGGTCTGCGAGTTCATGACCAGACGAATCAGTGTCTTGAGATCGTAGTGGTTCTCCACGAGGAAGCCGGCCAGACGCGCCAGCAACTTCTCGTTGCTCGGCGGGTTGGTCAGCCTCAGGTCATCGACGTTCTCGACGATGCCCCGGCCCAGGAAATTGGCCCAGACCCGGTTGACGATGGCCCGGGTGAAATACGGGTTCCCGGGAGACGTCAACCAGTTGGCCAGATGAACACGGCGATCCTCGGCCTGGTCGAACGCGATCGACTTGCCGTCGAGTGGTCTGGGGAGCCGGGCCTTGCCGGTTCTTGGCTGGATGAGTTCGCCGGAAGTGGCCGTGAAGATCGAGTGGTTGCCGTCACCGCCCTCGGGCGCAATCTTGGCGCGGACGCGTGAGAACATGTTGGCCATGCCGTAGAAGTCGTCGTTGGTCCACTTCTCCAGCGGATGGTCATGGCACTTCGCACATTGGATCGACATGCCCAGGAAGGCCATCGAGACGGTCTCGGCCATGTCGGCCGGGTCACGGTGAAGAACGAAGAAATTGGCGGCCCCGTTGGTGTGCGTGCTGCCCCGCGCGGTGACCAGGTCGCGAGCGAACCGGTCCCAGGGCGTGTTGCGGGACACGTGGCCACGGATCCACGCGGAATAGGCTTTCATCGCGGCCGGTTTGAGCCGACTGCTGTTGACCAGCAGCAGGTCCGACCACCTGTGCGACCAGTAATCAACAAACTCGGGCCGCGACAGCAGTCGGTCGACGAGCCGGCGGCGGCGGTCCGGTGAGGTGTCGTCGAGAAATCTGCGAACCTCGGCGGTGTCGGGCAGGACCCCGAGCGTGTCGAGCGAGCTGCGACGAAGAAATTCGGCGTCGCTGGCTGTCGGCGAGGGAGGCAGCCCCAGTCCCTTGAGTTTTTCCAGGACCAGGTCGTCGATGAAGTTGTTGCGGGCCGCCTTGTCGAAAACGGCGTCGGCCGCGTCGTTGGTAAAGGGGACGTTGATGGAGGCGACGACGTTGCGGCTGAGATACCAGGCGACGATCGCGCTCTCGCCCTGGCCGGTCACTCGCAGTCGCCCCTTCGCGTCGACCTCGGCAACGGTCGTGTTGTTCGATGTGAATTTCGTCCAGCGGGTGGCGTCCTCGGCATGCCCGTCGGTGAAGTGGGCGCGGACAACCAGTTGCTGGTGCGCGCCGGGGCTGAGCACGGCGTTGGCCGGAAGGATCTCCAGCCGCGCCAGCCGGGGCCCCTTGGCGGCGGGGGCAGGGTGGCCGTCGGCGATCCACTCGGCCAACACGCGGTACTCGAGCGAACCCTCCTCGAAACGGACGCCGCCCTTGTGGGGCACGGTGCCGGTCGGCTTGGTCAGCAGCAGGCTGCGGCCGGGATCGTTGGGGATGACCCGGCGGCCGCGATTCTGTCGGGTGATCGTCCGGACGTCGCTCAGCGGGTCGTAGCCACGCAGGGAAAGCTTGAAACCGTTCTTGCCGGCCAACGCACCGTGACAGGCACCGGAATTGCAGCCGGCCTTGGACAGCACCGACTGGACGTGCGTCCGAAAATCCCAGGCGTGCCGACGGTCGAAATCACGGACGGTGATCCGGGCGGTGGCCGAGAGCTTGTTGTGACCAACAGTGACGGTGGCCGTTCCATTGCCAGTCGGTCGAACCGTCCCGTCAACCACCGTGACAACCTTCGGGTCCGACGACGACCAGGCCAGGCCCGTGGCCGGCGTGCCGGTGAAGCGGCCTCGTCGAACCAGGCCCGCCAGCAGTTGCTGCGACGACCGTGGGCCGACCAGGGTGCACTTACCCGGCAGCAGCACCAGCGACCCGGCGTCGGCAGCCCCGGCAACCGGTAGCGAGGAAGTCACGAGCAGGGCGAACAGAAGCAGGCATCGGCGGGGGTGCGTCATGGTCTGCAGCCACTTAGAACAACTCGTCGATGGGGTCGGTGCCCTGATTGACCAGCGGGAAGGGCCGTCCGGCCGGGCCCGGCAACACGGTTTCCAGGTCGTAACCCAGGCTCTTGTAGATTGTCGCCACGACGTTGGCCGGCGAGACCGGACGTTCGACCGGGTAGGCTCCGATCGGATCGCTACGACCGACGGTTCGTCCTCCCTGGACGCCACCACCGGCGAAATAGGCGCTCCAGCACTGGGGCCAGTGGTCGCGACCACCGGCGGGATTGATGCGGGGCGTTCGGCCGAACTCCGAGAGATTGCAGACGAGCGTGTCTTCGAGCAGGCCGCGTTCGTCGAGATCCTCCAGCAAAGCGCTGTAGCCCCGGTCATACATCGGCGCGACGATGTCTCGCATCCCCTCGATCGAGGTGAACGGTTTCGTGCCGTGGATGTCCCAGGTGATCTCGTTGAAGACCGTCAGGAACGTGTTGACCGTGACGAAGCGGACGCCGGCCTCGATCAGCCGCCGGGACAGCAGGCAGCACTGTCCGAAGCGGGTCATCCCGTAGCGGTCGCGGACCTTCTTGGGTTCCTTGCTGAGATCGAAGGCGGCGCGGGCCTGTTCACTGGTGATGATCCGGAAGGCGGCCTGGAAACTGCTGTCGAGCAGCTTGGCGTTCTCGCTGGCCTCGAAACCCTTGACCGTTTCATCGACGATCTTGCGAAGCCGTCGTCGCCGGTCCAGCCGCGCCTGGCCAATCTGTTTGGGTGGCTGCAGGTCGGGCACCCGGAAGTTCTTCTTCGACGGGTCGGCCATCAGCACGAAAGGATCGTGGGCCTTGCCCAGGAATCCGGCGTCCTGGCCGTGAGGCAGATTGCCGCCGGTCGGCCCCATCGGCTCGGGCAGAATCACGTGCGAGGGCAGATCGGTGCGGCGACCCTGCAGGTAGGACGCGACACAACCGGCATGCGGCGAGTTGATGCCGCCGCTGAACAGTCGCCCGGTCTGCATCATCTGGTGACCGGTGTCGTGAACGGCCGCTGCGGTGTGAAAGCAACTGCGGACGACCGAGAACTTCTCGCCGTTTCTCGCGTGACCCGGAAAAATCTCGCTGATGTTGAACCCGCCCCCGGCAACCGGAATCGGCTTGAACGGACCGCGGATCTCGGCAGGAGCCTCCGGCTTCGGATCAAAAGTCTCGAACTGGCTGGGCGCACCCAGGTTGAAGATCATGATCACCGACTTGCGGTCATCTTCCTTGTTGGCCTGCCCCTCGGCCCGCGCCCGCTCCAGGTCCGCCAGCGTGACGCCCGCGGCACCCAGCGATCCCACCTGCAGGAAATCGCGACGTGAAAGGCCGTCGCAGGTCTGTGCCGTTCCCCGGCCCGTGATGTTCAGCATCGTCCCTGTCTCCGCAGAACCCGGTCCTCGACATCGATGAGTCTCCCGATTCTACGGCGATCCGACAGACGCCACAACAAGAAGCGGGCCCCGATCGCGACATCGCTGAAACCGGGAGCCCGGCAGCAAGCCGGTCGCTGTCCCGGCCTGGCCACGGCGCAGCCAAAACCACCACGAGAACCAGGGCTGGCATCCTGGAATTCCAACCGCGGTCGGCGGCCTAGACTTCGGTCAGTTCAACCGCCGAACCTACCGAATCCGAGACACCCGTCGTCACGGGTTCCTCGACACACAACTCCTCACGCACGATGTTCATCTCGCGCGGGGCGTCTATTCCCAGGCGAACCGAGTTTGGCCCGATCCGGACAATCGTCACGACGACGTCCTCCCCGATCATGACCCGCTCTCCAGGCTTCCTTGACAGTACGAGCATCGCGTCACTCCTTCTTCGCGGTCCTTCTTCGCGGTCAGGTCACCACCATCCCGATCGCCCTGCCTGTTCCGCAAGCAGTGCTGCCACCAATCCTGGCGACCGCAGGCGACCATTCAATGGACGATAAAGTGTCGTCAATCGGATGGTGTGGTCATAAAGATAACGCGCCGATCGGCCGCGCCTAGGGCAAAAGCGGGACGACGGGAAGAAAGTCGCGGGGAAGCGGGAGTCACCTGGAGCCATTGCGACGGCTTGACCTTGGCGCGAGGGCACAGGATGCTGGGCACTTGATCGGCCGGGCGGCCGGTGGACGTGCAGGAAAACCTGTGGGGCCGTCACGATCGGACCGGGAGAATCCAGACATGGTGCGGATCGGGATCATTGGAATGGGCTTCATGGGGGTGACCCACTTCGAGGGGGCGATGCGGATGTCGGATCCGGATTCGTCGGGGCGTCGTCGTGTCGATGGGCCCCGAATCAACTCCGGCCAGGTCACCGCGATCGCCACCCGCAACCAGCAGAAGCTCGACGGCGACTGGACGATGATCCAGGGCAACTTTGGCCCGCCGGGAACCTTGATGGATCTCCCGGGAATCGCCACGTATGCCGACTACCACGACCTGCTGGCCGATCCGGACATCGACCTGGTCGACATCTGCCTGCCCACCGATCAGCACGAGGACGTGACGCTTGCCGCCCTGGCCGCCGGAAAGCATGTCCTGGTCGAAAAACCGATCGCCGTCTCGCTGGATGCGGCTCGCAGGATGGTCGCGGCGGCGGCCGAGGCCGATCGGTTGCTGATGGTGGCCCAGGTCCTGCCGTTTTTCCCGGAGTTCGCCTACGTCAGGCAACTGGCAGACGGCCGCGAGCATGGCCAACTGCTGGCCGCCCATTTCCGTCGCGTGATTTCTCCGCCGGACTGGTCGGAGGGCATGTCGGACTTTCGTAACCTCGGCGGCTGGGGTGTCGATCTCCACATCCACGACAACCACTACATCGGCCTGCTGTGCGGGGTTCCCGGGGCGATCATGTCGCGGGGGCTGTTGCAGGATGGCCTGGTCAACCACGTGCACTCGCAGTACATCTACGAACCGGTCGATGGCCGACCGGGACCGGCGGTGACGTGTGTCAGCGGGGGAATCGCCGCGAGCGGTCTCGCGTTTGCCCACGGATTCGAGGTGTATTTCGAGCGGGCCACTGTCGAGTACTCGGCCGGAACCTACGGGGGTGAGTGGGTCTGCAGTCGTCCGCTGACGCTGGTGACCGGTGACGGCCAGGTGTGCGAACCCGATTTGCCCGGCGGGACCGAGTGGTACAGCGCGTTCACCGACGAACTGCAGGCGGCCGTTGACGGCGTCGCCGCCGGTGCCGCCCCACGGGTGATCTCCAGCGAACTGGCGCTTGATGCCCTGAAGCTGTGTTACGCCGAGGCCGAGAGCATTGGGGAGGGGCGAGCGGTCTCGCTCGACTGACCACGATGATCGACAACCTTCCGCTGCGATCGCACTATCACCGCGGTCTGACGATCGAGGGGTATTCTCGCGCCGCGGTGCAGACCTACTGGCGGATCCCCGAGTTGAAGCTGGGCTTTGACATGGGCGGCAGCCCCTGGTCGTTCATGGGGACGAACACCTTCTTCATTTCCCACGGCCATCTCGATCACATGGCCGCGCTGCCGGTCTTCGTGGCTCGCCGGCGGATGATGAAGATGCAGCCGCCGACGATCTACGTGCCGGCCGAGATCCACGACCAGGTCTGGAAGATGCTCGATGCCTGGAGACAACTCGACCGCGGTCGCATGATCTGCAACCTGATCCCTGCCGCTGACGGTGACGAGTTCGAGTTGTCCCGGGAACGTGTTGTCACGGTCTTCCGGACCCGGCACACGGTGCCGTCGGTCGGTTACACCATCTGGGACCGGCGGAGAAAGCTGAAACCGGAACTGGTCGGGACGCCCGAGGACGAGATCCGGAAACGGCGGATGGCCGGCGAGGACGTGACGCAGGAACTTCGTGTGCCGCTGGTCTGTTACTGCGGTGACACCGCCCCGGATGGTCTCGACGATCACCCGCCCGTCTACGAATCCCGCGTGCTGATCACCGAGATGACTTTTTTTCGGCCCGAACACCGCAAGGAGAAGATCCACAAGTTCGGCCACACGCATCTCGACGACATCCTCGAACGGGCCGACCGCTTCCAGAACGAGCTGATCATCCTGGCGCACTTCAGCACGCGTTACCACGAGAACCAGGTCCGCCGGGCGGCCGAGGCGCGGCTGCCCGAGAGTCTTCGCGAGCGAGTCCAGCTCTGGACCTGACGTCACCGGGATCAACTGCCGTCGGGGTCGGAATCGGGTCGTGGAGGACTCGTCCACCATGCGGGTTCGACGAACAGGTCCTCAACGGGGATGTTCAGTCCCGGCAGGACCGGATCACCGCTGACCGTATCGGTGGATGTTGCCACTCGAATCAGGCTGCCACGATCGGCGACATGGACCGAGCGGTCCTCGGGGTTGACGACCCAGACGTTCTTCACACCCCAGCCGTGCCACTCGATCACCCGGTCGGCCATCCCCGCGCGTCTCAGGTTGCTCGAAGCCACCTCGATCACCATCCCCGGTCTTGACTCGCTGACCTCCTTGTCCATTTCCGCAAAGGCATCGCCCCCGACGAAGACCGAGACGGCCGGGCAAAGCACCGTGTCGGGATCTCGCCGGACGACCAGTCCCAGCTCGTAACAGGCGTAGGCCGCCTGTGGTGCGATCGCTGCCTCCTGGTTTGCGGTGTCGAGGAATTCGGCCAGGGCCTTGGTGAGGTTCAGGACCACCGTGCCGTGGATCGGGTCCGGGGGATCCAGCTGCTGGATTTCCCCGGCGACGAGTTCGTGCCAGCGACCCCCCTCGGGCAGGTCGAACTTTCCGTCAGAAAATTCCTCGGCGGTGATCATCACCCGGAGAATACGGGGCAGCCCGTCATCGGTGCAAGCTGCCGACGGGCGTCCTATGATGGAAGCGTCAAGTGTTGCAGTTTCCGGGAGCCTGCTGATGCCAGGACCAATGTCCCAGCCGGTCGAGTATCGAGCATTTCGCAGCGACGACCTCGACGTGCTCAAGGAAATCACCGTCGAGGCCTTCAGCGGTGTTTCGATCGATGAAGCGGCCGAGGTGCTTTTCGGCACGATCAACGGCCACGACTGGAAGTGGCGCAAGGCTCGCCACATCGATGCCGACGTGGCCCGTGACGTCGACGGGATCCTGGTGGTCGAGGCCGGCGGCGAAGTGGTCGGCTACATTACCACCTGGCAGGACACCGCGGCGGGGATCGGCTACATCCCGAACCTCGCGTTCGTGCCCGCCTGGCGGGGGAAGGGGTTGGGACGGACATTGATCCAGATGGCACTGGATCGTTTTCGTGACGGCGGCCTGACCCACGCCAAGATCGAGACCCTTGCCCAGAATGATGTCGGGCACCACCTCTACACCTCGATCGGATTTCACGAGGTGGCCAGGCAGGTGCACTTCTTTGCCGATCTCGGCGAATCCCAGTCGGCACGAGATTGAAGCGAGAGTGACTGATGCGGATCGCCATCGTCGGAGCCACCGGCCAACTGGGCAGCGAACTCCTGTCGCTGTGGGGTGACCGGGCCGTGGGTCTCTCCCGGGATCAACTCGACCTCACCAGGCCCGAGGGGCTCGAGGAAGTCCTCGAGTCGAGCCGGGCCGAACTGGTCGTTAATGCCGCAGCCTACAATCACGTCGATCGTGCAGAAGCCGAGTCCCTGGCCGCGCTGGAGGTCAATTCCCAGGGACCCAGGCAGCTGGCTCGCGCCTGTGCCCGTCGCGGCGTGAAGCTGGTTCACGTCAGCAGCGATTTCGTCTTCGGGACCGATACAAGCCGGCAGGTACCCTATCTTGAAACCGATCCGACCGGTCCCCTGGGAGCCTACGGGGTCAGCAAGCTCGGCGGCGAGTTGTTTGTCCGCAGCGGTTGCCCGGGCCATCTGGTGGTTCGCACCTGCGGCCTCTACGGTCATGCCGCCCGGCAACGCGACGGTGGTGGAAATTTCGTCGAGACGATGTTGCGACTGGCCGATTCGGGTCGACCGATCCGCGTCGTCGATGACCAGCGGTGCACCCCGACGTCGACGACCGTCCTGGCGGCTGCCATCGATCGCCTGGTGCAGGCTGATTGTGTCGGCCTCTACCATGCGACCTGCACGGGCAGTGCGACGTGGTACGAGTTTGCCCGGGCCATCTTTGGGTTGTCTGGCCGCGAGGTCGATGTCGAGCCGATCACGGCGGCCGAGTTTGGTGCGGCGGCCCAGCGTCCCGGTTACAGTGTTCTGGACTGCAGCCGCCTTACCAGCGACACCGGCTACCAACCACCCGACTGGAACACCGCATTGGCCGCGTACCTGCTGACCCGTGACGAGTGCCCCAACACCGACCAGCCCGGCGACTAGGAATCCGCGATGAGTTCGATGGCACCTCTCCAGGAAACACTCGCTGCCGCCGTGGGCACGGGGAAGATCGGTACGGTCGTGTCGTTTCGCGCGCTGCTGCAGTTGCCTGACGGCGACACGGCATTGGACACCGCCGCGGCAGCCGTGTTGGCCACGGCCGAGTCACTGGTCGGGTCCGAACCTGGTTCCCTGTCTGTTCGTCGGCATGCTTCCGGCCAGCAACTGAATCTGTTGCTGCGTTTCGACGGTGGACCGATCGCCAGTGTCAGTGTCACCGGTGGCGTCGTCGATGCGGTCGAACTGGCGCTGGTGGTCGTCGGCAATCACGGGGTGATCCGGCTCGAGGGGGCCGAGTTGGCCGAGGATATCGGTTTGACGGCCCAGGCCTTCACCAAGGCCGATTCCCGGTGGATCGAGCGGATCCACGAGGCCCTGGCCCGGGAATGACGTCCGGCCGTTGCTTGTGTTTTCGAGACGTTCACTCTGTGCGATCCTGATTTGACGACGCTAGAATACCCGCATGACACAGTTTGACCACTGGATCGAGCGATTGGCACGGCGTGTCCGCTGGGGGGAATTCCTGCACCGGGCCGCCAACTGGCTGGCGGTCTATCTGCTGCTCGTCGGCGGGCTCGTGCTGGCCGGGAAACTGCTGGTTCCCCGGGCGGATTGGCCGGGGCTGATGGATGGTGAATATCGGGCCGCCGTCGCCTGGTTGCTGCTGGCCTGTGTTGCCGGGGGCGTCGTTCCGGTGGCGATTACCTGGTGGCGTTCGCGACGCAGCCGGATGACCCGGACCGATCTGGTCGCCTGGCTTGACGGTCGGCTCGAGGCCGGCGGTTTGTTGATGACGCTCTGCGAAACGTCCGACCAGCCCGCCGCCGACGGGACCTGCTGGTCGACGTCGCTGCCGGAGGCCGAATCGGCCTGGCGGATGTGCCTGCCCCGCGTGCGGCCCCGCCGGTTCACCCGCCATCTGTTCGTTCCGGTCGTTTTCCTGGTGATCGCCTGCATGATTCCCTGGCGAGCGGCTCTATCGAGCACGCTTCGCGACACGGTCGGCCAGCGCGAGACCGAGCAACTTGTCGAGTTGCTCGAGGAACTCAAGCAGGCCGGTGTCCTGGAGGAGCAGGAGCAGGAGCAGTTGGAGGAAGAAATCCAGCAGCTGGCCGAGGACACCAGGCGGGTTCCGTTGACGCACGAGAAGTGGGAGACCGTCGACACGCTCCGGGAGCGAATGCAGATGAAGCTCGACTCGGCGTCGTTGTCGATCGAGAAGGCACTCGAGGCGATCGAGTCGCTGAAGGTGGCCGAGTTCGACGAGCAGGGGGAGCCGGTTGACGGCGAGCACGCTGAACAACTCCGCGAGGACATCGAGGAAGCCGTCCGCAAGCTGACCCAGGGCAAGTCGCCCGGCAAACTGCCCGAGAGCCTGAAGAACCTGGCCGAGAAGCTGCAGCGACAGCAACAGGGTGCAGACGGCGAGCAGCGTTCGCTTGACCTGCCCAGGGACGCCGGCGAGCGTCAGCAGGCCCTGCAGGATCTGCAGGAATTTCTCCAGCAGGAGTCTCAACAGTTGGAGCAGTTGCGTCAGCAGGCTCAGCGGAATCCCGGGGAACCTGACCGAATTGTGGAGGCGAGCCGCATCCGGGAGGCACGTGACCTCACGGCGGCGGTGACCGTTCCGGTCGGGACGGCAAAGGGCAACAGGACCAGGCCGATGGACAGCCGGGCGGCGGTGGCGTGACCCGTGGGCGAGGTGATGCAGAGATGACTTTCGGCGACGAGTCGGACCGCCAGGGAGCGAAGTTCAAGGATGTCGTCCTGCCCCCGGGAGCGCTCGATGATCCTGCCAACGAGGTGTTGAAGGTCACCGGTCGTGATCCCAGGGCCGACCCGGCAAAGTCGGCTCCCCGCTCGGCAGCCCGCAAGCAGGGTCCTGCCTCAGGACGTACGTCCTGGAATCGCCGGCTGCGGCCACGACATCGTGGCGTGGTGCAGAAGTACTTCGGGGGGAAGTAGCCGGTATTCTTGTCGGGATCGGCGTGATATCGACCGGCGGATAACGCTTTCAGATCTACGGTGCGTTCTCCCCGACGTGCCGGCACAGGACCGGGAACCAACACCGTGACCGACCAGAACTCGAGCACCGCGACCTCGTCGACTCGATCAACCGGAACCCTGCTGTCCCCGGCCGACATCGAACGGGCCAACCAGCAGATCGGCCGCCTGCTCGAGGGGCTGGGCACCGCGATTCTCGGGCAGCGGGAACTGCTCGAACAGGTCACGATCTGTCTGCTGGCCCGCGGTCACCTGCTGCTGGAAGGGTTGCCCGGCCTGGGCAAGACCGAACTGGTCAAGGCCCTCTCGGCGCTGCTGGGCCTGGAGTTTCGACGCCTGCAGTTCACGCCGGACCTGTTGCCAAGTGACATCACCGGGGCCCCGATCCTGCAGGATGCCCAGGAGGGCCGCCGGCTGGTGTTCCAGCCCGGTCCGATCTTCGCCAATCTCGTGCTGGCCGACGAAATCAACCGCGCCACGCCCAAGACCCAGGCGGCGTTGCTGGAAGCGATGCAGGAACGTCGCGTCACCGTGCTCGGGGAATCCCATCCGCTGCCGTTGCCGTTCTTCGTCCTGGCGACGCAGAACCCGATCGAGCTGGAGGGGACCTACCCGCTGCCGGAAGCGCAGGTCGACCGGTTCACCTTCAAGGTTCTCGTCGAGGGCGTCGACAGTGCGACGCTGGAAGAGATCATCACCACGCGGCAGCACGGTCGTTCGCCGGAGTTGGAGGTGGTTTGTTCGGCCGAGGAGCTTGACGAGTTGTTTGCGATGACCGATCGCGTGCACCTGCCCGGGGCGGTGGCCGGTTACATCGCGCGGCTCGTCGAGGCCACTCATCCCGATCGCGACGGTGCTCCGGAACCGGTTCAGCAGTTTGTCCGCTTCGGTGCCTCGCCCCGGGCCGCCATCGCGCTGGCCGCCACCTCGCGGGCCGCGGCACTGATGGCCGGTAAACCGAACGTGGGGTTCGATGAGGTCCGGCAGGTGGCCGGCAGCGTCCTGGGCCATCGGCTGATCCTGGATTACTCGGCGCGGCTGGAGGGTTGGACCACCCCGCAGATGGTGGCCGCGCTGGTCGAGGCGGTGCCGGAGATGGCCAGGGAATTGCCCGGGGACCTGTCGGGATGAGCGGTGCGTGGAATCCCGTTTTGTCCGGTCGCCTGCTGACAGCCGTCGCTGTGGCCGTGATCGCCGTCAACGGCTGGGGACCGCGGCCGGTTCTCCGCTGGGCCCAGGCTTCGGGAACCGAAAAACGCCAGCGTGGTCACGACCTCGACATCACCGTCGATACCCGCTGGGCCGGCGGTGTTGCGGGCGGTTATTTCCCGATCCGTATCTCGGCACGCAACAACGCCAGTGATCGCACCGTGACGTTTCGCGTGCACGGCCGACAGCAGATGCCCACGGCCGTGCGAACCATCGACCTGAAATCCAACACGCGGGTCGAGTTCAGCCTGCTGGTTCCGATGGTCGGCCGGGTCGGTTATGGCACACAGCTGGTTCTCGAACAGAACGGACGCTGGCTGGACGGGATGGAATTTCCGATCAGCTTTCCACAGCGAGCCACCGAATGGTCTCAGCCTTCCTGCCTGGTGATCGCCACCGACAGGATCGACTTCACCGAGTACGACCTCGCTGTTCACGATGTCTTCAGGTTCAAGGCAACGTCGAGGCGAGGTGGCCCGACCGTGTCGGTGGGTGCCGAGACGGATCGCCAGGACGTGTCCCCGAACCTGCTGCCGAAATCCTGGCTGGCCTACAGTGGCCTGGACATGGTGGCGATTCCGCTGCAGGTGCTGCAGGCGCTGCAGGGCGAGCAACGCGATGCGCTGCTGGGCTGGGTCGAGACGGGTGGCACGTTGATCGTGACCGGGGTTGGAAAGCCGATCGACGAATCGGCCGAGCTGGCATCGGCACTCGGGCTGGGCGAGCGGTCGGCCAGCCAGGGCGGCTGGGAACCTCCCCCGGCCAACTCGCGGAACTCGGTTTCCTACATCCCAACATCAAGGGAAGCCGAGGACGCGAACAAGAAGGTACGCGAGGTCGAGCAGAAGGCTCGCCAGCAGGGCAAGTCCCATCAGGAAATCCAGAAGTTGGTCGTCGCTGCGAGGCGGGCCAGAGGGGAAGCTGCATTCGCCTGGCCGGCCACCGGTTCGCCATTCGCGTTCCGGAAGCTCCAGCAGGGCCTGGTTGTCGGTTTCGTCGACAATTCCATGAACGGTACCCGCCACGACTGGTGCTGGTTCTTCCGAGCACTGTCGAAGCAGCCGATGGGCCTGCAGCGATTGCAGTGGGACAAGCGGCACGGGATGTCGGCCAGGGTGGGGCATCCGGAGTTCCTCGGTTTCACCGTTCCCGGAATCGACAGTGTTCCCGTCGTCGCCTTCCTGTTGCTGATCACGCTGTTCTCGATCGTCATCGGACCGGTGAATTTTCTGTTCCTGCGCAGCCGTGGCAAGTTGTACCTGCTGGTGGTCACCGTGCCGGTGATTGCCGCGGTGACCAGTGTCGTGATGCTCGGGTACGCAATGCTCTCGCACGGTTTCGGTGTCAAGTCATACACCCGCAGCATCACGTTCCTGGACCAGGGAAACGAGAAGGCCGTCACGATGGCCCGGGTCGCCTTGTTCGCCGGAATGGCTCCCTCGGTTCTTGAATTCAGCCGCGACACGGCCGTCTATCCCGTCAGGCCGCTCGGCAGCGAGATTTTCAGTGGCGGCACCGTCGACTGGACCAACGCCCAGGAACTGGTCAACGGTTGGATCCAGACGCGTACGCGAGCCCAGCTGCAGACCATCCGGCGGCATGCGGTTCGTGGACGACTGACCGTGGGAACCGCCGACGGGAACACGTTGACCGTCGCCAACGGCCTTGAATGGAACCTTCGGCACCTTGTCCTTCGCGATCTCCAGGGCAATCTCTTCTACGTCAGCAGCCTGCCTGCCGGCCGGTCGGCAGAATTGAGCCTGGTGACCGACAACCAGCGGCCGCGGCAGCTTCTGGCCGTGATTGCCCAGCATTTTGCCGAACAGCAGCAAGCCGCGGCCCGCATTGGTTCCTCCCGGTCGGCGCAGTCCCGATACCGTGCGCGTGAAACTTCACTTGGGTCCGCTTCCTCGTTCAACACCGGAATTCTCGAGTTGAGTCTGAGGTCGATGGGGATTCCATCGACCAGGAAAACGTATGTGGCCCTGGTCGATGGCGATCCAGGAATCCAGCGCGGCGTCAGTTCATCCGACCGCGATTCGTTGCACGTACTCAAGGGCAACTACTAGCAGCAGTTCGCCGGTGTCGAACCGGTCGGAGAAGTACGCAGGATGGTAGAAATGGTCGCAGAGAACGCCGGGTTGTCGCCGACGATCGAGCTGAGGAACCTGCACCGGTTCTTCGGCACGCTGCGGGCCGTCGACAACGTGTCGTTTTCCGCGTACCCCGGCCAGGTGATGGGGTTCATCGGCCCCAACGGGGCCGGCAAGACGACGGCGATGCGGATCCTGGCGACGTTGGATCTGCCGATTGCCGGCGATGCATTGATCTGCGGCGAGTCGGTGATCAACGAACCCGACCGGGTTCGGCGGGTGCTCGGATTCATGCCCGATTCGTTCGGGCGGTATCCGAACATGAATATCCTCGAGTACCTGGATTTTTTCGCCCGGGCCTACGGGTTTCGCGGGGCCGTGCGACGAGATGCCATCGAGCGGGTGTTGGCGTTTGCCGAACTGGAACCGTTGCTCGACAAGCAGATCGACACGTTGTCGAAGGGCATGTCACAACGGCTGTGCCTGGGCCGGACGCTGATCCACGACCCCGAGGTCCTGATCCTCGATGAACCCGCCGCGGGACTGGATCCCAGGGCCCGGGTGGAACTTCGCGAGTTGATCCGGTTGCTCGCGACCGAGATGTCCAAGACGGTCCTGATCAGCTCGCACATCCTCACCGAACTCGGCGAAATCTGCGACAGCGTGTCGATCATCGAGGCTGGCAAGATCCTGGCCTCTGGAACGATCGAGGAGCTTCAGCAGGGAACGGGTTCCTCGGTGGAAGTGGATGTCGAATCCGCGCCGGTGACCGAAATCGAGGTGACGATGCTCGGTGATGCCGGGGGCCTGGAGACGTGGCTTGTTCAGCAGGCTTACGTCGACCAGGTCACGGTGGCCGGGCAACGGCTGACGATCACTTTCACCGGCGACGACGATGCACGGCACGGATTGCTGAAAGCGATTGTGCTTGCCGATTTTCGCGTGGTCAGTTTCGAGACCAAGACGCAGTCGCTGGAAGACACGTTCATGCGGATCACCCGGGGAGAACTGCAATGAACGAAGCGATCAGGCCCGCGGCATCCAGGGTTGATGGCAAGGTGAATGCATGAGTGTTGTTGACCGCACGCTGGACCGCACCGTCGGGTTGATCGAACGGCTCAGCGATCGTCTCAACCCGATCCTGGTCAAGGAAACCCGGCAATCGACGCAGGGCACGTTCTTCGCGATGGTCTTCCTGATGTTCATCGCGGTCAGCTGGGTGGTCCTCACGCTCGGAACGCTCTCCCAGTGGGAAAGACTCGAAACCGACCCGACGGCCGAGATGTTCTTCGGCTGGTATTACGCGGTGCTCTCGTTTGCCGCCTTTGTCGTGGTCCCGTTCGGGGCCTATCGCAGCCTGCTGGTCGAACGCGAACAACATACCTACGACCTGCTGACGATCACCACGCTGGAACCTCGCCGCATCGTCCAGGGCAAGCTTGCCAGCTCGGTCCTGCAGGTACTTGTCTATTACTCGGCGATCGCCCCGTTTATCGCCTTCACCTCGATCCTGCAGGGATTCGACGTTCTCTGGGTGTCCTGGGTCCTGGCACTGTCGTTCCTGTGGTCGATCGCGCTGTGCAGCGTGGCGATGATGACCAGCGTTTCCTCGCGGCATGCCCAGTGGCAGACAACCAACCTCGTCGGGTTGATCGTGATGTTGTTGATCGGCTGGAGCACGGCGCTGAGTTTCGTTGTCGTCGGAGAAGCTCAGCGAGAAATGGATGAACCAAATTTCTGGCTGGTGACGGGTATCTGCGTGGTGCTGGGATCCTCCTACATCGCTCTCGCCCAGCAGGTGACCATCTCCCGGATCACGTTTGCCTCGGGCAACCGCAGTTCCGGAATTCGCTGGATCCTCACGATCCAGTTCTGGCTGTTCGTTGCGGCGATAGCACTGCTGTCTGTCGTGAATGTTGGCGTGGCCATGGACGAGGATGCCCAGCTGGTCGTTGGCACGTTGGCCACACTGCACTGGACCGTCGCCGGGTTGTTCCTGGTGACCGAGAGCGAATTTCTGTCGCGGCGGATTCGCAGCCGGTTTTCCACGTCACGCGGCCGGCGACTGCTGTCGGCACCGTTCCTGCCGGGCGGGTCACGAGGGCTGGTACTCGTGTTCGGGCACCTTGCCATCTTGTGCCTGGGGATGGCGCTGCTGGCTGGAGTTCTTGGAGTGGCCACGGCACGGCACGCCCGCGGAGTCGTCGGCACGTTCGTACTGGTACTCAACGCGGTCGTCTGGCTCGGCGTCGCCGCGATAATTTCCCGGTGGGCACGCAAGGTCTCTTATCGCATCACCAACGCCCATGTTCGCGTCTTGACGGTGCTGCTGTTTGTCCTTGTCCAGTTCGTCTCGATGGTCCCGATGATCATCTCCGGTCGCAACAGCTTCTCGGTGATCCATGCCTTGAACCCGTTCGTCATGGTCGCCGAAGTCGATGACGCGGGGCGGATAGGCTTTGCCGCCGGCGTCGCCGCGATGATCATCCTGCTGTTCGCAGCGGCCGTGTTGCTGCTGGTTAACCTGCCGGCGATGTACCGGGGAATCAGGGCCGTGACAGATGGCCCGACACCGCAGCCGACACCGCAGCCGACACCGCAAGACGATCCGCCGGAGGGCTCCAGCGGTGCGTAACGATGTGGATGTCCGGCGGGCGGCCGATACCTACCAGCTGGGTCTGCTGAAGATGCCCGCCTCGGGCCGCGCCGGCGAACTGCTGGGGCGGGGAACGGGGAGTTCACTGGAGTTCCAGGAGTACCGCGAGTACACGCCCGGCGACGACATCCGGCACCTGGATTGGGCCGCCTACGGCCGCAGCGACACGTTGATGGTCCGGTTGTATCGCGAGGAGATCAGTCCACGGGCCGAGATCCTTGTCGACGCCAGCCGTTCGATGTCGGTCGTCGAAGCCAAGGCCGGGTTGGCTCGTCAACTGGCCGGGCTCTTCGCGATGCTCTCGGGAGGACTCGGTGGTTCCCCGGTCGTGATTCCACTCGAGGACCGACGACCGCTGGAGCGGATCGGCCTGGACGGTATCGAGCGGCTGGCCGGGTGGCCGTTCGAATCGCGGGCCACGCTGGCCGACCTGCTTGCCGAGGGCCGCATCCCGCTCAAGCCTCGATCGGTCCGCATCGTCATCAGCGATTTTCTGTTTCCGCTGGATCCCGAGGCACTCGTCAAGCGGTTGGCCTCGGATGCGGCGACCCTGTGGGTGATCCAGGTACTGGGTGCCTGGGAATCGAATCCGACGCCACTGGGTGGACGCCGGCTGGTGGATCACGAGACCGCGGCCGAGGCCGACTTGTTGCTCAACCCGGCGGCGATCGACGAATACCTCGGGCGGTTGCGGACCCTGCAAACATCGCTGTCGAGGGCCTGCCGGCGTGCCGAAGCGACATTCGTCACCCTCGAGGCCGAGTCGGGACTCGAACAGGTGTGTCGCGACACGCTATGTGCCTCGGGCATCCTGAGGGTCGCCTGATGTCATTCGCCAATCCCTGGGGACTGTTGGCACTGGCGGCACTGCCGACCATCGCCGCGATCCACCTCTTCCATCGGCGTTATCCCCGGTTGCCGGTGGCCGGACTGCATCTCTGGGGCGTTGCCCGGATGACACACACGCCCGGCCGCCGTCGCGAACGGTTGCCGATCACCGCCACGCTGATCCTCGAACTCCTCGCCGCCCTCGTCCTGGCACTCGCGCTGGCGCGACCGCAGGTCGACTCGTTTGACCGGGCCATTCACCTGGTCGCCGTGCTCGACGGTTCCGCCTCGATGTCGGCACATCGATTGACCGCCGGCGGTCCGGCCAGGACGTTTCGCGAACTGGCGATCGAGGACCTGGAGAGGCGATTGAAAGATCTGCCCCAGGGCAGTGCCGTGACCTTGATCGAGTCGGGTCGGCGGCCGACGTTGCTGTTCGGACCCCAGGGGCACCCGGACGAGGTCTCGGCCGCGCTGGCGCACTGGAGTCCCCAGGCGGTGCAGCACGATTTTCAGCCGGCCTGGGACCTGGCCGATCAACTGGCCGAAGCGTCGGGCCGGCTGATCTTTCTGACCGACACGATCCCGGATTCCGAGCGAGCGAATTTGCCAACCCGGTTTGCCGTCGTTTCCGTCGGGGAACCGCAGCCCAACCTCGCCATCACCGCGGCCCGCTGGACACGACCAGAAGACAAGGCGACGGCCGGTGCCATGGGAGAAATCACCCTGAGACTGGTCAACCTGGGCCGGCGGGACACGACTGGCACGGTCACCGCCACCGCAGTCAACGGTCAGCAGGACCAGCCGGTTTTCAGCCGGACTGTCGAACTGGCGGCAGGCCGTTCGCAGCCGTTGCAGGTCGGCGTGCGGCCGGGGCTTGGAGAAATCGATATCCGGATCAGCGGCTCTCGCGATGCCCTGGAACTGGACAGCCGGGTGCGGCTGGTCGAACCCGTCGCCAGGACCGTCGGAGTGGCCATGACATTGCCGGCCGACTCGATTGCCAGGCAGCAGCTCAACCGTGTCCTGGTCACGCTGCCGGACTGGCGGGCTGTCGGCAGCGGCGAGGCCGACCTGGTGATCGCGCGTGTCGCCGAGGTCGCAACCGGCAGCAGCGATCAATGGTGGCTGGGCGTGGGACCCGTCGACGAAGATCCGGCGGCCAGGAAACGAGCCGTCGATCTCTCGGATCGTTCGGCCTACGTCCTGGAAAAACGCCATCCACTGCTCGACGGGGTCGTGCTGGGAGGAGTGATCTGGGGTGGCGTCCAGGACCTGGCATTCGATCACACGCCGTTGGTCACGTCGGGCTCTCGCTCGTTGCTGGCCCGGAAACTCGATACCCGCTCGACGGTGTTCGTGCTCAACATCGACCTGGCCCGCAGCAACCTGCCCGACACGCCCGACTGGCCCATCCTGATCAGCAACCTGCTGGAAGAGTGCCGCGACAGCCGGCCGGGATTGCGGCGGGTGAATTATCGGGTGAGCGAAAACGTGCGGTTCCGGATCGACGATACGGCGGCCGATGGAGACAAGTTGTTGCAGCTGGAAGGTGGTGGCCGGCGACGGCAGGTGGCCCGGGGCCGGTTGGTCGAAATCACCGGGTTGACGCGGTCGGGGTTGTACACGTTGACAGACGGCGACCGACGACTGGCCCGGTTCGCGGTCAATTTCCAGGATCCGGTCGAGTCGTCGCTGGTGTCGCTGACCGCTGGCGAGCGTGCTGCTGCGGTGCCAGTGGTGACGACCGGCTTTCGCATCGATTCTCCCTACACCTGGCTGATCCTGCTGGGCATCCTGATGGTGATCGGCCTGGCGGTGGCCGATTGGCAGGTGTTGCGGCAGGCAGCCGGTGTCACCGCGGGTCCGCTGTCCAAACCACGCTTCTTGAAGTCCTCATGATCGAGTTCGAAGTTCCCGCCCTGCTGTTGCTCGGCCTGCCGCTGGGGTGGGCCTACTGGCAATGGTTTCGTGTTTCCGGCGCGACCGGCTGGTTGCGGGCGGGATTGCTCGGACTGCTGGTCGTGGCACTGGCCGGGCCGCGGTGGGACATCGGCGGCGACGGGCTCGACGTGATCCTCGTGGTCGACCGATCGCGATCGGTTTCGGCGGAGAACCAGGCGGCGGCCGTCGAGTTGATCGCCGACCTGGAGAACACGCGCGGGGCCGGCGACCGGTTGGCGGTGGTCACCCTGGGCGGCGAACCGCGTGTTGAACAGGAACTCTCGCACGACAAGACACTTGGCGGAGAATTTGCCCGGGTGATCGATCCCGACGGCAGTGACCTGGCCGCATCGTTGACGACATCGCTGAACCTGGTCGATCCTCGTCGCCCGGCGCGGGTGCTGGTGCTCAGCGACGGTGAATCCAACGGCAGCGATCCGCTGTCGGCGGCAAGGCGGGCCCGCGAGGCGGGGGTGCCGATCGATTTCCGGCTGTTCGAACGGTTGCGGGTGGGCGACGCGGCGGTCGAGGCCGTGCGGCTGCCGATGGCCGTGGCCCCTCGCGAACCGTTCCAGTTTTCCGTCTGGATAGCGTCCGACGGCGAGCGGTCGGGAACCGTCAGGGTGCTCCGCGACGGCGAATTGCTGGCAAAGACCTCGCGGCGATTCCGCTCGGGTCGCAACCGGCTGCTGTTTCGCGACATTCTCGAATCCGGCGGTGTTCATCGTTACTCGGTCGAACTGGAGACGGCCAACGACCCGGTCGTCGAGAACAACCGGGGGTCGGGTGTCGTGCGGGTCGAGGCCGGTCCGCGGCTGTTGCTGCTGACCGGCGACGGCAAGGGAGGCAACCTGCTGCGGGCGTTGCAGGCGGCCGACCTGCCCGTCGATCTTGCCCGTGCCGCCGCTCATCCGCTGACGCTCGACGCACTCGACGGCTACCGGGCCGTGATCATCGAGAATACGCCGGCCGACGACCTGGGGCGGTTGAAGATGGCCCGGCTGGCCCAGTACGTCGAGGAACTGGGCGGGGGGCTGCTGTTGACCGGGGGCGAGCGGAGCTTCGGACAGGGAGGATATTTCAAGAGTCCGCTGGATGACGTGTTGCCGGTGTCGATGGAATTGCGCGAGGAGCACCGGAAGCTGCGGGTGGCGATGGCCATCGTGCTGGACCGTTCGGGCAGCATGGCGGTGCCCGTCGCCGGCGGAAAGACGAAGATGGACCTGGCCAACCTGGGAACGGCCGAATGCGTGAGATTGCTGTCGCGTTCGGACAAGGTGTCAGTGATCGCCGTCGACAGTTCCCCCCACGTGATCCAGCCGCTGATCGAGGTGACCGATCCCGCGGCAATCGCCAGCCGGGCGTTGAAGATCGAGAGCATGGGGGGAGGGATTTTTGTCTACGAGGCGCTGGTGGCCGCGGGCAAGGAACTGGGCAAGGCCGGCGACTACTCGACGCGTCACATCCTGCTCTTTTCCGACGCTGCCGACAGCGAACAACCGGGCAACTACAAGCAACTGCTGGAGAACTTCGAGAAGGGCGAGATCACCGTCAGCGTGATCGGGCTGGGCACCGAGACCGACCCGGACGCCGAATTGCTCAAGGACATTGCCAGGCGGGGCCGAGGCAACATCATGTTCTCGACCGATCCGCAGGAACTGCCCCGGCTGTTTGCCCAGGACACGATCAGCGTGGCGCGGAACACGTTCATCAAGAAGGATGGCGAGTCGCAGGCCGAGGGGATTGCCGGGGCCTTCCAACCGGGCGTGCGGCTGCTGGGTGACCTTGGCGAAGAGGCCTTTCCCAGGTCCGACGGCTACAACCTCTGCTACATCAAGCCCGATGCGACGACGGTGGTCGCGTCCGAGGACGAGTACCAGGCGCCGTGGTCGGCGGCGTGGTACCGGGGCCTGGGTCGGGCGGTGGCGATCACGCTGGAGGTCGACGGAAAGTTCTCGGGCGAGTTTGGTCGCTGGGACGGGTACGCTGACTTCCTGGTAACGCACACCCGCTGGCTGCTCAGTGGTGCGGGCGAGTTGGACGAGGTTTTCGTCGAGATGATTCGCGAGGGCCAGGATGCGGTGGTCCGGGTCGAGCTGGATCCGGAGCGGGCTGCGGCTTACCGGCTGGCTCCACCACGGGTGCTGGTGATTCCCCCGGGCCGGGAGCGGCAGGAACCGTTGGAGCCGGATCTGGCCTGGACGGGACCGAATTCGCTGGAGGCGCGGGTGCGGTTGGCTCGGACGGGGACCTACCGGACGTTGGTTCGCGGCCCCGATCGTCAATTCGCCCGGGGGCCGGTGGTGACGTTGCCGTATTCGCCCGAGTTCGTGCCGCGGATCGATTTGCCGTCGGGGGGCGAGGTGCTCGCGGAAGTGGCGTTGATCAGCGAGGGCCGTCAGCGGACCGATGTCACCGAAATCTATGCCGATCCGCCGAGAAGTTCTCAGCGGGTGTCACTGTTGCCCTGGTTGTTTGTCGCCAGCATGGTCGTGCTGGTCATGGAAATCGCCGGTCGTCGCCTGAATCTCTGGAGTCGTTCCGGTGAGCGTTTCACGCGTTCGGCGACCGGGAAGGTGGTGGCCCCCTCTCGACCGAAGCCGGCCTGGCGAAGCCGTCGCGGTTCGTCACCGGTCTCGGCGGACCGGCCGGCCGATCCTTCCCCTGCTCGGGTCGTCGCGTCGGCGGACACTGTTGAGCCATCGACCCCGGACCGTCCGGCAGCCGCCGACGTGTTCCGTCAGGCCAAGTCGCGCGCCCGCCGTCGCCTGAAGTGATCGGCGCGGGAAGTTTGACTCGTCCCACCCCGCGCCCTAGGATCGAGAAGGCTGAGCGAGCTGGTGAAAAGTGAAGCAGGACACCATCGGCTCAGCGAAAAATTCGGGAGTGTTCGCGGATCTGGTGACCGCCCTGGGTTTCAAACCCAGTGTGGCGTCTGAAAAGTCGCCAGGTGGGTTCGATTCCCATCCACTCCCGCTCGCGGGTTTTGCACCTTGGTGCACCCGCTCGCAACCCCCTGTATATCAGGGGGTTGTTTCATTTGCGGGAAATCCGTTTGCGACCCCGTGCGAGGCAAAACGGCCGGTTGCTGCAGCGCATTCCGCAGCGCTTTTTCGAAGTGGTCTGCAGTTACCTACACCGCATCGACCCAACTCGGCCCCGGAGCCGTGGGAGGGCTTCGGGGCCGAGTGGTCTATCGGATAGTACGAGAGTGCCTATCGATCAACGACCGCCATGACCCTGGCGAGATACTCCAGGTCATCGACTAACTTCATATCGCCTCCCATGACAGCGGTTGCGTGGAGATCGGCCAGGACGAAATAGGGATCGATGATGAATTCCGGCCAAATAATAAAATGGGGATGGATGATTCCCACTTCCCGCTTGGGTCCCGGGTCAGGTACGGGGGGGAAGATTTCGATGATCACCAGGTTCTCGAGCCGGTCGAGGATCTTGGGGAGAATCGCGTAGTCACGATTGTTTTCGATCTTCCTGATCATCCGCACGTGTGCAGACACGTGTTGCTTCAGGACGTTGTAGGTGTTTGCCGAGCGGGTCTGTGCCTGTGCGGTCCCGGCAGTTGTCAGAACGACAATAGCTCCCAGGCACAATGCGGCGGTCAGCAGGGTTTGTTTTGGAGTTTTCATGATCATGTTCCTTTGAAAAGAGTGGTGTTGGTGAGTGGAAAGGTGAATGAAGCCCAGTCGGGGTCGAGAGAGTCGGGATGGTCAGCAGACACTGTCGGCGGCTGAAATGTTCGAGAGAACCTTTGGGAAATCTCTGGAAGATAGGCCGTGAGACTTTCCGGACGGCGCGTCAGCAATCGTGGTGTTCTCTCGATCGAACATGTGGAAGGCGTCGACCAGGAGCCGTTTCATGTCTTCCAGGGGCGGTCCAACACGCGGGTCGATTCCCCCAGAAATCAGTAAGGACGTGACTTTGGCCGGGACCTGTTTTCTGTAGGTGAGTCGGGAAACAGCATCCAGGATGCGGTTCCGCAACGAACAGGAAATCAATTGGCATGTGTTCATTGGAAGAGGTCCTTTTCACGAAGTTGTGCGGGTGTTGGATGTTCGGTGTTCACTTTCATGTACTGCTGCGATTCAATGTGTGACCGCTTTTCTGGGGGAATGTTCGAAAAGAGGGCTATACTCGCTGTGACAACGGCGGTTTTGTCTTTACCGGAAACAGCGGAGTGCACCGGAGGGCCGTCGATTCCGATAGGCCCGGCGTTTGTGGAATGGATGCAGACTGGCAAGCCGCGGAATTGGCGAATCGTCCTCTTCGCGAGGTCTCGACGATCTGGACGATGGTGCTTTGCTCGCACAGTGGCCCGGTGAACTCCGACGAGGATGCTCTGCAGCGATTCATGGATCGCTATCACGTGGCGGTCTACCGATATTTCATGACCGCACTGCGTGACGCTCAGGCTGCCGAGGAGCTATTCCAGGAATTTTCCCTGCGTTTTGTCCGTGGGGACTTTCGTCGTTTCGACCCACGACGTGGTCGCTTTCGTGATTTCATCCGCGTCGCGCTGATGAATCTGATTCGCGACTACCGTCGTCGTCAGTTCAATCGACCAGCGGATCTCGGCTCCGATGGGGCAGTCATCGTCGACGGAGATGGGGAGGTTGATGAGTCGCTGCCCGAATTCGACGATGCGTGGCGGGAAGAGTTGCTGGCGCAATGCTGGAAGTTACTGTTGCTTCAACAGGACCAGGATGGTCAACCACTTCACACGGTCTTGAAGTTTCGCGTTGACGGTGAAAAGCCGACGGGTGCCGAGTTGGCTGAGACTCTCAACAGGCAATTACAACCCGAGTCCCCATACAGCGAAGCCGGTGCGAGGAAGTTGCTGCAGCGGGCCCGGGACAAGTTCGCGGACCTGTTGATCGACGAGGTCTCTCGATCGCTGGACGATCCGAGGCTCGAAGAAGTCGAATCGGACCTGGTCGCATTGGGGCTGTTGCCGTATTGCCGTCGTGCACTGGACCGACGATGGGTGGTGACACCCAGAAATGACGGCAGCCAGTCGGAATGAAACTCCCGATTCTCTAAGATGCCAGTGAGATGCCGGATCTCACAGCTTCAACGATGTGACAACCTGCCATGCCAGCCCCCCAGACCTCCTCCATGCCGTTGGCGGACTTCCTGGAGCAGGTCGCGGTCAGTGGGTTGCTGTCATCCGAACAGATGTCGGCGTTGCGGCAGAAGGCACCAGGGTTCCGCGGGTCCTCGCTTGACCTGGCGGCGAGGCTGGTGCAGCGAAAGCTCCTGACCGCCTACCAGGTCCAGCACCTGATGGCCGGACGGGCCATGGGGTTCTTCCTGGGCAAGTACAAGATCCTGGATCCGCTCGGCCAGGGGGGCATGGGGTACGTGTTACGTGCCGAGGACACCGAGACATCTCGATCAGTGGCGCTGAAGCTGTTGCCGCACGAGGCGACCCGAGACTCCGACCGCGTGGCTCGGTTTCATCGTGAAGCCCGCGCCGCGATGAAGCTGGAGCACCTCAACATTGTCCAGACCTTTGAACTTGGACAGGAGGGCCAACTTCACTTCATCGCGATGGAACTCATCGAGGGTAAGAGCCTCAAGGAGTTGATTGCTCAGGATGGTCGCCTCGATCCCGAAAGTGCCGTCAATCTCATCATCCAGATAGCCCAGGCGCTTGAGTGTGCCGCCGGGCAGGGCATCGTCCATCGCGATATCAAGCCGTCGAACATCCTGGTCACCCCACGGGGTACCGCCAAGTTGCTTGACCTGGGTCTGGCAAGGTTTTCCGATCCGGAGGCGACCGAGTCGGGTTGGCTAAAGACACTGACCCGCACGGGCCACATGATGGGCACCATCGATTACGTGGCGCCCGAACAGGCTGAAGATCCTCGGGCAGCTGATGTCCGCAGCGACATCTATTCGCTGGGCTGCACGTTGTATCAGTGCCTGACGGGTCTTGTTCCGTTTCCCGAGGGTACGTATGTCCAGAAGCTGCTCAAACACCGCGAGGGTGATGCGGTGCAGCCGATCCAGCTGGTACCCCACATGGATCCGGAACTCTCGCTGGTGGTCGAACGGATGATGGCCAGGCGGCCGGAGGACCGTTTTCCCACCGCCGATGTTCTCGTCGAGGTCCTGGAGAAATTTTCCACGTCGCCACGTCGGGCAGCGGATCCTGTCGACGACGAGACGGCCAACGTGTCAGGAGAACAATCTGTTAATGCGGCGGTTGCGGCGTCGACCGGACTCGAGCATGTCTTGCAGTCGATCGCCGATGCGGCCGATATGGCTCCGTTGGACAAACTGTTGCTGATGAGAAAGCGGCGTCGCTGGTCACGAAAAACGATTGCGGCCTGCATGGCTGTTGTCATCGTGTGGGTGATGCTGGCCGGGTACTGGAACTGGGCGGTCAGCGGTCGTGGTACCGTGGTGGTCTCGCTTTCAGAGAAACCCGATTCGGAATTGGTGATACAGCTTGACGATCAAGCGGTTGAGATCGAGGACATCGGGGGCCAGTCCATTGAGATGGCGACCGGATCGCACCGGATAACGGTCTCGAGCCCAGGATATGTGGACCGGTCATTTTCATTCGAAATTGAACGAGATCAACGGCACGACCTGGAGATCGTCCTGGAGCCGACCGCCGAGAAGCTCCAGCAACGTGAGCTGACCAGGCTGGTTTCGATCCTGGATAAAACGCTCTCCGACCGGGACGATCGCCGTGCATTCCTGCAGGCTCGGGATGCACTGCGGACCCTTCAACTGGCGTTTCCAGGGACGAACGAGTCCAGTCGAGCGGCCGAGAAACTGAAGAGCCTGCCGGAACCGATCGATGCCCTGAAGCGAGAACAGATCCCAGCGGATCGCCTGGCTTCGTCCGGAACCCTGATGGCGCAACGACTTCCGAAATCGGTTGTCGCGATACTTGGTGACGGACGACTGAACCACTGGACCGCGGTGCTGTGCGTTGCCGTGAGCCCTGATGGCCGGTATGTGGCCTCCGGTGACTGGTCCGAATTGCGGTTGCATGAGATCGAGACAGGTCGATTCCTGAGGAGCTTTCCTCATGTCTCCCGCGTGGCATCGGTCGACTTCAATTCCGATGGCACGCGGATGGTCACCGTGGATTACAGTCGAAACGGTACGATCTGGGATCCCCGGACGGGAGAGATCCTTGGCAGTTTCCGCGGTGTGCGTGGCAAGGCGACAGGAGTTTCTTACAGTCCGGATGGATCAATGCTGGCCGTCGCGGAAGTTGAACAGACGGTCAGTCTCCGGGACGCGAGTTCGGGAAAGTCCGTCGGAGAACTGGCGGGACATGGCGGAGAAGTGGTTTCCATCGCGTTCGATGACAGCGGACGACTGTTGGCCTCGGCCGACACCGAGGGCGGCGTCTGGATCTGGGATGTGGCCACGCGGGCGGTGAGACAACGGATGGTAGCCCACGAAGGAGGAGCCAAGGCGGTTGCCTTCAGCCCCGGCTCGAAAGTCCTCGTTTCGTGTGGAAACGACGGAACGGTCAAGTTGTGGGACGCCGCAACCGGAGCCAACCGGATGACCATGAGTGGGCATGTTGGTTTCGTCAATTCTGTCTGTTTCGGGTCCGATGAGGGCACGATCTTTTCGGGGGGCCGGGACCGTACGATCCGGATCTGGGACTCCAAGACCGGCAAAGAACGACGGGACCCGCTTTCCCAGGCTGGGGAGATCGTGACGATTGCCTACAACCATGAAACTCGTCGGCTGGTCACCGGCAGCACCGACTGTTCGGTCGGCGTCTGGGACATGGCGTCGTATTCGCGGCTTCACTTGTCTGCCGAACATACCGGCCGGCTCATGTCGCTGGACATCAGTCGGGATGGGTTGCGATTGGCCACCGGTGGAACGGATGGCCGCATCCTGTTACGAGATCTCCGCCGGGGTGAGATCGTGAAATCGCTGGAGGCGCATACGAATTATGTGACCGCCGTTCTCTTTTCCCACGATGGTAAAACCCTGGTGTCAGCCAGTCTGGATGGAGTCAGCAAGGTTTGGGATCTCTCCAGCGGTACGGTCCGGCAGGAACTCGCCAGCGACGACAGCCGGATGTTGTATTCCCTGGCAGTCGAAACCAGTCAGCGGCAATTGGTCGTTGGGAATTCGGATGGGAAAATCCAGTTTTGGGATGTGGGTCAGGGAACGCGGCTGAGGGAGCTGGATTGCGGCGAGGGGTCAATCAGCAGCCTCAAAATCAGCCCCGATGGAAAAACACTGGCGTCCGTCAGTCGCGCACAGAACGAGTTGACTCTCTGGGAAGTTTCCAGCGGCCGGCGATTGAGAACGCTCGAAGGCGACACCACTCCCTTCTGGTCACAGGTGTTCAGCCCGGACAGTTCCACGCTGTGGGCGATTACCGAGGCAGGGACCATCAAGTCGTGGCAGACGAAGGCCTGGAAGACGAACTGGCAAGTCGAGACATCTTCCCGTTACGTGAGGAGCTTTGCTGTGAGTCCCGACGGGAAGACGTTGTGCACCGTGTCGAATGACGGTTTCCTGAGACTCTGGAATGCCGAAAAGGGAACGCAGCTCTCCGAGGTGAAGATGGCACCGGATCGTTGCTTTGTTGATCAGGCGGCTTTTTCCTCCAGTGGTCGGTATTTGTTGACGGCCAATGGAAACGGCTCGGTTTACGTCTTCCGGTTGCCCCTGACGACCGACGAGTAAACCTCGGTCCGATTCGGGACCCCAACCTGCTGCGAATGGCCGAACAACTTGCCCACGAGTTGTTGCCACGTATCAGGTAGCCCTTCAGGGGCAACGGCTTGCTGCCAGGGTCCCCCTTGTTCGGCATCCGGCCGGTTGGTGCGTACAGGCCGCACGCATTTCGGTCGCCAGATCAGAATCTCACTCTGCGTCCTTGGGAGCTGAGAAGTGAACATGGAGAAATCGGAGGACAAGAATTCTGTTCCGGAGTGATTTTTTGACGTTTCTTTCAGCATTTCACCAAGAAAACGGTCACACAAGTGATCGCAGCAGTACATGGAGATGCACATGCGAAATCTCGACGTCAAAACAACATCGGCAGTGCGATTCCGTGAGGTCGAGCACTACATCCGGGAGAACAACCATGCGATTCACCAACTTCCTGCTGTCCCTGAAACGTTCGCTGGCCGCCTCACGAACTCGTTCGGCCAGGAAATGTCGATCATCGGTGCCGGTCGTGGGCATAGAGTGCCTGGAAAATCGCGAGCTGCTGACAACGATGTTGCATCTCGATTTCGGAGCCGGATTCCCCGCTCCGTTTGGTGGAGCGGGAAACCTGCAGACCACCGTATCTGAACTCACCAACGTCAATGGCAGCGGAGCCAACGGATTCGGGACGGGCCCGGATCTGACAAGCAGCCTCCTCAACGTGCCCATGCAGAACTCAGACCCACTGCTTTTCCAACCGGTTGTCTGGGACTTCTCCGGGGACGGCGTTTTCACGGTCGCGGATATCAATCAGCTGGCGAATGCGGTTCAGGACAAGGTCGAGGAACTGTTGGCTCCCTTCGACATCGGCGTTGCCCTTGCCAACGGATCCTCGTTGGCCGACATGTCGGCAACGTTGAATGCCAACAATTCGGAATTCAACCAGACGGGCCAGAATGACGTTTACAGCCTGGTCACCGTTGCCACGTCTATCAGCCTGGGGGCTCCCTTCCCCGCGCTGGCCAACTCGGTTGGCGTTGCCAACGGCCTGGTGGGGATCGCGGCTGCCGAGGATCTCTTTAGCGGCACGGACAACCTTACCGACGAAGTCACTCTGACGTTCGCTGACACTGTGTCCAACCAAGTGGCCAACAATGGCTTTGTCCAGGGGACCACGGCCGGTAACGACGCGTTCGTCAAGGCCTTGGCCAATGTGGTCATCCACGAGGCCATGCACACCTTCGGAATCTCTCACGTTGCCAGTCCCAGTTTCAATGAGACACTGATTCTCAGCAACGACTTCATCGTGCCTGCCCCCAATGTGCTGAATGATCTGTTCGTCTCCCGCTTCCCGTTGCCAACCCAAAATCCGGGCACCGGATTCCAGGTCCCTTACAACGTCCTGGCGAATGATCCGGACATCGGCCTGGCTGACAAGGACTCCAACGGTGTCCCCGATTTCGCTTATGTCACCGGGACCGGTGCTCATGACCAGATCTTCATCTCCGAGAACATTGGGGGAGATATTTCGGTCAACATCACAGCGTTTTCCGATGCGGCTCGGCAGAACCCGATCCGCAGTTTTGCATACGTCCTGACGCCAGGCATCGATACCGATCTGGGCATCCAGATCCTGGCCGGACCTGGCTCGGACCTGGTGGTTGTGAGCCCCGATATCGATCTTCCCGTGGAAATCTACGGTGGAACCGGCAACGACGTGCTTTCGGGCGGCGGCGGCAACGACTTTCTGTACGGTGGGTCGGGTAACGACAGCCTGGTTGGTGGAATCGGGTTCGACATGCTTACGGGTGGAATTGGCAACGACACGCTCTCGGGTAGCGCTGGCAACGACTCCCTGTATGGCGAGTCGGGAAATGATGTCCTGTACGGGGACGGCGGTGAAGACCACCTGTGGGGTGGCGACGATCTCGACCAACTGTGGGGCGGGGACCTTGGCGACATCCTTGATGGTGGGAAAGGCAACGACGAACTTTACGGAGAAGACGGCGACGACACGCTCTACGGATGGCAAGGCGACGACACGCTCCACGGACACGACGGCATAGACGAGTTGTTTGGTGGCAGCGGCGATGATGTGTTGTGGGGCGGTGCCAAAGACGACCTCCTTGTCGGGGACAGTGGCAATGATGTGCTCTACGGCGGCACCGGCGACGACAAGCTGTGGGGTTCCGGCGGTGATGACACGCTCGCCGGAGGATTCGACGACGACTACCTCAATGGAGGAGACGACAACGACAAGCTCGACGGCCAGCTCGGAATCGATACGCTCAAGGGCGGCGATGGCGATGACAAACTCAAGGGCGGCGAAGGATCGTATGCCGACTGGCTTTACGGGGGTAACGGCAACGATCTGCTCGAAGGTCAAAAAGGAGACGACAAGTTGGTCGGAAACGATGGCAACGACACCCTCCTGGGTGGCGATGGCCACGACTGGCTCTACGGTGACGACGACCACTCGTACGATGGTGACAACAAGTACGAGACGGGCAACGATCTGATCCTGGGTGGTTCCGGGAGCGACAAGATCTATGGCGGCCCTGGCGACGACACTCTGCTGGGTGAATCTGGCAACGACATGCTCAAAGCCGGCCGCGGCAGTGACGTGCTCTATGGCGGACCCGGAGCCGATTCCCTGGTGGGACGCCATGGTTCCAATGTGCTGTTTGCAACCCGGGACGACCGACTCGACGTGGGGCGCTTCGATCATGTGATCGAGGTCGACCTGCCCTTACCGGCAACTCGGACCCCCTGAGTGGAACCGACCGGAGTGTGGCTTGCCGACGAGTTCGGCCCCGACGATCGTCTGAATGGCCTTGCGGGTGTCCCAGGCGTCGATCACCCGGGCCAGCTCGGGGTCGATTGGCGGCAGATCGTCACCAACTGCAGCGTATTTTGCAGCGCGCTGTCCTTGGTCAATGTTCGCTCTTTTTCTTCTGAGCGTCAGACCGCGGGATTGTTTGGAGCCGATAGCCGCGTAGCGCTATGCGGTCCAGCAGAATGGTCTGGTTTTTTCCACCAAACAGGAACACCACCCGGACATCGTCGACATCGCCGCTCGCATGATGGTACTCAACCGTGTATTTCGTTTTTGTCTGCGAGATTTCCACCGGTTTGGATGTCCAAAAACCTTTTCGTGAGCCGGAGACGTTGGCCAGTCGTAGCTTGACGGTTCCCGTGCCATTCACGGACCTGGAAAGGAAGGAGATTCTGTAGGTTCGACCCTTTCTCACGGAGATCAGGTATCTGCCGGGAGGTTTTCCTTGCCCCTTTGGGGTTTCCTGGTAGATTTCGGCACGATCCGATTTCGTGGCTTCAACCTTGAGCGCGATTGAGCCGCTCAGACCGGCATTCTTCATCACGGACATCTTTGCGGATCCGCCGCTGCTCCAGAAATTGGTTCCCCAGCTGAACTCAGTATTGATGAGTTGCGACAGAGGCGGGACCGCTGGCGCCTTGACTCCCGTAAGAATCGTGAGCGCATCCTGGTTCCAACCGTCCTCAGTATGAAGAATATTGAAGGCCCATTGGTTATTGAAACCCGCGCAGTAGTAAATCGACCCGATGTTGTGTTGCTTGCATTCATCGGCCACAAACTGGATATATGCCTTGAAGTCTTTCACCGAATGACAGGGCGGCGCCCAGACGCCCCATTCACTTAGAAGAAGTGGCTTCCGCCACTTCTTAGACCATGCCACCGGGTGGGAAATCTGCTTTTTTAGTTCGTCTTTCCAGGTCGGAACCTTATTCAATCCCACGATCCAATGTGTGAACTTGTGAGGCTGATACATATGGAAGATACCGATGATATTCGTGTCGTCCTTAAACCCTGTGCGGTCTTTCAGCCGGTAGGTCAGGTACTTCGGTGTGACGAACTCCTTAAGTTCACGCCCTCCGTTGAAACCGGGACCGCCGATTGCGAGCATGCGTCGTGAGTTCGTTTTCCGAATGACGGGAATCGCCGCGTTGAGATACTCCATAACGGTTTTCCCAACCTTCAGGCCGTGAGTCCCTCCCGGTTTCACGCTCAAACCCGCTGGTTCGTTCCACAGTTCAAAGACAAGGCTATCGGGATAGTTCTTGTAGTACTCCGCAAGTGTCTCCCAGGCTCTAACGAACTCCCGTACTCCTTCTTTCGGCTTCGACACCCACTTGTTGCTTCCCCACAAACAGATGACAACAGCCAGCCCTCGATCCAACGCATCCTTGATTCTGGACTTGTAGGAGGCAGGATTTTCCCCGGCGACCACGAAGAAGCGGATGCTCTGGAATCCGGCTGCTTTGACGGCATCATATTGGGTAGGGTCGTACAACACCTTGATCGGCGGGCCTCCTTCAGGCTGGGAGACATCCACGTTGATACCCTTGCCGAGCCGCTTGATCAGGCGTTCTGCCGCCGGACTCTTATTCTCCTCTACCGCCAGCGCGGTGGGGCAGAAGACACTCAGCCAGAGAGGCATCAGGGAGATTGCCAATCCCGCTGCCTTCATCCGATTACCTCGACTGGTCATCGTTCGATACTCCTGGTTGCCTTTGAGATGTCTTGCCTCCGCAGAGTCCATCACCGCAGGTGAAACGCACCGATTATGCAGGAGCGGACTCTATCCGCAATAACATGATCGTGTCACCCGCCGAGAGAGGGTGGGGGTTCGGTTCCTGGGCACAACGTCCCGCGGGTTGAACGCCGGGGCTGAGGTGGGTCAACTGTAGCAGCCATCGACAATCAGCGACGGAAGGTGCTATGAGGTTCATCACCTGGGGAGGGACGCGGTGATATGAACAGTTACCGGGCACAAAATATCGAGGCGATATGGCAACCGAAAGAGCAAGCAAAAATGGATCGACCAGCAGACCGTCGTGTCAGATGGCAGTGGCTTCCCATGGCAGTTGGCTTTTGTAGCTTTGTTTTGCCGGCCGTTTCTGGTGCAGCGGTTGTTACAGTCATTTCTCCGAGCAGCCCCCTGCCCAGCGTGTTGAGTGCAAAGGGCCAGGTCCACCAGGATGCGGCTGCCGATCTCTGCGATTACCTCTCCCGGGTGACCGGCAGGAAGATCGCTTCCGGCCGCCGGGCGGCTGATGGCGCGGTAACAATTCATGTCGGTCCTGATGCGTTTGTCCTGAAGCACGCGCCAGAGATCAAGGACTTGTATGCCGACGGGTTTCTGCTCAAGCACGTGGCAGTGAATGGAGAGCAGCATATTGTTCTGTCCGGCGTCCGATTGAATTCCTCACGCTGGGCCGTTGAAGAATTCCTGAAGCAATTTGCCGGCGTGCGATGGCTTTTTCCCGACACCGTATACGGCGAGATTGTGCCCTCTCTGCCGACGGTCAGGGTTGACTACGAATTCAGCCAGAAACACGAACCGCATTACCTCAGCCGCGGCAACCTGGGCATGTATTACTTTGACAAGAACCGCAGGTATCTCAGGGGAAGACCTGAGGGTGGAGGATCTTTCGGGAGCCACGAATTCCAGGCGATCTTCAGCAGGAAGAATTACCAGCAGCACCCGGAGTGGTTTGCATTGTTTACTGTCTCTGACAGCCGGGCAAAGAGCTTGATGAGAGGCACCCATCCAGAGCACGCCAAGTTACGGGAAGCCCTTCAACGCGGCCAACGACGAGGACGATGGCACTGGGACTACGGCAACGGCTGGCAGATCTGCATGTCGAACCCGCGGACCGTTCAACACGCCGTCGCGTATGCACGCGAGTACTTTGCCAAGCACCCCGATGTGCCCACGGTATCCATGGGCCATAACGACTCATCCGGCTGGTGCGAGTGCGACTTGTGCAGGAGATTCGCCGCGACTGCGGATCCGCCCTACACGGTATCGGAAAGATACTGGCACTGGGTGAACCAGGTCGCGAAGGAAGTGGCCAGAACCCATCCGGACAAGAAGATCGCGACCCTCGCGTATGGTGCGCCGGCGGCGCCGCCCCGTTTTGGGCTCGAGAAGAATATCTCCGTCATGGTCACTGTCTATCTCGAGAGACATCTGGACCTGGCCAGGCAATGGCAGAAGAAAACTGATTCGGTCAGCTTGTATTCTTACGCCTACGGCAACTCATTCGTCGGTTTCCGCCACTTCCCGCGGGCGATGCGCGATTTTCTGAAATGGGGACACGAGAAACTGGGAGCGATAGCCCATGTTTCAGAAGTCGGCGGCAACTGGTCGTTTGACGGTCCGAAATATCGCTACATGCAGGAACTGATGTGGAACGTGAATGCCGACCCCGATGAGATCATGCAGGCTTACTGCCAAGATTGGTTCGGAGCCGCCGCCCAACCCATGAAAGCCTTCTGGGACCGGCTCGAAAAAATCTATGAGCGCAGGGGCACCAACCGCAGGTTCTTGGGCTACCAGTGGGTTGGCTGGCTGGAAGACCACGATGAATTTGACCACTACTCCATCGATGACGTCAGTTTTCTGGATAAACAGATTGCCGCGGCAGAACAGGCGGCAGGTACGGAGGCAGATGAATTCAGAGTGACACGTGTGGCAGACGCATGGAGGTATTACCGGACATTCCTGCTGGGCAGGATCAATTACACACTTCGACACGAAACGATCTTCCGCGAGGCCGCAGAGTCGCTTCAACGCGCAACGGAGTTGGCAAAAGAGCTTGCCCAACTGCAGGACATGAAAGGATCATTTCGGAGGCAGTTGCGCGCATACCCCAGTGTCAACCAGGTCGTCACAACGACTAATTACATGTCGTATTTCGCGCATGTCACTGAATTCAGCGACATGCGAACCATGCTTGACGGCTTGTGCGACCGGATAACCAAGCACCTGCTCGGTCAAGGCAGCAGGGCAGATGCTGTTGCCTTCTGGCAGAAGTTCGCACGTGGGACTCCTCTTCACCAGTCCGCACGGACCCAGTTATTCATGTTGAGCCACCCTGTACGGAACAACCTGCTGACCAACGGAAGCTTTGAAACAGGGGACCTGTCAGCATGGGAAACAAGCGGGGCAATCAAGGTCGTGAAGAGAAGCTCCCGTAGCGGCAGTTTTGCCGCGCATGGCACGGGAACACTCTCTCAAGACATCCGGGTGAAGCCAGGGGCGAGATACAGACTGGCTGTTCGGGGAAGATATGCGGCTCCTCCTGAACCCAGGACGCGTCTTTTCAGTACGGACGTGCGTTTCAAATCCGCTGGCAAAGCGCTCTGGCCGGAACCCAACTACCGGCGGCTGGGAAAAGCCTGTCGCGAAAGCCAATGGACGTCATTGGAAACAACATTCACAGCGCCGCCCGGGGCCGATACGGCAGTTGTTTCCATCAGGACAACTCTCAACTGGCCTATAGCAGGCGCAGGCAAACCCGTGTTCTGGGATGACATTGGCCTGGAGACGATCCTGGATGGGCCGGCAGTGAAGCAGGGCGTGCTCACAGATGATTTTTCAAGCGAGCACTTCGATAACAGTAAGTGGTCTGAGGCGACAAGCGGCAGCAGTGGCATGCTCCCAAAAGTCAGTGACGGCTGGCTGTTGATTGGTCAAAAACCCAATGCCACGCTTGTTTCGAGGAGTAGTTTTGATGACCTCCTTGGCGGTTCAGGTGACCGACGCTACCGACTGCGGGCACACATCGCCCTGCTTGATACGGACCGGAAAGCGTCCTTTGAGTGCGGTATCAGAACGGGTGTGGTTCCCATCAGCATTCACGATTCGGGATTCTGGTTTACCCATGTCTTTTCGGCTGCCGGCAAGAAAACCGATCTCCTGCGGACCTACTGGCACCAGGACGGCAAACGCCTGCCTGCCGGGTGGTACGATGTTCCGCTGCCAGAAAACGCCAGAAGAAATGTCTGGTACACGTTCTATTTCGACCCGCAGCACGTTGAAGTGTATGCGGGATTTGACGGGTACGATGAACGAGAATCCGCACTGGTCGGAAAGTATGAACACAAGATGACGAACATCTCTTCTGGTGGACCGGTGTTCCTCAAAATGTGTGGGGGCAATGTCAAGATTGGCGAAATAAGCTTGATGCGCCCTGTTCCGTAAGCGTCCGGCGAACACGGGGAAAGTCAGAGACTCCCTCCCAAACGGGGCGGGGGTTCGGTTCCTGGGACCCTTACCCAGTCTCCCTCGACTGACCTGTCGATCTGCCTGTTGCATGATGTAACAGGCAGACCATTCTCGCGGAAACTCGCGATTCTCGAGGCCATGCTTGCTGGGCAAGGCCAATCCTGCAGTCCCAGGCGGGTTGAACACCGGGGCTGGAGTGGGGAGAATGGAGGACGCCTGGTGATTATCGCGGTGCTTATCTCTGGATTACTCAGCCTCATTGTAGACTCTTGTTTGGTGGATGGACGAACACAGGCTAAGTCA
>Ga0163108_10000175_pt1 | contig 47733 bp, 34 predicted proteins | sample Fk1155metaG_FD_109644 | JGI IMG/M metagenome (GOLD analysis project Ga0163108, IMG submission 109644) | Marine microbial communities from the Central Pacific Ocean - Fk160115 155m metaG | ecosystem: Environmental > Aquatic > Marine > Oceanic > Photic zone | place: The Central Pacific Ocean...
CCCTATTGCTCTATGGTTTTCTGAATATTGTTTTTTTGTGTAATTGTTTATAATATCTTTTCGAATGTAATTTTTTCCAGCATAAAAGCCATTGTTTAAAAACATTTGAAATAGCGACGCTAAATCAGTTGCATTGCCAAATAAGCCAGCATGACCACATACACCGCCAAGCATAGCGGATCCCATATCATGCACATAACCTTGAAGTAATTGATGTCTAAAAATAGTATCGTTTTCAGTCGGTATGATTTGTTTTTTTTGAAAATAATCAAGAGGGTTAAAGCATAATGTTCTAAGTCCCATAGGATTATAAATGTTTTTCCTTACAAAATGATCTATTTTATCATTTTGTATTTTTTCAATTATTCTCATTATATAATAATATCCAAGATCTGAATATTTGTATTTCTTTTCTTTAAGCTTTTTTTCTTTGATTTTTAAAAACATAGTATCAGTATAAGAAATGTCCATAAATAAGCTGTCAGCAACTTTATTTATAAAAGGGTATGTTTTATTTTTTCGATATATATTTTTATTAGGTTTTCCTTTGTGAATTGTATGTAAATAAAAAGGAATCCAAGGATGTAGACCAGATTGATGGCATAGTATTTCTTTTAGTCCAAGGTTTCCAAATTTGGAATGAGATTTTAAATCTGGAAGGTAATCCACTAGTTTTTTATTAACATCAAATTTGCCTTTGCTTGCTAGGTACATTAAAGATGTTGTGGAAGCAGCAATTTTGGTAATGGATGCAAGATCAAATATGTTGTTGTTGTGTACAGAAGTTTTTTTATCATAGGTGTGATTTCCAAAACTTTTTCTATAAAAAATCTTTCCATCCACAGCAGCTACAATTTGACATCCTGGGTAAGCACCTTCTTTTATTCCTAGTAATGCAATTGAATCAATTTCCATTAATTTTTTTTCAGAAATACCTAATTCATCAGGAGTTGTAAATTTTAACCGTCCTGACCATGGAAAAGAGATTCCATAATCTTTTGTGTAATATTCCTCAAGATGATAATCAGTGAATTTTATTTTATTCTCTAATTTTCCAATAGCAGGGATTGCTCCAAATAATAATTGTGCAGATCTATTTTGTGAAAATTTATTTTTTGATAAGCCTAGAACAATGGCATTAAAATTATTATTAATACTACTATTAAATAGATCTGGACTGTCAAATAAAATTAAACTTTTTAAACAGTTTAACTTTGAAAAAGTTGAATTTAAACGATCAGTTGTCAACGATTCAATTTTATCATTTTCACAAAGAACAATTAACTGGTCAGTCGAATCAACAATGTCGATTGATTTTTGTAGATCACTTATTTTTAACACCTGAAAGTTAGCGAAAAGGTGAAATGTGTTGGTAAAAACACTATCGTTTTCAAGTAAGGATACAATTAAAAATTTTCGATTTAATTGTTTAAAAGGAAGTATATTATGCTCATTTTTTAAAACAGTTATCTTCTTTTCTGCCTCAGTGTAGGATGTTATTTTTGAGATGGATTTTTTTATAACTAGTTTTTGCTGATTTTTAACAATAGAGTGGGAAGGAGAAGAACTATTAATTTTCGCAACTTTGAATGTCTTTTTTTCTTCTTTTTTAGTTCCAGTTTTTTTTTCTGGATATTTAAGGATGTTAAAATCAGAAAAAATAAAAATTGGTAAACAAACTATAACAATTAAGGATAATATTTTCATTGTATAGTCTCTATTCAAAATAAGTGCCAGTTTATTTAATTGCGGTGATTTTATCTGCCTTATATTCTCCGGCTTTTAATTTGTCAACAATTTTTGAAAAACATTCAATTGTATAATTTACATCTTCTATGGTGTGAGAAGCTGTTGGTATTAATCGGAGTATGATCATTCCTTTGGGGACAACAGGATAAACAACCATTGAGCAAAAGACATTATGGTTTTCTCTTAAATCATAGATTAGATTAGTGGCTTCTGGAATAGACCCGTTAAGGTAAACAGGTGTTACGCATGAATTGGTTGGGCCAATAGCAAATCCAGCTTTTTTTAATCCACTTTGAAGTGCATTAGTAACATCCCATAGTTGATTTTTAAAAGAAGAACTATTACGAATCATATCAAGACGTTTAAGAGCTCCAACAACTAATGGCATTGGTAATGATTTTGCAAAAATTTGTGAACGCATGTTATATCGTAAATATTCAACAACTTGAGCTTCACTAGAAATAAATGCACCAATAAGTGCAAAAGATTTAGCAAAAGTCCCAAAATAGATATCAATTTCATCCTGACAATTTTGTTCTTCACCAGTGCCTTTTCCATTGGCACCTAAAGTTCCGATTCCATGAGCATCATCCACAAATAACCTAAATTCAAATTTCTTTTTGAGCTCTACAATTTCTTTTAGTTTACCTTGGTCTCCACGCATCCCAAAAACCCCTTCTGTAATAAGTAAAATTGCTCCACCTGTTTGTTTTGTAAGTTTTGTTGCTCTTTCTAATTGTTTTTCACAATCTTCCACATCATTGTGTTTGAAAACATAACGTTTACCCATATGTAAACGAACACCATCCAAAATGCAGGCATGTGATTCGGCATCATATACAATCACATCAAAACGATCGACCAAACAATCAATCGCAGAAACCATTCCTTGATAACCGAAATTAACAAGAATAGTGTCTTCTTTTTCTACGAATTCAGATAGTTCATCTTCTAACTGTTCATGTTTGTCGGTATTTCCGCTCATTATTCGAGCACCCATAGGAAGTCCAAGACCATATTCTGCAGAAGCATCTGCATCCACTTTTCTTATTTCAGGATGATTGGATAAACCAAGGTAATTGTTTAAACTCCAGTTTAATCTTTTTCGGCCTCTAAAAACCATATGAGGGCTAATTTCTCCTTCAAGTTTTGGAAAGGTATAATACCCGTGAGAATCTTTAGCATGTTCCCCAAGGGGGCCCCTGTTTTCTTTTATTTTTTCAAAAATATCTGCCATAAAACATTATGTTATGAATACAAAAATAATTTATTGTGAATTATATACTGCTTATTGCATTAGTAATTTATTAACAATTAAAGTTTAACATTTAATGCATAGAGGAACTAGCTAATGCTAATGCAAATCCAGCAATAATACTAAGTAATTTGATAAAGTTGAATTTGTGATTTTCATTGGTTTCAAAAATAATAGTAGTAGAGATGTGTAAAAAGATACCAACAACAATTGCTAAAACAAAGGAATCATTTATAGTTATACCTTGGTAGGGCATAAGTTTGCTAATCCCCATACCCAATGGAGTAGTTAATGAAAAAACAATAAGGCATAACCATGCCTTTTGTTTTGTTATTTTGGTGTTTATTAAGACAGACATTAAAGCAATTGAAACAGGAATTTGATGAAAAACGATTCCAAGAAATAAATTTTGAGCATTGCTATGCCCATGCCCATGTAAATGATTTATTTCATTTCCAAGGGGTATTCCTTCTAAGATTGAATGGAAACAAAGAGCAATTAATAAAGCCAAAGGAAAAACGCTGTTTTTCTCAATATGTGTATGGCCGTGTTCTATGCCACGAGAAAAAAATTCTAAAACTAATTGAATTAAAAAGCCAAGTAAAATGTAGTAACCTATAAAATTTGAATTGGATTCATACAAATGTGGAATGAAATCTAAAAAAGCAATTGATAGTATAAATCCACCACTAAAAGCCAGTATTAGTTTTGAAGTGTTTTGATTTTGAGAATTGCCTTGGTTTGTAATAGTAACAAACAAGCCGCCAGCAATAACACTGATTATCAAAATAGAAATATAGAGTAATTCAATCATCTTAATTGTGCGATAATAATAAGTCGGTTTGAATTAATAATATCAAAAGGTTTTAAATCAAAATCTCCAAAAGTATGAAGAATTTTAAATTTGGGTTTAAGAAATACCTTAAAATCTTTTAAATTAAATAATTGAACTCTTTCCATAAAAAATAAATTGTTTTTGTCTGTAATATGAATTTCTTTAAAAACTTTTTTATTCTGTATGTATTTTTTGATTTTAAATTCAACTCCATCAATTCTTTTTGTCTCTTCAGGAACTAAATTGTTCATTACTTTTTGAGCATTGAAAAAATCAATTATTAAAATCCCATTCTTCAATAGCATTTTGGAAATAGAATCAAGCATTTTAATATTATCATTCATTGTTTCAAAATACCCAAAACTAGTAAAGAGATTAAATATATAGTCATAGGATTTTTTTTTATGGATTTCTCTCATGTCGTGCACATGGAATTGTAAGCTTTTATTTTCAAACTTTTTTGCTTCATTTATACTGTTCTCTGATAAATCAACTCCCGTAACATTCATGTTTAATTGATTCAGTATTTGACTGTGTCTTCCTTTTCCACAAGCTAAGTCAAGAATTTTTGAATGTGATTTAATAGAAAGTTTTCTAACAAGATTTTTTATAAATGAATCTGCTTCTTGAAGGTCTCTGTTTTTGTATAAAATATGATAGTATGAAGAATCAAACCATTGTTCATACCACTCTTTATTGTTATTCATTATCCAAAAATATGCTTTACTTTGTTTTAAGAATCATTTCGAGTTGTTTTTTTTATGTTTTTTATATTATCTAAACTTTTTTATTTCTTTTTATCTCCATTTATATGGATTATTCTTCTTTTAATTGCTTTTTTTCTTTTGGAGAAATGGAACAATAGAAAAATATTACTCTGGATTTCTTTTGCTTTGTTTGTTTTTTTTTCAAATTCTGTAATCACCTCAGAAGCTGTAAGATTATGGGAAAAACGAACAATATGTAAGGATTCTATTAATAAACATGAGATTGGGATTGTTCTAGGAGGAATGGCTGAGTATGACAAAAATGCACGAAGATTGTCAATAAGAAGAGGGGGAGACAGAATATGGCAGGCTCTTAATCTTTATCATTCAAAAAAGATTAAAAAAATATTAATTTCTGGAGACAATGGATACCTAACAGAAAAAGGGTTGCATGAAGCCAAACAATTTAAAAACAATTTGGTTTTGTGGAATGTGCCCAAGCAAGACATTCTCATTGAAACTAAGTCTAGAAATACTTATGAAAATTCAATTTATACGCATGAATTGCTAAAAAACAATAAGTTGCATCGCTCTTCTTTACTTCTTATTACTTCTGGAATTCATATGAGAAGAGCTAATGCATCATTTAAAAAGGCTGGTTTAGATTGTACAGAATATCCTACTGATAATTATACTTCTGAACAAAGGTCGTATACTTTTGAGAATTTTTTTATTCCTAATATTGATAATTTTAATATTTGGCATAATCTAATTAAAGAAATTGTAGGCTATTTTTTTTATTTCCTAATGGGATACCTTTAATATAAGCCTTTGTTTTTAGACCATTTTAAATAAATTTATATAAAGAAATGATATGATAATTAATGATATATGTTCGGTTTTAGAGTCATTTTCACCCCTTTCTTCACAGGAAAACTATGATAATTGTGGTTTATTAATCGGAAACAAAAAAACAGAGATTAACTCTGTACTTATTTGCCTTGATTGTACTCAAGAAGTGGTTGAAGAGGCTATAGAGAAAAATATACCATTTATTATTTCACATCATCCATTAATTTTTAAAGGAATTAAGTCATTGAATAATACTAGTTATGTGGAAAGAGTTATTTCTCTTTGTATTAAAAATGATATTTCTGTTTATGCAATACATACAAATCTTGATAATAATCCTTTAGGAGTCAATTTTGAAATAGCTACTAGATTGAAACTCGAAAATCTTTCTATTCTAAAGCCTAAAAACAATGTTCTAAATAAATTAATCGTATATATTCCACAAACACATTTAGACCAGGTTGATAATGCTTTAATAAATGCTGGTGCAGGAAAAATAGGAAATTATGATTCTTGTCATTTTAGAAACCTTGGAACAGGTACGTTTAGACCGCTAGATGGATCAAAACCATTTGAAGGAAGTTTAGGAAGTAAATCTGAAGTCGCCGAATATCGTGTTGAGTATATGGTAAGTTCTCATATTTTAAATCATGTAATTAAAGAAATGTACAACTTTCATCCATATGAAGAAGTTGCTCATGATATTATTGCATTAAAAAACTCTAATAATTATGAGGGTAGTGGTATGATAGGAACATTGAGTAATGCTGTGGAAGAAGATTTTTTTTTAGATGATTTAAAATCAATTTTTAATTGCCCTTTTATTAAACATACAGCACTTCTCGGAAAAAAAATTAAATCTGTCGCTTTTTGTGGTGGTTCAGGTTCCTTTTTAATAAAGGATGCGATTGCAAAAAATGCTGATATTTTTATATCATCTGATATAAAATATCATGATTATTTTGACGCTGATAACAAAATTTTAGTCGTCGATATAGGACATTATGAAAGCGAACAATACACATTGAATTTATTATCTGCCTATCTAAACAAAAAATTTAGTAATTTTGCCGTCCATTTAACAGACATTAATACAAACCCAGTTAACTACCGTTAATTTATGGCTACTACTAAGAAACCCCAAAAAGAGATGTCCATTCAGGAGAAATTGGACGCTTTGTTTAAATTACAAAAAATTGATTCGGATATTGATAGACTAAAAACTGTTCGAGGTGAATTGCCTTTGGAAGTTGAAGATCTTGAAGATGAACTTCAAGGTTTGGATACCCGTTTAAACAAGTTACAAGAAGAATTGGATTCATTAGAAACTGAAATTTCTGATCGTAAGAATTCTTCAAAAGAATCAGAATCTGCTATTGCAAAATATAAAGAAAAGCAGAATAATGTTCGTAATAATCGTGAATTTGAATCTATTTCAAAAGAGATTGAGTATCAGGAATTAGAGATTAAATTAAATGAAAAAAGAAGCAAAGAAGCAAAATTTAAAATTGCGTCTAAGCAGGAAGTTCTTGATGAAGCTAAGCAGAAATATGATTTAAGGAAAAAAGATTTTACAGAGAAGTCTTCGGAATTAGATTCAATAATTAGTGAAACTCAAAAGGATGAAGATAAATTATCTAGACAATCTAAAAAAGCTAAAAATGGTATTGAAGAAAGACTTTTAAACGCATATAGCCGTTTAAGAAGCAATTCAAAAAATGGTCTTGCTGTTGTGGAAGTTAGTAGACATTCATGTGGAGGTTGTTATAATAAAATTCCTTTGCAAAGACAAGCTGATATTAAACAAAAGAGTAAAATCATTGTTTGTGAGCATTGTGGGCGTATTCTTGTTCCCGAAAAAGAAACTGAAACAAAATAATTTTTAAAACCGTCTTTTGACGGTTTTTTTATGATTAATCATGAAATTTAGTAATTACAGAATATCCAATCTTATATTATCACAATTGGATATAATGAAATTCAAAAAACCTACAGATATACAATTTAAAGCAATTCCATACATCTTAAAAGGAGAAGATGTTATGGCAGTTGCTCAAACCGGAACTGGCAAAACAGCTGCTTTTGTTATCCCTATATTGCAGAGATTAATAAATAACGATGTTAATAGATCTTCAACTAGTTGTCTTGTGATGGTTCCTACTAGAGAGTTGTGTCTTCAGATCACTGATGTCTTCAAAGAAATCGGCAAAAATACCAATATCAAAACAGTTGGAATTTATGGAGGAGTAGAGCAAGAAACTCAAATAAAGCAGTTAAAAAACAAAGCAGATATTGTGGTGACTACCCCTGGTAGAATGTTTGATTTAAATGCACAGGGATATATAAATTTAAAAAAAATTGGAATTCTAGTGCTCGATGAATCGGATGTAATGCTTAGTTTAGGATTTAAAAAAGATATTGAAGATGTGCTAAAACATCTACCCAAAAAAAGGCAAACATTATTTTTTAGTGCTACGATTAATAAAAAAATAAAGAGTCTTGCTTATCAAGTAGTTAGAAATGCGATAAGAATTCAATTTTCTCCCAAAAACCCAGTTTCAAAGAATGTATTTCATTCCGTTTTATATATTGATATGGACGATAAAAGATTTTTTTTAGAAAATCTTATTAATCAATATCCAGATGTATCAATTATGGTTTTTGTTAGAACTAAAGTTCGAGCTGATAGAGTCAAAAATGCAATGGAAAGAGTGGGCATAAATGTAGGTGTAATTCATAGTGGAATAACCCAAAAAGAAAGGTTTTTGATTTTATCTGATTTTCGCAATTCGACTCAAAAAATTCTTGTTACGACCGATGTAACTGCTAGAGGGATAGACTTGCCTTCGGTGCAATATGTTGTTAATTATGATTTGCCCGAAAACCCTGAAAATTATGTTCATCGATGTGGAAGAACAGGAAGGGGAAGAAATAAAGGGATGGCAATTTCATTTTGTAGTAATCCGGAAAAGGAATTTCTTTTAAATATTGAGAGTTATACTGGAGAATCTATTCATGAATACGAATTAGATCATCGGGACTATAAGATCATTTTAAAAGAAAGTAATGACGTTAATTCGAATTGGAAAAAGCTAATTGATGATTTTTCAAAAGAAAATAACAGCGGAAACAATTGGTAATTAAAAGTTTTCAAAAACACCTAGACCAAATAAAGCAAAATCATATTTAACAGGATCTTTAGGGTCAAATGATTTAAGCTTACCCATTAATTCATCTAAAGCTTTCCAATCATCATACTTTCTTTTGAGTAAACCTAATTTTCGGGCATTTCTTCCTGTATGAACATCTAGGGGTATATATAATTCAGAAGCAGAAATGTTTCCCCAAATACCTAAATCAACTCCATTTTCAGGAGACCTGACCATCCATCTAAGAAACATGTTTAGCCTTTTGCATGAAGAGTTTTTAAGGGGGTTTGCAATATGTTTTTCACTTCTTTTTTGATGATTCACTTCAAATAATGTAGTTCTAAAATTTACTATTCTACCATATATTCCTTTATGATTTTTATGTTCACAAAAAACATTTTCAAGATTATTGTCATTTAAATAAATAGCTTGCAATCCTCTAATTAAAAAATCCAGATCTATTTTGTTAAAAGTTCGGTGAACAAAATCGGGTAGTTGATGAATGGTTTTATATTCCATCACAAATTCATATGGACTATTGTCCATTATATTTATAAGTTTTTCTCCGCTTTTAATGATACTTTTTCTATTTCCCCATGCAATTAATGCCAATATTAATCCAATTATTTCAATGTCTTTCTTTTCACTGAATTGATGTACTAGACCTAATGGATCACTTTTTAAATATTCAGGGGTTTCGTATTGGGAAGCTTTATGGTTTAAAAAATCAAGTAAATTGTTATGATCAATTTTCATTGTTGAGAATACCGTCACTGATTATAATTTTTCTGTCAGCCATATTTGCCAGAGTTTCATTATGTGTTACAATAACGAATGTTTGCTTTAGTTCTTTTCTTAAAAAGAAAAAAAGATCGTGAAGTTCTTTGGCATTCTGACTATCTAGATTTCCAGATGGTTCATCAGCAAAAATTATTCCCGGCTTATTTATCAAGGATCGGCATACGGCTGCTCTTTGTTGCTCTCCACCAGAAAGTTCAGAGGGTTTGTGCAATATCCTTGAATCTAATTTTAAAAGCTCTAAAAGTTGATATGCATCATCGAATGCCTGTTTTTTTGGAATACCTTTAATTAATGCTGGAAGCATCACGTTTTCAATGGTTGAAAACTCAGGAAGTAGTTGGTGAGATTGAAAAACAAAGCCAATAGACTGGTTTCTAAATTCAGATAATTTTTTTGGACTCAATTTAAATGGGTTGATTCCATTGATTTCGACAATTCCGTTATCGGGTTTGTCAAGTGTTCCTAAAATTTGAAGAAGAGTGGTTTTTCCGGCTCCACTTGAGCCAACAATAGAAATTATTTCTCCTTTTTGAACATGCAAGTCAATCCCTTGTAAAATAGATAATTCTCCAAAAGATTTATGGATATTTTTTGCTATTAACATTACTTGTTTAATTTAAGAGAGTGTCCCATTTTATCTCTTTTTGTTTTCAAATAATCCTTATTATAAATATTGCTTTCAACTTCTAGAGGAATATTTTCTACTACTTCTAAGCCATAACCGATTAATCCTGTCCTTTTAGTAGGATTATTTGACATTAATTTCATTTTGCAAACACCTAAATCTCTAAGTATTTGTGCCCCAATGCCATAATTCCTTGGATCTGGAGCAAATCCTAACTTGACATTGGCATCAAAAGTATCGTATCCTTCTTCTTGAAGTTTATAGGCTTTTAATTTGTTGATAAGGCCTATTCCTCTTCCTTCTTGATTCATATATACAATTATTCCTTTTCCTTCAGCTTCAATAAGTTGCATTGATTTTTGGAGTTGTGGTCCACAATCACATCTACAAGAGCCAAAGATATCTCCTGTTATGCAGCTTGAATGTACTCTGACTAATATAGCTTCGTCTTTTGTCCATTCTCCTTTGATAAGCGCAATGTTTTCTTGTCCCGAATTAACCTCTTTATATGCTACTAAATCAAAATTCCCAAATGTCGTTGGCATTTTGACGTTAACAATTCGATCAATTAAAGATTCATTTTTTATTCTATATTCTATTAAGTCAGCAATAGAAATGATTTTAAGATCAAAATTAGTTGCAATTTTTTTTAATTGAGGTAATCTTGCCATTGAACCATCTTCATTAAGAATTTCAACAATTATTCCGGCTGGTTCAAAACCAGCTAATCGAGATAAATCTATTGCAGCTTCTGTATGTCCTGCTCTTTTTAAAACGCCTCCTTTTTTAGCTCTTAAAGGAAATATATGTCCGGGTTTACCAAGATCATCAGGATTGGTGTTTTTATCAATTAATGCTTCAATCGTTTTTGATCGATCGCTTGCCGATATTCCTGTTGTACATCCATTTCCAATTAAATCAACACTAACAGTGAAAGGAGTTTCATATGTAGCTGAATTCTTTTGCACCATTAAATCAAGCCCAAGTTCATCACATCTGGATTCAATAAGTGGAGCACAAATAAGTCCGCGACCATGAGTTGCCATGAAATTAATAATCTCTGGAGATACATTTCTTGCAGCAGTCAAGAAATCTCCTTCATTTTCACGGTTTTCATCATCGACAACGATAATAACTTTTCCATTTCGGATGTCTTCTATAGCATCCTCAATATTGTTTAATTTAATCTCTTTATTCATGGTTGCGCAAAATTACAATAAAGCATTAAGAAAATGAACAAAGATGGTGATTTGCTTTAGTCTCTGATTATTTTGTATCCAGGATATTTTTTTGGATTGTAAACAAATTTTGCATCGTTAACCTCAGGATTTGATTTGTATTTAAGTAATGAATAAGTCATTGATGTGCCATCGTCTGTTTTTAGATATACTTTTTTTAAGGAATTGTCTTTCTTTGATATAGAAAGAATAATAGAACTGTATTCCGCATCTCTAGATTTTGGAGTAAGTTGAATCAAATGTACAGGTGTACCATTTACTTTTGACTCCTTTATGTATTTATTATTATATCCATTTTCCCATATAGTCATAAGTTTCTTCGGGTTCATATCTTCTTCACCTGTTCCTATATTAGATAGATAAACCATTTTTTCTTCTTTTACAATGGTCCATATTTTTATCCCATTTGAAACAATAGTATTACTTCCATAAGAGGCATAGAATTTCTTTGATTTGACCCATCCTTTCCCTGTTTCATTATCATTTAGCCCTGTAACGGAATTTTTAATGTTTGCACTAAATTCTATGTAAAAAGATTTTTCTGCTTTCATTTTTGATGAAAGTCTATCTAGTATAGTTTGAGATTTGGAACCTTGAGCGTTTGCTATAAAGCTGCTCATCATTAAAAGTATGAATAAAACTCGCATATATTTTTTTTTAAATCCTTTACTAAAATTATGCCAAAACTAATTAATTTAAATTAAAGCTTATTTAGAATTTTTTTTAATATTGTCTTTTCAATTTTATGTTCCCCATCATAACGAAGTATTAGAAAGTTATTTTTCTTATATTCATTAATGATTTCATTACTATTTGCTTCAATAAAAAAAGGATCTTTTCTGCCTAAAATAAAATAATTAACGCCAATATTATTTTTATTAATAAATCTATTTATTTTAATATCAGGAGGAAAGATACTTGCCCATAAAATCAAATTTTTTGCATTTGAATTTCCATTGTAAAACCAACGTGCTGCAGTTGCTCCACCTTGAGAGAAACCTATGATAATTTTCTTTTTAAAAGAATATTTATTTGTTATCTGAAAGTTAAGCGCGTCTAAATTGATGGTGTTTTCTGCAATATCTAATTCTCTTGCTTCTTTTGTCATCCATGATGCACCAACTCTTCCTGAAGTTCCATTTAAATAAAACCGATGCATTCCTTCAGGTGCGATTATATATGAATCTTCATCAATGTCAATGAATGATTTTATAAAATAGGAAGCAAGCTGACCATAGCCATGAAGTACATAAATAAGAGTATTTGCTTTGTCTGGATCTCCAATACTAAAATATCGCATGGTTTTTGATACAGTAATGCTTTTTTCATTCATTTTATAATGGGTTGAATTAGTTTTTAAAATAACAATATTATAGTTTTGTGAGATATTTTCAACTCTTAAATTAACAATTTATAAAATATATAATTTACAGTGCAATTAAAGCTATTTTCTTTCTTTGTTTTTCTCTTTTTTTTAGGTTTTGCTCATTCTCAAGATCTTTCTATTAAAGATTTATCTAGTTGGCAACCAATTAATGGTGCTTTGGTGTTTAACGGAAAAAACGGGAAATATTTGGGACAAACCGATAACAATGGTAAAATTAAAATGCGCAGAATATACAATGTACTCATTGTTAAACATCCAAAATATATCAGTAGAAAAATCTCGTTAAATGAAATCGTTAGTTCTAATCGCATAATTTATCTTCTAGAAAATGAAAGTACACTTGATGAAATGGTTATTTCTGCAAGTCGATTTAAAGAGAAAATAAAAGATATTTCAAAAAATATCAGCATTATAAAATCTTCAGAAATTAAAAAATTAAATCAAAGTTCAACAGCAGATTTGCTATCTAGTACTGGCTCAATATTGGTTCAAAAATCCCAGTTAGGAGGGGGGAGTCCTATAATCAGAGGCTTTGAAACCAATAAAATATTAATTGTCATAGATGGAGTGAGAATGAACAATGCAATTTATAGAAGTGGGCATCTTCAAAATGTGATTACTCTTGATAATTCTATTATGGAAAGAATTGAAATTTTATATGGGCCTGGTTCAGTTGTTTATGGTTCTGATGCTTTAGGTGGAGTCATAAATTTTACCACAAAAAAACCTAAATTGAGTAAGGACACCACTTTATTGGTAAAATCTTCTTCTTATTCCAGATATTTCTCCGCAGCGAATGGTTATTCTTTACATACTGATTTTTCTGTAGCTTCCAATAATATTGGCTCCCTAACTTCTATTACATATTCTGATTTTGGAAACCTTAAACAGGGGTCTGTCCGAAATCCATTTTTAAGTGATTTTGGTTATCGTAATTGGTTTGTGGAAACTATAAATGGAGTGGACTCTGTTTTATCCAACCCAGACCCTGAATTACAGGTTGGCTCAGCATATAAGCAAATCGATTTATTACAAAAGATTTCAATTAAAACAGGTGATTTTATTTCTCATGAGTTTAATTTTCAATTTTCAACTTCAAGTGATATTCCAAGATATGACAGATTAACATTATTAAATGGAAGTAACCCTAAATATTCAGAATGGTATTACGGCCCACAAAACCGATTTTTAGGGTCATATATTATTGATTTTAATAAAAAAACAAAGATGTTTGATGTTTGTAGAATTGTTTCTGCTTATCAGGCAATTGAAGAAAGTAGAATAACAAGAAGGTTTAAAGAGCCTTTAAAGGAACATCGTTTTGAAAATTTGAATGTATATACTTTAAATATTGACTTTCAAAAGAAAAAAAATAAAAATGAATTACGTTATGGAATTGATGCATTTCACAACGATGTACAATCTGATGCTTATTCAAATGATATCTATACGGATTCAACCTTTAAAATAGACACTAGATATCCTGATGGAGGCTCTTATATGTCTTCCGCTGCAGCATATATAACAAATTCATACGAACATTCTAAGAATCTTATTTTTCATCAGGGAATAAGATATTCATTCACTTATCTAAAAGCATTATTTATTGATACATCTTTTTTCCCATTTCCATTTAATTCTGTTAATCAACAACATAACTCAATTAATGGAAATTTAGGCCTTGTCTTTTTGCCCAAAAGCAATAAAAACAAAATTAATAAATGGCGATTTACAGCAAATGCAGCAACTGGATTTCGAGCACCAAACATTGATGATATAAGCAAGGTTTTTGAATCTGTGCCTGGTTATCTTCTTTTACCAAATCCAAATCTTAAAAGTGAATATAGCTATACTGGAGAATTTTCTATTGGTTATAAATTTCATACCAACAGTTTATTTTCTATTAATTCTTTTTTTACCTATTTAACAAATGCGATAAGTATACAGAATGCACAATTTAATGGAAATGATTCTATTTTTTATAATGGAGAGATGAGTAGAGTAATGATGAGTGTTAATTCTAAATCGGCATATATATATGGTTTTGAATGTGCCTTTAATGGGCATATAACTCCACAGTTATCCATAAATACAACATTAAATTATACTCATGGAAGAATTATAACTGATACGATTCCTTATCCTTTAGATCATATTCCACCATTATTTGGTAAGTTTTCTGTACAACATCAATCCAAGAGATTAAAGTCAGAGTTTTTTATTAATTATTCTGCATGGAAAAGGGTAGAGGATTACAATTTAAATGGTGAAGATAATTATATCTATGCAACTCCTTATGGGATGCCTTCATGGTATACATTGAACTGTAGATTTACAATGGTTCTGAGTGAAAATATAAATATACAGGTCGCTGCAGAAAACATATTAGATCATAATTATCGTGTTTTTGCTTCTAATATTTCTTCACCTGGAAGGAATTTTATAGTAACTCTTCGTTTAGACTTTTAATTTATTGGGAGTTTAATTGTAAAAGTAGACCCTTCTTTTATCTTGCTTTTAACTTCGATTTTTCCATTGTGAGATTCAATGATTGTTTTAACGTAATAAAGTCCTAAACCAAAACCTTTTACATTATGTATATTTCCAGTTGGCACACGGAAAAATTTCTCAAAAATATTATTTGAATGCTCTTTGCTAATTCCTATTCCATTGTCTGATATTGCAATAAATAGTTTGTTTTTTTCATTCCAGGTTTTTATTTTTATTTCTGGTTTTTTTGCACAATATTTTATTGCATTCTCCAACAAGTTTAATATTACATTAGAAATATGCACAGTATCTAATAAAGGAATGAATTGCGTCGCATTTAGTTCATATTTAACAGAAACCCCAAGATCTTTATTGTTAAACTCAAAACTATCTTTAAGATCCATTATAAATTCATGAATGTTAAATTTTTCTTTATTTAAATGAATTGTGTTTTTGTCAAGTTTAGCAACGTTTAGAACCTTTTCTACTTGTTTTTCAAGACGTTTATTTTCTTTAAAAATAATATCAGCATATCTTCTTATTTTATCCTTATCATCAAGTATATCCCCTTTAAATAATATTTCACTTGATAATGCAATTGTAGAAATAGGCGTTTTAAGTTCATGAGTCATATTATTAATGAAGTCATTTTTAATTTCTGATAATTTCTTTTGTTTAATTATAATATGAATAGAAACAGCAAAAAACAGAAATATTAAAAGAATAACCGCAGATATATAATAAGCTGGTGTAATTGATGAATCATTAGTGTCTATTGATTCAAATTTTAGTGTTGGAAAAAAAACAGTAAAATATGCCCCATCACGATTAATTTTAAATTTTGGAAATTTTTTTATTTCTGATCTATTTTCTGTAATTATAAATGCCGAATCTTTATAAAATTCAATAAGATTGCTATGTTTTAAGGAATCTTTAAAACAATCGTAGATGCTAAAATGGAAGTCTTTATATATCTTAAATCGATTAAACTCTCTTATCAATAATGTTTGAAGATAATAAGGCTGAATATCATTATTTATTTCAATAAGGTAGAGGTTGCTTTGAATTTTCTCAACTGAAGCATATTTGTAGCTGCTATCAGTTGAAGAATTATTTCGAACATTTTGAAGTGCGCTAATAGCTGATTCAGTAAAATATTTTTTATTGAGTTCTATTTGATTTTTTTGAATTTCAATATTTTCATTTTGAATTATTTTGGTCTTAGACAACCAAAAAAGTTGAATGAATAGAATTCCAGCAAGTGCAATAACTGATAGGAATATAAAAATATTTAAATTTTTATTGTTCATTTTTAGTTATATAAATAACGAGTGAATAGAGCACCAATATTAGAAAATTATTTATTAATAAAATAAATATAGCTATTTGTTAACATCTAGTATTAATATATGTTGGTAAAAAAAATGAATTTTTTATCAATTGAATGTAAGAATAGCCCTACATTTGCGTTATAAAATTTTATAAAACCATTAAAATGGAAAAAATTGGCGTTTTAGGAACAAATAATGATTTAGGAAATAGTATAGGAATAAAGAAGTCCGGGAATCAATTCTGGAATTTAACTCCATCTGAATTAATAGAGGACTCCATCATTTTAGGTGAAGGAGTTTTAAGTGATACAGGAGCTTTAGCAATTGAAACTGGAGAATTTACTGGAAGATCACCTAAAGATAGATTCATTGTAAAAGACGATATAACCAAAGATCATGTTTGGTGGGGAGATATTAATATTCCTTTTTCTTCTGAAAAATTTGATTCTTTGTATGACAAAATGAAAACATACATGGAAAACATTGATCTTTATGTACGTGATTCATATGCTTGTGCAGATGAAAATCATAAAATGAATATTCGTGTTGTTACTGAACTTCCTTGGTCTAATATGTTTGCTTATAATATGTTTTTAAGACCAACACAACAAGAAGTTAAATCTTTCAACCCTGACTGGCATATTGTATGTCTTCCAAATTTCATGGCCGATCCAGAAACTGATGGTACACGTCAGAATAATTTTGCAGTTTTAAACTTCACTAAAAAAATGATTATAATAGGTGGAACAGGATATACAGGAGAAATTAAAAAAGGTATATTTTCCGCATTAAATTTCATTTTACCTCACGATAAAAATGTGTTATCTATGCACTGTTCTGCAAATGTTGGAAAGGAAGGAGATACAGCTATTTTCTTTGGCTTATCTGGTACTGGTAAAACAACCTTATCTTCTGATGAAAATAGAAGATTAATTGGTGATGATGAACATGGTTGGGCTGATAACACGATTTTTAATTTTGAAGGTGGTTGTTATGCAAAAACAATTGATTTATCTAAAGAAAAAGAGCCTCAGATATATGATGCTATAAAATTTGGTGCTATACTTGAAAATATTGGTTTTCATGAAAACACATCCACCCCAGATTATGAGGACTCTTCTATTACAGAGAACACGAGAGTTTCATATCCGATAGATCATATTGATAATATTATGGTGCCTTCAATTGCATCTAATCCTAAAAATATATTCTTTTTAACAGCTGATGCATTTGGAGTTATTCCTCCAATATCAAAACTTTCAATTAATCAGGCAATGTATCATTTTATGTCTGGCTATACTGCAAAAGTTGCTGGTACGGAAGTTGGGATTACTGAACCAACGACAACTTTTTCTGCTGGTTTTGGTGCAGCATTTTTACCTCTACATCCTGCAGCTTACGCAGAACTTTTAGGAAATAAACTTAGAGGAGGTGATGTAAATGTATGGTTGGTAAATACTGGTTGGACTGGTGGATCTTATGGTGTTGGTTCAAGAATGAAATTATCTTATACTCGTGCGATGATAACAGCAGCACTTAATGGTGGCTTAAATGATGTTAAATTTGATACACTTCCTGTATTTGAGTTAAATTTCCCAACATCTTGTCCAGATGTCCCAAGTGAATTACTCAACCCAAGAGAGACTTGGTCAGATAAAACTAAATATGATGAAATAGCATCTAATTTAGCTACTCAATTTGTAAAGAATTTTGAGCAATATATTTCAGAAGCTTCTGATGAAGTTAAAGCTGCTGCTCCAAAAGTTTTAGTTTAATACCTTTATTCAAAAAATAGAGCATTTACAAAAAGTAATTTGCCATTTTCCCAGAATCCTCTGAAAATTGGATTATCAGAAAAGAAAACTATTTTACCATTCTGGTAATCTATTTTTGAAGCAACTACTGTGTTGTTGCTTTTGTGTTTTACTTCGTTGCCAACAAACCCATTTTTAGAAATAGATTTTTCTGGAATAACTGCTGCATTGTATGCATTTTTTATTGGTTTAAATAAATCGCTGTTTAATTTTAAGGTGTAATAGGGGTTGTCTACCCCAAACATTAATGAATTACTTTGGTCAATGTCGCATCTAAATATTGCACCATTGATTGTGGTAGAGATTTCATTTCTATCTACGTTTTTGAATTCAATTAATGAGTTTTCTTCTGTGGTATCTACATTAGCTTCTTCTAATCCAAAATCTAATTTGTCATTAGGTTTTCCAAAAGTGATTAATTTACCTCCCTCTGAAACCCATTCATCAATGATGTCTATATTCTCAAAATCTCCTTTAGGTAGAATTAATAGATCTATTTTATTTAGAATATTTTTAGATAAATAAGTGTCCTTGATAAGTGAAAAAGGATAATTCAAATCTTTTTCAAGAAAATGCCAAATCTCTCCTACATTTAGAGAAGATGATTCATTACCAGTAATAATTCCAATTTTTGCTTTATCAATGTTTTTAATAGCATCAGATCCAAAATCTGGACCTGTTTCACTCATCCCAATTTTGGTAGAATAAATAGAAATATTGTCAGAGTTGTCCATTACTTTTCGATCAAAATCAATTTGATCATTAAGGCTACGAAGAAGAATTAAGGATCCAGCAGGATAAGATATTCCTGAATTGACAAATGGTTTTTCAGAATATTTAACTTGAATTCCCATTTTCAATAGATTGGATAGTTTCTTTGCTGTATAGATGCCATTCCAAGCAATAATGTATGCTAAATTTTGTTTATCTTCTTTAATAACTCTTTTGAATTTTTCAAAACTTATCCCTTTAGTTATGCTTTCACAAGCAATCGCATTTAAACCATAAGCATATGGCAAGTTCCATGAGGTTATATCATAGGTAAGAGAATCGGAAAGAAAGGTCTTTGGTTCAAATAAAACTTGAATTAAATTTCCTTTTTTTTGCTTAGAATTTATAATTAACTCAGAGCCCTTCATAAGGTACTTTACGCTTTTTAAATTTTCATAGTTAAGCCCTTTAATTTTCTCTCCTTTTATTCCTTTAGAATATTCTATTTCATGCAAGTCAAGAAATTCTTTTAATCGAAGTAATTTTTGGTTTTTACCATATAAAATGTAGGATTTATATTTGTAATTATCTCTTTTTACAAATTTTTGATACTCCTCAATTAGATTTTTTGCTTGTAATGAAGAATATTTAATTGTTTCCAACGCAGTAGAGGTATGATGCGCAATTCTATCTGTCAATTTTAGAGTATCACCATTGTTGGTTTCAACGGCAAGTCCTGCTTTTCCATGCCCAGCCTGTTCGTAGGTCATTCCAATAGACCCACAAAAAGTAGGGTAGGTGTCGCCATAGCTTGGGTAAAGTAAATCAAATTCTTCCCCAGTAAAATACAACCATCCTTTTTCATCAAAATTTTTGGCATTTCTTTTACCAAGTTTTGTTTGAAATTCTCTTTGCCATGAGGTAATAACCTCATGAAAAGGCTCTGCTGCAGGAGCAAAATAATAAGGGTTGTTTATCCATTGTTCATGAAAATCAACATGCACATGTGGTTGGAATATATTGAATTGTTTTAAACGTTGTTTTGTTTCTATCTGTGTTGCCCATGCCCAGTCTCTATTCAAATCAAAAAGATAATGATTTGCTCTTCCTGATGGCCATGGTTCGTGATGCTCCATAGAAATAAGAGAGGTGTTTGGCGGATAATTTCTATATTGATTATACCAATTAACGTATCTGTCTCTACCATCTGGATTTAAACAGGGGTCAATGATTACAATAGTGTTTTCTAATACTTCTTTTTGTTTTAACAATTCATATGCGGTATTAATTGCAGCTTCGCTGCATGATGCTTCGTTTCCATGAACATTAAAACTAAGCCAAACAATAGCTTTGTTTTCATTTTTATTTGAGTTTTGATGAATGTGAACTAATGAGTCCAAATGTTTTATATTATAAGCGCTTGAGATAACTACAATTTCTAGATCTCTTCCTTCATTTGTTTTACCGTATGGGATTATTTTTACGTTACCTGGAGTGAACAGCTTCAAAATATTGAATTTGCCAAGAATTGTATTGTGATTATGAAATTTTTCACCAAAATCAGCCCCAAGAATAATTTCTTTTAATTCATTATCTGTGATGCTCTTATTCCATCGATGATTTGTATCAATTGAATTGTGATTTATATTCGTGTTCTGTGAAATAGCAATCAATGAAAGCATTAACACAAAAATTAGAGTAATTGATTTATTCATGATAAAAATTCTAATTTCCAAAACTAAGGATATATTATGTAGATTTTGCATAGAAAAATAATATCTTTTTTTTGTAGCTGATTAAAATGCTACTTTTAGCATTCAAAATTTTATTTCTATGTCTTATAAGTGTGTTTTAATTATTTTATTTATTGGCTTGACACCAATGATCTTTTCTCAAAAAAAAGATAAATCAGATTTACCTTATACCTCTTCTACTACTTCTTCTATTGCATTTAGATCTATTGGCCCAGCACTAACATCCGGAAGGGTTTCTGATATTGCAGTTGATCCAAATGACAATAATCATTGGTTTGTTGCTGCTGCATCTGGAGGTTTGTGGGCTACAAAAAATCACGGAATTACATTTTCTCCCATTTTTGATTCTTATGACTCATATTCGATTGCTTGTGTGAAAATTGCCCCAAGTAATACCAATGTAGTATGGGTAGGTACAGGAGAGAATAACAATCAGCGTTCTGTTTCATATGGAGATGGTGTATATAAATCCATTGATGGAGGAAAATCGTTTAAAAACATGGGTTTAAAAACATCTGAACATATTGGGAATATAATTATTCATCCAGAAAATGAAAACATTATATGGGTTGCTGCATATGGACCTCTATGGTGTGAAGGTGGAGAAAGAGGAGTTTATAAATCCACTGATGGAGGGAAGTCTTGGATAAGAACCCTTTATGTATCTGAAAATACTGGTATTTCTGAAATTATAATGGACCCACAAAATCCAACTGTTTTATATGCCGCTTCACATCAACGTAGAAGAAGAGAATGGACCTATATTGGTGGTGGACCAGAGTCCGCTATTTATAAATCTACAGATGGTGGTGTAAATTGGAAAAAAATAGAAAACGGATTGCCAAAAAAATTTATGGGTAGAATAGGTCTTGCTGTTTCACCTGTTGATCCAAATTATGTTTATGCAATTATTGAAGCAAGATATGGGAAGGAAGGTTTTTATCGTTCTACTAATAAGGGAGAAAATTGGAGTAAAATGTCTTCTTATAAAACAAGCGGAAATTATTATCAAGAAATTTTTTGCGATCCCAAAAATCGAGATAAAATATTTTCAATGAATACTTATCTACATCATAGTGAAGATGGTGGAAAAACATTTGTTAAAACTGGAGAAAAGAACAAACATGTTGACAATCATGCAATTTGGATTAATCCCCAAAACACTAATCACTGGATTGTTGGATGTGATGGAGGAATTTATGAAACCTATTCCCACGCTAAAGAATGGAATTTTTATGCAAACCTTCCTATTACTCAATATTATAAGGTATCCACCGATAATTCTTATCCTTTTTTTAATGTTTATGGCGGCACTCAGGATAACAACTCGATGGGAGGTCCATCAAGAACCAGAAATGTAGCAGGGATTTTAAATACCGATTGGTTTATCACCAATGGTGGAGATGGTTTTGAAACTGCTGTGGATTGGTCAAATCCAAATATAATATATGCACAAGCACAATATGGTTGGTTGGTTAGATATGATAAAATAACAGGTGAGAAAACACCTATTCAACCAATGCCAGATAAAGGCGAAAAACCATATAGATGGAATTGGGATGCTCCAATTCTTGTATCATCTCACAATTCTTCGACAGTTTATTTTGCATCTAATAAAATATTTAAATCTGAAAATAGGGGGGATGACTGGAATGTAATATCTCCAGATTTATCAAAACAAATAGATAGAAACAAATTGAAAGTGATGGGGCAGGTTTGGACAATTGATGCGGTCATGAAAAATATGTCAACAACAATCTACGGAAATATTGTAGCCATGGATGAATCTCCATTGAAAAAAGGTTTATTATATGCAGGTACAGATGATGGTTTAATTCAAATTACTAAAGATGATGGTAGCAACTGGAAGAAGATTGAATCATTTGATGGAATTCCTTCAAATACCCGTGTTAATATGATCTGTGCTTCACCTCATAATGAATCGAATGTTTTTGCCACATTTAATAACCAAAGACATGGTGATTTTAAACCATATGTAATGAAATCCGAAGATTATGGAAAATCATGGAAATCTATATCAGGAGATTTGCCTGAGCGTGGAACAGTATACTGCATCAAACAAGATCATGTCGATCCTAATTTATTATTTGTCGGAACCGAATTCGGTGCATTTTTTAGTGTCAATGCAGGTAAAAACTGGATTAAATTATCTGGCTTGCCAACAATTTCCATCTATGATCTAGATATTCAAAAAAGAGAAGATGCGCTTGTTGCAGCTTCTTTTGGACGTGGATTTTATGTTTTGGATAATTATTCTCCATTAAGAGAACTTAATAAAAATAATTTAAGTAGAGAAGCTTATTTATTTGATATTAAAGAATCGCTGCAATATATTCCTTCTGACCCATATGGTTTAAGAGGAACTGGATTTCAGGGAACCAATCTTTGGTTAGCAAAAAACCCTAAAATTGCTTCTGAAATATGTCTACATATAAAAGAGGATTATCAATCTCTTAAAGCGAAAAGACACGCAAAGGAGAAGAACCTTGAGAAGGATAATAAAGATGTTTATTATCCAAATTTAAGTGATATTAGAAAAGAACTTTTAGATAAGGATGCAATAGTTATGATTTCTATAACAAATAAAGATGGCAAAGAGTTAAGAAGATTAACCCAAAAAGCTAAAAAGGGAATAATGAAATTTTTCTGGGATTATAAAGATGCCGCAAGATCAAGCATTTATAATAATAAAGTTGGGTCTGGTTTTATGCTTGAACCTGGCACCTATTATGCAACTGCTTTTTTGATTTATAATGGAAATTCAAGATTGATTTCAGAAAAAAAATCATTTAAAGTCAAATCTCTTAATGATCAATCTGTACCTTATACGAATAAAGAAGAATTATTTTCTTTTAGAAATGAACTTTCGTTATTCAATATTGAGATTTCTAATCTGACAAGAAAAATGTCCGAATTTAAAAAACGGCTTGATTTAGTAGATGTGACAATTTTAAAGTTCCCAGGAACAGATAAACAATTATTAAAACAAACCAAAGATTTATATGAACAATATGATTCTTGTTCTTTGATGTTAAGAGGAGATAATATTAAATCTAAATATCAATATGAAATTTCTCCAAGTATTATGAACAGATTTGGAATGCTTAAATACAAACTTTCTTCAAACATGGGAGGAGTTACTAATACCCATAAAAGAGATTTTAATATAATTAAAGATGATTGTGGTGTTTTAAAAAGAAGATTAATTGAAATGAAAAAAGTACTTGATGAGATCCATTTAAAATTAATATTATTTGGGGCTCCATATATAAAAGATTAATTTTAAACTCAACTAATCTTTCGCTTTATCATCTTAAATATGATACTTTAAATTCAATATTATGAAAAAAATTACTTTATTATTTATTTTAATTTCTTTTGTTTCCTTTTCACAAGGATCAATAAGTAATGTTTCGATGAGTCCGGTTTCACCAACATTAAATGACACCATTTATATATATGTGGATATGACTTTCTCTACTTCTTCATGTGAATTAGATACTAAAAATATTCAGGTAAATGGCACTTCTATTCTAGCAAATTCTCATCATTGTTTAGGAATGTTGCAAACAATTTGTAATATCACTGATACATTTACTATTTTGCCTTTACCAGCGGCCAATTATAATTTTAATTTGGTGTTGACTAGTGGCCTAGGTCAATCACCATGTACTCCTGGGATTGTACCTGACACCACTTTAACTTTTGATTTTACGGTTCAAGATTTTGCAGAAATTCATGATATTACTCCTTCTAATATTTCGGTTTTTCCAAACCCATCAAATGGGAGCTTTACTTTCGAACTTCCCTCCAATTACAATTCTGATTTACCTATATATATTACAAATATTTTTGGAGAAATTGTATTTGAGAAAATTCTTGTTAATCGTATCTCAGAAATAGAATTGAATTTGTCTTCGGGAATTTATTTTGTTTTTGAAAAAAATAAAACTTCAGGGTTGTTGAAAAAAATAGTTATTAAATAAATTACCACCAACCAATAAATTTCCACCAAACCATGCCTATTCCAAGCCAAATAATGATGTGGTAAACGGACATTAATATTCCTGTTTTATACCATTTGTTATTCGAAACATAACCCAAGCCGAAATATACAATTACAGGACCTGTAGAATAATTTGTTAAACAGCCACATAAACAAGAAAAATAAGCAAGGATTGCTCCGATTAAAATGGGGTCACATTTTAAAAAGAGTGCAAGTGCCATTAATGGCAATGCAAATGCTGAAATATGCGCTGTTAGCATTGAAAATAAATACATGGAATAGAAATAGATTAGAGATATGATAATTAATGAGCTAGTGGCTTTAAAATCAAAAGTAAAGACCTTTATTTCTCTTACAAACCAGTCTATTATTCCATATTGAGCCATTAAAATTGAAATTGTTAATAATCCACCGAGCCATATAAAGGTATCCCATGCTTTGTAGTTTTTGATTATATCTTCCCAGCTTTGCACCTTAAAAACAAGCATGGCCAATACTCCAATCCAAGCAACTTCTGAAGTGCCTATTCCATGAATAGCTTTGCTTGTCCATAATGAAAAGATAAGCAAGAGGATAAGAAACATTATTTTTTCAATGGAGTTAGGTCGTATTCCTATTTTTTTAATCTCCTTAACAATGATTTTTTTAGAATTTACTTTAAGCGAGATTGTTGGTTTGTTAATAAGGTATATAAAGAAAGGCAGTAAACATAAGCCAATTATACCAGGTACAAATGCTCCTTTTGCCCATGTTAACCAGTCAAAATTAATTCCAAGAATATCTTTTATTCCTTCGGCAATAATTGGATTGGCAGCCATTGCCGTTAAAAACATTGCGGATGTAATTAAATTTGCGTGAGCACCTAAAAGTGTCAGATATGAGCCAATTTTATGTGGATTTTTTTGTGGAGAGGAATCAAAAGATTTTGATAATGAATCTACAATTGGAGCTAAAATACCACCACCTCTAGCGGTATTAGAAGGAACAACAGGAGCGAGAATTAGTTCTGTTAAGCAAATGGCATAGGCTATTCCGAAAACATTCTTGCCAAACCAATAAATTAACTGTAATGATATTCTTTTTCCCAAACCAGATGAAATGACTCCATTTGCAATTAAAAAGGCAGCTAGAACCAACCATACTGTAGAATCTGAATAAGATGATAAGGCTTCTTTAAATTCTATAACCTTTGTGATGCTTAGTACAAATAAACCTGTGATAACAGCCATACCCATTGGTAGTGCTTTTAAAATAAAACTTAAAATGACAGATATGAATACAGAAAAAACATACCACCCTTGAATTGGTGCATCTGTATACGGTCCAATCAAGGCTATTATTATGCCAAATACGATACAGATTGAAAATCTATAAATTGAAACCGAATTATTTATTTTCTGCATAAAAAAAATAAAAATAGAAAAAATAATATCGTTTTATAACAAAATATAACCGTTTATCATATTACTATTAATAATTCATTTATTCTTAGTTTATTTGTATCCCATAATAAATGAATATGAAAAAACAATTTTTAGTTTGTCTGATTTTATTTTGTAGTTCTGCAATTTTTTCTCAAAACAAAGTAGAGTTTACCGAATATGATCTTTCTAATGGAATACATGTTATCTTACATGAAGAACATTCCACCCCCATTGTAGCTGTATCGGTTTTATATCATGTCGGCTCAAAGAATGAAAACCCTGAAAGAACTGGTTTTGCTCATTTTTTTGAGCATCTATTATTTGAAGGTTCTGAAAATATAGGTAGAGGTGAATACAGTGATTTAGTCGAAAAAAATGGAGGAACATTAAATGCAAACACTTCTCAGGATAGGACTTTTTATTTTGAATTATTACCATCGAACCAATTAGAATTAGCAATGTGGTTAGAAAGTGAAAGACTACTACATGCAAAAGTTGACATAAAAGGAGTAGAAACTCAAAGAAGTGTTGTAAAAGAAGAGAAACGACAACGTATCGACAATCAGCCATATGCATCTTTTTTTCAAAATATCTTTAGCAGAGCATTTCCACAACATCCTTATCAATGGCAACCAATAGGAAGTATGGATCATTTGGATGCAGCACAAGAAGAAGATTACATTAATTTCTACAAAGATTTTTATGTACCCTCTAATGCAACTCTTTCCATAGCAGGCGATATAGACATCGAGAAAACTAAGCAATGGGTGAATAAATATTTTGCATCCATTCCAAAAGGTATGGCTATCAATTTATACCGTGATTATATCAATTTAGATTCTTCTAAATTTGAACAAATCTATCATGTTTCAAAGGATTTGTTTACTAAAAATAATTTTTTAAACCCAAAATCTAAAAAAGCAAAAAAAGTATTAAATACATTTTTAGAAACTCCAATTGAAATAAAAAGAACTGAAAAAGACAATAGTCCTATTAATGGAGTAATTATGGAAACAATTGAAGATAATATTCAATTACCAGCTTTATTTATTTCTTACAAACTTCCAAATCAAACACATCCAGATTCATATGCTTTAGATTTATTAAATCAAGTATTGTCGGGTGGGAATAGTTCTAGAATCAACAAAACAATTGTCGAGAAGAAAGAATTAGCTGTTTTTGCATTTAGTTTTAATTATGCGCTTGAAGATGCTGGTATTGGAATAATGGCAGCAATTGCAGCAAATGGTGTTAGTTTGGATACCATTCAACTTGAATTTGATAAGCAGATTCAAAAAGTAAAAGATGAATTGATTTCTCAAGAGGAATTTGAAAAAATCAGAAATCAATATGAAAATAGCTTTGTTTCCTCCAATTCAACTATCGCTGGTATATGTGAAAATCTTGCAAATAACCATGTGTATTTTGGTTCTGCCGAAAAAATAAATACAGAGCTTGAGGAGTATATGAAAATTACCCGAGAAGATATAAAAAGAGTTGCTAATAAATATTATAATCAGGATGCGCGAATCATCTTACATTATGTTCCAAAAGACAAATAAATCATGAAAAATATAATATACATCCTATTATTTTGCGTTCCATTTTTTTACAACGCACAAATTGATCGTTCTATAATTCCTGAACCAGGAGTTGCACCACAAATAAATATTAAAGATTCAAAAGTGTTTAAAACAGATAATGGAATTAACGTTATTATCTCAGAAAATCATAAAATACCCAAAGTCTCTTTTTCTTTAATAATGGGAGCTGATCCTGTTTTAGAACAAAAGAAAACAGGTCTTTCTGATATGGCAGGTTCTTTAATTATGTCTGGTACGAGATCCAAAACAAAAGACCAGTTAGATAGTGAAATTGATTACATTGGAGCATCTATTTCAGCTAGTTCAGGCTCATTAAGATTGTCTTGTTTAAAAAAGCATGTAGATAAAGGCTTGACATTGATGTCAGATGTATTGTTAAATGCAAATTTTCCTCAATCAGAATTTGATCGAATCAGAAAAAAAATGGAATCGGCATTATTAAACACCAAATCAGATCCTTCTTCAATGGCATCCAATGCATCTTCCAAAGTTAACTTCCCAAATCATCCATATGGAGAAGTAATGACTGAGGAAACTTTGAATAATTTAACGCTTGAGGATGTTAAAGATTATTACACTAAAACCTTTATTCCTGATGGTAGCTACCTAGTTGTTGTAGGAGATGTAACAGAAGAAGAAACTCGTACATATGTTGAAAATTATTTTTCATCTTGGACGAGCTCAAATAAAGTAATTAGAAATGAAAATTCTTCTTCCACTAGTAGCAAAGGAAATAAAGTGTTTTTTATTAAAAAACCCGGAGCTGTTCAATCTGTAATTGAAATTTCTTTTCCATTGGATATTGGTATGGGGAGTAAAGATGAAATTCCTTTAAAAGTTCTCAATAAAGTTTTTGGTGGCGGAGGATTTGGAAATCGTTTAATGCAAAATTTAAGAGAGGATAAAGCGTACACTTATGGTTGTTATTCCTCACTTGATATTAATCAACATGGTTCAATGTTCTCAGCAGGTGGTAATTTCAGAAACGAAGTAACAGATTCGGCAATTACAGAAATTTTATCTGAATTTTCCAAAATTATAGAGGCAGAGGTAAGTGATGATGAAATTAATTCTACAAAATCTTCGATGGCAGGTGCTTTTGCTCGATCTCTTGAAAGACCATCAACGATATCTCGATTTGCTTTACGCATCATTAAATATGGTTTGGATAATGATTATTATAAAACATATTTAAAAAGACTTAGTAATGTATCTAAAGCTGATGTTCTTGCAATGGCAAAGAAGTACTTAACAGCCGAAAACTGCAATATTATTGTGGTTGGAAATGAAGAAATTATTCCTATGCTTGAAAAATTTGATGCAAATGGAAAAGTTCAATTGCTTGATGCATTTGGTGATATAGTAAAAAATATGAAACCTGCAGATATTTCAAAAGAAGATCTAATTTGTAATTATATTACAAAAATAACGATGACTAAATCTTCCAAAGAAAGAGCTAAAAAAATAAAAAAAGCAAAATCTATTTTAACAGTAGCAGAAATGTCTTCTCCCAAAATGCCAATGAAGATAACCATGACGACTTATCAAAAATCTCCTTATTTGGAAGCAACAAAATTAGAAGGAAATGGAATGGTTTTTATGAAGTCTTATTTTGATGGAAAATCAGGTAATGTTTTTAACATGCAAACTGGTCAGAAACCAATGACTGAAAAAGAAATTGCATCAAAAAAACAATCCAAAGGTTATTTTCCTGAAATATATTATGATGAAATGGGGATAAAATATGATTTATTAGGAATTGAAAAGATGGATGGGGTCGATTGTTATGTTATTAAAATTATTGATGGAGATAAGCAAAGCTTTGATTATTACAACAAGGAGACTTATCTTAAAATCAAATCTTTATCAATAATTAAAGAAGATGAAAAGGTAAATGAAACTTCTGTTACGTATAGTGATTACAAAGAGGTTAATGGCTTTTTGTTTCCACATTCTAATGTTACAAGTTTTGGTCCACAAACATTTAATGTAAGCATAAAAGAAATTAAGTTTAATCAAAAATTTGATTTGTCTGATTTTAAATAAACCAATTTTAATTATATATAAATAAGTATATTTAATTTATGAAAAAATTAATTTTATATGTTGTGATTTTATTTGCAACAAGTTCTTTATTGGTATCCTGTGTGGATGACAAAAATGAAGCTAAACTACATTATAATAGAGCTTTAGCTCAAGAAGATAAAGAAGCTGCAATCAAGGGTTATACAAAAGCCATAGAACTTGACCCTAAATTTGTTAATGCTTATAATAATAGAGGTAAAGCCAAAAATGATTTAGGTCGTTATGAATCTGCGATAAAGGATTTAAATAAAGCCATAGAGCTTGATCCTAAGTTATCTATAGCATATTTGAATAGAGGTTTATCGAAATCTAATTTAGGCCAACACGAAGCTGCAATAAAGGATTATAATAAAGCCATAGAATTTGATCCTAAGTTATCTTTGGCCTATAATAATAGAGCTTTAGTTAAAGCTAAATTAGGCCAATACGAACCCGCAATTAAGGATTATACAAAAGCCATAGAACTTGAACCCAACAATTCTTTATTCTATAGTAATAGAGCTATTATTAGAGTAAAATTAAAAAATTTAATTGGTGCTTGTGCAGATGTAAAAAAAGCATGTGAACTTGGTAATAAAAAGGAATGTGAAAAGCACCAAAAACACTGCAAATAAATCATTTCTAAAAGCGGCTGATGCCGCTTTTTTATGACATCTTTTCTTTTAAGTATTTAGCAGTTGAATTTTTATTGATTTTGATGAGCTCTTCTGGTGTGCCAGAAAATAATAAATTCCCGCCATTTTCACCTCCTTCTGGACCAAGATCTATGATTGTATCTGAACATTTAATAACATCTAAGTTATGTTCGATTACTATAATACTATGCCCTAAATCGATTAAGGAATTAAACGCAATTAAAAGTTTTGAAATATCATAAAAATGTAAACCAGTAGTGGGTTCGTCAAAAATAAACAGGGTAGGCTTGTGGTTTTTTCCTTTCGATAAAAATGAAGCAAGTTTAATTCGTTGAGCTTCCCCGCCACTCATCGTGCTGGAAGATTGTCCTACTTTTAAATAACCTAGACCAACATCCACTAATGGCTGAATTTTATTGGCAATTTTTTGTGCAGTTCTTTCTTCAGAAGATCTAAAAAACAACAAGGCTTCATCAATGCTAAGATTTAAAATGTCAGATATGTGTTTGTCTTCGTATGTTACGTCTAAGGTTTCAGATTTAAATCTACTTGAATTACAATCTTCACAAGGCAGGTGTATATCTGCCATAAATTGCATACTTACTGTAATTTCACCCTCACCTTCACACATTTCACATCTTCCTCCAATAACATTGAAACTAAAAAAACCAGGTTTGTAATTTCTTAATTTCGCTAGTGGCTGAGAAGCAAATAATTTCCTTATATCATCGTATGCTTTAAGATAAGTTACAGGATTACTCCTTGAAGATTTTCCAATTGGGTTTTGATCAATTAATTCGAGGGTTTCAATTAATTCTAAATCTCCAGATAAATTAGGTGGAAAACTGGATTTATTCTCTTTTTTTAAATATTGATTCAAGCTTGGATATAAAACCTCTTTAATCAATGTGGATTTCCCGGAACCAGAAACCCCAGTGATACAAACTAGTGATTGAAGAGGAATTTTAACGTGTATGTTTTTGAGGTTAAATTTTGAAGCATTTTTAAGTTTAATAAATGTTCTACTTACTCTTCTTTTAAGAGGCAAAGCTATTTCATTAACACCGGTTAAATATTTTGCAGTTAAGCTGTTTTTCGCATTATGTAAGGTATTAAATTCTCCATTAAATACAATGTTTCCGCCATTTATACCAGCTTTAGGTCCCAAATCAATAATTTGGTCGGCATGTTTCATAATGTTTTCGTCATGCTCAACTATAATAACAGTATTTCCAATTTTTTTGAGATTTTTTAATATTGATATTAATTTTTCTGTATCCTTAGAGTGAAGACCAATAGAGGGTTCATCTAATACATATATAGAACCAACAAGACTGCTAGCTAAAGATGTAGCAAGGTTGATTCTTTGTGATTCACCACCTGAGAGTGTATTTGATGACCTGTTTAAACTTAAATAAGACAAGCCAATATCATTTAAAGTTTGAAGTCGATTAATTATTTCTGCTAAAATTCTGCTTCCAACATCTTTTTGATAATTTTTTAAATTTAATTTAGAAAAGAAATCCAAGTTTTCATCGATAGACATTAAAATACAATCTATAATAGATTTTTTTTCAATCTTTACAAAAGAGGCATCATTTCTTAATCTACTTCCTTTACATTCATCACATAATGTTTTACCTCTGTATCTTGAAAGAAGAACTCGGTAATGGATTTTATATTTCTTTCTTTCTACATATTTAAAAAATGCATTTATTCCTTTGAAATATTGATTTCCCTGCCATAAAATGTTGTATTCTTCTTCGCTTAGTTTATTTATTGGCCTATGTATAGGAAATGAAAATTTATCAGCGTTTAATAAAAGTTTATTAGCATATTTTTTCATGGAATTGGTATTCCAAGGAAGAACTGCTCCTTGAAAAACACTTTTTGTTTTATCTGGAATAACCAAATTGTGATCAATTCCAAGTGTATGACCAAACCCTTCACATTTTTTACATGCTCCATATGGATTGTTGAAAGTGAAAAACTTTTCATTTGGTTCTTGAAATATGATTCCATCTAACTCAAAAATATTACTAAACCAATTTATTTTATTATTTATTGGATTTAAAATACCACATTCGCCATTACCTTCTAAAAAAGCAAGTTGAACAGAATCAGCATATCTCGAGGAGTTATTTTCATCTGTAAAGTCAACCGCAATTCGATCTATAACAAGATGAAAAATAGCATCGTGTTTTTCTATTTTGAAATTATTAATATTAATAATTTCTTTTTTGTGTAAAATTCTTCTATATCCTTGATTTATTAGAATTTCAATTTGTTTTTTAGACCCATATTTCTCCAGATTAGGCAAAGGACAGATAATGGCCAATTTTTTATTTTTAGGAAATTTGCTTTTTATGAAATTAATCACATCACTGGTCGTGTGTTTTTTTACTTCATTCCCAGAAATAGGAGAATAGGTTTTTCCTATTTTTGAATAAAATAATTTCAAATAATCGTATATTTCTGTAACTGTACCAACGGTTGATCTTGGGTTGCTCGAAATAGTTTTTTGTTGAATAGCAATAGCAGGCGCTAAACCTTTAATGTAGTCAGTGTCAGGCTTGTTTAGCTTCCCTAAAAATTGCCTAGCATATGAGGATAAACTTTCAATGTATTTGCGTTGTCCTTCGGCATAAATCGTGTCAAAAGCAAGTGAAGATTTCCCAGAGCCAGAAACTCCAGTGATAACTGTTAAATCCTTGTGATTAATTTTTATATCTACAGATTTTAGGTTATGAATTCTCGCTCCTTTAATTTCTATGCATTTTGATTTTGCCATATGCAAATTTAATAGTTAAGATACTATAAAACAGTTGTGAATAATAATATGTATAATTTTTATAAAAATGCAGAAATTCAAGTATTTTTGTATTACAATATATAATATTGATATGTCTATAGTTGAAAAACAAAATTCCATTATTGATGAATTCGATTTATTTGAAGACTGGATGCAGAAATATGAGTACATTATCGAATTAGGAAAAGACTTACCTAAAATAGAACAAGAAAATAAAATCGATAAAAATTTGATTGAGGGTTGTCAATCCAGAGTTTGGCTTGATTCCTCGTATAATGAGAATAAAATGGTTTATAGTGCAGAGTCTGATGCTATAATTACAAAGGGAATTATTTCTTTATTAATTAGAGTGCTTAATTATGAAAAACCAGATGATATAGTGAAGACTGATTTGTACTTTATTGATAAAATTGGACTTAAGGATCATTTATCACCAACAAGAGCAAATGGTTTACTTAGTATGCTGAATAGAATGAAATACGATGCGTTATTACATATAAACTCTTAATTATGGAAGAGCTAGAAAATGAAATTGTTGAAGTTTTAAAATCTATTTATGACCCTGAAATTCCGGTTGATATTTTTGAATTAGGTTTGATTTATGAAGTTAAATTGGATAAAGACTTTAATGTTGAAATAGAAATGACTTTAACTTCTCCAAACTGTCCTGTTGCCGAATCAATGCCACGAGAAGTAGAGGAGAGGGTAGCAGCTATGCCAAGAATTAAATCAGCTAAAGTTAATATTGTTTTTGATCCACCTTGGGATAGAGATATGATGAGTGAAGAAGCTAAATTAGAATTGGGATTTTTATAATAGAGATATGCGTAGAGTTGTAATTACAGGAATGGGAGCATTAACTCCTATTGGAAATAATTTAAATGATTATTGGTTGTCTTTAAAAAATGGTGTTAGTGGAGCCGCTCCAATTACGAAATTTAATACAGACAAATTTAAATCTACTTTCGCTTGCGAATTAAAAGATTTTGATGCCTCTAATTTTTTTGATAGAAAAGAACTTCGTAAATACGATCCTTTTTCTCAATATGCACTTGTTTGTGTAGATGAAGCAATTACAGACTCTAAGTTAGATTTAGAAAAAGTAAATAAAGATAGAGTAGGAGTTATTTGGGGCTCTGGAAATGGTGGTATTCAAACCTTTCAACAACAAATGATGGAGTTTTGCAATGGAGATGGAACTCCTCGTTTTACGCCATTTTTTATACCTAGAATATTAGTCGATATTGCTGCTGGAATAATTAGTATTAAATATGGTTTCAGAGGCGTTAATTTTTGTCCTGTTTCTGCTTGTGCAACATCTACAACATCAATTATTGAAGCATTTAATTATATTCGATGGAAAAAAGCAGATGTTATTGTTTGTGGTGGATCTGAAGCAGCAATAAATGAATCAGCTATGGGGGGATTTTCATCTGCAAGAGCATTATCTACCTTAAATGATCAACCACAAAAAGCATCAAGACCTTTTGATGTAAACAGAGATGGTTTTGTCATGGGTGAAGGTGCTGGAGCATTGATTTTGGAAGAATATGACCATGCAATAGAAAGAGGTGCAACGATATATGGAGAAATTGTTGGTGGAGGAATGGCAGCAGATGCATATCATTTAACAGGAACCCATCCTCAGGGAGATGGAGCAGTAATAGGAATGAATGAAGCTCTAAAAGAAGCTGAAATAACTCCTGATGAAATAGACTATATAAATCTTCATGGAACATCGACTCTTTTGGGAGATGTATCAGAACTTATTGCAGTAAAACGTGTTTTTGGAGAAAGAAAGAATCTATCCCTTTCTTCTACTAAATCTATGACTGGTCATTTGTTAGGTGCTGCTGGTGCAATCGAAACAATTGCCTCAGTTATGGCTCTTAAAGAACAAATTGTTCCTCCAACAATAAATACGACTGATATTGAACCTGATTTTGTCAATTCATTTAATTTCCCTTTAAATCAATCCGTTAATAAGGAAATGAATTATGCCATGAGCAATACTTTTGGATTTGGAGGTCATATCGCAACATTAATTCTTAAGAAATATTAATGTTAGAAATATCAAAAATAAATCTAAGTTATCAGCAATCTGTTTTAATTGATATTACTTTTGCACTTTCGCAAGGAGATTGTTTGGGGATTGTTGGAAAAAGTGGAGCAGGTAAGTCTTCATTGTTAAAAATAATAGCAGGCCTATTAAACCCTGATTCTGGAGCTATTTCTTTAAATGGCAAACAACTCCCAGTGCCAGCATCAATGCTTGTTCATGGATATCCTCAAATTCAACTTGTTGAACAGCATTTTTCTTTGGATCTTTTTATGAGTGTCTATGAAAATATGAACATAAATGCCTTTCATATTCCTCAAAATAATAGAGAGAAAGAGATTAATAAAATATTGCGATTGATGGGGATTCTTCCATTAGTAGAAAGAAAAGTAGAACAGCTTTCAGGAGGGGAGAAGCAAAGATTAGCTATAGCAAGAGCGTTAATAATGAAACCGAAGTTATTACTTTTGGATGAGCCATTTTCGAATTTAGACTCTCATTTGAAATCAAAACTGATTCATTACTTACAAAAACTTAAGAAAAAATTAAATGTTTCTATATTAATTGTATCTCATGATGGAGGAGATTTACTTTCGCTTTGTGATAAAATAGTGCATTTAAAAAATTCTAAATTTGGTAGACAAAAAAAACCTATGGAGTTTTATTATAACCCTAGGTCTAAAGAAGAAGCATTGCTTTTTGGTCATTGGAATATCTTGAAATTTTCAGATAAAAAAATATGCTTCAGACCCAATGAATATTCATTATCTATAAATGGTGACAATGTTATAGATGTCTTGTTTAAAGATAGTTACTTTAAGGGCTTTTATATAGAAAATATTTTTTCAACGAACTATGGAGAAATTATATTACATAGTTTTAAGGTGCTAAATAATATCAATAAAATCAACATTGAAAAAAAAGAAATTATTCAGTAAAACAAAATCTGTTTATTCTATTACAAAAGAAACAGTTATTGCCTATATAAATGAAGGAGCTTTTTTCCATGGTGCTGCTTTAGCTTACTATGCATTGTTTTCTTTGTTCCCTCTGATGTATTTAAGTCTTTCAATATTTAGTAGGTTTATTAGTCAGCAAAAAATCATTTCAATAATTGAATATGTTTTAATTAATAAAATTGGAATAAAAGAAGTGGATGGAATCATGCTCCATATTAGTGATTATAATTTATCAGGAGGAAATTTATGGTATGAAACAATTAGTTTTTTGATGCTAATTTTTATTAGTTCATCCTTTTTTGTCTCTCTAAGAAGAAGTATTAATGAGTATTTTGGATTTGATTCTGATGAAATCAAAAAGAAATCAATTGCTAAATCTGGGCTAATTCGTTTGTTTTATGTTCTTTTTATTGGAGCATGTAGCGCTTTAATTATTAGCTTGTATTTATTTCAGTTTATTTCATTTTCTTGGTTATCAAATTATCTATCTTCTAATGAATTTGTTCATTCATCTGTAGGTTATTTATTGGATTACTCACTGTCTTTACTTACAAATTATTTAATCTTTTTGTTTGTATTTAAATTCATGCATGATGGAATCGTATCGTGGAAAGTAGCTTCTAAAGGTGCTTGGGTGACTTCATTTTTGTTATTTATTGGACAGTTAATTATAAAATATTATTTGAATAATTATTTCTTTTTAGGATCGGCTGAAATTGTAGGTTCTCTGTTTATTTTTCTTGCTTGGGTACATTTTTCATCTCAAATAATTTTTATAGGAGCAAAATTCTGTTCAATTTATGCATCAAGAATTAAAGATCCAATCATCATTAAAATTCCCTAGATTTATATAACATTTATAATGAAAACAAAAACACTAAAAAAAAATAAGGTAAATGTTGTTACACTGGGGTGTTCCAAAAATATTTTTGATTCGGAAGTCTTAATGTCTCAATTAAAAGCTAATACATTCGACGTTGAGCACGAATCATCTTCTGAGGATTCAGAAATTGTTATCATTAATACTTGTGGATTTATAGATAATGCAAAACAGGAATCCATTGATACGATTTTAAATTTTACAGAGGCAAAAAAAAATGGAAAAGTCTCTAAAATTTTTGTTACTGGTTGTCTTTCAGAAAGATATAAAAATGATTTAGAAAAAGAGATTCCTGAAGTGGACGCCTATTTTGGAACAAGAGAATTGCCCAGATTATTGAAAACTCTAAAGGCAGATTATAAAAAAGAATTAATAGGCGAAAGAATTTTATCAACTCCTACTCATTATGCATATTTAAAAATTGCTGAAGGTTGTGATAGACCTTGTTCTTTTTGTGCAATACCTTTAATGCGAGGGAAACATCGCTCAACACCCATTGAAGATCTTGTTATTCATACAGAATCTCTTGTTGATAAAGGAGTTAAAGAAATAATGCTAATCGCTCAAGATTTAACTTATTATGGGTTGGATTTATATAAAAAAAGAAGTTTAGCTGAATTATTAAAGCGCTTGTCTGATGTGAAAGGTTTAAAATGGATTAGATTACATTATGCATTTCCTGCAGGTTTTCCAATGGATGTAATTGATGTAATGAAAGAAAGAGATAATATTTGTAATTATTTGGATATTCCACTTCAGCATGGATCTTCTAAGATTCTTAAATCAATGAGAAGAGGCATTACTCGTGAAAAAACAGAATCTTTAATTCGAAATATTAGATCAATCATTCCTGAAATAGCAATACGTACGACACTTATTTCGGGTTATCCTGGAGAAAGTGAGGATGATTTTAATGAAATGTATGACTGGGTGAAAAAATCTAGATTTGATCGACTAGGAATTTTTTCATATTCACATGAAGAAAACACCCATGCCTATAGTTTGGAGGATGATGTTCCGGAATTGACAAAAGATTCTAGAGCAAATAAAATTATGGAATTACAAGCTGGAATTAGTCATGAACTTAATCAATTAAAAATAGGAAGAATCTTTGATGTTATTGTTGATAAAGAAGAAGGAGGCTATTATATAGGAAGAACAGAATTTGATTCTCCAGAAGTAGATAACGAAGTGAAAATTTTAAAAGACAAAAAACCTTTAATTATAGGAGATTTTATTAAAATTAAAATTACATCTGCTGATGTTTTTGATTTGATTGGTGTTCCTGTTATGTAAAAAATATTTTTAGGTTTAATGCATTTTGCTATTTTTATGTAATCAATGTGCTATAATGAGAAAAAAATCTAAATATATATACAGTTTTCTGTTTTGTTCTATTATCATTTTTTTTAATCATTTTTCTGCTCAAGGCTGGTTGCCAATGGGAAGTAGGTCTCAATCAATTGCCAATGCTAGTGTAGCTTTATCAGATTTATGGTCCTACCATCATAATCCTGCGGCAACTAGTGAGGTTGAAAAGTTTGGTGTTGGTTTAAGCTACGAAAATAGATTTCTCTTAAAGGAACTTCAATCTCAAGGACTCGTTGTAGTTGTTCCCTTGAAAAAAGGGACGCTTTCTTCCGGGGCACAATCTTATGGTTTTTCAAATTATAGAACCTATAGACTTGGTATGGGATATTCAATGAATTTGAGTGAGTATTTATCTGCAGGAGTACAATTAAACTATCATTTAATTAATTTAACTCAAGATTATGGTACACACCAAACAGTTACAGCTGAAATTGGATTATTAGGAAAAATAAATCAAGACTGGCAAATTGGTTTTAGTGTATTTAATTTAACCAGAAACAAACTTTCTGAATATATGGAAGACAGGTATACGAGTCTATTTAGACTTGGTACAATTTATAAAGTTTCTTCTTTGGTGACCCTTTTTGGTGAAGTTGAAAAACATGTTGATTATCCTTTGCGTGGGAAATTTGGTGTTGAATATGAAGCCTTATCTCAATTTTATGTCAGAGCAGGATTTGCTACCAATCCTACAGAATTGACTTTTGGTTTAGGCTACAAGTTTATTAATTCAATTATGTTAGATATTGGAAGTGCTTATCATCAGCAATTAGGGTGGAGCCCTAATTTTTCATTATCCTATCAATTAGATTAAAAGAATGCGATTTATATTTTTTTGTTTGATAACGCTATTTTTTTGCTTCAATTTATTGTCGCAGGATAAAACTCAAATTATTCAACAAAGAATTGAGTTCATTTCTGAACAATTGGAATCTGAAGAGATTGATCTCACAAATATTACTCTTCAGTTAAATTATTATTTTAACCACCCATTGAATTTGAATTCAGCAACTGAGGAAGATCTTGAAGAATTAAATCTTTTAACTTCTGTTCAAATTAATGATCTTTTATTGCATCGTAAAAGATTCGGTAAATTCATTTCTATATTTGAAATTCAGGCTCTTAAATTTTGGGATTTATCTACGATAAGATTGCTTGAGCCTTTTATTTATGTTGATGATAAACTTGATAACCTTCATATTACCTTTAAAGAAGCTATAAAACAAGGGAAAGTAGAGTGGTTTTTAAGATATCAACCAACACTTGATAAAAAAGCTGGTTATGAAGATGTGCCTGATTCCGTTTCAGAAAATTCAAATAATTATTATCATGGTAATTCTGACAAATATTATACACGTTTACGTTACACGTATAAGACAAACATTTCTATTGGAATAACTGCAGAAAAGGATGCTGGGGAACAATTTTTTAAAGGAGCACAACAACAAGGATTTGATTTCTATTCCGCACATGCTTTCTACAAAGGTGGGAAATATATAAAATCTGTTGCTTTAGGAGATTATCAGATACAAGTTGGCCAAGGTCTTAATATGTGGTCAGGTTATGCTTTTGGGAAATCTGCAGATGTTGCAACCATGAAAAGAACAGCAATGCCTATTCGTCCATACACTTCAGTGGATGAAAGTAGATTTATGAGAGGTGCTGCACTTGATCTGGGTTTTGGGGATTTTTCATTGTTAAGTTTTGCATCAGTTAAAAATGTGGATGCTGTGGTTAATATTGCAGATTCTTCTCTAGAAGATTTGGAATTCGTTTCAACAATTAATTTATCAGGCATGCACAGAACAAATAGTGAAATTGAAAAACGCAATGGCTTACAAGAATATATTGGTGGAGTAAATCTTCGTTATCAAAATAATGGTTTAAAATTAGGTTTGGCAGCAATTTATCAAGGTTATGATAAAGAATACAGTAAAGATGTAAAACCATACAATCAGTTTGATTTTAGAGGAAAAGAAAACCTTTCTTTTAGTGGTGATTATAATTATGTGTATAAGAACATAAATCTCTTTGGAGAAGTATCAAAAAACATGTATAATCATAATGATTCCATTAAGGGTGGTTTAGCAATGGTTCATGGAGCTCTTATCTTTTTGGATACAAGGTTAAGTGTTGGTCTTCTTTATAGAAGGTATGATAGAGATTATACCACTTTTTACAATGCAGGATTTTCTGAAGGAGGTAAAATTCAAAATGAAAATGGATTTTATACCGGGTTAAATTTTAAAATTAATAAAGCATGGTCTATAAGTTCTTATGTGGATATTTTTTCATTTCCCTGGATGAAATATGGGGTAGATGCTCCTTCTTCTGGTCATGAGTTTTTGTTTCAACCAACCTATAAGCCAAATAAAATTTTAAAAATCTATGCTAGATTTCGTCAACAAGTAAAACCAAAAAACAGTCGTGATTCTGATAATACTGTAACTGAAATTGAAGATGTTATTCAAAGAAATTATCGTATAAATTTCGACTATTCTATTAGCGAATATTTTAAATTAAAAAGCAGAATAGAATACGTTACTATAAACAGACCCAGTAATGCTTTTGAAGATGGTATTATTTTAACTCAGGATTTGGTTTACAAGCCCAAAAGTTTTCCATTTAGTATGTCGCTTCGATATGCCTTATTTGATACAGATAGTTATGACACAAAAATTTACACCTATGAAAATAATGCTTTATATGTGTTCTCAGTACCTTCATATTACTATCAAGGAAGCAGAGCCTATATTTTACTCAAATATTCTTTTGTTAAGCACTTAGATATTTGGATGAAATATGGTATGTTTATTTATAACAACAGACAGTCTATTAGTTCAGGTTCAGAAGAAATAAAGGGAAGCCGTCGTTCTGATTTTGTAATTCAATTACGCTTTACTTTTTAAAAAGAATATTTAACTCCCAAAAGGAATCGAATTCCCTGATTGGCAGCATATACATATGATGGATCAAATGTAAGTGCATAAGGATTGTTAGCTGTTGCCATTATATTTCCATTTGGATCATATTGAACATTATTATCAAATGGATCATTAGATCTAGCAATAATAAATTCGGTATTTTGATTAGGAGTCCAGTTCAACAGATTTTTAACACTAAGGTAGAACTCAATTCCTTTTTTTAAGGTGTGTGTGATTTTAATATTTTGAATGCTATACCAAGGAGAATAAGGGCTTCTTGGATCTAATTCACCTAAGAGGGGGAGTTTCATTGGACTATAAATATTCCCGGTATAATCAATAGATAAATTGATGGATTTTAACTTATATTGAAATGACCACACAGCTGAGAACTTTTCAGTTAAATAGGGGTAAATCCTCTCTTTATTTTCAACACTGAATAGATCTATAAAAGTAGCTCCAACTCTAGCATTTATTTGTTTATTTAACACAACATCTAGATTTAATGTTGCACCTTTTGAAATAGCATATCCATTTAGATTAGAATAAATAATTTTATTAACATCACTTAGATAATCAGGAATTATTTTGTTATTGAAATAAGTATAAAAAAGACTTGCATCAATTCCAATTTTATTTATTTTATTTCCATACCATCGTTGTTCAAAATTTATATTTCCATTCCATGATGTTTCAGGCATTAGTTCTTCAGCAAATACAACATCTCTTGCTCCGGTTAAAGCAGCATGATCTTCTGTAAAAATATTGGCAACTCTATAACCATTTCCAAGTCCAAACCTGAAAATAGTTTTTTTATCCTTTGTATTTATTTTATAATTTAACCTGGGACTAATGATATTTCCATGCAACTTATGATAATCATATCTAACTCCAATTAGCACCTTGTTGATTTCATTTATTTTTACTTCATCTTGAATGAAAATACCTGGTAAAACAGAGATGTTAATATTATTTATTCTATCTCCATTATTGTTTAATGTTTCAGTAGCAGTTGTGTTGTCATCATAATAAGTATATCGAAGAGATGTGCCTAAAAGAATTTCATGTTTTTTGATGGATTTATTCCATGTAAGCTGATTAAAAACAACGTATTGATTAGCCAAAAATTTTAAAGTTCCATAATAGCTGTCATGATCATGACCGTTTGCACTAAACATGAAAAGTATTTTTTCTTTAAAAGGCAATTGGTATGTTCCAAATGCTTCCCATCTTTTTGTATATATGGATTCACCATAAATACTATCACTGCCTCTGTAATTATCATTCCAGTTCATTTCACCACCCCATCTGTTTTCATAAATATATCTCGCTGCAAAAGAAAAAACACGATCCTTTTTTCTTTTAAAATTCCATTTGTTGAATACAGAAATTCTATTTTGGTTAGTGATATCTGTAAATCCATCCATATTATTATCAATAGGTAATTGGTAATTATAATAATTAACACCTAAAAGAGACAATGCTTTTTTACCAATCATAAAACGTGTTGCTATATCGCTATTAAATTCGGCCCAAGAACTACCAAAAATTTCAGTTGAAAAGGCATTTGATTTTTCAGACTTTTTTGTAATAACATTAATCAGTCCTCCAACTGCTTCACTTCCATATAGGGTAGATGCTGGACCTTTAATAACTTCTACTCTGTCAATCAAGGACTGAGGTATTCCACTTAGTCCATAAACAGTTGATAAACCACTTACTATCGGCATCCCATCAATAAGAACCATAGTGTATGGTCCTTCTAATCCATTAATATGAATATCTCCAGTATTGCAAATATTGCAGTTAAGTTGCGGACGAACGCCATTTATGTTTTGCAATGCTTCAAAAATTGAAGGGCTAGGATTTGCTTTAAAAAAAGAAGAAGAATATATTTCAACAGGTGCTGCACAATCAAGTTTAGATATTTCTTTCATATTGGTTGAAATAACAATTTCATCCATGTTGGAAATGTTTTCTGAAAGCTCAATTTTTATGGATTCCGATTGATTTAATTCATAAATTTCCCTGTAATTTAAATACCTGCTGTCATCAATTAATAAGAGATGTTTACCCTTGGATAGATTTTTGAAAATAAAATATCCTTGTGAATTAGTTCTTACTGATTTGTTTTGCTTAATCAACAAGACCTCTATATTTTCTAGCGATTTATTTTCACAACTAACATGCCCATCAATATAGATGTTTTGTGAATTCCCTATTAATGGAAGAAATAACAGAATAGTTATTAGAATAATTGTTTTGATCACGAAAAACATTAAATTAGTTTTGCAAAAATAATAAAGTTAGGTATACCTAAAAAATTTATAAGATAAAATATGTCATTAGCGGAAGAAAATTATTTAAAAACCTTGTATCAATTAAATTTTGAAAGAAATATAAAAAAAGATGCCGGAACAACGGAACTCGCTTCATTACTAAACATCAAGCCTGCTAGTGTTAATGATATGCTTAAAAAATTAAAAGAAAAGGGTTTAATAGATAATAAAAAATACGGGAAAATTTCTTTGACAAATAAAGGAAAAACTATTGCTTTAAATGTGATAAGAAAACACCGTCTTTGGGAAACATTTTTATATGAAAAATTGGATTTTAATTGGTCTGAAGTTCATGATGTTGCTGAACAGTTAGAACATATAGAATCTAACAAACTCGTGAAAAAATTGGATAAATTTTTATCATTCCCAAGGTTTGATCCGCATGGAGATCCTATACCAAATGAAAAAGGAGAGATTGTTAAAACACATCGTGTGCTTTTATCATCGATAAAAAAGGGAGGATTTTTTAGAGTTGTAGGCGTGAAAGATCTTTCAAGCGATTTTTTACAATATATTGATGATTTAAAAATTAGAATTAATTCTGAAATAATTTTAGAAGATATTCAGGAATTTGACAAAACTAGACTTCTTTGTTTCAATGAAAATAAAGTCCGGATTAGTAAAGAAGTTTCAGATAGTATTTTTGTTCTTCCTCTTTAAAAATCAATCCATTACCTGTCTTATTTCTCCTTCTTTAAATGAATGTTCATTTTTTAAATAATCATCAAACCAATTAAGAATTTGTTTTCTTACATAATCCCGATGTTTTACAATTCCATGATTATCATTTTTAAAAGAAATTAATCGATAAGGTATTTTGTATTTATCAAGGCTGTCAGCAAAGGGAGGTATTTGCGAATAATCCACATGTTTATCATTCATTCCATGCAGAATCAACATGGGTGTTTTAGGAAGCTTATCGCACCAATGTGTTGCGGATCTTTCATTTCGTGCTTTTGATTTATCATCTAAATAATTAGGAATAAGTTCAGCACATACTCCATCAATTCCAGGGTGATATTTAATAGTGGAGTCTAAATCAGCCATTCCTCCAATATTAACAACTGCTTTAATGTTGTTGAGTTTTCTTTTAAGTGTTAGATAATTCATCATTCCGCCTCTGCTAACACCAAATAAGCCAATTTTTGATGTGTCAGCATTTTTAGTAAAATGTAATGATTCTATAAGGTTGGTAATGTCGTTTACATCATCTCCTCCAAATTGTTCCATCCCTTCACTACCACTATTACCCCTATAATTAGTTGCAGCAACCACATATCCTTTTGCTGCAAGAGGTGCCATATTTGCTACTGCTGAACCTACAAGAAGACTGCCATATTCTCTATTTCCTCCTCTATTAAATAAAACACATGGATAATTCCCATCTTTTTTTGGTTTAACTAAAAAACCGGTAACCAAAAACCCATCACTCATGTATCTTAAAAAATAGATATTTACATCATTAAGAAATTCAAATTTTTCTGGATGTTTATTTATGTATTTACCTATCTTAGTTGAAGAAACATTACATAGAGATATTTTTAAAGTAGTATCTTCAAAACTTCCCCATTTTATAGGAGAACTATTTGTATGTTTCTTATTCACATGGCAAGAAGTTAGACTCAAGCTAATTAAGAAAACCAATATGATGTTTAATTTCCACATAGATATTTATTTGATTATGGTGATATTTCCATGTTTGCTTCCTTGATCACTAGACAAAACATAAAAATAAACTCCTGCATTAAGTTCAAAATTATTTAAATCATATCCATTAAAAGGATCTGAGCTAGAATTGCTGTAAAAAACCATAGCACCCCATCGATTATATATTCTCAGTTCGAATGATGAGCAGTTTTCAAATAAAGAATTCACCGCAAAAAACTCATTAATGCCATCGTTGTTGACTGTAATAACATTTGGTAGTTCAAGTTGATCAATGGTTATTGATGGAAGAATATCTAAATTAAATGGAAAAGTAAAAACACATATGCTATCTGCAAATAATGTAAGGGTTCCGTTATAATTATTAGCATTTGTAAAGGTGTGAGAAAAAGACGCTTGTGTATTGGATAGTTCAGGTGGAATATTCCATAATAAAGAATCTAAAGTAAAATCTTCCATTTCTATATCTGCACTAAAATCAACAATTTGACCACAATTAGTTGCTGTAATAACAGTAGCTGTGGGAGTAGGGGGAGGTTGAGGAATATTAACTGACGATTGGATTTTACATCCATTTTCATCAGAAATAGTTACATCATATGTTCCTGGAGATAAGCCAACAGCTATTGAATCTGTTGAAATAAGAGTGCCTGCTGGATTTTCAAGCCATTCAAAATCATGAATCATAGAACAATTAACTGTGAAATCAACCGTTGCTATCCCATTAGATAAACCACAATGATCTGTTTGCAATGTAAATGCAACTGGGTCTACAGGGGCATTAGCACATGTGTCTTGGCACAAAAAAACATCATCAATAAAAACAGATTTCTCACCACTTAAATCGGGCACTCCAGGATAAATCCCAGCAAAAGCAATGTAGTTGTACTTTTCACTTGGATGGAATGAAAAAGAGAACATGTTCCAGTTTAATTCAATAGAATCAGCAGGTATGGTAGCTAAAAGTTCATATTCTGGAAATAAATTGTTGCTCGGTGTATTGGTGTTTGCACCATAAATACCAATATCATAATTTGGCTGGCCATGAAATTGGTTATGAGCCATACGGAATTGAATTGTATATTCTACACATTTTTTTAATTCAATTTGTTGTCCAAAGCATTCATTTGTTTCTCCAAAATTGTCATTTACCATAAAATGAACATATCCATCGCCATTAGGTGAGCTTATGTAGCCATCATTAAAGTTTTGTATAGGAGGTGCAATAGATTGATTATATGCTGTTATTCCACAATTATTTAAATAATCGGGGTTTCCTAAAAAGGACTCCCAGTTATTTAGATTATTTAATTGATCTTGGGCATTCGGACAAGATGTGTAATCTTCAAAATTCCCATTTTGTAATAAATTTGTAATGCATGGGTAAGTACAGTTTTCAAAAGTAATTTTTATAGAATCGGGAGGGGAAAGACAACCATTTATAGATTCCTGAACGACATAATAGGTAGTTGTTCCAAGAAATTCATATGCAACATAAAAAGAATCGGTGCTTAATTCATTTTGAAGAGTGCTATCATCATACCAATAACTCCCACTATCAGAAACTATGGTAGTAACATTATCTCCTAAACAATACCATAAATCAGGAGTGTAAATTGTGGGAGGAGCAACATTTTCTATAGTGATATTTATTGTATCTGAAAACACACCACAAGAACTTGTAACCTCGACAAAATAGGTCCCAGCAGAATCAACATTAAATGAAGAGTTAGTAGAGCTGTCTTGCCATATATATGTAGATCCTAAATTAAATGCATTTAGAATTAATGTGTCAGTAGCACATATACTTGTATCTGGACCTAAATTAAAAGAACTGTTACATGGATAAGTCGCTGAAAAATCATCAAACCATAATGAATATTGAGCTGCTCCACCACTTAAAATGTCAATAGTGTGGTTGCCAGCAAGAATGTTAGCACTATAGCAAAATTGAGTCCATGGTGTGTTTGTAGAAACCTGTATATCTGGACCAACCTGTATACCATCAATCCCAAAAGAGAAATGGGCATTTGCAGTTCCCTGCCCAGATGCACCATTTCCTTGTGGTCCTGTATACCATACACAAATATCAATGACCGTATCTGCAGGAAAATTAATACTGTTTGTTCGTATATTGTCAAGCCCAGCATAGAAATAAACGTAAGATGTACCACTATGTGCTCCCTGGGAATTGGTGTAATTTGAGGCTCCCATACAACCTCCATTTCCAACGGTAAAAAGTGGATGAATC
>Ga0163108_10000178_pt1 | contig 47583 bp, 41 predicted proteins | sample Fk1155metaG_FD_109644 | JGI IMG/M metagenome (GOLD analysis project Ga0163108, IMG submission 109644) | Marine microbial communities from the Central Pacific Ocean - Fk160115 155m metaG | ecosystem: Environmental > Aquatic > Marine > Oceanic > Photic zone | place: The Central Pacific Ocean...
CCACGGACGCAGACGACGAACTCCACGACACGCTCGCACCGCTCATCGTCGCACCGTTCTGGTCTTTGACCGTGGCGGTGAGCTGGGAGGTTTCGCCCAGCGATGAAAAGCTCAAGCTCGTCAACGATAGTGTGATCGATGTTGCGACCGGAGTTGGTGGGCTTGTGGGCGTAGTTCCACCATCACCACACGCGGTGAAGTAGTAGCAGCCCTATCAGTCGGATGTAGCGCATGTGCCCAATCTGCAGTGATGCTCGATAATTGCGCCAGCAGAGGGGCGGTACTAGTGCGACTTCGCACACATCGCCGCCACTGAAACGCCGTTTACTGAAAAAAAATTGGTGGTGCTGCGCCCGGCGCCACGAGTGGCCCCCGCGACCACGGCGACCCGTCCCTCGAGATCTTTCATGTCGGCATGCGCTCCTCGGCGGTGCGCCCCCACCCTGTCGTGATCGCGAGCACGATGACGACGAGCAGCGCCCACGAGTGGACGTTGTGCAGGCCGACCTCCCAGGGGGACACGCGCGGCATGCCGTCGACGCCCGCGGTCATGCTGGCCGCGAGGATCACGGGGATGAACACTGGAAAAAGGAACGGATACGTGCACACGGTGACGTCCAGAATGTTCGAACGACGGTAGCCGTCGATGCCCGCGCCCTCTCCGACCTCCTTGGCCAGGTCGCCGACCGCGAGGATGGCCACGGTCGAGTGCGTAGTGAGCAAGGTGGCACCCGTGACCGAGCCGAAGATCCACCACTCCGCCTGGCCCGGCGTACCTGAACGCGACTGGACCCACGCCACGATGCGGTCGACGATACCGGCGGCCTCCAGTCCTCCCACGAGACCCATCAACAGGATCGTAAACATGGACACACCTACGGCGCGACGCATGCCGTCGAGGACGAGGCCCTGGGCCACGAAGTTCTCGCGATCGATGGAGAGCAGATCCGCCGGTGTGAAGCGTCCGAGCAGGAGCCCGAGGATCGCAGCCCCGAGAATGCCGTAGACGAGCCCCTCGATCAGGTGGCGCTGCTTCATCAGCACGAAGAGCACCATTATGGGGACCGCCAGCATGAGCAGACCTGTTGCGTCGGCATCGGTGGAGGGTCCGGCTCCGGCCTGGGTCCCGTCCCCACCACCAAGCACCGCGAACACAGCGATCGACACGAATGCCGCCGGGAGCGCGTAGCGCATCCTCGAGTGCACGACGCCGTTGATGTCGGCGCCCTGAGTGGATGCCGACGCGATGGTCGTGTCGGACACCGGGGAGACGTTGTCCCCGAAGGTGGCTCCCGCCAGGATCGCCCCGATCAGGAACGCCGGGTCCGTGCCCAGCACACCGCCGACCGGGTAGAGCAGCGGAGCGCATACTAGGATCGTGCCCAGGCTCGTGCCGGTCGCGGTCGAGAACAAAGCACACACGAGGAATGCGGCCACCGCGTAGCCGCCCGAGCCGACGCCGGCTGACTGCGCGGCCCACACGAGGGACTGGACGAGCCCGCTGTCGCGCAGCAGCACGCCGAACACGCCCGCGAGCATCCACGCCATCACCATCAGCATGACGAGCTTGCGGCTCATGCCGTCGAGCATCGCTTCGGCGTAGCCGCGCTTGTCTTGGGCAAGCAGGAGCCCGAGTGTCAGCCCACCGAGCAGGACCGGCCAGAAGCCGGTCTCGTCGGGTGCGCCGGAAAGACCGAGCCATCCGACTCCGACCAGGAAGAGCACGAACGGTGCGAGCGCTCCGGCGAGGCCGCCATGGAAGCGGAGGGGTACGCCGCTCGAGGTCGAGGGGTCCACGGCCGGTCCGTGTCAGAGGGTCGTGCCAAGCACAGCGGAAGTCTACGTTCGCCCGAACCCTTTTGAAAGGAAGCGACATGAGCGCCAACGACGAGTTCACGCTCTACGACTTGCGCGTGGAGGTCGTGGAGGAAGACGGCCCGATGGTGTGCAACCATCAACTCGGGGACTATCTCGAGCTCTCCGGCGAGAACCTGAGTTTCCCGCCGGGCCAGACCTTCCCGATCTACGCGCTGGCTGCCCTGCTGCCGCTCCTGCCCGCCAAGCAGCGGCAAACCCACCCGAACGACTGGATGACGACCGACATGGAGGTCGCGTGCCCCGACCCGCTGTGCGGCGCTCGCTTCCAGATCACGCGCACCGGGACGTCGACGTTCCGCCACGGTGACGTCACTCGGGTGCCCCTATCGGGCGAGGGCGCTTGACGTCGGGGCACGATGTCGAGTTAGTCCCTGGATACCGGATCTCGAGGTTGATCCTGGGCGGCTGGCAATTCTCCGAGGGACACCGGCGGGGCGGGCTCGATCTGGACGAAACGCTCGAACTCCTAGTCGCTGCGGCAGACCGAGGCGTAACGACGTTCGACTGCGCGGACATTTACACGGGCGTAGAGGAACTCTACGGCCGGTTCCTGCAGCGGTGGCGGTCTACGTCGGCGACGACACCGGTCAGAGTCCACACGAAGTTCGTTCCCGACTTCGAAGCGCTGGCGGACGTAGACGAGCCGTACGTCCGGCGGATCATCGAGCGATCGCTCACGCGGCTGGGCGTCGAGGCGCTCGACCTCGTGCACTACTACTGGTGGCGGGACGACGTCCCCGGGATGGAGCAGACAGCACTGTGGCTGGCTGCCCTTCAGGGCGAGGGGAAGATCCGTCACATCGGCGTTACGAACCTAGACGTGGACCGCGTGCGTCGGATCGAGGACGCAGGCGTCAGGCTCCTCTCGAACCAAGTCCAGTACTCCGTCCTCGACCGGAGGCCGGAGGCGGCGCTCAAGGACCACTGTCTAGAGCGCGGGTCTGGGCTCCTCTGCTTCGGTGCTCTCGCGGGTGGCTTCCTCACGGACCGCTGGCTCGGCGCCCCTCCCCCCACGGGCGAGCTGGACAACCGCTCCCTCGTGAAGTACCGGCTGATCATCGACGAGTTCGGCGGCTGGAACGCATACCAGGCCCTCCTCTCGGAGCTGCGGTCGGTCGCGGACGAGCACGCGTCGGACGTGGCCACGGTCGCCGTGCGCTTCGTGCTCGATCAGCCGAGCGTCGCTGCAGTGATCTTCGGTGCGACGCGTCTCGGACAGGTGGAACGAAACCTTTGTGCGCTGTCACTGCGACTCACGGAGGACGATCACGCACGCATCCGGCGCCACCTCGACGCAGCGCCTGGGCCAGCCGGTCCGGTGTTCGGGCTAGAGCGGGACCGCGACGGCCCGCACAGTAGCATCATGCGGTACAACCTGAACCGCGGCGAGCTGCTGGAGGACGATGTGGAGCAGATCTGATTGTCCCGGCTCTTGGACTGGCGGGACGATCCGACTGGGCTGGCAACGGGGCACCGTGGAAGCGCGGCGGGGCGGCGGCGGGGGGGGGAGGGTTGCATGGGTGACCGATCAAGCCGCCTCTTGCACTGACCGGTCACTCGTGTGGAAAGCGCCCGATACCGATCTCTCCATCAAAGAGGAGTCGATGCTGTCCTCAATCCATCCCAGCCCGCAACGCCGAGTCCGTTGGAACCAGTGCACCGCTCTCGCCCCCTCCGTGACCACGGTCCTGGCGGTCAGCGTTGCTCTGACGGCCGCGTGCGCCCCAGCCGACGCGCCCCGTGCCGCCGATGCGGCTTTTGAATTCGACCTCCCCAACTGGTCCGAGCAGGTCACGCTGCGCGAGGGGTGGCTCGAGCGTCGTCACGAGATGTTGCTCCCCATGATGCGTCAGTACGACATCGATATGTGGATCACCGTGAACGAGGAGTTCCATGACGATCCGCTGACCGAGTACATCGCACCCCCAAGACCCTACACGGGCAACCGGGACATCTTCGTGTTCGTCGACACGGGGGAAGAGCTTCGAAGCGTGGCGATCACGGGCTACTCCGAGGTGAACCTGAAGCGCTTCTTCGAGTCACCCGACGAGCCGCGCCCGGCCAGCCAAGTGCTGCCAGAGCTTTATGCGATCTATTCCCCCCAGCGCATCGCCCTCAACATGGACGGGCGCAAAGGCATGACCCGGAGCCTCACCTACGCCACGTACGGGTACCTGAGCGACATCATGGGGCCCGAGGCGACGTCGAGGTTCGTGAGCGCGGCCGACCTGATCGAGGAGTATCTAGACACCCGGATTCCCGAGGAGCTGGAAGCGTATCGCAATCTGGTCCATCTGACCGAAGTGATCGCGAAGCGAGCTCTCTCGGACGAGGTCATCGAGCCAGGGGTCACGACCATCGGCGATGTCCGACGGTGGATCTACAACGCGATGTGGCAGTACCGGGTGGGCACCTGGTTCCAGCCGGACCTTCGGCACCAACGTGGCGGAAGGCCGAACGACACGTCACGAGGCTTCCTGGCCGTGGCACCGGAGAATTGGGTGATCGAACCGGGCGACGTGCTTCACCTCGACGTAGGGATCTCCTATCTGGGGCTGGATACCGACTGGCAGAAGATGGCGTACGTACTCAGGGAGGGTGAGTCCGACGCGCCGGCCGGCCTCCAGGCGGCAATGGCCAACACCAACGCGCTGCAGGACGTGCTCACCTCCGCCGCCCGTCCGGGGCTGACGGCTGGCGAGGTGTACGATGCGACCATGGCGGAGATGGATTCCCGGCTGATCAAGGCGCAGATCTACTCGCATCCTCTGGGCAACCACGGCCACGGGATGGGGCCCAGCATCGATTTCCGGTCGGCCCAACGGGGTGAAACGGCTCGGCAGTCGAAGCGGTTGCGGGACGGCTCCTACATCTCCATCGAACTCAATACGCGGACGCCCGTTCCTGAGTGGGACGGCCAAGAGGTCTACATCATGATGGAGGATCCGGCCCACCTGGACAGTGAAGGGTACCACTTCTTCCGGCCGCGACAGGAGAGTTTCTACCTGATCGGAGGGTGATCGGATGAGAACTCCACACCCAGCACTGTTTAGCGCGTTCTGAGTTGCAGGTCTGAGTGGGGCAGAGCAGAATTAGGTCATGAAGAAAACCCTCTTATTCACCCTCGCTCTGATAGGGGTCGGTCCAGTCGCTAACGGTGTAGTGGAGGGACAAGTCCGGGTCACGTTCCGAACCGTTTCTGAGGGCACGCCCGTCGAAGGTGCACAGATAACAGCGGGTGTGACGGGATCGCTGACGGACGCACTCGGGGAAGCCCACCTACAGCTTGCTGTCGGCTCTCATGAGGTCCGCATCACCCGCGTCGGCTACGCCTCCGTCGAATTGGTCGTCACACTGAGTACCGACGCTGACACCACGGTGGTGGTCGAGTTGACCGAGGAAGCGATTGAGACCGAGGGGATCGTCGTCATGTCGTCTCGGACCGAACGTCGAGTCGAAGATGAGCCTCTCCGTATTGAGGTGGTCTCCCGAGAAGAGATCGAGGAAAAACAGCTCATGACGCCCGGTGACATTTCCATGTTGCTTAACGAGACAGCCGGGTTGCGGGTGCAGCCGACCGCCCCGTCGTTAGGTGGGGCCAGCGTGCGAATTCAGGGGTTGAGAGGTCGGTACACACAGATCCTGTCCGACGGTCTTCCGCTCTACGGTGGACAGGCAGGAGCGCTGGGGCCGCTCCAGATCCCTCCGATGGACCTCGGCCAAGTCGAGGTCATCAAAGGGGCGGCATCAGCCCTCTATGGGTCAACTGCACTTGGAGGCGTCGTAAACCTGATTTCGAGGCGACCTGAAGACGAACGCGAGCTACTTGTGAACCAATCCACCTTGGGTGGTACGGATGCGGTCCTGTGGCTTGCCAAGGAGTCGAGTGAACGCTGGGGGCACACGCTCTTGGCCAGCGCGAACCGCCACGGTCAGGCGGACGTGGACAACGATGGATGGGCAGATCTGCCGGGATACCGGCGGGCGGTTGTACGCCCCCGTCTGTTCTGGAACGATGGGTCGGGTGGGTCGGTCTTCGTCACCGCAGGCGGGATGGTGGAGGACCGCGAAGGCGGTACGACTGAGGGCGGCACCACCCCGGCAGGGACTCCATTTACCGAAGCATTAGACACAAGACGAGCCGATTTGGGAGTTATGGGTCGCAAGCTCATCTCCGACTCACGTCTCTTGAGTGTGCGTGGGTCAGCGATGGGCCAAACGCATCGACATCAATTCGGAGGCGTTACCGAGCGGGACCGACACGTTACGGCGTTCACCGAGGTGTCGCTTTCGGGCCAAGACGGTGATCACGCTTGGGTGCTCGGTGCAGCCATCCAGCACGACCAATACGACGCTGAGGACGTTCCGGTCTTCGACTTCACGTACACGGTCCCAGCACTGTTCGCTCAGGAAGAGTACGCGATTAGCTCTTGGCTCAGTGTGTCCGGAAGTGCCCGGTTGGACTTCCACAGCGAGTACGGGTCGCACTTCAATCCCCGACTGTCGGTACTCATCCGTCCCGGCGAGTGGGTCATGCGGGCATCCGCCGGTAGCGGGTATTTCCCACCGTCACCGTTCGTTGAGGAGACCGAGGCCGTTGGCCTGAGCGTGCTCGACCCATTCCCGGGCTTGGAGGTGGAGAAAGCCAGAAGCGTCATGGCTGACGTTGGCAGGACACTTGGGCCTTGGGAGTTCAACGCCGCTGTCTTTGGGTCTGAGATCGAGGATGCGATTGCTGTTCGTTCGGTGTCCGGTGGTCGTTTGGAGCTTTTCAATAGCCCGGACCCCGTGCGCACGTGGGGAACCGAGTTCCTCGCCCGATTCCGGGACGGCCCACTGTTTGGGACGGCGACCTATGTCTACACCCGTTCGCGGGAGACGGACCCCGAAGGGACGATGCGGCGAGAGGTGCCACTAACTCCGACGCATACCGTTGGGGTCATTGGAGGGTGGGAGTCAGAAGGCCGAGGCCGGATTGGTGCCGAGTTCTATTACACAGGCAGACAAGCGCTAGACGACAACCCATATCGTTCGGCGTCAGAGCCCTACGTGATCGTTGGAGTCATTGCCGAGCGTCGGTTTGGTCGTGTCAGGGTGTTCGTGAACGCGGAGAACATCCTCGACACTCGTCACACCCAGTACGACCCGCTCGTGAGGCCGTCTCGCAGTCCCGAAGGTAGGTGGATCACCGACGTGTGGGCTCCACTTGAGGGCGTGGCGATCAACGGTGGCGTAAGGATCGCGTTTTGACGGTTGCTGACAGCCAAACTGCGAGACACCTCAAAGATCTTTGCGAGGACTAGGGCACCTACCAACACTGTTTTGCGCGTCCGGTGTGGATAGGGAATACCCACAGGTGGAGATCACGTTCAGTCCGTTTTCACCGTGCTGAGTCGGGCCGTTCGGGATAGCAAGTACGCGACATTCGGAGGACTGGAGACCCCCTACAGCTAGAACGCTATCATGCGTGGACTGCGGCGGTAAGGTTTCGACAAGGGCGGACGTATGCCCTCATTTGCAGACAAGGTGGAGGAAGAGTGGTCAGCGGAAGGAGCGTCGATTCTTCCAAGTCTCAGGGTGGAACAGGAGCAGTACTGTGAAGATCTCAAGTCGTCCGACGAGCATGAAAAAGGAAAGGAGGGCCAGGGCTGGACTAGATAGCCAACCATAGTTATCGGTCGGGCCTACGTCTCCGAAGCCCGGACCCACGTTCCCCACCGTCGCGATACTAGCCCCGATCGCGCTGAGGAGGTCCATCCCCATGAAGGCGAGGAGGATTGCCCCAACTAGGCAGAAGATGAGGTAGAGGATCACAAATCCAGTTACGTTCGCCAACACCTCTTGCTTCACGGGGGTTGTACCAATCCGCGTTAGGAGTACCGCGCGTGGATGAAGATGCTTCCTGATCTCATTAGCGGTTTGCTTCAGCAGCAGAAGTATACGCATAGCTTTGATGCCTCCGCCGGTCGAGCCAGCCATACCACCTATGAAAAAGAAGGCGAAGAGCGTCATCTGAACCCCAGGAGCCCATAGTTCATAATCTGTACTAGCAAAGCCTGTGGTTGTGGTGATGGCAGTTACATAGAAAAGAGCATCGCGAAGGGCTGGCTCAATGCCAACTGAGGCACCTGAAGTCAGGTTGACGATGGCGATAAGAAGTCCGCCCCCTAATATCACGCAGCTGAAAAAGCGCCATTCGTGGTCGCTACCGTACACTGGTTTACCAGTAGCGGCCCTGAAGTGCAGGGCAAAGTTAACTCCGGCCAGATACATAAAAAGGATCGTCACCCACTGGATGTAGGGAGAGTTAAAGGCAGCGAGTGACGCATTCTTGGTGCTAAATCCTCCGGTCGCCAAGGTCGTGAAACTGTGGTTCAGTGCATCGAACAGGCTCATTCCTCCGATCAGGTAGAGTAAAACCTGCGTAGCCGTCAGCCCGACGTAGACAAACCAAAGGAGTTTGGCAGTTTGGGTGATTCGAGGCCTTAGCTGCTGTGGTGTGGGGCCAGGGACTTCTGCATGGAATAGTTGCATCCCGCCCACGCCCAAGAAGGGCAGAATTGCAATCACGAGGACGATGATCCCCATGCCCCCCAGCCACTGAGTCAGTGAGCGCCAGAATAGCACCCCGTGAGGGAGTGCTTCTATGTCGCTGAAGACGGTAGCGCCTGTTGTTGTAAAGCCGGACATCGCTTCGAATACTGCTGCTATAGGTGAGTCCAGCGTTTCGGTGAGAAGGTAGGGGAGGGCTCCGAAACATGCGGTAGCGGTCCACGCCAAAGTGACCATCGCGAACCCTTCCCTTGGGGTTATGTCACCTTGAAAAATGGTGGTTCGATAGATCACACCGCCCACTACGAGGGTGATGAGGCCCGAGGACAGAATTCCCCAGAAGTCACCATCACCGAAAAAGAACGCTACTCCGGCTGTGGCAAGCATCGACAGCCCAACAAACACCTGGAGTAAACAGACGACGTTAATGATACGCTGGAGCGACATCAGGCGAAAAGCTTCTCGACCTTGGGTATCGCAGAGGGGAGTGCAAACACGATTACATCATCTCCGGATAAAACCTGGTCGCCACCGCGCGGCAAGATCATATCATTTCCTCGCAAGATGATGCCGATAATAGCATCCTTCGGGAAATGCGTTTCTCTTAGTTTCTTGCTGGTGATCTCTGACCCTTCCTCGACCGTGAACTCGATCGCCTCTGCATCGATGCCTGTGAGGTTAGCGACTGCCACCACCTTTCCCTTCCGGATATAGCGAAGAACCGCGTTCACTACAGACATGCGAGGGGAGACACTGGCATCGATTCCAACCCGTGGCACGAGACGCAGATACTCGAACTTGTGGACAAGGCTGATGACTTCTTGCGCTCCACTGGTCTTTGCTAGGAGGCTGGCAAGGATGTTTGTCTCGTCCCTGGCTGTGGCTGCCACGAAACCATCAATCCCAGCAACTCCTTCCATCTCGAGTAGGTCCAAGTCCGTAGCATCTCCGTGCAGCACAAGCGCGTGCGGAAGGCGCTCTGCGAGCTTGACGCAGTGTCTCCGGTCATGATCCAGAATAACACACTCGATACCCTGACTCCCGAGTATTCGTGCAAGGTGTTCTCCTTCACTGCTACCACCTGCGATCATAACTCGGCGTAGGCCAGATGGTTCGTAGCCTGCTAGCGAAGCGATGTCGCCAATCTCTGTCGAGGGTGAGAGTAAGTAGACCAGGTCTCCAGCTCGGATCACCGAGGTTGCTTTGGGAATCTCGGTTTTCCCATCCCGAACAATTGCTACAGTGACATAGTGATGTCCTTCAAGTTCCGCGGCGAGCTGCTCCAGAGTGCGTCCCTCGACCGGTGCGCCAGTCTTTACTCGAAGCCCAATAAGCTGCACGCGACCGCCAGCCAGGGGTACCACGTCAGTCGCGATCTCACTACGCAATAGATCAAATATCTCCTTCGCACATTCCCTCTCTGGGTTGATCATCAAATCAATCCCCATCCGTTCACGGGACAGTGCTGAGTCCTTATCGTAGTATTCCGGATTAGAAATGCGTGCGACCGCGTGCTGCACCCCTAGACTCTTGGCTGTCATCGAGGCAACAAGGTTCACTTCGTCCTTACTAGTTACGGCAAGAAGCATCCCAGCGTCGGCGATTCCAGCCTCTCCAAGAACAGGTAGTGAGGCCCCATTTCCGACCAATGTCAGGACATCAAGTTGCTTGGACACGAAGTCAGCTCGGTCTGGATCTGACTCGATCAGGATGACGTCCTGAGTTTCTTGAGAGAGGCGCTTGGCGAGATGAAATCCGACTTCGCCGGCGCCTAGAATGAGTACTTTCATGGCCAGGCACTCTGGGTAGACCCTAGTTCAATGTCCGAGACGGACATTGCCGGTGAACGAAAGTTAGCTTCCTGCCATCAGAGGTACAGGTATCCGAGTAGATTCATGACATGTCGCACGTCCGGTGTGGTGCTCGCGTATAAGTTGTGGTCCTGCGGGGTGAGTTGCGGTCCTGCGGGGTGAGGGGGCAGAATTAGGGCATGAAGAAAACACTATTATTCACGAGCATTCTGATAGCAGTCGGGTGTGCTGTGAGCGATAGCGTTGGTCGAGATGGAGAGGCCAAGATGACTGGACGCTTGGTCATTGCTGGAGGTGGGCTTCAGGCAGACAATTCTGCTGTCTACCAATCCGTTCTCGATGCGCGAGCAGGGGACGGCCCGTTATGCGTGGTGCCGACAGCCAGTAGTGAACCCGTGGCCTCAATGGAGCGGGCTGTGGAGACCTTGACTGGCTACGGTGGATCCGGTTCGGTGAAAGGCCTCCTCATTTCGACAGAGGATCCATCCCAAGCCCAAGACTCTTCCGTAGTTGCTGAGGTGAGGACTTGCTCAGGATTTTTCTTCACTGGTGGATCCCAGAGCCGGATCGTTGATGTGTTCCTTCCAGGTGGAGACACCACAGAGGCCTACCGTGCCCTCTGGCAGCGGTGGCAAGAGGGTGCTGTGGTATCGGGCTCGAGTGCCGGGGCAGCCATGATGAGCCGCGTAATGATTGCCGGTGGGAGTTCTGCGGATGCGGTGACTCACGGTGTTCGGCTGCCGGACGGTGACGGTGTTCGTATCCGGGAGGGTATGGGTTTCTTCGAGTCAGGGATGTTAGATCAGCACTTCCTGGCACGGGGTCGGATCGGACGGATCCTGGTGTCCGTTCTCCAGGAGGACTCACCGCAAATCGGATTGGGAATAGACGAGAATACAGCACTTGTGGTGGATGGCGATTCCGCTTGGGTCGTGGGTGCATCCGGTGTGGTGGTGGTGGACGGTCGATCGGTACAGCGAACAGGGCCACACCGTGGCTTGGGGTTGCGCATAAATCTGGTTGGGGCAGGGGACCTCTTAGATCTAAGGACCCTCACAATAGAGAGAGAGAGAAACAAGAACCCCGTGCCAGTTACTGAGGCATCCATTGAGTTTCCCGAGGATCCCTTCGCCCGATGGGCCTTTCTTCACCTGATGGTGGCCCTGGCTTCCAGTTCAACCCAAGAGGCAACCTTCGCTCTATCAGAGGCCAGTCTACGGGTCGTCGAAGATGAGGGATTCTCTGCGTCCATGACGGGACTGACCGGTGGTGTAGAGGGTACTCCGGCCGGTTTCTCTGCCGGGCCCTTCAAGGTGGATTTATTGCAAGGATCTGCCGGGAACTAGTCTCTCCTGGCGCACCAGCCAACACTGTTTTGCGTGTCCCGTGTGGTGCTCTCAGTCGTAGCTGAAAACTTCTTCTAAGGGCACTTCAAATACATTTGATATCTTGAAAGCAACTTCCAGAGAAGGAGAATATTTGTCTTTCTCTATCGCAATTATCGTTTGACGAGTTACCCCAACTTTAGTTGCTAAGGTTTGTTGAGACATTTCTTCTGCCTCAAACCTCAACCTCCTAATGTTATTGCTTAATCCCGTAGGCAACTTATACGCCCTTACGGTAATAAAAGAGTTGGGTACTAAAGTGAATCACCTCAGATAGAACAAAGAACAGCAGTAGCAGATGTGCGATGAATGTGGGAGACGTAAAGACAAGAGTATGGTAAGCATTAGACCAAAGTCCTGATGCTTCAAATAGAAGTTGCATCAGGATAAACCAAGCTCCGATACACAAAGTCCAGTAACTATTTCGATAGGATTTAGTATCTATGAGCTTATCTCTTTCATCTACTAGATCAGCTTCATCTTTCTTGCTGAAAAACCATTTAATAATACCCTCTAATATCGCGATGAGAATGATGACCCTAATGACATCACTAAAGTCGAATTGCTCACTCGGAGTCGCAGTTACATTTGAAAAAACGCCAAAAAAATACCGCCCAAATATCAGTAAAGTGACGACTAGAGAAGTGATCAGACTTTTCTCTTTATACGAAAAGTTCATCGGTATACCTATGTATAATAAATTTTACACAATGTAAAAGATATTTTACATACTGTCGAGGGCTATTTGTGATAATTGTGGTGCCTCAGTGGACTAAAGCGGGAGTGCCCTAATCAGTCCTTGGTATCCTCATGAATGGGCACCCCATGTTCATACCCGCCTTTTAGCTCGAATAAGTTGCGGTAATTCTGAGGTCAGGGGCATTTTCGGGTATGAAGAGAACCCTGCTACTCGTCCGCGCTCTTCGGAGTCCCCAGGGATGTGGCCAGCCAGCAGCGCAACTAGAAGACGGAGAAACATCATGAAGACATTCGTTCTTGGACTCACGCTGTCGGTCGCGCTTTCGTTTTCCGCCTTTTCATCGTCAGCGGATGCGCAGAATGTGCCTGCTCAGGGCGGTGATACCTGGCCGTCCGTCAGCGATTTTGCTGCACCCGGACCGTTCGCCATTCACCGGGATACCAACGTCGGTCCAGACGCCGCCTATGACATCGTCCGGCCGATGCAGCTAGGAGAGGATGGACGCAAACATCCGATCATCAGTTGGAACAACGGGACGCTATACCAGATCGATCGATATCAAGACCTGCTTGACCATTGGGCGTCGCACGGATTTGTCGTCATGGGCGGCCACACCAACAGGACCCGCGGCGGTGCGGTTCACAAGGGGGCGATCGACTGGTTGGTCGCTGAAAATGCGCGCGCCGGCAGCGATTACTTTGGAATGTTGGACATCACGAATATTGGTGCGGCTGGGCACTCCCAAGGGGGTGGTGCCACGATCACCGCGGGAGCCAACGTTCCCGGCCCGGCAGGAATCGTCACTACCATGCCATTGATGCCGATTAGTGCTTATGAGCGACCCCATTTGGCGGGGCACGCTGCATCAATGCTTATGGTCAGCGCGAGCGAAGACGGGCGGGCTAACAGGGTTGCTGATCAGGCATTCACTGACGTCACCACGGAGTTCGTCGACGCACAGTTCGTGGGCGTTCATGAGGATGCCATGAACCCTGGAATCCACGGGGCAACCGTGGCTTGGTTCCGATATCAACTAATGGGAGACGTCACCGCGAAGGCACAGTTCTATCCGCCGACGACCTGCGGTTTGTGCCGCGACGACGCTTGGATGCGCCTCCGCCACAAGAATTCCCCGCAGTAGGCGTAAGCTGGCGTAAGTACAAGACATTCAGAGGGCTGGAGTCGGCACACATCGTCGCCACTGAAACGCCGTTTCCTGAAAAATATTTGGTGGCGCTGCTCAGTCCAGTGTGGTGCTCCCGTCTACGTTGCGGTCCAGCGGGGTGGGAGCGCAGGTTTAGGGTATGAAGAAAACCCTGTTATTCGCCATCAGTCTGATCACACTCGGATCAGGTGTCTCTCCGGTCAAAGTGAGTGGTCAGGCTCTTGAAATTTACCTGATTGATGTCGAGGGTGGAGGTGCGACGCTGTTTGTGTCTCCAAACGGCCAAACGCTTCTGATCGACACGGGAAATGGCGGACAGCGGGCGACCAGAGATGCCGGTCGAATCATAAGCGCAATGCGCGACGCCAGTGTCACTGAGATCAACCACCTGATCACGACCCACTGGCATGGAGACCATTACGGCGCGATGCAGGAGTTGGCTAGGCAAGTCCCGGTCCGGCACTTCATTGACCACGGGCCGAGCGTCGAGTCGAATGCCACTGTAGCTGAATTCCTCAGCACCACCTATCGCGCACTGTACCAGGATCGCGAACACACCGTTGTGACGCCCGGAGATAGGATTCCTCTTGGGAGAATAGATGTCAGGGTAGTCACAGCGGCGAAGCAGGTCATCGACCGCCCGCTTCGGGGTGGAGGTGCAGTTAACCCTTACTGCGTCGACTTCACACGTCAGCAGGAAGACAACGGTGAGAATGCTCAGTCTGTCGGGATCATCGCACAGTTCGGAGCGTTTCGAGTCCTCCATCTCGGTGACTTGACTGCGAACACTGAGTTTGAGCTAATGTGCCCCAGAAATCCTATCGGAACCGTCGACCTTTTTGTGGTAACCCACCACGGGCAACCTAGCTCGAACGCCGAGGTCGTGGTCCACGCGATCGAGGCTCGTGCGGCGATCATGAACAACGGAACGAGGAAAGGCGGACAACCTGAAGCGATGCAGGTTCTGCACTCCGCTCCAGGTTTGGAGGATCTATGGCAGTTGCATTTCTCTCAACTGAGCGGTCAGGAGTTCACGGTTCCCGGGCTCTTCATAGCAAACGGGGTCGACGACGAGCCGGGCACAATGCCGGTTGCTCCGATGACAGGACCTCTACGGGGACTGGGCGTTTCTCCTGCTCCTATCCATAACGGAGAGGCACACTGGCTCAAGGTCTCTGCACGTGCCGATGGTTCCTTCACTGTGACGAACAGCCGCAATGGGTTCACAAAAGAGTACCATTAGGTCTGACTGTCCGGATTCTACTGCTTCGCTATTTTTCTAATTGAACCACTCTCATTACATCAACAAAGAGAAATACCGAGAACAGATATTGGATTCCCTGAAGCTAGAAGGTGGGAACTAGCTGACGAAATCCTTATATGTCCTTCAGGACTAGGTAGCCGTCCACCTTCTAGGCGTCGCGCCTCGTCGCGCCGATCCCTCGCAGCACCGGATCAGTATCATCCACGTTCGCCGTGGCGTAGGCTCTCTCACCGGAGATCTCGTCTCTCATGAGGGTCCTGAACACCCCGCTGAGGCAGAGCATAGCCACCAGATTGGGGATCGCCACCGCGGCTACGGCGATATTGGCAACCACCCAGAGGCGATCCACGTCTGCGACTCCCGCAACCACGATACCCGGCACGAAGTATAGCCAGCGCAGGACCCGGATAGGACGCACACCGACTAGGTTCACCAGGCACGTTTCGAAGTAGACGTAGAAGCCTATCTGAGTGGACAGGCAGAATGTGGCGATGGATCCTGACACGATGATTGATGCCACGGAGAAAGGGAACACCTCCGCGAATGCGACCAGCAGAAGCTCAATGCCCGACTCACCGCCGGCCATGGCGCCCGTGGAGAGGATGGCCAGTGCCGTGATGGAGCAGATCAAGATCGTATCGAAGAAGACCTCGAACGCGCCCCAGACCCCCTGTTGGAAGGGGTGACAGGTCTGGGCAGTCGCGTGAACCATCGGTGCGGTTCCCATGCCCGCCTCATTGGAGAGCATGCCGCGAGCCATGCCCTGCTTGATTGCGGTGCTCACGGCGATACCGGCGGCGCCACCAGCTCCCGCCGTCGCGGAGAACGCGTGTGAGAAGATGGAGCTCAGAACTGCTGGAAGAGCCTCAAAGTTGACTGCGATCACCACGAGTCCACCGGCCAGGTACGCCATGGTCATGATGGGGACCAGCCGCTCCGAGAAGCGGCCGATCCGTCGGACACCGCCAAGGACGACTATCGCAGTGATGACTGCCATGGAACTGGTCGCGAGGTACGGATCGAGACTGTAGCTGGCCAAGAGGGCACGCCCCACTGTGTGCGCCTGCAGCATCGAAGCTGCAAACACGGCGTTGATAAGCATGCCGGTGCTGAACAGGAGGGCGAGGGGAGTCCAGCCGAGGCCACGCTGGATCGTGTATTGAGGCCCTCCGCGCAGCTGGCCGTCGGGGCCTCGTTCCCGGTAGTACACACCAAGGGTGATCTCAGCCGTCTTCGACATCATCCCGAAGAACGCTAGGAGCCACATCCAGAAGATGGCGCCAGGCCCACCTACGGACAGGGCGGTCGCCACGCCAGCCATGTTCCCCATGCCCACCGTACCGGCCAGGGACGTCGCGGCAGCCTGCACGGGCGTCATGAGTTGCCCTTTGACTGTGGTGGAGCCGGGCTTGAGACGTCCGAGTGTATTGCGAGCGATGTAGCTGAGCCCCGCAATCTGAAAGAAGCCAGAGCGCACAGTGAAATAGACTGCAACTCCCGCCAAGAACCACATGGTCCACGGGCCCCAGACGAAGGTGTCGACAACCGCCAGCTTCTCGAGAAGAGAGTTGAGCATGCGACCTCACTGAGGGGGTCCGGCACATCGGAGCGAGCGTTGTAAGGAGCCCGGTCCAATGGAGCGAATCCCCATCCTACGGGCGTCCGTGCCACTGACGATAGTAGGCTACTTGTGCCCCCGGCTCAGAGCGACGGAAAATAGGGGCTCTACAAGCCACTGGAATGTCGCGTGTTGAAGATCACCCACGTCCCGAAGGCCCATGAGTGATACTGTTGTAGGGATCCATACGATCGGGCAGACGCCCCGTCCTGACTTGATGGAGGGTCTCACGGGTCTTCTGGGTTTGTCCCGTTTCGAGATGCGAGGAGCGCTCGACGATCTGACCAGGGATCAAGTCCCAGCGTGCGATCCGGACGGATATCCTCTTGAGACGCGCCTGCGTGACGGAACGCCCATCGTGGCTGATGCAGCTTTCCTGGAGCCCCATCTGCAGGACGCTATAGCCGACTTGGACAGTCGTGTCTCTGCCCACCTGGTCCTCTGTGCCGGCACTTTCCCGAGTCTCACCGCTCGCAAGCCACTGATTCAGCCGGTGGAAGTTGCTGTAGCGGAGTTGTCTGGTCGCGGCCTTGGATCGTTGGAGGTTATGGTGCCATTCACGGCCCAGGCGGCGCCTGCGGCGCGAAAATGGGAGGCAGCGGGCTTCTCGTGCCGGATTCACGTGTTCGGGGAATCTGGCGGACGGCCGCTTACTCGGTGGCTAGCAGATCGGCTGGGCAAGACGAGTGCCGACGCGCTGGTTTTCGACTACGTTGGGTCTCCCGCCGAGATTCTTGAGAGTGTGGGCGCCGAGATCGAAATCCCGGTGTTCGCCCTCGGGCGGCTTGCCATCGACGCCCTGGAAAGGACGCTGCAGACGCTATGAGGCCTGAGCTGTGAATGACACGGCGACCCACGACCTTGTGGTGCACGGTGACATCGCTCTCTCGAACGGCATGGTCCTGAAGGCCGGATGGCTCGGCATCACAAACGGACTCGTGACGGGGTCCTCCGAGACGCCCCTCTCCGGCATTGAGACCGTCGATGCTTACGGACACCTGGTTCTCCCAGGTTTTGTGGACGCGCACGTCCACACCCGATCCTGCAGGGATGAGGGGATCACCGCCACGACCAAGGCAGCCGCGGCTGGCGGGACGACGACCGTCATCGACATGCCGTTTGACAAGCCAGCGCGACCGGTCAATTCCAGGGAGAGGTTCGAGGCAAAAGTTGCGGACATCACCGACGAGGCCGTCGTCGATGTGGGTCTCTACGCGACGTTTCCTCCTGAAGGGGACCTTGGGATCATTGCCGAGATGGCCGCGGCCGGTGCCGTGGGGTTCAAGGTATCGACCATCGAGGTCGATCCCATTCGATTCCCCCGTATCCCCGACGGACGTCTCTACGAGGCCTTCCAAGAGATCGCCCACACCGGCCGGGTCGTGGCTGCTCATCAGGAGAATCAAGAGATCGTGCTCGCCCAGGCCAAGGCCTTTCAGGCTCGTGGTGACACGACGCCCGTCGATCACGCACTGAGTCGTCCGGCCGTGGCCGAGGCCGAGGCCGCAGGACGCCTGCTCGAGCTGGCCTATTGGTCGGGCGCCCGTCTCCACATGGTCCATGGCACGTTGCCACGCACTTTCGAGCTCATAGAGTGGAATCGAGCAAAGGGAGTCCGGGCGTCGGGAGAGACGTGCATTCAGTATCTACTACTGACCATGGATGCCCTGCGTGAGCAGGGAGGCCGGGCCAAGTGCAATCCGCCACTGCGCTCGCAGGAAAATGTGGACGGCCTCTGGAGGCAGGTCCAGGAAGGACTCATCGACATCGTCACGTCGGACCACTCCCCCTACCCGCTACATAGGAAGGAAACCGACGACATCTTCGAGGCGTACGCCGGAATGCCCGGAGTCGAGACGTTGGGGACACTCTTGTACAGCGAGGGGGTGGCAACGGGCCGCATCGGGTTGGGACGATTCCTGGAGCTCGTATCTGCGGGGCCGGCAACCCTGTTCGGGTATTCACAGAAGGGACACCTCGAGGCGGGTGCCGATGCGGACTTCGTAGTCTTCGACCCAGATGCCGAATGGACGCTGGACGAGAGCAAGATGCACTACGCGGTGGGATGGAGTCCCTACCACGGTCGTCGCGTCCGAGGAAGAGTTGTCTCGACGTGGCTGCGTGGCCGCTGCGTCTACAAAGACCATGCGGTGGCCGTTGCGCCCACAAACGGCCGATTTCTGCCAGCCCGTGATGATGACGACCGGTCATCTAACGGATCACGAGAATCATATTCAAACGATCGAGCATGATGCAACTTCAAGGTGTTCTTCCGATTCTGCCTACTCCGTTCACCGACGACGGAGCCGTTGACGAAGTCAGCCTCAGGCGTCTCATCGACTTCGAGCGGGAGGTCGGCGTCCACGGCGTTAGCATCCTGGGCTTCATGGGCGAAGCCCATCGATTGTCGAATGCTGAGCGGAAGCAGGTTGTGACGACGGTGGTGGACCAGGCAGACGGTTTGTTCCCTACATGGGTGGGGGTCTTGGCCTTTGGTGCGGCTGGCGCCATCGAACAGGCTCGCGAAGCACAGGAGCTTGGGGCACAGGGTGTGTTCGTCGCGCCCATTGGCGTTCAGAACGACCAGGTGATCTTCGACTACTACGCTTCGGTGGCCGACGCCCTCGACATCCCGGTCGCGATCCATGACTTCCCGGAGTCCTTTCGGACGATGCTGTCGCCGGAACTTATAGCCCGGATGGCCGACGAGATCGCCGGGGTGAGCTACATCAAACTCGAGGACTATCCCGTTCTGGCGAAGATGAGCCGCATCCAGAGACTGGCGCCCGACTCCATTGGGATTTTTGGTGGCCTGGGCGGTGTCTATTTCCTGGAGGAACTCCAGCGAGGGTCGAGAGGAATCATGACCGGATTCGCGTTCCCTGAGGTGCTGGTCGGTATCTACGAGGCCTTCAGGGCGGGCGATTCTGGGCGAGCCGCGGCCCTCTTTGACCGTTACGTGCCGCTGATCCGGTACGAGTTTCAGCCAAAGATCGGCCTGGCGTACCGGAAATTCATCTACCACAGGCGCGGCATCATCGACTCCACCTTCATCCGCCCACCGGGCCTGCAGATAGACGACTACACGTGCACCGAGCTAATGGCCATCATCAAACGAGTAGGATTTGATCTCGATATCAGCGGAGCGCAGTTGGTCGACATAGCTGCGGTTTGATGCACATCCAGTGTGGTAGGGGACTAGACGGAATACCGTGTTTTCTATGATTGGCGGTTGATTAGTCGCAGCAGTTCCTCGTTATCTTCGTGTGGTAAAAACGTGTCAAACTCTACGTAATAGCCCTCGGGATCGTAGCCAACGAAAGCGCGGTACCGAGGATTCCCTTCTTCAATCGATTCGGATCGCATCTCAAGGGATCCGCCGCGGAGGTGCTCGAACCATTCAGCCAACTGGGTCGTCCACAGCGAGATAGTCACTGCCTTTTGTTCGGTGTAGGAGTGCATTCCCCTAGTCTCATCCACCAAGCCAATAAAGCCGGTCGAGGAAGCCTCATAAATCTTCGCCCAACCTTGGTCGGCGACCATACGGAGGCCGATCTCGTCTTCCCAGAAGTCTTCCATGCCAGGCAAGTCTCGATAGTACAACCAGAGGATGGTCGCCTTGAAGCCCAAACCAGAGGGAACCTCCGAATCTATGCTTTGAGCGGGGACGGTCTCCGCTCGTTCAAGCATAGGTAAGAATCGCTCGTTTTCAGAGTGGGGGTTGAAGCGCTCGAATTCCAGATAATACCCCTCAGGATCATACGCGACGAACCCGTCATGGGCGCTATTCTCGGTCGGGTTATACGCGTTCCGCACCTCGACACCCTGTTGGGTAAGGTACTCCCACCACTCATCAAGCTGATCGGTCACAAGGGCTAGTGCGACTGTCTTGGGCTCATCGGGCGTATGCATCCCCATCGTTCCATCGACTAACGTCAAGTAGGAAGTGCCCGCGACCTGAAGGATCTTAGCAAAACCATAATCTGCGGCGAGCTTAAGACCCAAGGTTTTCGTATAGAAATTGGTCGCCGCATCTAGGTCAGCGTAGTACCAGAACGCATTGCTACCCACAATCTCCAATCGGGTCAGCTCGTCAGAGGTTTCGTTAAGGCTCCCATCACCGCATGCTAGGAGCAAGAGCACAGCTGAGAGTCGGATGTAGCGCATAGGTATAAGATGCGGTGATGCTCGTGAATTTCGCCAGTCGAGGTTCGAAAGATCAGCGTGGGACGCACTATGGGATTGGTGTTCGGTATCCCGATAGGGTTGATAGTGCTTGTGGTGGGAGGTGGGTTTGGAGACCTCATGTAGCGCACCTACCGACACTGTTTTGCGCGTCCGGTGCGGTGCCCCGGTCTACGTTGCGGTCCTACGGGGTGGGGGAGCAGGTTTAGGGTATGGATACTGACAGACGTAATTTTCTTAAGAAGACGGCCGTTGCTGGTGGGGCATTAGCCCTGGGCTTCTCTGCTTGTAGTCCTGCTCGAGAGGAGACGATTACCGGAGGGGAAGGATCTCTGTCACAGGCTGGTCGTTCTCTGAAGATCCTGATTTTGGGAGGAACCACCTTCACTGGCCCCCATCATGTGCGCTATGCAATCGAGCGTGGTCACGAAGTCACAATCTTCACGCGAGGCCGAAGCCAGCCCGGGCTTTTTCAGGACTCGTTTGAACAGGTGGAGCACCTGATTGGTGATCGAGGGGAGGACCTCTCAGCACTGCGGGGACGAAGTTGGGACGCAGTGATCGATGCTTCTGGAAGGGACGTGGAGTGGACACGAAATTCGGCAGAACTTCTTCGCGACGCAGCGGGAACATATCTCTATATCTCTTCGACAGGGGTCTACTATCCCTACCTGACTACGGAGATCACTGAGGACACGGGCCCGGTACTTGAGGAGTCCTCCACAGGCCGGAGTTCATCCTCCTCGTACGGTGTGATGAAAGCGCTCTCTGAGATAGAGGTCCATAAAGCTTTCGGGGATCGGGCATGTGTGGTAAGACCCGGGTATATCGTGGGCCCGCTGGACATGACGCATCGTGGTACATACTGGCCAGAGCGTTTCCGTCGGGGTGGCGAAGTCCTAGTGCCGGGTAAGAAAGATGATCTGGTTCAACAGATAGATGTGCGGGACCTTACAGAGTGGATCGTTCATCTCCTGGAGAACCAGATCCACGGGGTATTTAATGCTACCGGTCCGGCTTCACCCCTGACCATGGAAGTGTTCATTGATGGGATGAAGGCTATAACTTCTGCTGAAGTGAGTTATACCTGGATCGAGGATTACGAGTTTCTAACTGAGCATAACTTCACTTTTGCGATCCCCTGGATCATGCCGGTGGGAAACAACTTTGGATCCCAACGAATTTCTGTGGCTCGAGCCAAGGATGCTGGGCTTACATACCGCTCTATTGCCGTCACGGCACTGGACACTTTGGAGTGGTATCACTCAGGTGCTATGACCGATGAACAGCGCGGCGATCCACCAATGCCTGTATCACCAGCCCGCGAAAGCGAGATCCTGAGTGTTTGGAAGGCTCGAGCTTCTCTATGATCCGACTGTTTTAGGCAGAGGGACACCAGCTCGCGATTCAGCGGCGCACCACCGCCACTGAAACGTCGGTTTTCTGAAAAAAATTTGGTGAGTTGTTCCCGGCTACGTTGTGGTCCTGCGAGGTGAGGCTGCTCATGCGGCTCATTTAACAGAATGACCTGGTTTAGCCTCTGGAAAATGTGATCAGAAAGGTCCGCTCTATGAGAGAGTCGATATTATGCTGAAGCTGAGGTTGAAAAGAGCCACTTATTCTGGCTCGCCCCCACACCTGCTTATCTTGCTACCGTTTATCATCGGATGTAGCGAATTGCTCAGCCAGGATTCCGAATCCCCCGGCCAGGGTTCCGCCGATCTCTCGGAGTATTTCATCAACCCCGAGATCTGTAAGGATGACGTGGGTCCTAATTGTACCCAGCTTCGTTTAGGAGATTCACAACTGACCACCCTGGCTCCAGAACGAGGGAAGCTTTATGCCTGCATGCCAGGGAACCCAGGGGCACCGGGAAGTGACCGGAGCAAAATCACTTGGATTGATGAGACTAACAGCACATGGAACCTGTTAGTGAAACCCTTTCTTCCAGAGGGGTCGTTCTCCCCACCTATCGGCACTTCAAGCGTTATAGAATCAGGATCAAATCGCACAATTTCCGGGAATAATTTACCAGTTGACGGTAAGATCGGAGACTGGCCGATGACTGATTATCCTGCTCTCACTGCTATCGACAGGAACCCTGGGATTCCAGCTGAAAATAATTTCAGTTTCACTCTTCAGCTTAATCCCACTGAAGCTGCGACCCCATCTTGTGTCTCTCTTGGTCCAATCGGTATGACACTCAACGGCGTTGTGTTCTATGACGCAGTGGACGGCCGTGGAAACGACGCGCTCGCCCACGAGATTGTGGACGTGTATGGTGGACATCCAGCACAGTCAGACTACCACTACCATTTCGTTCCATGGAGACTCGATGGGGTGCCTTCTCTGGAGGATGGACATTCAGGATTGGTGGGCTATATCCGTGACGGGTTCGGAATCTACGGATACAAAGGGATCGGTGGGAAAGAGTTGAGTAATGACGATCTAGATGAATGCCACGGGCACTCTCATACCCCGATTGGTTATCATTACCATGCCACTATCGAGTATCCTTATACGATAGGTTGCTATCGAGGGACACCGATCTAGAGCATGTGGCGAATCCGAAGGACTACCTAGGAGTCGAACAGCCGACTCTATCTCCATTCGGAGACGGTTTGTACGAGTCAGCAGGTGTTGTCACGTCACAAAACACACACCACTGTATTCGTCGATCTTCTCAAAATCATGAGGAACAGCATGGTCTCCAGACGTAACTGGCTTCGCATGACCGCCGCGGCCGGCACGGCGCTCACTCTGAACCCACGCATGCTTGAGGCGCTCCAGACCGGTGCTGTCCGTACACGTGCGATCCCATCAACTGGCGAGCAGGTGCCTATGATCGGACTGGGCGGTCGGTGGATTTCGATGAATTCGAGTCCGGAAGAACTCGCCGGGCACCGAGCCGTCCTCCATGAACTCGCAAAGGACGCCGAGGCCGCGGGGCGAGTGTTCGATAGCGCGGCCGGCTACGGAGGTGGCGGTTCTGAAGAGTACGCAGGCCGCTGGGGGGACGAGGACGGATTTGCCGAAAATATCTTTTGGGCAACCAAGGTCAATGTCGCAGGCCGCGGTGGTGGCTCGGTTGACGCGGCCCGCGTCCGAGATCAGATCGAGCGGTCGTTCGAGCGGATGCGAGTTCCAGTGATTGACCTGAATCAGGTGCATAACATGGGCGATCCGCCCACGCAGCTCAGCGTACTCCAGGAGTACAAGGAGTCGGGCCGAATTCGCTACACCGGCATGACGACGACGAGCGCAGGCCAGTACGGAGCGCTCGCGAGGGTTATGCGGGAGTATCCTATCGACTTCATCGGGATCGACTACGCCATTGACAACCGTGAGGCGGAGGAGGAGATCCTCCCGTTGGCCCTGGACAGGGGGATCGGCGTCATCGTGTACCTGCCATTCGGACGCAGCCGGATGTGGAGGCGCATCGGTGACCGAGCGCTACCCGACTGGGCGAGCGAGTTCGACGCCCATACGTGGGCGCAGTTCATGCTCAAGTTCGTGATCGTGAATCCGGCGGTCACAGTGGCCGCACCGGGAACGGGTGATCCGGAGCACATGGTGGACAACCTCGGCGGTGGACGCGGACGTCTGCCTACTGCGGACCACCTGAGGCGGATGCTCGAGCTGGTGGAAAGCCTGCCGGGCGGCTAGGCGGCATTACGGCACCACAAGAGACGCGGTCCGTCATGAACATCCCAACCCAAACGCCGATCTACGTAATTGGCAGTATCAACACCGACATGATTGTCAAAGCTGACAAGCTGCCCCGTCCTGGCCAAACAGTTATGGGTGGAGACTTTCTGATGACCGCCGGTGGCAAGGGTGGCAACCAGGCCGTCGCGGCGGCACGCCACGGTGCAGCAGTGTCGATGATGGCGAATCTGGGTCAAGACATTTTTGGTGATCAGGCTATTTCCCGGCTACAAGCGGAAGGGATTGATTGCACATACGTAGGTCGCGATGCCAGTCAGCCCTCCGGTGTTGCACTTATCAGCGTGGACGAATCAGGTGAAAACCACATTGTGGTTGCGCCTGGTGCCAACAATACCTTGACCGAGCAACAAGTCGAGGCGGCGTTTGTATCCATACCCGTTGCCTCCATTGTGCTACTGCAACTGGAGATACCGCTTGCCACTGTGTCTCATGGCATTGCACTAGCCAACAAGAAGAGGTGCCGTGTGATACTGGACCCGGCACCAGCCCAGACTTTGCCAGAGGAGATGTTGCAGGGCCTCTATCTTCTTACTCCCAATGAAACTGAGGCGGAAATGTTGACGGGCATGTCGGTAAATGACCGGGACTCGGCCGAGCGGGCTGCTTCGCAGCTCGTACAAGCGGGGGTGCAGAATGTGGCGATTACCCTGGGTGCCGAAGGTGTGGTACTAGCCAATCATCAGGGCAGTGAATTGATCACTGCGCCCCAGGTGAGAGCACTTGATACCACGGCGGCGGGTGATTGCTTCAACGGATCTGTGGCAGTGGGGCTTGCCGGTGGCACAGGTCTTCGCGAAGCCATGACCTTTGCCTGCAAGGCGGCATCCATCTCTGTTACCCGCATGGGAGCGCAGGATTCGATGCCATACAGCCATGAAATTGATGCTTGAGAATTAGTTGATACCTGAGAACGAGAAAGAGGAGAGGTCGAGGTAATGTTCATTGTCCAAAGTTATGCCGTCGCCGTGGGTTTTTGCGTCGTTACCATGGTCTGCTGGGGTTCATGGGCAAACACTCAAAAACTCGCTAGCAAGTCCTGGTCATTTCAGCTTTTTTACTGGGATTACGCGATTGGTGTGGTATTGCTGTCTCTCTTGTTTGGCTTGACGCTGGGAAGCATGGGGGCGGAAGGTCGGGGCTTTATTCCAGACCTGCAACAGGCATCTAGTGCAGCACTGACTTCCGCGTTCGTTGGCGGTGTGGTTTTTAATATTGCCAATCTTCTTATCGTCGCCGCTATCGACATCGCCGGCATGGCGGTGGCGTTTCCCGTGGGTATCGGCATAGCTCTCGTACTCGGGGTAGTGGTGAACTATTTTGCGGTGCCGGTGGGCAATCCCATACTGTTGTTTTCCGGTGTCGCCCTGGTGGTGGTGGCTATCGTTTTGGATGCACTAGCCTACCGGGGCCTGTCATCGGATCGGCAGCAAACACCAACCAAGGGGATAGTTCTCTCTATCGCCGCCGGCGTATTGATGGGGTTCTTCTACCGCTTTGTCGCCGCTTCCATGTCCCTGGATTTTGCCAATCCTGAAGCTGGGCAGATGACGCCCTACGCTGCGGTTTTTGTTTTCGCTGTGGGCGTGCTGTCTTCCAACTTCCTGTGGAACACGATCTTCATGTATCGGCCCTTCAAGGGTGATCCGGTTTCCTACAGCGACTACTGGAGACAAGGCAACGCCCGTTTGCATCTGGTAGGTGTGCTCGGTGGGGTCATCTGGTGTACCGGCATGTCGTTCAATATTCTGGCTTCTGAGCAGGCAGGCTATGCGGTTTCCTATGGCTTAGGCCAAGGCGCCACTATGGTTGCTGCCTTCTGGGGAGTAGTGATCTGGAAAGAATTCGACGGAGCACCCACCACCAGTCAAAAGCTATTGAAGTGGATGTTTCTCAGTTTCTTTCTCGGCTTGGGCATAATCATTTTGTCACGCGTGTAATCGACCAGTCGGAGGCTTACGAATGTCAGACTCAATCAAAGCCTTGAGCTTCGATCTGAACCGCAAATGGCTGGGTTTTGTTCTGCTGGCTGTGATGTCCCAAGTAGCGTGTGCTGCAGATTCTTCGAACGACACAGCCACCTTCTCGGAACAAGAACTGCGAAACAAGATCAAAGGCGCTTGGGCGGGACAGACGATCGGTGTCACCTATGGCTTTCCTGTTGAATTCAGGTTCAACAGCGTGAGGGTACCGGACGACCATGAGTTGCCGTGGTATGACGGCTATCTGCTAAGAACCTTCACGGAAAGACCGGGCGTCTATGACGACATATATATGGACCTGACTTTCGTGCAGGTGTTTGAAGACGAAGGTATGGATGCACCGGCGCAGTCGTTCGCCGATGCCTTCGCGAATGCGGATTACAGCCTTTGGTTTGCTAATCAGGTGGCGCGCTACAATGTCTTGGATGGTATTCGTCCACCGCAATCGGGGCATTGGCTGAACAATCCTGCCGCAGACGATATCGATTTCCAGATCGAAGCGGACTTCGCTGGCATCATGTCACCCGGTATGGTAAACAGTGCGGTGGAGGTCAGCGACAAGGTCGGCCACATCATGAACTACGGTGATGGCTGGTATGGGGGTGTTTTCATCGCCTCCATGTATTCGCTGGCTTTTGTGAACGATGATATTGAGGACATTGTCCGACTGGCTCTGGGTGTCATCCCTGAGCAAAGTGATTTCCACAAAATCATCAGTGACGTTATCGCCCTACATGCTGAGAACCCCGATGACTGGAAGTTTGCCTGGGATGGAATCAATGAAAAATGGGCAGATACGGACTTGGGGCCGAGGGGTCTATTGGCACCGTTTAACATCGATGCCAAAATCAACGCCGCTTGGGTTGTTCTCGGTTTACTTTACGGTGATGGTGATTTTTCACGCACGCTGGAGATAGCCACTCGAGCGGGGGATGATGCTGATTGTAATCCGTCTTCAGCCGCCGGAATACTGGGAGCCATTCATGGTTATGATGCGATTCCGGACCATTGGAAGCAGGGCCTCGGTGACGTAGAAGCACTGGACTTTGCTTACACGACCATTTCCTTGAATGATGCCTATGAGCTTTCGTATCAGCATGCGCTGGAAATGATCAAGCGTGGTGGTGGATCCGTTACGGACGGCATCATTACGATCCAAATGCAAGATGCAGTGACCGTGCCCTTCGAAGACTCTTTCGAAAATCACTTTCCCAAAGAACGGCGCGCACTTGGTACCATAAACAGTGATGGCGATAGAGAACGGGTTGTGTTGTCAGACACGTTCAACTTCGACTTCGATGGTGTTGGTTTCGCGATACTGGGCACGGCGGCGAGCGCAAATCAAGACAACTATATATTTAGTGCCGATCTATATGTGGACGGCGAGTTGGTAGAGACTGCCAGTTGGCCAACGGAATTTACCAAGCGTCGATTTTATCTCTTTTGGAAATATGCATTGGCTGATGGCGAGCACAGTGTAGAGGTGAAGCTGCGAAATCCGAGTGAAGCTGGCCGAGTCATACTGGAGACGGTGACTATCTACGGTGATGAAGCTCCGGCGTCGGCCATGTAAACCGTCGGCCCAGCACCCATCACTGGACTATACAACACTGTTTTGCGTGTCCGGTGTGGTGTCCACAAGTTACGATCCCGCGGGATAAGGGAGCAGAATTAGGGTATGAAGAGTTGCTCAGTGGAGCTTGTTTACTTTTCAAGTTGTCCCAATGTGGGCTTTGCACGTGAAAATATCCGCGAGGCACTGGTTGAGGTTGGGCGAGACGATAGGTGGTCAGAGTGGGACCAAGAGGGAACTGGTACACCTGCCCGCTACAAGGCTTTCAGTTCACCAACTGTTCTTGTGAATGGGCAGGACGTTATGGGTGTATCGGGAATGGGTTTGGGTCGCTCGTGCCGGGCCGGAGGTGCACCTTCAGCTAATCGAATCGCCAAGGCTATTAGGGATAATGGCTGAGCGAAGTATGGGGGGGGAGAGAGAAAACGGACATTCTAGCGCACCTGCCAACACTGTTTTGAGGGTCCGGTGCTAATGGTACATTACGGAAACACTTATGGTGAAGGACCATCCGATGAAGAAGTGCCCAAGAGTCCTTAGGGTCGCATCTTGCCTTTCGACGATTGTCGTCGCCGGAGGCTGCGTGAGTGCTACGTTCGTACCGACCCGAAGTGCGCCGTATCCGTCCAAGGGCATGTACTGCGAGATCGAGGTCATAAGTTCTGGGGTTCCAGAAGGTAAAGGGTATGAAGAGCTAGGTATCGTGGAAGCGGAGGGAAGCGCGTGGAAGTCAGATTTGGAAGACTTATTACCTAAGATGATGGAAGAGGGGTGCTTGGCTGGAGGAGACGCTCTCATCATTCTTTCGAGTGACACGTACTCAGAGGGAAGGGACGGAATTCCAGTCCAACGGATCTCCGCCACCGTGATTCGATGGACGACGGAGTAGCGGCACCTCTGAAAAATAGATTTGGTAGCTGGGTCGGATCACCTTTTCCGATTGCTCCCTTATTCCTACTTGCCTCATGTGGCGGGGATGTGACCGGTCCGATAGACCCAGGCAGCGACCCCAACTTCACCATCGTTGCGCATTCGGATCAGGGTTTCACAGAGACTAATCGAAAGGTGGAGGTTTTCGGAGTACCCATCTACGCGTATGCCACGGTAGAGGACGTGAAGCTACTACACGCCGCTAACATCATGGCTCAGTATTTGGACAATAATGAAGATGGTATTGTCGATAATTCAACTTTGCTGAGTGCTCTGATATCTAACAACGCAGCGCTATACATGTGGAAGCAAGAGAGGCAGGCAGGATCAATTAATGCCCAGGATCTAGGTGCAGATGAGTCAATTCCTGCTTGGCATACCAACGGGCACACAGGCCGATTCGACGCTGCCCTGGAAGAAATTTGGCATGTAATCACACACTCTGGGTTTGCCAACGCCTATCCAACTGCCTTGAGCGAAGAGGCTGGTACATCTCTGACCAACGCTATGGACATTGCGAGAGGTGGACACTTCCAGTCGATTCCAAGCCCTTATCCGGGAGGAGCGTGGTACACTTATGACGACCAAACCTGTGATTATGGCTGTATGGCCGGTGAGTACATCTACTGGGCGATGACTTCAGTCTTGGGGGCACAGGAGAATCGCGCAGGAGAGATCCAGCAGGAATGGAAGCTGAATACTGAAGCCAAAGTGCGGCAGACCGACACGGCCGTATATGAATTATTGACTGATCCCGAATATATGTTTCCGACTACATTGCCAGACGGGACATACAGGAGATGATGATGGGAGTAGATCGTGAAAACCAGATAACTGCATATAAGAGAGTTTTAGCTTATGTGGAATATCTGGAAGACGAGTTAGATAAAGTAAAACCCAAGGTCGAGCTACTTCCCGCTCATATATGCTTCTTTGAAGACCTTGAGTATCTCCGCTTAGAGGTAGCAAGATTGGAAGAGCTAGAAATAAAAAAAGGCGACGACGATTAGTGGTCTGGGTCCCTCCCGGTACCCCTGTCCCCTTCTCAATAACAGCTCCTTCTAGCGCACCTACTGACTACGAGCGATAGTCTATACGAATCGATCGTCACGTCGCATCGGCGGCGTCATTTTGCAGAGCCGGGGCAGCGTTCCCGGCGTTAGCTTCTCGGAGGTTCCATGGCAAAGTTCCGCGCTCTCGTTCTGTCACTCGCCGCAACCGCGGTCCTGGTGTCGCCCGGACTCGCCCAGTCCGGCTCATTCGGTAACTCGCTCGTCATCGACGGCGACGCGCTAATAATCGGTGAGCCGAACAACAGCTTCCGTCCTGGCATGGTATATGTGTACCGTAAGAGCGAGGGCGATTGGATCGAGTCAGCCCGACTGACCGCACCAGGTGCGGAGCGAGCCGACGGATTCGGCGCGGTGCTCGCGCTTAGCGGCAGCACACTCTTCGTAGCCACGAGAGGAGGCAGTCTTTACACCTACGAGCGGTCCGGCGCGACATGGGCGTTCTCTAGCACGCTTACCGCAGAGGACCTCGTTGGCCTAGATGCTCAATGTAACTACAACGGTTACTGCGGCGTCGACTACGGCATCTCCCTCTCGGCGGATAAGGATTGGCTCTTAGTAGGACAGGCCCGGACGGCGACCGACGCGAGTCGCATGCGAACACGGCAGCGACGCGACGGCGAGAGCGTTCCGCTACCGCCGCCGGGTACGGTGTACGCGTTCCAGCGTGGCCCCGATGGCCGATGGACCGAACGGCAGCGCATCGAATCGCCTGTCGCGGCTCCGGGGGATGCCTTCGGCGCGGCGGTCTCGATTGTTGGCGATCGGTTGCTCGTGGGTGCACCCAAGGCAGCCAGGAACGGAGGCTCGCTTGAGGGAGCGGGGCGCGTGTTCGAATACCGCCTCATGGATGGTTTATGGCGGGAGGGAGCAGAACTCACGGTCGCTGGTGAGGCGGAGGCATTGTTCGGGGCCACAATCGTGTCGAGTGATGGGCGCGCCGTGATCGGGGCCCCCTTAAGTGGTTTGGGCTTCGGTGCAGCTTTTATCTTCAACCTAGACGCCACAACAGGTACGTGGTCCGAACGCGCCCGGCTCGACGCACCCGAAGCCCTCGAGGGTGACGTGTTTGGTGGCTCCGTGGCGCTGGATGGCGATGACGTCTGGGTGGGAGCGCCCGTCGTGCGGGGACTGGAGACCGGGATGGCCTTCGTCTTCTCGGATGGGATGGTAACCGACATGCGCTTCACAGAAGAAGAAACGAACACGGAAGATTCGTTCGGCCACAGAATCGTAGCGGGCGGGGGTATTGCGGCAGTGACGGCCTCAGGGCTCGACCATCAGGCCGGCGGCGTGTTTGTCTACGAACGTGACGACAATGGAACGTGGCGGCAGGGAGACGTTCTCCTGAGCGCGCCTGATGCTCTGGGTGCCGTCTTCGGTGAGGAGCGCCGGTGCACGGAAGGGACTGTGGAGTCCTTCGACTGCAACGACATCGAACTGCTAGCCTACATCCCGATCTCGTTGCTGACCGCCCCTGAAGCAGCGCGCGGAATCAGAGCGAATGACAACTGGGGCTGGACCGACTCCGAGGCCGGGCGCGAATACGCTCTCGTGGGAAGAAACGACGGTACGTCGTTCATCGACATCACGGACCCGACGAACCCCGTGCTCATCGGCGACCTCCCGAAGACCTTGAACACGCCACGCTCACAGCTGTGGCGAGATATCAAGACCTACAGGGACCACGCCTTCATCGTCGCGGACGGAGCAGGCGCACACGGCATGCAGGTTTTCGATCTCACCCGTCTCCGAGACGTTGCGGATCCCCCAGTCGTCTTTGATCCAGACCTCCTTTATAGAGGCGACGGACTCAATGTGGTTGAGAGCAGCCACAATATCATCATCAATGAAGAGACCGGTTTCGCGTACCTGACTAGTCGAGGCTGTGCCGGTATGCACATGATCGACATCAGTGAGCCAATGGAGCCTACCTTTGTCGGCTGTTCGGAGCCGGGGGGCACACACGACGCCCAATGCATCGTCTACCGCGGTCCGGATGAATCTTATCGCGGTCAGGAGATCTGCCTGAGGATGTCTGGGAATCGGTTCCAGATCTCGGACGTGACCGATAAGTCGAATCCGGTCGAGTTGTCGACCGCGTCACATCCCAATCCGGCTTACATGCACCAGGGATGGGTGACCGAGGATCATCGGTATTTCATCATGGATGACGAGAGCGACGTGATCGCCGGCAACGTTGAGACGACACGCACCCTGGTCTGGGAACTCGATGACCTCGAAGATCCCATCCTAGTGAAAGAATTCTTTGGATCACTGCCAGCGAGTGCGCATAATCTGTACGTGAAGGGAGACTTCACTTATCAGGCCAACTACAGGTACGGGCTCCATATCCTCGATATCTCGGATCCCTTGAACCCGGTTGAGGTCGGCATGTTTGATACGTCTCCATTCGGGACGGGGCCGGGATTTGGTGGAGCGTGGAGCACATACCCATTCTTCGACAGCGGCACGATTCTCGTGACCAGCATGCAAGAGGGTCTATTCATGCTCAAGAAGAGGGTCCGTCCGGTGTCGTAGGACACACACACCCTTCTAGCAGAAGTGTGTCCTAGCTCCTCACAGAGCGCTGACACCCGCACGGTGTGTTCTAGTCGTGCGTCTGAAGGCGATTGTAGCCAAGAGGCCCACGATACCAAAGGCTGCCACCGACGCGAACACGTGTTGGTGGCCCAGAACACCCGGCGAGCTGTCGAGTAGCACGCCCATGAGTGGGCCCATGAAAACATCCGGGGTGAATCCCACGAAGGACACCACACCGATTGCACTCCCAGTGAACGTCAGGGGCACTGCGCCCTCTGCCAGTAGTGCGAAGTAGACGCCTCGGATCGCGTAGATGCCAACGCTGGTTGCGACGATCGTCGTGATCAGCATCCAGGCGACCCCCGGGACGACCGCACCCGACGCAATCAAGAGGCTCCCCGCAACGAGGATAGAAAAGCCCCATGCGATGACCCTTGATGAATCGATGCGGTCTCCGAGATAGCCAGCCGCAACGGCCACGATCGCGCGAATCCAAAACGACAGCGTCCCAATCCCCGAAGCGGCCACCTCGTCGAAATCAAGCACATCGTGGGCGAGGAGTGAGAAGTCGTCCGTTGCCTTGTAGCCGACGTAAGCGCACACGACGATAACGGCTTGAAGCCACACGGCGGGCATCCGGCATACCCCGAGGATGCCATTGAGCGAGAGCTTCTGCTGGTTCCCTCGATCGTCTTGCGGAGTGATGTCCGGGACCACCACCCAGACGAGCAGGGCAATGCCAAGGACAAGGCCGGTAAAGACCCAGATGACGGTGCGGAAAGCGGCCGCCCTTTGTTCCGGCGTAGCGGACAAGACGTCGCTTGGCAGAGCCAAGGCGAACACGAGCACCGTAAAGGATGCAATCAGCGCTGCAAGAAGACCCCTCCCACCATCGAGCAGGCCGTAAGCCCGACCCTGCCTGGTGGCTCCTCCCCACTCGCGCGTCGCCCGCAGCATTGCCGCCCAGAAGAGGAAGATTGTGGTCAGCCCCCAGAAGGCCCACAGGAAGTTCATCACCCGAACCGATGGGATTCCCGTGAGGACCACCCCTCCTAGACCCGTCGCGAGGAGCGCGGCAGTCATGAGTCGACGGGCGGAAAACCGATCCGCCAATGGCCCCCCGGCGAAGTACGACACCATGGCAACGATGCCGTACAAGGAAAACGCGGTTCCGAGTTGTAGGTTCGTGACCCCGAACACGTCGAGGAACGTTGGGCGAAAGACGCGAGCTAGGACAAAGGGCAAGAGAAAGACTGCCTCACCCGCGGCGATAAGGGCCGCTAGGATCAACCCACGGTGCAGGCTGGACGTCTCGGATGCGTTTTGCTTCATGGAGGCTTAGTCGTTATTCGGACTTGGCGGACCCGAAGATGTTCGGACTACCCCCTGAGATTGAAGAGCTTCGTGTATTTGATCACCAGCTGACGTTGGCGGGGTCCCGATCGGAAACCTAGAGGATCGATGTCACCCAGGAACTCCGTGTCGTTGTAGACAATGAAGAGCCCGGTGCCGGCGGTGTCGAGCCAACCTAGCCGGATGTTGCTCCCGAGGTTCTTCGAATCGTCGTTATACTGGAGGTTCGCCTGGAGATATATTCGGGGCGTGAAGGAGTATGAGCCAGTGAGCCTGACAAGCGAGGTTGTGAAGCTTCCTTCATCTAGCTCCACGTCGAAGTAGTTCATACTAATTGAGGTCGTGAGCCGATCACGAAAGCGATAGGAAACGCTCCCGTACGGTGAGGACCGGGTGCCGGAGTAGAAGCCACCAAAAGTCACTCCTGCCGAAACCGAAAGCGGCGCACTTCGGTTCGTGTTTGCCGTAAACAGGAGTTCTTGGTTGTTGTATGTGCCAGCTGGGATGATGATAGGTCCGCGCCCGCCGTCCGGAAGGTCGCCCTCGTTCCGGATCTGGAATGGAGCGTCGAGTCCCTCGCCCGTGAGATTCCAGCCCGGAAGATGAATTTCGGCGCCGTTCTCAAAGGCGAAATGGCTGTCGATATGGACGTAGTATGACTCGTTGAAGCCTCCGAGTGACCAGAAAGAGTTTCCCGAAATGTGCGGGCGAAACTCTCGGAACCAATCGACTCCTTCCGTACGGAGGTGATACAGGACTCGGCCGCTGATGTGGCGGTACGCACTACGATTCACGAAGCCGACCTCGGGATTGAATTCGCTACCGATCTGGCGATAGCCCCCCGACATTTCCCAGTCGCGGGTGACAAAATTCCCGGTGCCGGCATAGCCGTACTCCCCGTTGTTGAACCCCTCACGAAGATCAGGTGTCCCGGATGGGAGCGGCGTGGTGGTCAGGCCGGCCCAACCGTCGAAGGTCAGGTTCTGGCCGATTCCGAGTCGGCCGTCGAGTCCGTACGTCAGGTTGTAGTCAGTCGGCGAGTTCGTGTTCAATCGTGACACGAATATCCCGCCGATCCGGGACCGGTTCTCCCATTCCCGGAATGCTCGTACGACACCAAAATTGTTGTTGGGAGCGACCAGCTGGGTAGTGCCGGTCACCGCGCTGTGCACGCTGAGGCCCCCCGTCTGAATATTGAGCAGGCCGAGTTGCATATTTCCGACCTTACCCGTCATCCTCGCCCCTGCATGGATGGGAACCTCCTGCCCACTGGAAAGGCCGATCCGACGGCTGAAGAAGAGCTCAGCTGATCGCCCTGAGCCCACCGAGAACGTCCCCGCGTTCTCAAGAAAGAAGGCACGCTTCTCAGGGAAGAAGAGCGAGAAGCGTGTCAGGTTGACCTGCTGGTCATCAACTTCGGCCTGCGCGAAGTCGGTGTTGACCGTTAGGTCGAGTGTCAGGCTCTGATTCAGACCGATTTTGGCGTCGATGCCAACTTTCGATCCAAATTCCGCGTCTGGTGAGGTGACGGTGTAGTCCTTGAAGCCGTTGCTCAGCACATAGGGATTGACTGTGGCTATCCGTGTGGCCGGTGCCGCAAGATCTAGTGTCCCCGCGAGCGAGACGCGGTAGAGGTTGAACTGTCTAGGGATCGGCGCCCAGACGGCTTCTTCGCTGTTGCGTCGGATACGCCGCTCGAAATTCAATCCCCATGTTTGGTCGCCCCCTGTCCCGTAGCGCAGCGTCGTGAAGGGGATACGCATCTCAGCGTACCAGCCAAGCGAGTCCGTGCTGGTCGCAACCTCCCAGCTCCCGTCCCAGTTGAGGTTGAAGCCACCGCCCGATCCCCTTTGTTGTCGGCTGCCACCACTACCTGGTCCTCCTCCTCCTCCTCCTCCTCCTTGGCCCTCGTTCGCGACCTGGCCGTCATACTCGATTCCCGCGGGCGTCGTCCCGAATACGAATCCATTCTGGCGGTCGAGGTAGGTATCGAGCACAAGGACGAACGCATCGGATTCGTTGAGCGAAGCGTCTCTGAGCGTTTGGCCGAAAACGAGCGAAGTCGGGTCGCTGTCGAAGAGCCACGCACCTACGTAGAGCGCCTCCTCGTCGTAGGCGACCCGAACCTCAGTGCGCTCCGAGACCGGTTGTCCCTCGCTGGGCTCTCTCTGGATGAATCCAGTGAGGACCTGGGCTTCTGCCCATGCGTCGTCGTCGAGTCGGCCATCAATGACAGGTGCACTGGCAATCGCGGACGCGCTTGCGGCCGGAGCCTGCTGAGCCTGGACGTCCGCGCAGACGATGAGGGCGTAGATTAGAACGATGCATAAAATGCGGTGCATGAATCCTCTTACTGCGTTGTCTTGTTGAGTGCCAACGCTAACGTGTGGAAAGACCGTCTCCAACTTCCTGGAGACCCCCTCGATCACGTTTCTTGACCGTAAAAAAAACGCACTTAGTGCTTCTGCGTGCAAGTTACTGAAAGGAGACTCGTAGAGCGCCGGTGGCTACAGGGAAAATACGGCCTCGAGTTGGAGGTTTGTGACCCCGAACACGTCGAGGAATGTCGGGCGAAAGACGCGAGCCAGGACGGAGGGAAGGAGAAAGATTATCTCGGATGTGTCTTGTGTCCTGGATCTCCCGTCGTTTTCCTCAACAGACAGAGACAAGTGCAGAGTATATGTACTCGTGAAAAACTATCACTCAGTCAGGGGTTTCAATGCGCAGTCTGCCGTTCGCCATCTCTATGCTTCTAACCCTCTTCGTCAGCATCAGCCCTCCGGTGAACGCTCAAGCGCCGGCTCGGGATGGATTCTTTATTGGATTTGGAGTGGGAGCTGGTTCCCTCGGATTCGAAGATGATAGCGAGCGCGAGGTTGGGGGTGCGGGCTATTTCAAGATTGGTGGAGCGCTCAACGATAAGGTCCTGCTTGGGGCGGAGGGTGGGGGGTGGTCAAAAGAGATGCGAGAAGGAGGAGGAAGCGGAACAGTCACATTTTCAAGTCTGAATGCGGTCTTCTACGGGTACCTGAATCCAACTGGAGGCTTCTTTATCAAAAGCGGGCTAGGAGTAGCAGTGCTGGGGGCCGAAGCCAATTTTGGCGACTGGAGCTATTCGGAAAGCGAGAATGGAGTCAGCTTCACGGCGGGTGCGGGCTACGATATCGGTTTTGGTGGTCGATTCGGGCTGACACCGCATGTGGATTATCACTACGCAGGCTTCGAAGATGGCCGCATCAACCTCATCCGTATTGGTCTCGGCTTCAACTGGTACTAATTGCGGCCCGGATGAAGCTGTGATCGTAATAATGTCGGTACTTTGATTCTAGGGAATTCGCACCACCACACCCCGCCAGTGTTGGCAGGCATACTTACCTAATAGGACAAGACGCTAGGCACCGGCGTACCAGTGCCAGTTAGAGTCCGAATTGATGCCGCCAGTTCCCCCGCGAATCCCTTCCATCGATGAGACGACATTTATGGATTTGAGGAACTTGAGGTTCTTATAACCACAGGCTCGTTCAACCCGAAGTCGAACGGGGGCACCATTTCCCAAAGGCAGGTCTTTCCCATTCAGACCGTATGCAAGGATGGTCTGGGGATGGACGACATCAAACATGTCGTAACTTTCATACCAGCCGTCAAAGGTATCCACCACGACATAACGTGCGTCATCAGCTACGCCCCCCGCAGCCCGCAGCACTTCCAGAAGAGGTGCGCCCGTCCATTGACCGATCGCGGACCAGCCTTGCTCACATATATGCATTGTAATCTGTGTGCGCTGAGGAAGGCGTTTGAGGTCTTCAAGCGAAAGAGAAATCGGACGATTTACTAGTCCGTTTACTGGAAGACGCCAGTCAACAAATTCGCCGCTAAGGAGACCCTGAAAGTCTTCTTGTCGCGGGTTGGTGTTGCCCCATGTCGGAAAATTCTTAGTGATTTCGCTGACATCATGCTCTTGAGCCAAAGGTTGTCCCGACAGCATAAGTCTTTGGGTTGCCATGGTTAGCACATCGGAGACACCCATCAACCCGCCTCTTACCTTCGGTGGTAGATAGACATTGGCATCGCAACCAACCAGTAGAAGGCTGCCGATTGCACCGGCACCGGCAAGAAATTCTCGACGGGACACAGGATTCTTCACTCAGCATCCTCCTTGGGGACCAAATATTTGCCTGTAATCATCGAACGGATTTGATTCACTGCCCCGGCCACAAATACTTCTACGACGTGAACAACCAAGAATAAAATCATCCACAGCATACAGACTACATGAAGTGTTCGTGCCGTTTGCCGCCCGCCGAACAGATCAATCAATTCAGGCGAAATTGCCGTAAAAGCAGGCATTTGAGCAAGCCCGCTCAGGATCATGAATGGGGACAAGATAAATATGACAATCAGGTATGAAATCTTCTGCAAGCCGCTATAACGGCCCACCGGTGCCCCCTCAGGTGCGCGAAGCCGCACATGGTCAACGAAATCAGTCTTGAGGCTTTGCCAGCTCAATTCATTTCGGTCTAGGAACAAGTTCTTGTGGAAATATTTGTTCCACAGGTTCCAGCCTACGTAAATCATTCCATTAATGACCGAGATCCAGGCAAAAAGAAAATGGTAGTTTCTGCCCCATCTGCGATCACCCATAGCTCCTGCTTCATCCCAAGAGATCCCCCAATCTGAAAGCCTGAACACGGCGTCATAACCTCGGAATCCGACTTTCCCCCAATAGAGTTCAGGGAAGTCGAGAAAGATGTGAACGCCGCTCACCACGAGATAGCAAAAGGCAACCACATTGATCCAATGGCAGATGCGAACATTGTAGTTGTACCGATACAGCTGTTCCGTAACCTCTGTTTTGGTCCCTTTATTCAATTGCTAATCCGTTCATCGTCCCTTGGATCGCATCCTGACGCTGCTACTGAGCGGCAAGGATAGGCTGGGGGCGACAGTGCGCCAAGGCGATTAAGCGGCATGGGCCACACTCCTTGGTGAGGTACCCGAGGGGATCCATCCTCAATAATGAGGCTCTAGCCGACTGGTCGATTCGGTTCCGTTCGTGTACGATGCGACTACAGGGACTCCAGTAAGATCCCATTACACTTAGCACGGGTTAGTCATGAAGAAAGGTATCCTCACCCTCCTGTTGGTATGTGTGGCATGTGCGCCCCAAGAGACCAATGTCGAAGTTGCGGCCTGGGAAGCACAGGCTCAGAGCGTCACGATCATCCGTGACGACTGGGGCATCCCACATATATATGGCGAAACCGATGCGGATGCTGTCTTCGGCATGATCTACGCACAGGCAGAGGATGATTTCAACCGGATCGAGGTGAACTTTCTCAACTCTCAAGGTCGTCTCGCGGAGGCCGAGGGTGAGGATGAGATTTGGCGTGATCTTAGGATGAAGCTCTTCATCGATCCCGCGGACATGCAGACCCAGTACGACGCGAGCCCGCAATGGCTCAAGGACCTGATGGATGCTTGGGCCAGCGGTCTCAACTACTACCTCTACACTCATCCTGAGGTGCAACCGAGAGTACTCACCCACTTCGAGCCGTGGATGGCGCTTACGTTCAGCGAAGGGAGTATCGGCGGAGATATCGAACGCGTGAACCTTGGTCGCCTCGAGGCGTTCTACGGCCAACCGAGCAATGCGCAGGCGGTTCTCGATCGCGAACCCTCGTCCACGACCCTTGCCATGGTGCCCTCCGGGCTCAACGAACCGGATATGAATGAGGAGCCTACTGGGTCGAACGGCATTGCCATCGCACCTACTAACACATCGGCGGGTAATGCTTTGCTTCTCATCAATCCCCACACCTCATTCTTCTTCCGCGAAGAGCTCCACATGGTCAGCGAACAGGGACTCGACGCCTACGGCGCCGTGACGTGGGGCCAGTTTTTCGTGTACCAGGGATTCAATGAGAACGCCGGTTGGATGCACACATCGAGCGGTGTCGACAACATTGACGAGTTCCTCGAGACAGTCGTCGAGCGAGACGGGACGCTCTACTACCGTTATGGGGACGAGGAGCGTCCTGTGACTGCTCGGCAAGTCACCGTCCCATACAAGACGGACACCGGAATGGCGGAGCGCGAGTTTACGGTCTACCGGACGCATCACGGGCCCATCGTCCGGGAGGTTGATGGTGCGTGGGTAAGCGTTGCTCTGATGGAAGAGCCAATGGATGCGCTTATTCAGTCATACATGCGGACTAAGGCACAGAGCTACAACGAGTACATCGAGGTGATGCGCACCCACACAAACTCATCCAATAACACAGTCTTTGCAGATTCGGAGGGCAACATAGCCTACCTCCACTCCAACTTCATTCCAGTTCGTGACACTCGCTTCAACTATCTGCAGCCGGTTGACGGAAGTGACCCAGCGACCGACTGGCAAGGTGTGCACAGCATTGAGGAAACACCGAACGCTGTGAACCCCTCGGTCGGATGGCTACAGAACACGAACAATTGGCCGTTCTCCGCCGCGGGGCCGGACAGCCCCAGGCGTGAGGAATTCCCGGTCTACGTTCAGCGCAGTGGTGAGAATGCTCGCGGTCTTCACGCGATGCGTGTCCTCGAAGGCAAGACCGACTTCACACTAGAGTCGCTCATCGATGCGGCGTTCGATAGCTATCTGACGGGGTTCGAGGAACTGATTCCCGCCCTCGTAAGGGCCTACGATCAAGCTGACGCGTCCAATCCTCTCAAGGCAGAGCTCGCTGATCAGGTCAGCATTCTCCGAGACTGGGATCTTCGTTGGTCAGTCGAGTCAATCCCGACCTCGCTTGCCATATTTTTTGGTGAGGAAACACGTCGCCTGGACGCCACAGAGCGTGAGTTGCCCCAGCAGCTGCTCCAAGCACTCAGTGCGGCTTCGGCCAGGCTCGAGGCTGACTTTGGGAGCTGGCGCACGCCCTGGGGTGACATCAATCGCTTTCAGCGCCTCACAGGAGATATCGTGCAGCCGTTTGACGATGCCGGGCCCAGCACACCGGTCGGTTTCCCCTCTGCTCGGTGGGGATCGCTAGCCTCGTTCGGCGCGCGAGCCTATCCACAGACAAAGAAGTGGTACGGTACAAGCGGCAATAGCTTCGTGGCTGTCGTCGAGTTCGGAGACGAGGTGCGCGCCCGCGCGGTCACCGCTGGTGGATTGGACAGTGACCCATCTTCACAGCACTTCAATGACCAAGCAGAGTTGTATGCTACCGGCGACCTGCGGGAGGTTTACTACTATCGGGCAGATGTCGAGGGCCACATAGAAAGGGAGTATCACCCAGGGAACTGACTAGTGCCTAGTATAAACCCTCCCTATTTCATTGCATTTTAGGGTAGTGATGACAGAAGACACTAAGCATTTCCTGTACAAAGCCCTGGTAACCGTTCAGATAGCGGGTTTGGTAATCGCTAGAGCACTTGTGATTTTGTCATTCATTTCATGAGGAAACTCAGGCTTGGATACGGCCTGTTGCTCTCTTCGCTCTTACTGAGCTTATTGGGTTACCTGAGTTGGTCTCAGGGACTTATTACGTTTCTTCCGGGTCTTTTTCTGATTTACGTTCACAAGAAGTAGCTTCTCGGAATTAGCCGTCATTTGGAAAGATCTCAGCCAGCATCTGGTTGAGGTCCCGTTCAATTTTTTCCTTTAGGGGAGGACCACGATTATGTCCGGCGAATTCGATCTCAGTGGGGAGCAGCTACTTTTACCGGGCAGGCTTGGTGATCCCACTAGAGTCTTGAAGACGGAGCCACGGGCTGATCCTCGAATGGTAGCAGCTATGGCGGAGCTCGGCTTCGACCTGGCACCTGAGCCGATACCTGTGACAGCTGAGTCGCCGATCGAGGAAATACGCGAATTCATCGCGATGATTGAGCCAAGCTATAACGATGCCTTCAAGATCTGGTTCGCTGATTTGCCGCCTATCGATAATGTGGAAAGGCACACTGAAGTGATAACGGGAGCGGACGGTAACGACATCAAGCTATACATACACCGGCCTAGGCATGCTTCCGACTCTCCATCATGCGTTTATCATGTCCATGGAGGGGGTATGGTTCTTCTAGCAGCTACCGACACCCCCTACGTGCGCTGGCGTGATGAGCTGGCCGCTGCGGGCATGGTGGTCGTAGGTGTGGAGTTTCGGAATGGCGCTGGAAGGCTGGGGAACCACCCATTCCCTGCAGGCCTAAACGACTGTATGAGCGGACTGCAATGGACGTTCGACAACAAGGCCGAACTCGGGATCTCGAAGATTATTGTCTCTGGGGAATCGGGGGGTGGCAACCTATCTCTCGCCATGACTATTCGGGCCAAAGAGGATAGCAAGCTCGACCAAATTGATGGGACATATGCTCTTTGCCCCTACATCTCCAATGCATGGACCCGCAAGATTCCGGAGCTTCCGTCCCTCTATGAAAATGATGACTACTTCCTGAGCTGCAGTGCGATGGGCGTGATGGCAGTCGCATACGATCCGGACCACGAGAATGATCAGAACCCCCTCTGCTGGCCATACCATGCCAACCGTGAGGAGCTGAAAGGGCTGCCACCGCATGTGATATCGGTTAATGAACTGGACCCGCTTCGGGATGAAGGTTTGGCATACTTCCGGATGCTCAGCGCCGCCGGTGTGCCTGTGTATAGTCGGACTGTCAATGGCACAGCTCACGCAGCGGACGTGATCTTTCGAGGAGCGCTCCCCGACGTGTACGCGGCAACAATCCGCGACCTCAAGGGCTTTGCGAACTCGCTCTGACCGGATGGCGGTGACTCAGGTTGTTAGGTGGCAGGCGCTAAAGTGATCAGGGCCTATCTGCTTTAACTCCGGTGTCTCATGGGCACAGATGGCCTCCGCACGGGGGCATCTGCTCCGGAAGACACACCCCGAGGGAGGGTTGATAGCGCTAGGGATATCCCCACTCAGGACCGTTCGCTTCTGTTGATGTCCCGGCTCCGGTACAGGGACGGCTGAGAGGAGTGCTTCGGTGTAGGGATGATTAGGGTTGTCATACAAGGAGCTAGAGGGAGCGAGCTCCATGATCTTCCCGAGGTACATCACAGCCACGCGGTCGCAGATGTGCTCTACGACAGCCAGGTCATGGGCAATGAAGAGCATGGTAAGGTCGAGCTGTTCCTTGAGATCGCTTAGGAGGTTGATGACTTGGGCCTGGATGGAGACGTCGAGTGCCGAGACGGGTTCATCTGCGACCAGAAAATCGGGGTTCACCGCCAAGGCCCGAGCGATCCCGACCCTCTGACGCTGACCCCCGGAGAACTCGTGAGGGAATCGGTCCAGTTGATCCGGGGAGAGCCCCACCTGCTCAATGAGCTCGACCGCACGTTCACTTCTACTCTCCGGCGTGCCGATACGGTGGAGCGCCAGGGCATGTCCGATCACCGTCCGGACCTTCTCCCGGGGATTCAGGCTAGCGTAGGGATCCTGGAATATGATCTGCATTCGCTTCCGGAAGCGTCGCATCTCTTTCTTGGGGAGTTCCAGGATGTTGGTCCCGTCGAAAATCACCTTCCCCGCGGTGGCCTCTTCGAGGCGGAGGACCAGCCGTCCTATCGTGGTCTTGCCGGAGCCACTCTCCCCCACAAGCCCGAGAACCTCTCCACGGCGTACCGTAAAGGAGACTCCATTCACGGCCTGGACATAATTAACTACCCGGTTCAGCGCCCCCCCACGGATGGGGAACCGCTTCACCAGGCCCTCTGCGCGGAGCAGGTGGTCGGTCACGAGGTCTGCTCCGTAGCCAAGTCCAGTTCCTGCCAGCGTATGCAGCGCACCTCGTGCCCGTCCGAGATCAACTCCAGCTGTGGCTGCGTCTCCGCGCACTCAGGATGGGCGTGAGGGCAACGGGTAGAAAACCGGCACCCCGACGGTAGCTCTGACAGCGAGGGAACCTGCCCTGGAATGGTTCGGAGGCGCTGTCCTCCTCCGGAACTCCCAAGGCGTGGAATCGACTCGATAAGTCCGGCCGTATAGGGCATTTTGGGATGACCGAAGATTTCCGCTACAGGGCCGGTTTCAACCACTTGCCCGGCGTACACCACCACCACCCTGCTAGCCATCTGGGCGACGACACCCAGGTCATGAGTAATAAAGATGATGGCCATCCCAAGCGTGGCTTGGAGCTCCTCCATGAGATCAAGGATCTGGGCCTGGATCGTGACATCGAGGGCGGTCGTGGGTTCGTCGGCAATCAGTAGGCTCGGACGACACGCCAGCGCCATAGCTATCATGGCGCGCTGCCGCATGCCTCCAGACATCTCGTGAGGATAGTTGTCAACGCGCCTACCTGGCTCCGAGATGCCAACGGTGTCGAGCATTGATATGGCCCGCTCCCGGGCCTCCGAACTAGAGAGGCCTTCATGTTGGATCAGCACCTCAGCGATCTGTATGCCCACAGTGTGAACCGGATTCAGACTGGTCATGGGTTCCTGAAAGATCATTCCAATTTCTTTGCCCCGAACGGTTCGCATCTCCTCCTCAGGCAGTTGGGTGAGATCCCGTTTCCCGAGGTGGATTGATCCCCGGGTGATCCTTCCGACCCTGGGCGGAAGGAGGCGCATGATAGAGAGTGCAGTCACCGATTTGCCCGATCCGCTCTCACCCACGATGGCGAGTGTCTCCCCAGGGGCGACAGAAAATCCTACTCCGTCCACTGCGACTAACGGGGCACGTCCGCCAAGGGTAAAACTGGTTTGGAGCTCACGTACCTCTAGCAGCGGTGGGGTACTCAACTACCCACTCCTGCGGGGACGGATCTCTTGAAGCTCACTTCTGACCCAGTTCGTCGAGGGCCTGTGCCACACCATCAAGGTGGGTCAGGTGCATCGACGCGTAGTTGGGAGCTAAGACCACCCCATGCCCACCGGCCCGGTAGGTTGCCAGGACTGAGCGGTATACGATGTCCCGCGAGCACTTAGCGGTTTCGGGCAGGGTGCGCGGGGCGTCCACCCCGATGCCCATGTATACCTTCGCCTTTCCATCGACGCCCCGGAGGGCATCTGCGCATTGTCCATGGACGTAGCTGTCCGGATCCATCCCGGTGGCTACCAGTTCCGCGAATGGGGCTTCGTTTAGGCCCAGAATACGGAACAGCGCACGGGTGGCTTCGTCCGGCTCAAAGTCCCTTAGGATCGTTGTACGAAAGAAGGAGAGTTCTCTGGACCAAACTTCACCCGCCTGGTGCTGGTAGGTGATGGGTTTCACGAAGTCGGCGTAGAGTGTCTGTTCGGTCCACGGCCACTGAGCGCGCCGGATCGGGTTGAAGTGATTTCGGTTCCACACATTCAGCCCAAACGGAAGTTCCGGCTTGCACCACTTCACCAACCCGTAGAGCTCCCGGTCTAGGTCCTTGTTCCTCTCAAGCCAGAACTTCTCCCATATGAGGGCTTCGGGGTTGTCCAAAAGCACACGAAGGAAGGTAATGAGCGGACCATCAGGGAACTGTTTACCGGCCGCTGCCTCCTGCATGAAGTCGTAGAGGTGCAGGAGAGCTTGCCGGCACCTTTCCACGTCGATCCCCCGTTCCGCAGCCTCTTTGCGTGCTGGTTCGGAGAAGTCTCCGGGTGCGCCTCCCTGAATCAGCGTGTCGAGGGGAGAGTTCCGCTCATTACACCACATGACTCCGTCTATGGGGTGATTTCGTACCTGGTCCTCAATCATCGAGTGTATCCAGCGTCTGTACCCTGGATTCGAGGTTGAGGGGTCACTACCCAGACGACCGAGGAGATCAACCTCCATGGCTTGGGCCAGGGTTGGGATCTCTACAGTTCCGGCTGAACCATGCCCGGCGTACTTGAAAAAAGGTTCCATCAACTCGATGTAGACCTTCATCCCCCTCTCGTGTGCCGCAGGGACCACCATCTTGAGGATGTCACGCTCACTGAACTCGGGATCACGGCTCCGGAAGTCAGCCATGAAGGTATCGGTATAGTACCGAGGGTCCGGATCGAAGTAGGCACCTCCGCGCATCTGGTAGGGTTCCGGGACTCCGTGATCGGGCCACCCGTCGAGTTCATGGCTGATCGAACGACCCGACTTGAGTCCCAGCCAACTCACCGTACCCAGCATCAAGACGTTGATCCCCACTCGGTCTTTAAGGGTGTCCAAGACCGTATCCACGCCCTCATCCACAAAGCTTATGGGACTGATTTGGATGCCGACGAAGCGGCCCTCGGATTCTGGCGTGGTCATGTCACGGATCGGGTGCGGGAGGTGAAGGAAGCGATGCGTTCCATCGCTTCCTGGATCAATGGTAACGGTTGGAGATAGCTGATCCGGATGTAGTCGGTGCTGGTGTCCCCGAACATGGTGCCGGGGAAGAGCATTACTCCTGTTTCTTGGAGGAGCCGTTCGCAGAACAGTGGGGATGGGAGTCCCGACGACGAGATGTTTGTGTAGATGTAGAAGGCGCCCCCAGGATGACCGTAGCTGAAGCCGACCTCATTCAGAGCTGGCATGAGCCAGGCCCGACGTTCGGCGTACTCTTCGATCATCGCGTCGACTGGTTCCTGAGGGCCTGTGAGTGCAGCCAAAGCAGCATACTGGCTGATGGTGCAGGTGTTGATGGAGAGTGTGTGCCGGGGCTCGGTCAACATCGACACCAGTTCCTCAGGGGCAGCGAGGTACCCGACCCGCCAACCTGTCATAGAGTATGTCTTGGAGAAGCCATTAAGTGTGACAGTCCGTTCCCTCAGCCCTGGCAGCGTTGCGATGGAGAGGTGCTCGTTCGGTGCGTAGATCATCCTCCCGTAAATCTCATCAGCCACGATGATGAGATCATGTTCAATAGCCAGTTCAGCGATCGCCCGAATGGCTTTTGGAGGTGTAACTGCCCCAGTGGGATTGTTGGGGGAGACCAGGACGAACATCCGGGTGCGGGGGGTTATACGTTTCTCAATTTCTGTCACGTCGAGCGCAAAGTCGTCCCGCTCGAAAGTCGGGACCGGGATAGGTGTGCCTCCGCAGAGGCCAACTGCCGTATCATATGTGGTGAATCGGGGGCTCGTGATGAGGACCTCGTCGCCTGGAGAACAAAGCCCAAGCATAGTGAGCATGATGCCTTCTTGGGCTCCAGCCGTCACCATGATCTCGTCTGCACCATAATCGAGTCCGTACCGGGCTCCGAGATTGTCCGCGATGGCCTCTCGCAGTGCCGGAATTCCGGTGGGTCCAGTGTAGTGGTGATGGTTCGCGTCGAGAGCGGCTTTTGCGGCCTCCACGATATGCGCAGGCGTGTGGAAGTCCGGGTCCCCGCGGCCCAGCGCGATGACATCGGTTAGACCAGCAGCGATATCGAGCATCCGGGTACGGAAGGCGCCGTCTTCCTCGACGATGCGCGGGGCCAGGTGGGAGGTCAGGAGGCTCAACCGTGCATCCTCCGACCGCCGACGAAGGTTGTGGTCACCTTTTCGAGAGCCCCTAGCTCCTCGTCGGGGCGACCATCCACCACGATGAGGTCGGCAGCCTTGCCCACCTCCAGCGTGCCGACAACATCCTCCATTCTCGAAACCCTCGCCGCCCGGATAGTGATCGAGGCGAGGGCGTCCATATTGTCGGTGCACACCCCAGTCTTCACCATGAAGGTGAGTTCCGGAGCGATCACATCGTGCTCAACTGCCGGGCTGCCTGCGTCTGTCCCGAAGACGATTGGGACTCCTGCGCGCGCAGCCCTAACCAGCCCCTCGTAGCGTTCTGGGTTGGCCACGGCTTTCTTCCGCTCCTCGATTTTCCATTCCGGGATACCGAATTGGCGAGCGATCTCAGGTTGGCTCTGCTGCACCAGGGGCGCGAAGGTGGTGACCACCGGGATCTCTTTCTCGATCAGAAGTGCGA
>Ga0163108_10000181_pt1 | contig 47306 bp, 74 predicted proteins | sample Fk1155metaG_FD_109644 | JGI IMG/M metagenome (GOLD analysis project Ga0163108, IMG submission 109644) | Marine microbial communities from the Central Pacific Ocean - Fk160115 155m metaG | ecosystem: Environmental > Aquatic > Marine > Oceanic > Photic zone | place: The Central Pacific Ocean...
GAACAGGTTGCCTTCGCCCATGGCACGGTATGCTTTAAGATATCGAGCATAAAGCCACAGAGTCTTTCTAATGCGAATCATTTTAGTAGAAACATCAGCAGCTTCATAGTGAACCCAAATGGTGCCGGGCTCATCTTCTTCTTCTTCGGGCTCTTCTTCTTCGGCATCTGGCAAATCAAAAATTACATCAAAAGGTACCGAATAGAGTAGCTTTAATCTGGACCTGCCGCGGGTGCTGAGCCAATACTTCTTATACTCTAAAGCCTCTTTGACTTTAGAAATCGAGTCTTTTGATTCTTTCTTTCCGTATGTAACCAAAAAAGCTTCAATAACTTCATCGACGTATTCTTCAAAACGAGATGTTAGCGCATCAATAATTTCTTGGCGATCTGCATTTTCATCTTGTAGGATTTCTTCTGGTACTGTAGATTCATAACGAGTAATTTTTACTAATTGATAGTGACACGTTCTGGCGTTTAAGAAGGGAATTAAGTCTTCTTCTAAAGACTTTTTCTTCCAATCTTCGACAACGGCTTTGGGGTTTGGAGAACAGTTGAGACATGCGGCTACTTCTTCTACAATTAAATCGTCGCACTCGTCGATCAGACCGTCGCGATCCATGTCTTGCCATCTTAAAAATTTAGATTCATCATAAGGTTCTGCCATTTTTTATTCTCCTATGTAAGCTTCACATTGGCACTAACAATGTGTTTATATCCAAATGGGTATAAATAGTTCAATTCCCAGAACAGCATTTGAACTCGACATGTCCAGAGAGCGTACCATCTTCGAGCGCCCATTTGGGTCCAGGCGGCAGGAGTTGGCGATGTATAGAAGCTCCAGACAAAATTCAAGGGCTCTATACCAAGCATTGCGTTCACTATGATTTGACTAGTCTCATGTTGTATTAACATCTCCCAGATAATCTCTATAACGTGCATCATTTCTCTGAGACAAGATTTCAAATTATCTCCCATGACCGCGGGTTGTAAGTGAGAAATCTTAGTGATGGGAGGGCCCGGGCTGAAGCCTCCAAACACAAACCTTTCAGCGGTACTGTTTCCGGCGATCAACTCAATGGTTGGAGCCGGCTGGTGCATCTTGGCGCCGAGAGAGTTGGGTTCTCCACCAAAAAAGTATCCCTTAACCCCTCGCTGTTTTCCTGTAACAATCTTGACACTTTCGCGACCGATTAAGCGCACATTGTCAGCTTTGATAGCGACCGCAGAGCGCGGCTGTTCGGCGACGGCGGGATGTTTTCCTCCGTGTGTCAGCCCAAAGTGTTTGTCAATTTTAGTTAATTGGCTTATGTAAACGCGTGCAGCGTCGGCTGAGAAGCTAGGATCTACGTGTGCGCCTGGCTTGGCGCCTTTGCCGCGGCGAGTTGACGACATTCGACCCACTACCAGATCAATGCTATTGGCGCCTGTAGCTCCAATGCCGCCCTCTCCAGAGGCTTTGGAACTCGGGCGATCGTTTCCGAACACAATATACGATCCGTGGTTGCGAAGCATCATCTCGCCTCGACCTGTTTTAAATTCTTGATCTGGACCAAACACTTCCGTCCCAAAAACACCAGCCGATGGCGGCACTTGGTTGACTTTTTGTTTGCTACTTAATCGATCGTAAAGAGTATCCAATTTTGCTTGTTGCTTATCTGACAACGTGCTTACATCATATACTTTTCTCATTTATACCTCTTAACATTATATCTATTTTCATTTGTTGATTATCCACTCGCTTCTTCCTCATCTGGATCGTGAGATTCCCCTCTTCCATCTTCTGCAGCTGCAACAGCTTCTGCAGCTGCTTTTTTCGCGGAGCGAATATTCTGAATAAACGAAGACTTCCTTGTGGATTCGATATGCCAGTGCTCCTCTTTGGTGCCACAGCCGTCGCCGCAGCCCTTACACCATGGACCGCCTCTTTCGCGTGCCCAACACGGTGCGGTCCAATTATATTTGGAACCATTTTCCATGAACCATTTATATGCGTCCGTAGTAAACCCGTGAGATCCCCAGTCAATTGCTGCGCCCCAGCCGTGATTAGATGTTCCTGGCGTGGCGGCTAGGTTTGGTTTTCTACGCTTAACATCAACCTGGAGGCTGTAAGGTCTATACACATCCGTGAGTGGAAATTTTTCCTTAAAATGATCGTAGTAGGCTTGTGCCATCGTGTCGAAATCTAATTTGATGGCGCCAAGAATTTTTAATTGACGAGTAGCATAGAGCGGATTTGTTGTACTCAACAACGCGTCTGGAAGCTGTCCATTATTAATCAGCTGTGTCACACCGGTGCTGCTCACATAATCCGCCACCTGTGCTTTTCCGGACTGAATCGGTGACATGGGTAGGTTGTCAAAAATATCCTTCATTGCTGCGCAGGATACCTGCAGAGATTCTGCGTCAGTTTTTCCGTTCAGTCCGCCCGTGCCGGGCGCAACCTTGCGTAAAAATATCCCATATTGGAGATCATAGCCCCCCGCATCGCCGTCAAATAACCCTACTTCGATAATATCTCCGATGGCCGGAATATCATCCGACACAGCACCTGGAGCGGTAGTGTATATGAAAGTTGTGTGCATCATGATCACGCTCATAGCTCGATATGGGTCAGCGCTCGTTGATAGGTCGCACGGGTCTTCCAACATCACATGTGGAGAAATAGGGTTCATTCTGGGGTCAATGCGCGCTTTAAAATAATATTTTGCAACCAAGCTTGCATTGTCTGATGCGCTATTGCCCCCGGGCGTGCCCTTCGATTCGGCTGCGGACAGCGGCATTACGTCGCTTATAATAACCGCAGTAAAAGTTCCTTTGACATTTCTAGCCGCCATGGCGTCAAATTTATTGGTTTGCGGAATCGTACGGCGGAGCAAGTCGAGCCCCGTATGAGGATCCGTAAATACGCTCCAATCAAGAAAATGCTTAGCCATTAATTTTGATCTCCTTGAATTAAATCGAACAGACTATTCTTATCATCTTCAGTCAACACGGGAGAGTTCCCTGCGTTCTTGTGGCGCATTCCGATAATTTTGACTAGCTGCTCATTAGATCGTTGTAGCGTTTCGATATGCTTTGCTGCAACGGGGCTGAGGTATTTATTTTGAGTAGCGTCACTGGCGATTTCGTTAGCGATTTCGTTCAGAAACTCCCGCGCCAACTTTCGGTCATTTCTAATATTACCGAGAGCTTCGTCAATCAGAGAATCTAAACTTTTATCACTCATAAATCACCACTTTCCCAACTATCCTTAAACGTAGCATATTTTTTGCGAAACTTTTTTAAAGAATTTACAATTTGTTTTGTGTTGAGTCCAGTTATTTCCCTCAGATATAGGTAAATAGCTTTTTTATTAAAAATTTCAATATCCTCTTTGGACTCAAATAGAATCTGAATGGCTTTATAAACGCGCAAATCGTTCTCTTTCATTTGAGCAGTATCCCAGGATTCAATTTCTTGATAAAATTGTTTCCAAAATTCTTCTTCTTCGCGTTCTGAAATATATGACTCTGTGGTAGATAGAAATTCTTCTTCGTAATGTTTGGCAATATTATCGTAATCCACCTCACGGCGTTGTCTTTTTTGTTGTTTTTTGACTTTATGTATGAACCAATTCTTAGTAATGACGCTAAAATAAGAAAAGGCTTTAGAGCCTTTACTTTGATCATACTTGTCTAAAATGGTCATTAACCAAATCTTACATTCCTCGCGCAATGAATCTATATTTATGAGATTTGTAAATTTATACGTAAATACAATCTTATCTACCATTTCATTGAACGCGGGTTGGATCCACCTCACATATAGATCCGTGCGCTCTTTTCGACAATTTGTTTGAGAGTACCGCACGATCGCATCTTCGTGCTCTTGGGTAAAATAATGATTCTTTTTACGAAACTTCTTTTTCTGTGTTTTCATAATCTTCTTCTGGTTCTGCGTCTTCTTCTGGTTCTGTCACCTCTTCTTCTGTAATTCCGTAGATAAACTCAAAAGTGTCCATCTGTTCATTAAAAGAAATAGCATGCTGAAGCAATCCTTGGATGGTAGCGTCTCCGTAGAAGGCGTCTAGCTCATAGACACCCTTCACGTGGTTCGTAAATGAATTGATCATGGCATTTAAATCTCTCAATTCTTCTGAAACAAACAAAAGCCGCGTTACGCATGCGCGGGCGTACAGGAATACGCCTACATTGAATAAGATCGACAAGGCTGTGATGCCTGATAAAATAATTTCCAACTTACTCATAGGTTTGTCCTTGGGCTTCGGCCTGCTGCTCTTTTAACACTTTTTTATTTTCTTCAATATATTCTTTGGTAACGGTGCCAACATTAGGCGTCGAAGAAGACTGTTTTTTGGTTACCATAAAAGAATTTTTAAATATTCTACTCATTGTGTTTTGGTTGCACTTTTCGCACACTTCTATAGTTTCATCCATCAGGTGAAAAAAACTACCCGAATGTGTGCAATTCGTGCACTCATATAGATATCTGGGCATTACTTTACAAAGCTTTCAAGTTGTTCTGTTGTAATCGCGCTCTCATCAGAATATCTTACAGTGGGTGGGTTTTTAATAACCAATTCACCGTCATTTTCTTCTAGTTCAAATCCTTTTAAGATGGGCACAATGTCTAGTTCATTTAATAGTGATTCTTGTAACGCAATCATAATTGCACCCAACGCTTGATTGGATAAATGCATCTTAAACTCCTTTCTTTTTTGATACAAAAACGATTTTATAATCGTCTAAATGGGCTGATTGTTCAGCATCAAAAGCTTTATATACTGAACAAACTTCGAATCCTATGTCGATTAGCAGATCCTTTAGAATCTTAGGTTGCCATAGGGTCTGTTTTAGCGAGTATTCAATTTCTTTATTGTCTACCTTCATTATATTATACATGGTAAATTGTGAATTGAATAGATCATTATCACACGTGGTGATAATTTTAATAATTTTTCCTTCTATTTCTTTCTCAAGTTCTCTATCTTCGGGGGCATTGCGGCTGGCGGCAATTCCATTAAAACAGTCAAACACAAAAACACCGCCGGGCTTTATACGATAATAAATAGCTCTAAAAAACTGCTTGAGCTGACTTAAGTTGTTGATGTGATTTACTACATTAAAAAGACTGATGGCCATTTCATAACTTTCCATTATGGACAGCTTTGAAATATCACCAATCATAAAGTTCGCATTTTTTAATTTCTTTTTACGTGCGATCTCTATCATCTCTTTTGAGGGATCGATCCCTAAGATTGATATCTCTGAATTTAAAAAATGCCGTAAATGGTTCCCCGTTCCACATCCTACATCTAAAATTTTAGATAGGGGGAGTTCTGCGTGTCGATCATAAATATCATAAATAAACCTCACCTCTTGGTCATATGCCTTGTCGGAATGTAAGAGGTCGTATATTTCAGAATATTGCTGATCGTACATATTATAAAGGTAACTTCCCAGTTAGAACGTCTTTGAGCATTACCCAATCGCATGCTTTCGCCCAAAGGGGACGAGTGAACGCAGCGGGTGTATTCTTTTCAAATACAAAATGACCGGTCCATGCAAAAGGATACACCACAAATGGTGTTAACAAAAGCGCTGCCCACAATCCCGAAGAAACGACGGCGCCGATATATCCAATGGTGGCAAATTGTCCCAGGACATGTAAGCGGCGGCACCACTTGTTTTGATGAAGGGTTAGATAATAGTTATAATATTCTTTAAAAGTCATCTTATACATTCCTATATGGATCATTAAGTTGAACCACTTGTAGTGCGTTTACTAATTCATCAACACCCTTCTCGACACCCACTGTGGTGTTAAAGCCGGCATTCGCGATCTTCTCATAAGATACAACATAATTGCGTGCGTCGGCGTCTTTTCCATAATCAGCAAGGTGTAGGTAATAATCTACCTTTCCTTGAATAAGCTCACAAATAGCCCTCTTGCTGTAGTTTAAGCTGTCATCTCCTACGTTATAGACGTTGTTCACCATACCTTCGCGGTTCTCGATGGCGTGAATAAACGAGCGCGCAATATCATGCACATGAATGAATGTACGCATAAAGTGAGACTCATAAACTACAATATACTTGTCGTTAATCGCCTTGTTAACAAAATCATTAACGAGCAAATCCAAGCGCAAACGGGGAGAGATTCCAAATGCCGTAGCAAACCGATAAGCAATCCCATTGGTCTCGCTCATAACAATGCGTTCGGCTTCGGTTTTGGTTTCACCATATAGACTAAGCGGCTTTAAGGGGCTTTCTTCTGTACAAATTCCATCTGCGAGCGCTCCGTAGTTGCTGCCGGTCGACCCAAACAGCACTAGCTGTTGTGGACTAACCATAGAAACAAGACGTCTCGTGGCATCCACGTTCACCTGCTTTGCCAACTCTGGCTCTTTAGAGCACGCAGGATAGCCTACAATCGCCGCCAAGTGCACAACAACGTCTGCCCACCCTACGTGGGGTCGCAGGCTCTCAGAATCCCTTACATCGCCCTTAACAAAGCTAAAATTCTCTTTGCGGAACAAGGGGATTAGCCCGTTTCCGCCAAATTTCAAACAATCATATACCCTCACATTGTGGCCTAGAGCCAACAACTGCGGTACTAATGTGGTGCCAATATAGCCGGCACCTCCTGTAACTAAAACATTCATTATCTTCCTACGACCTCCCAGTACTTCTTATCGATAACATATGGACTAATACGAATATCATCATGCATTGCCTTTTCAAAGCGCAAATTGCTTAGTGATACCAATATTGTGTTGTCTTCCAGGCTTACCCATCCATTGGCATAATAAGCTGGCACAATTACGACGCCGTGATGTCGCGAACTTAAAACAAAAGTTTTGACAGCATCAGGATTTTGAATCAAGTAACTTTGAATCTCGGCATAATCGTTACGATCTGCCAACTCTTCAGGCAGCTTGGTTGTAACAAACTTGGCGGCGCCGGAAACAATTGTAAAAATCTTCATTTCTTCTTTGTGGTAGTGGAGCCCTCTAATGACTCCTTTCCCATAATCACCGACTACATAGCAGCGATGAAACAGGTCGTGATCAATGTGATCTGTGAATGGTATTAAATACCCTCGATCGTCCGAGATACTTTGAACCTTTAATAATTGAGGCTCGGTTACGCCTTCATGAATTTCGTGCATTTTTCCTCTTTTGGTAATAATAGGTTTTTACAGCATCGCACACATAAATAATCTCTTCTCGCGAGAGTGCAGCAAATGATGGCAAGCAGACGCCACGATTATAAGCATCCTCTGTGACGGAGAAATTGTCTGGACTGTGCCGAGGGTCGTCGCCCCAGCGTTCTTGAAAACAGGGCTGTAAATGTAGGGGGTAGAAAAAGGTGCGTGTTTCGATATCGTTTTCTTTCATAAAGCTCATCAAGCCGGTAGCATCTTTCTCTTTTACGCGCAAAACTACTCGAAAGGGAATAAAAGGAGCAACCTGTTCGCAAGGCTTAAGTAGTTCTACTTCTTCGCAGTCTGATAGTAGCTCACAATATAGTTTGAAATTCTTCTGCTTTAATTCGATGATCCGGGGGAGCTTCTTCATTTGTGTGAGACCGATGGCCATCTGAATATCATTCATTCTAAAATTATAGCCAATTTCAGGATGAACAAAAGTTCCTCGATTGATTCGTCCTTGGTTGCGTAAGTATAATAACTTTTCATAAGTCGCCTCGTCATTAGTACACACAAAGCCTCCCTCGCCGGTGGTCAGAGTCTTATCTGCGAAGAACGAAAACGATGCTACATCGCCGAAGCTTCCGCAGCCCTTTCCATCCCACTTGATTCCTAGAGCTTGTGCTGAGTCTTCGATGACCAATAGCTCATTTTCTTCAGCGAAAGCCATCACTTCTGTCATGTTGGAGGTAAATCCATAAATGTGGACAGGCATTATTGCTTTGGTTTTATCTGAAAGTACGCGGCGACAATCTTCAACATTAATTTGTAGATCGGCTTCATTAACATCCACAAAGACCGGTCGGGCGCCAACCATTTCTACCGCATTGGCAGACGCAATAAACGTAAAGTCGGGAACTATGACCTCATCGCCCGGGCCAACTCCAATTGCACGCAGTGCCAAATACAAAGAGAGAGTGCCATTAGGAGCAAATACTCCATATTTGACTCCAATTAAGTCGCACAATTGCTGACAAAACTCCTTGGCTTTTGGACCTTCTGTGATCCAGTTAATTTCGAAGCAGTGTTTGATTGCTTCGTATTCTTCCATATCGACATATGGCATAAATTGTGGTACTTTCATTTATCCTCCTTTAGATTAATATTTTTAAATAAAGTATCGCAGTCTACCTTCACTTCAACGCTAAAGTGCTCTTCTAACATTTTAATAAGATCGTCATGGGAGGGTCCACCCCACAACTTCTGTGTTTCGATGTATAAGTAATCGGTTTCTTGCAGGGCGTTTTTTGCGCCGGCTAAAAGTTCTTTTTGGGCGCCCTCTACATCGGCATACAATAGATCAATTTTATTAATTTTCTTTTCCTCAATGAATGTATCGAGCCTAACGGCGTCTGTGAATATTTCTGCTTGATGATGCGATGGTCCGCTCCAATCGGTGTCCACGGGGAGTGGCATAATGGTGGCTGATTGGTGGGCGTCCTCGCTCGGATCGTGATATAAGATTATTTGACCGTCCCTATCGCACATAGCCTTATTGTGAATTTCAATTTCGATGTCTTTTTCCGGAAATTTAAGTTTTAAATTGAGAGCAGTGATCTCCAAAAATGAAATGCAGCTAGGGTTTGCTTCGAAACAATAAATCTGTGCTGAGTTAAAGTGGTTATAGAAATATTCTAGCTCTTGTCCCATGTTGGCGCCGACATACACAACACATACGTTGTCAGTAGGTAGATAATTGTCAACTATTCCCTCGAAGCCCATCTAAAAATCCCCCCACGTGCTCTTGCTCGTCGTAACAACTTCGTTTATTGTATCCCAAATATTGTATTTGTTTAACACTAAATTGCGCGCAGTCTTTAATGCGGGCAATCTTCGTTCGTATTCCGAAGGATCACTTATCAAGTCGACAATACGCTTAATTTCGTCAGGATTCTTGGCATCAAAAGTGATGTATGCATCTTCCGGAAAGAAATCGCCAATATTTGGGGCGCCCCAGTACACCGGCACACACCAACTTAATAGGGCGTCGGTAAACTGCGTACCAAAATAATTATTATATTGACCATTATCAAAAGCTAAGCAATACCTATATGGCGCGCTGGTTAAAAATTTACTATTTGCAATTAAATATTCCCTGTTCTTGAAGGATTGAAAATTAGAATCCTGAACGATGCCTCCGTATAAATCAAAGGCTCCTGCAGCTTCACGACAAAAGTTTTCGATAAATCTAATTCGGATGGCATGCCCCTCTAAAAATTTCTTATTAGATTGAACGCATAACATGTTTTTACTTTTAGAGACAGCATACTCTTGCAAGGAATCATACGAAGTAGAGATTCCTCCGTTGGTGACGTTGGGGTATACCCACTTGGTGTACAGGTAAGAACTCTGATTCAAAAACGAATACTGGTGAGGTATTTGAGGGTAATCTTTGGTGGGTCCGCCGCCGGGTACTTCGCGAGAGAAGTAATAGGTTGCATCCCACAAATTATTAGATTTTAAGAACCCCTCCATCTCCGGAGTGGTATAATCTTGGAGAATAAATGCATCTGCTGCAAACAGATCTGCTGTTCCCTGGATGTTTTTCCATTGGCCGCTCTCTTTGGGAGTTTGAGATTTCATGCTATTCAGCAACTCTATCGAACTATTTCCCCATGCCGGCAAGAAGTATACATTAGTCATCTTCACTTCTCGGTTCAAAATATCTTTCCACCAAGGGTACGATATCGGGGTAATGTGTCTCAATGTATTGGTCCCACTTCCTCTTGTCGTCGAGAGTTAAAAACTCATCCGAATGCAGCGACATGGCGTTTGAGCCGAGAGTATATGATTTTGATACTCCATTATTGTATATTAAGACCGACACTTTGTTGTGGCGATCAAAAAGTTCCATAAATGAATCTATCTTCGGATTTTCTACATTGATGAATTCCATTACTTCAATAAGGGTTTCCCGGGGCTTTAGTTTGAGATCTTCAAAATAAACTATATGCTTGGGTCCAGTGTGTTCTACATATCGCTGAAGCAGACCAGCATAATCTGCAATTCCGTCTTCGTTGCATAAGATCTCCAAAGAATTCTCAAGCGCGGTGGCTCTCACTTGCTCCTCTGACCTCATACCTCCTCGATAGTCTCTTAGAATACACTCTTTGTGGTTTCGAACTATGAACAACACTGAGCAGTGAGGTGCTGGCTCTTCCCATCGGTGTGAATGTTGCAGTAGTACTGGGCTATCTAAATCAACCCCAAGGGTGACTCCGTGCAGATATCGGGCGGCGTCTTCAACAGATTCATCCAGCGGAGTCAGCGGTTCATGGGGCTTCACGCCGTGAGTGGGGGAGCCGCTGATAGCTTCGATGCAATATCGTAGCCAATTGGCGCCCGAACGTGGGTAGGATACCAAATACATTTGATAGGGCATAAAATATCCATGTTTCATCATGTGCGACATTGTTAAACTTCTTTCATCCTTCTTTTACTCGAAAGCGGGTGCCTTGCGATATGATTATATCCTTAGCAATCATTTCTCTAATCGTTCTTTCATCTATTGGCATGCCAAACGAACTGCAGGTGGCATCATATGCTCTCAAATCCAACGATGTGGGATCTTTGGCTTTAGTTCCATCCATAATATAGCATGCATATTTTCTATTTGTTGCCAAAATCTTGTATCCATCATTTTGGGCGCGCTGATTTCCAAATATTTCGAATTCCCACGCATTCTCGCCAGCGCGCAAATGTTTTAAAAAGTATTTTTTATTCCACAAATTCAAGCGAATAGCTAATCGATATTGGTCGGTCTGTGAGAGTTGGATGATATCGAAATCTTCATATTCTTGATACATTTCCCATTTTCTCAACGATGGTCCGGGAGTAAGATCAACCCTTCCAACATCGTCATCTAAGAATTCTACTAAAGAATTGACAATAGTAAAATCCACATTACGCAATAGAAATTCATTTTCCACCATGTGAATGAAATATTCATCGTCGATAGAATTAAAGAAATCAATATAATCATCCGACCACTGATGCATTCCGCGCTGAGTGCCAAGTGATATGAATTCAAAATTCTCAGGCAATTCCCAGGTGGGAGCATCGAAACCCACAATCTTCACATTTTGGCGTGGATCCCAGAATTTATTAAATAAGTGACCAAACGGTTTTAAAACGGGTAGATAATCGTTCGATGTGAACACATAAACATTGAAATTGTCATTCAGCATTCAATACTCCTTCGATTAATTTTACATCTTTTTGGTCTTTTTGTTCATTTCTATTTACTTTCATATCTCGAATCACTTCAAGCGCTGCAAATTTCAACCCATTGAAGTAGAAGTGCTTTGCTGGATTAAAGATGATTTCGTCAATTTGTTCGTTATAATGTCCGGCGTCTAAGTTATGACAATTAATGTCCTGCAAGTTGGTCGTGATATTGCCGGCATGATGCAGAAAATCCAGATCGCGACCTTCGCGGAGCCCATATACACTCAAAGTAGAACTTGCGTCAATACAACAATCCTCTATATCGAGATGTGCAAGATCGTTAGATGTGGCAATCCACATAAAATAGCGCGCAAATTGATCTAAAAAGGCACCATACTGCTTACTAAATAGCGTAGAATTGTTGAGCCAGTGAATACTGTTGTCATTAAATACGCTGGAAGCTATTTTCCAAGTTTCCACATGTGTATCATTAATATGAATAGAATGGTTTCCTATGGCGCAAATCGCACGAATGTCTTCTTTCGCTGTGCGCAATGCCTGCGGGCTCGCGTTATCCAACAAGAATACTCGGATTTCTCCCTCTCCGTCAAAACAGGCAGCTGTCTTCTCCTTGGCTCCCGGGAAACCGTTTTCGAGGGTGCCGAGCCATGGCTCGTTGGAATATAAGCCCTGTATATAATTAAAGGCGCCCAGTTCGTTGAGTTTTATCGTTTTTTCATATACTACGTCGCCGTATTTAGAAAGCAAATCGCGAACAGCATTAGTGGTAATGTCAGCGACGGGAAATATGGTTGCAATACGCGTATTGGGCTTGTGCCGTATGAATTCAAGGGCCATGGCGTCTAAATATTCTACCCCTAAGCCGTTTTTTACAAAATTAGTTTTAGTGCGAAAATATTCAGCACTACAATTAAATTGTCCATGGGGCGTCGGTCCTGTCGTTTTTACCGGTATATCATATACAATTCCAGCGGCAACTCGATGGGCACCATTCAAAGGACTGTGTTGTGAAAGGGGGATACGATTTTCTTCTGAATCTATGAAGCCGTGCTTTTTAAACGAATCCAGAATAGTGTCAAAATGTTCCACAAACTCATCAGGAGTAGCTTTGGGTGGATTAATTTCATTAAAATTGTTCCACACTCTTAGGTGTTCCAAGTAGACCTCTTTTGCCCAGTCACATTTTACGCTTTTTGTATGGTGGCGACCGTAGAGGGTTTTGGCGCCGATATCAAAACGATGTTTAGTTAATAATGTTTGTGGCACAGTGCCGTCAATATCAAGTCTCTCATACGGTGCTTTAGCGCGAATTTCGTTTTCAAGCTTCACTTGATATTGGTTGTCTATCTTGTGATCGTTGAGGGGATTTGAAATGTTATATATATAAAGAACATCTTTAATGTATTGGCTCTTTAATCCAGCCATTTCTAACATGGGAAACATAAATGCCAAATCCCACGTCATGCGATAAAAATTTCCCTCCGTGTCGAGAAGATCTTCTTTTTTGATTTGGCGCCAAAGTTTGTACTTAAAAGTGCGCAGGTGCGAACTCATCCACGCTTGTACCCTAAGTTGTTGATTGGTGATATATTCCAGCGGGATTTGGCGTGCAAATTTTCCGCGCATGCCGCCGGGGTACTCTGCGTAGCTGCCGTATGTAATCCAGCAGTCCGTCTCATTATATCTCTTATTTAAGGTAGACAAGACATCAGGACTTGATAGCCAGTCGTCTCCATCCAACGTAATAATAACATCTTCATCGGATGGCGCCATCAAAGTAATCCCATCATAGATATTTTTGAGGGCGTACGCTTTTTCCGTATTTCGGATAAGCCGAAACCGAGGATCGTTTTGGATTTCGCGTTCAATAATCTCGGCTGTTTTGTCACTCGATATATCGTCCATCAAAATACATTCAAAATTTTTATATGATTGTGCCTTGACTGACCTGATACAAATTTTAATCCACTTTTCCACATTATAAAGTGGAACAACTATTTTAAAGTGGTTCTCCATTAAACATCCCTATAATCCGCTGCGGTATTTCGTTTCTCTTTTCTCTCATAATATCAACCAACTCCTTACCCTTGAACTTGAACCAGGGCTCTTTTGTGGCGCCAATGTTCTTGTTGGCCACGACAGTCATTCCCATCATGCGCGCTTCGACTACGATGCGCGATAAGGTCTCTGGAGTTTTTGGGAAAAAGACCAATTTCTCATTTTTACCCAGCTGTTGTAGAAAGTCCAAAGGCGGCTGGGACGGAATCAATTCATAATCTAAATCCTTGTATTTACAGAATGCTGCAGCCTCTGCTGTATTTTTATGAGGAATATCAGACTCCATAACCGAATATTTGTTTTCTTGTTTGGGTTTCGTAGATTGCTCTTCCAAAAAATCTAATGTTTCTGAAGCCCACAAATTGCCCCCCAAGCTGACTATGTTGCTGAAGCCTAAATTCAACTTTACTATATCTGCGTGAAATTGAGATTGACATAGGATCGCCATGGCTTTGCTATAAAATTCATAATTAATAATTTCTTCGCGAGGGGCGTGATAATCTTCGTAGTAGGCAGGATTTCTAGTTTTTAAATACTTGTGATCATGCTCATAAATCATATATTTAAGTTGTCCGTTTTTGAATGTGGGCGAATAAAACATGCGCTTACACTCTTCTGAAAGCATGCGAAAATTAGAGATAATAAAATTAGTAGATAAATCTTCTCCAATCAAAGCGTTCAATAATTCTACTGTTACATTTTTACTTTTTAGTCGGTAAACCTTGTGTCCTCGATCTATCATAAGTTCAACCAATTCGTGGTCGTTTAACTCGCCGCCTCCGATTGTTTCATCTATAAAAAAATCTGATATGACTACAATATTACTCATGTTCTTCAATATCTTCATCTAATTTTGCCAACCATGAGTTCACGTCCACATGTTCGCCGTAAATAAGCGTAACAAACTTTGCATACAACGCTTCCGGATTAAATCTTTCTCTCAGCTCTGAGGCATATTTTTTGTGATACGCCACGGCTTCCGGGCCAGTTTCTTTGTCGGTTAGAGCGCTATAGCATTCTCGCATTTTAGCCTTAGCGTCAGTTTCGCGTGGGTATGCCCAGCCGGACTCTCTCATCAGCACAGTGTCCCACACGGCTTCTTCGGGAATTGCTGCAATATCAAATGCGACATCATAAAAGTGTGATTTACCTTTTTCGTCGACCAAGAAATCTAGATGTCCCGACCAGCCGGCTGCAATTACTGGCACGCCGCTATATGCTGCTTCATATAGAGGAAGCCCAAAACCTTCTCCGTGTGTAAGGGCAACAAGGGCATTGATATTCGGATGTTCATATAGTGCATGGATCTCTTCATCGGTCATATCACCATGAAGCAAATAGACGCTGCATTTTCTTTCTTTTTCTGGTTCGCTAATCTCACTCAAAATTTCGCGCAGTTTCTGGTCGACCATTTCTCGATCCATGTGGCAATTTTTAGCCATATTGGTTTTTACTATAAGTCCAACCGGTTCGTCGCGAAATTCTTCCACAAACCATTTAATGGTATTCGGGAGATTCTTTCTAGGTCCAAACTGCGCTACCGTCAAAAAATTAAAAGAATGTTTGAGTTCCAAATCTAACTCAGGCAACGTATCATATGTCTTGACAGGATAGCATATAGGCTCCATGGGCACATTGACCTTAAGAGTCACTTCTTCTCCAGTTTCGTCGTTTTTTCCTTGGTAGGACGTTTGGACAAAAACGTTTTTAGCATGATTCGAAATTACAACAATACGGTCCATCTCGTTGGCTTTAGTAATCCACTGCGGGGACACTTGTGTGGTTTCGATACCTGCGGTATATCCCACATTAACTGGGGCTAGCCGTTCCCATTCCGCAGGAATGGTGACTTGTAGCGACATGTCAAATCCGCCGCCCTGTTGGATGTGCGCAATTGTTCTTTCTATTGTCTTATCTACCCATCGGCGCTCTTCGGTAAGTTCATTTAGCCACGATGTCTGACCCCATGTGAGGGGTTGAATGTATACATCGAATAGGTCAGGGCGTGAGCGTAATGCGCGCAGAGCATAGCGTGCCTGTTCACCGTAGCCGGAGCGTGTGAGCAGGGGTGCTTTTAATAAAATTTTCTTTAACATTATGCCACCTCCAACAAATGCCACCGTTTGTAGCCTTTTCGAGTTTCCCAAGAGCCGTGTTTCTCAACAATTTCGTCCATAATCTCTACCCATCTTCTTTCATAGTTTTCAAAATTATAATTTTCTAAAACATGCTTTCTGCCTTCTACGCTCATTTTCTTGTACGCTTTCGGGCTAGCCTTCAACGCTTTGGTCATGACCTTGTTAAAATCATCTTGAGAGATCCTATCTTCATAGATATAGGGCACTTGAAGAGAGCCAATTAGCGCTTTTGATGCCGGCTGAATTCCCCAGCCGAACCAGTCTTTGCCATTGGTTACTTGTTCTTGTAAACCACCGGTCATGTTAACGATAATCGGGGTTCCGCAAGATAACGATTCGAGAGTAGACAAGCCGAAGCCTTCCGCATCGGCAATGTTAATGGTAAAATCTGCCGCATTGTACATGGCGGCCAACTGCGTGTCTTCTACTTTACTTACTGACAGCAAGACCTGACCTCGATTGAGGTTTAAGTGTTCAAGCAAATGTGGCAAATCTTGCCCATGGGGATCCCGGGCATCTGTGTGCATCAAAAGAGTTGCTTTGTCGTGCCCCACAATATCCAACCACTCCTTGAACCACCAAATCAGCGTACCACTTTGTTTTCGGCGGGCATTGCGATTGTTCCAAAAGAAAATCTTTTTGGAATCTGATGCCGACGTGTCGGTGTCCCAGACGAGCACATTTTTCAAAACAGCCTCTGCTTGTTTTTTGTCATCTTCATGAGTGAATGGCTTAAACACCTCCCCATTAACTGCATGGGGGTGATAATAGCAGCCCACATCTGGGGCTACTTCTTTCACTATCTGATGTGTTACTTTAGAGATGCATACGACCTCATCTGTTGAGCGATAATACTTTCCATTAAAATGTGGCGCTGGAAAATTATCCCATACGTGATAGTATACCATAGGGATGTTGGGGCGCACTTCGTTTTCAATCTCCCAGAGCCATCCGTAAAATCGCGGATCTGTCATAAACCACAGTACATCGGGCTTTTCTTTATGCAGTAGAGACCGAATCATTTCGTGATTCCCATAGCCATCAACTGGAAAAATACGCCAATCGTCGTGCCATGGGTCGACTTTTTGGGGTGTATAATCCTTGTGCTGGATTGCGCCGCCCAAGCACACAAATTGATATCTTCCTGTTTTCAGGAGTGCCTCAATAAAAAATTTTGTTTGATGACCGACGCCCGAGGGCGATAAAGGGTGGTCGGCTAATACTAGAATTTTTGTTTTTTTCATATTTCCTCAAGGACAGTGTTCTGTCTTATAAAATTTACAACCATATCCGGATGTACAGGACAATCGATTTTTGATATATCTCTGCTTTTTGATATTGTACAGCGCAGTGTTTAAAAGTTTAAGCGCATTTTGTGTCTTTTTTGGGCCGCTTGTAACACGAAAGAATTCGATATGATTACGCTTGGCGGTCCTCTTAAGTAATGCAAAGTGAGTCTCTACATCTTTTGGGTCGACCTTCATTTTTTGACAAAAAAAGTTTTTATATAAAGTTAATTGATAGGTAATCAATTTGTCATTCTTCTTTTTTGCATCCCAGCCCCATGAGCAGGTCTTCCAATCAAAAATGTGTATCTTGCCATCAGGTGTCGACACAATTGCATCAATATAGCCTTTAAATTTGTATTCTTCTTCGTCGGCGATGGGCTCCATCAGGGGCATCTCAACAGCCAATACTTCAAATTCTTCAAAATAGTCGCGGAGAGCGTCTTCGATTTCTGGGATTAGTCTTTTTCCTTGTCCCACCATTTGATCAACAAGTCCACTATCCACCTCGACGTCAGATGGTAAGTCAGAAATACACTGACTAAAAGTATCCAAAAAGTGACGTTCGTGATCTCCATCTTCTTTAAGTAGTTTCTTTTCGCAAACCGAATGGAGGGCGGTACCGAATGCAGTATATGCATTGCCTTTAAATCCCTCTATCTTGTCCACCCGGGTTAGTTTGTGATAAAAAGCACAAAATGCCCAGTCCTTTAATTCGGAGTATGATATGTGCATACTTCTCCTAAGTTTATACTACAGTATAACAACTCTAATATCTATTGTCAAGTAAATCTTTGTTATGAACCAGATTAATCTTTTCATATAGTTGTGGTCCTATCTTTCTTAAATACTCCGGATTAGTGTCAAGATAATATGCCACAAAACCTGTTGCAAAATATTCACGCAAGCTTGTGGGAGCATAAGCACTAATAAACACACCGGAAAGTAGTCGGGATAGCTTGTCATAACCTACTTTTTCGTATAAAAACTCATCAAATTCTTTGTTATATTCCGTATCTAAGAAGATTGCCTTGGGTGCCTTAAAATCATTTTTCCACAATATATCATAAAGATATTCCCTCTTGCGTATGAATTCTTGTTTAAGTTTTTCGTCAGCATATATCTCATATCCATATGCCTCTTCTAACGAATGGGCCAGTTCGTGGATTATATCGTCTAGAATCTCTTCGGGATCATCATGATGGTTAGAAATATAAATGGTGCCAGAGTCATAAAACGCGTTTATGTCGCGTTCTGCGAATTCGTCAAACCACCCGAAAATGATCATTTCAATTTCTGCCAAGAGATGAGAAGGTAACTTCCTCTCTAGATCGGCGACAATTGCTTCGACATCAATTTCTTCATTGACTATAGGATCTTTAAAATATACGTGAAGTCCACGTGGGGTGTAAAAATCACTCCGCGCTTGGAGCTTCTTCTGTTGGTTTTGCAAATGTTTTATGTGCATCGTCTAATCCTAGTTGATATCCTCGCAAGAAATTTTCTTCAGCAAATGCGAATGTAAATTCTGGAAATTCAGACGCAAGGGTTTCTGCAATCATGTTAACAGTTACCTTCTCTTCGTCGAACTTCTCGCCCACATACCCTACTAACATATTTTTAAAATCGTTATCGGGTTCTACGGCTAGCGCCAATAGTGGGTTTTCATGAGCGTCTTCTTCGGAAAGGGCTGTGGTGATCTCATCCTGTGTAGGAGTGGTGGTGTTTTCTGACATTATGTCTTCCTTTTGAAATTATTCTATCATGGTGGGGCGGCGTTTTATAGCACTTTTGAAGCCAGAGTTGCGACTTCCGAGCGCTCGCCTTTGGTGAATGTTATGTGTCCCGCTAGGTGATAATCTTTAAAGCTTTCAACTGCGTGTGCTAATCCGTTGGAGGTGTCGTTGACGTACGCATTATCTATCTGTTCAATGTCGCCAGTTAACACAATTTTGGCGCCATCTCCTATTCTGGTGATAATGGTTTTGATTTCGTGCTTAGTGAGGTTTTGGGCTTCATCAATAATAATAAAAGCTTTTGAAATAGAGCGTCCTCTGATATAGGTTAGTGCCTCGATTTCAATTTTGCCTTTGTCGGTGTACATTTGAAGCGCATTTTTATCATTTCCTAGTAAGTATTGGAGATTGTCTTGAATGGGCATCAGCCATGGCAGCATTTTCTCTTCCATGGTCCCGGGGAGAAACCCGATGTCTTTTCCCATGGGTTCAACCGGGCGTGATACAATAAGGCGTGAGTAGTGGTTATCGCGCAATCCAATAGTTTGCTGCAGTCCTGCTGCAATTGCAAGAAGGGTTTTCCCGGAGCCAGCGCGACCGACGAGTGATACAATTTTGATATTTGGATTAATCAGCATATCGATCGCAAATGCCTGTTCCTTGTTGCGTGAATTAATGCTCCAGTCGGTAATTTTATCAGATAATATTCGTCGCAGCGGTACATGGTGGCTCTCGAAGCGCGCAAGGGCAGACTTCTTCTCATTGGCGTTAGACACCAGCATTATATATTGATTAGGGAACCATTTTTCTTCGATTTCATCTTCGCCGATGAGGATATCTTCTCCCTCATAAAAACGATCAATAATTTGGTCATCAACAGCGTGAGTTAAGAATCCCGTATATAGTTCATCACAAGAGGTTACTGCGCGCTCGTTCAAGTAATCTTCACAGGCTAACCCCACTGAATCACCAATAACACGCATGTTGATGTCTCTCGAAACAATAATGGTTTTTCGCGTGGAATCTTTTTGAACCGAGAGGGCTGTGGCAATGATCACGTGATCGGGTACTTTAATATCTAAATCGGCAGGAAATTGGACGTCCTGTAGACATTCATAGGATACAACTTTCAAGATACCGTGACCCTTCCCTATTCGAACGCCTTTTTGTAGACTTCCTTTGAGTCGCAATTCATCTAAATTTCTAATAATTTTCCGTGCATTGATCCCCACCGAATCTTGTCTCTTCTTATGATTGTCAATTTCTTCTAATACTTTTAAAGGAATAAAAATATCATGATTGTCAAACTTAAAGATTGCATCTGCATCAGTCAAATAAACACTGGTATCTAACACATAGTTGTTTTTAGTCGCCATCAAATCTCATCATATTTGGTGCACCCATAAATAGTCAAGGATAATGAATATAACACTCATTCACCCATTCTTCAAGAAATTTATTTTGAGCATCAAAACGCTTAGTCGCTTCATATAACATCACATTCGCCGTTTGTGAAGTGTTAAGGCAGTGCCCTACGCCGGACATTGGTATAAAAACGGAATCACCGTGTCTAATAAGGTCGGCTGGGATCCCAGTTTGCTCATGCCCCACAACAATGCACACAGGCTTGTTGAAATCAAAAGTATAATCAGGAAGTGGCGTGGCCTCATCGGTGAGTTCTGCGCAGACGAGGTTATATTCTTGTTCTCTTGCATATTCTAAAAACCTTTGGGGATTGCTATGTTGTTCTATTTGTACATAGTCATTCAAGGTGCCCGATAGCGCTTTTAATGTTTTCGGGTGCGGTATGGAACCGATTACGTGAACGCGCTGCGCACCAAAGCAAGCGGCAGCGCGAATGAGGAAACCAACATTACCGTCATGCAGGAAATTAACAGTAGCCACGCTAATGGGATAAGTTTTAGCATCTTTCTTTTTTTCATCATATCTTTCTCTCCTAGTTTTATCTCTATGTTTCACTTCGCAAACTCTTAATATAATTATAAATCAAAAAATCTTCAGGATACAAGGCTTCAATTTTTGCTCTAATACGGCGATCATTCATCACAAAATTTTGTAGTTCGTGCTTTTCGTCAGATGGTTGTTGGTTTTTGGGTGATTCGCTGATCACATTCCATCCTAGTTTATGTTTGTCTGAATAATCCTGTAACTCTTCCATAAGATTATCAAATAAAATGACGTCATCTACATCTGCTAAATCTAAGTTCTTGTCGGCTAAAGTCACAACTTGAGGATAGACGTGAGGATCAAAATAGCTCATTTCCACTCTCTGTAGAAAAACACGGAATTCATTTGGAAGGGCGTAACGGTGTGGTCTGGGGAATCTCTCTCCCCCTATTACAATGAATTCATCTCGCTCTCCCTCAACTGTCACCCAACCTCTGTGTTTCCCACGCAAAAAGGCAGAAATAATTCGATCTATGGGGTTTCTCACTATCCAAAAATTATTCCATTCTTTGAATTTGGGAATAGAATTATAGTTTGCGTGAAGACAACCGGCTTGCTTCCACAGAGGAGATTTGGCGCCGGCAACGTCCTCCGGTGAGAGCAAGGGTGTAAAGAATTGTCTTACAAAAGTAGAGGCATTTTTATGAGTATGTAAATAAACGATGCGTTTTCGAATATTTAAAAAAACTACATTATGCTCTTCGCTCCCTCGGGGACCCGACCAGTGGTGTGTTCTAGCTCGGCTAGACATGTCATATTTCTTTTTTAAAATATCAGCGGTAAAAGCATCAAAATTCATTTTTTCTCCATGTGGAGCGGGTGACTGGATTCGAACCAGCGACAACCACGTTGGCAACGTGGGACTCTACCACTGAGTTACACCCGCGTTTTCTTTTTGATGATATGCCAATCAAAAACAAAAACAAGGGGCTTTGTTCCCTTTTTGTACGGTACTCCGCTTTTAATAAGCGATTCAACATCTCTCTTATAAATTAGCTTGGCATCCCAACCATCTGCTCCCCAAAAGTCTTTAGGTTTTACAATACGCTTTTTAAGGCGTACCCAGACACGCGGGCCGGCGAATGACTTAACGAGCACCACATCATCTGTGTTATATTTCATTAATCAAGGCTCTGTCGGTCCAAACAACATTGTCTTCGCCCACAACTCTATAAGCCTTTAGGCTTCCGCCCCCAATCCAGGGTAGCGTTCTAACTTGTAAATCTTGTGTCAAAATAGTGCCCATCTTCCGGAGTGGGTAATAAAAATTATTGTGGCCAAGCTCAGAGGGGCAGATTCTTGTTCCTTTTGGTATGATAATGATGTCAGTGTCCTTCATGATGTCTCTCGTATTTATGGCTGGGGCGGGTGGACTCGAACCACCAACGGCCGGGGTAACAACCCGGTGCACATGCCAGGAGCGCTTCACCCCATCAGATGATGGTGCAGGTGCACTTAGCAGAGTTGCGACCAGCGACCTTCTTCAATTACAATATCTAAAGCTTCTAGAGCTTCTACCATCTTTTGCCACTTAGCGCCGGCGGTAGTGCTGGGGTGAAAACACACATAAGTCTTATCCCAGTCGAATCCGCTTAGACCTTGGACATACCCACCGCGTTCATAAGTAGTATCGGCTAATTTGTAAGGATCGATTCCAAATTTATCTTCGAAACCTTCGAAAAGCCCTTCTTCATCATAGCTCATTTCATAACTATCATATACTTCGGTGAGTTGAAGTCTTTCGGCAATTTCATTATCGATAGAAAATCCAAAAAAATGTTGAGGGTAATATTGCATAATACTCTAATCTTGCTTGGTATCGACACGGCTGGTCAAATAAGTAACGTCACTAGCTACATCTTCTTTGAAGTTGGCTAGTTCGGAACGCAGAAGATGAATTTCATCTACCAAATCGCTTAAGCGACCGGTTAAATAATTAATCTTCTCCGATTGAATTGTAACTTTTCGTGTTAATTTTGCATCACTGGTTGTGGGCATGTTCGTTTTCTCCTTTTTTCTAAAAACATTAAATAACATTAACGTACTGCTCTCAGTATTCTTATTATAATCCTAATTCTTTCAGTTGTCAAGTAAATTCTGATTATCGTCCGGAATGTTTGGATTTATATCTTGGGGGTGGGCTAGCCTGTGGTTTCAATTCGCCCTGACGAACCCTTTCAACGAGATCGGAAGAGGCGTCTACCTTTTCTTCACCCCCGACGCCCCATAGCAGCTGAACTCCTAGGGACTCGCACACCGATTGTTCGGGGGTATTCGCTTTTCCTCGATCCCCGCCATTTGCAAAATAAGTGGGTCTGTGACGACGAATGGCATCGCACACTGTCCCGTCGGAATCGTCAACTGAGTCCACCAAAATCACTCCTTTGATGGAATCCAAAATTTCTGCTCGGCGATCAAAGTCCATGAAATTAAATCCTTTTTTGCGAAATAGCCACTGATCTGAATTGGCTATCACAATCACATCTCCATGCTGCGCTGCAGCGCGAATCATGCGAATGTGTCCTACGTGTACAGGATCAAATCCACCACTTACCATAACGGTGGCAACTTTTTCTTCTTCTTCGGTCATATCTACTCCATATATATTATTTTAATCTTTTATTAGATATCTGTATAGTAATTATTTACTGTTTTGGGCTTAGCGTTTCTTCTTTGACTTTCCGGATTGTTCCGACACTGTCATCGATATAAATTCGATAGTCATACATGTCTTGTTGTTCTAACACTTCTAAAATAACCGCAGGTACCCTGCGGTCACTAAGATTAGAGAATTCGGATTCGGGAAATTGACAATATTCCACCCATTCATCAATTTTAAATTTTCTGACTTTGTTCATTTTTCATATCCATGATCAAATCATAGAGAATTGCCGGGGAAAGATCTTGTCGATCGTAAAGGCGCAAGGTTCTCCAATTAAACACACAAGCAATTCGAAGAGCATACGCAATCCACTCGCTGCAGTACCATCGATTTCGATGTTTAATTTTACATGGCAAAAATTGCGATAAAAGCATTCCAATCCAATCATATCCCTGTCCTTCTGTGTCCTCTAAAAACTGTAATATCACCTTGTATTGTTCTTGCGAAATTTCTATGTCTATAAAATCCCAATCGGTATAATTGTGTTCTAAGATTATTCTCCGTGCTACTTCAGACTTTACAAAGGGGCTAATTCCCACCCAACTCTTTTCGTCAGGGAGGATCAGTTCAGCATGACTATAAATACTCTTGGTCCACCAACGCACTATGGCGTTGGCCCAATCTCCTTTTCCTTTATAGAATGCTATTTTTATTTTCACGTGGCTATAGTGGACGCTCTCGAATATAAATAATTGCCGTTGGATCTACACAAAACTCCATTGTATGCGGGGGTGGCGCAATAGAGTGACTGCTGATGACATAAAATGTATATTTATCCCATGGGCTATTTTTCTTTTTAGCCTCATGACATTGTATCGCTTTAATCGCGCCGATGCCCTGGATTTCTACCAAGGTCTTACATTCGTTTCCCAGATTAACCAACAAGCCATCGATGCATATGCTGTTTGCGGAGGCGTATTCTGCCCCGGCGTAGTTAGACATATCATGCATATTTGGCACCGATGGTGAGAGCGGTGTTTTAACACATCCAATCATCAGCAATGTAAAAAAAAGCTTTTTTAACACAAGAACCTCCAATCCTTTAATATTTTAGTGCTCATTAGTACCTATTTTAAGATAACATTTTAAGATAAAATATTTTAATTTATTTTTCGGGTTCGTCCTGTCTTGCTACCAAGTGAACCAAATCCGACGGCAGTTCTTCTATAAAACCTACACCAAACCACATAATAGTTAATCTATCTTGTCCGACAAAAAAATAGTCTGAATAGAACCTGTAATAATCGCGCTGCACCTTTATAACAATGCCCATCAAGGGGCTATTATCGTACCATGCGATTACTTCATTTTCGCGAACGATATCGCCGACTTCATAACAAACAGGGTATTCATTGTGCACATATTAAATATGTCTAATTACGTTTAATAAAATCAACTAGTGCATCTTTTCGTAAGGCTGTATATCCTTTTAGATTGCGAGATTTTGCTAATTCTTTTAATTGCGATACCGTCAGGCTGTTCAAATCATCTGATCTTGCATCGTCTTCGGGCGTTGTGCACTCAGAGCAGATCTCCAGCGGATTTAAAAACCCAGCGATCTTTTTAGCTTGTTCTACGAACCATCTCATAATTTTCTCCTATTTGTTGTTTTCTTTTCTATCCAGCATGCGGTGCATGTGATCCAGGTTGGTACGTTTTGATTGTACCACATTTATAATCTCCTCTGTAGGGAGATCATATTCTTCCTTTATCTCCCATAAAGATTCTTCTATCGCGTCTTGCACGTCGCTACCATGAAAAAGGTTGGTTGTGTCCTCTTTCGCTTCTTTCTTTTTAAACCAATTTCTAAACATATGTTTTTTTCCTTATATGGTGGAGACGGCGGGAGTCGAACCCGCGTCCAGAATATTCCCAAATTCAAGTCATTCACAAGCTTATCTGATTTACTATCACTCATCAGCAAAGATAGACGGCAATAATCTAATGCTTACCGTCCTGTCGCATTAGATGGTTTGATTTTTACAACTTATCTGTTGTTTTGCTCAAATTGGATAGAAGGCTTTGAGCAGCCTCCCGATTATGCCGCTAAGCGGACAGATTCGAAGTGTAAGTTGTTATTGGCAACTAAATTGTTTGAACTGTTAAGGTCGTATCTAACCTGCTTGCACTTTTATTTTTCTTTACCCTGTCGAAGCCGTTTCGTCCCCTTAGATTTCTTGATAATAACCCCAATAGGTGTATGGTTGTTATCATCGAGCCAAATTAAAGTTTCTTTACCTATTTTGGATTTTTCAGCATATGTAAAGTCCAATTCTTTTTTTGCTCTCTCGATCGCAGCGTCTTCGCTGCTGTGTTTGCTAACAAAGTCACCTTGTATATAGTGACCATTCCATTTATATATTTTCCACATTATAAACCATCCTCAATTGTTTGTCTAACAAATTCTTCACTAAATCCAACATGTGCTGAATAAAATTTCATATCTCTTCCGATATAAATATACGTAGGATATCCTCCAATTAAATACCCTTCGACCCCCACTCCGGTGGAATCCAGCATTTTATCCCGGGATCCTTGAAGAATAGGCGCGGTCGTAACACCGTGATCATCGACCCACGTATCCATCTCATACATCGAAGGTTCAGTCCCGCGCGCGTAACCTTCTAAAAGAACGGTCACAAATTCAAATCCTTCGTCTTCATAATCATCTTGAATACTTTGTGTGGCCATCCCTGCCATTTGACACGGATAGCACCATATGGTGGAAAAATCTAACAATATGACGTCGCCCTCATGTTCATATAAATCCCACGTGGCTCCGTGCTGATCAGTTAGCCGAAAATTGCATGCTTTATCTCCACGATTAATATGCTGGCAATCGTCTGCAGGGATCACCCCTACAGGGTCCAGTTCTGGCTCGGGGGTTCCACCATCGGTGTCGGTTTGATCGATAGAGTCTATTTCACCTTCGTCCACCGATAACTTTTTATCCTCGGCACAACCGATCATGATGCCGAGTACAAATAATAGCATTTTCATATATACCTCGTACAATAAATAGCCTTTTTTGTAAAAAATGTCATTCGGTTGTGGATCTTTTGCTCACCACAGCTGATCTATAGTTTATTTGTTTTTACCCCGCTGGTGTGCTAGCTCATGATAGATATGGAGCTACCGTTACCTTAATAATTTATACCGAATGAGGTTAGTTTTCAAAGATCCTCTGAGAAGTATTCTTTCACTTTGTACTTCTTGCTAACGCGCAAGAACTCTCCATACGTTATTCCCAAGAATCTAGCAGCATCTTTTTTTGATTTAGTGCTAGAAACTGCAAATTTAAGAATGGCTTCTTTGATGATGGAATTAGATTTGTGCCATATGTCAAAACCGTATAGTCGATTGTTTAGGTGGTTTGCTGCTAATTCGAATTTAATTGCAATCACTTCTTCTATTGTCAGTTGATTAAATGCTGTCAATAACTGATCAGATAGAATATTTTGATCTTTTAATTTAGTAATTGTGCTTTTTGATTTAGTTGTAACATTCTTATGATTAACTTTCATTCACTTACAGAACACATTAATAGTGTAACCTTCTTTTCGAAACTTGTCAAGCAATAATTGTGTAAAAATTATAATTTAACGCTCAGCTACTATCGTCGGCGATCGATTCAAGATATTTTACAATGCAGAGCGCAGTAGCTTCTGCTTGCGCTTCTATCTCTTTTCCTGGATCTGGTTTCCCTTTGGGTCCCCAACCGCCCTTCGGCTTTTCTAGATCTTTGGCTGCATCCTTGGCTTTAGCATAACCATTAAGAATTTTGAATGCATCCACCAAATCGTCTTCGTCTTCGATGGACACTGATCCAGCAGAAAGTTCTGCTGCTAACATCTCTGCTGTATAATTTACGTCGTTGGACTTACTCGCAAGGGCGCCCATATTTACTCCTATTAAAATTCAAGTTCGAGATCTTCTGCGCCGGCTTCGACCGGCTCTTCTGATTTTGCCATATCATAAGCCTGATTTGTAGGCTCTTCTACAGAAGCAGACAGCTCTCCTTCAAATTTATCGAAATATAGCTTGAGATTTGCAATCAAATAATCATAAAATAACTCTTGATCTTCATCATCCGATAAAAGTTCGTAGGAATCAATAATATTGCCTTCAATTTTCTTGAAGCACTGGTACGCTACGTTTCGGCCGGTCTCATCGCCCTCGACCCCGCTTCCAAACTCATCGCGAGGATCTTCCTCGTCCTCTTCCTCTTCGGCAGACTTTTCCGAATCAGTGCGAATATCGATAAATTTTTCATCCTCGCCGGCAGGATCGCCAACAGTGATATCAATTTCTTCTTCCATATCTGCTTCAGCTAAATCTTCCGCTCCCGCATTGGCGGCATCGGTGTTAACCTTGGCAGGAGTTAGCGTATTAATCACTGCATTAATAATATGCGCACGAAAAGACGCCCTTTGTTGATCATTTGTCGTTAAAGACTTGTAATCTGTTTCCAAAACTGGTACAATCTTCTTAAGGAGTTCTTCCAGTACATTAATGCCTGTGGACTTGTTGGGGGTAGGCTCAACATCAGGCACTGACGCCTCAAGCATAGCCTTAAGTTCGTCAGCAGCAAATTCCCTAATTACAGTCCGTAATTTTTCTTCTTCTTTGCCCTTTTGTTCCTTGACATGTCGGATCAAATGTCTTATATTTTCTCTAAGAATCTCTTCTTCTTGTTTCATTGTCTTATACCCTTTTCCATAATTAGTCGAATAACTTCATCAACCGTGCTTAAATCTATATTTTCTCTTCTCACTAACTTGCTTCTTTCTTTTTCTGCGGCGTTACCTCTTTTAATTTCTTTGCTATTAATCCATGGTCCGCCGTCGCTAGCGACCGCACCTTGGACCATTCCGGCACCCATAGAAGAAGTCTCTTCCAAGCCGCCTGATATACCAAAAATCTTCAACAGATCATATACCTTGCCTTCCCCGATGAAATCCTCCAGCATTTGTAGGGCCACATCATCAGAGGAAGCTTTTTCAATTAAGAATCTCATATCTCCAGCGTGGAAATCCCATTCATCTTTTTTGGGATCCTTAACGCTTGGCATTTCAGAATACCAAGGCACGTCCTGGAGGAGATTCATATACTTTCCAGAATGTTTTGTATCCGTCTGCACTGCAGTTTGTTCCGGATCTAATAATTTCAAATCAGGAGAAACATATTGCCGTGCTCCTCCCCATCGTTTCCAATCATCTCCCTTCGTACTAGCACCTAAAATTACTCTATCTCCTCTTTGCAGAGCCTCAACACCTGCACTCTGCGCAGCTTTTAAACGCACATCTGGCTTATCGGCCAATGCATATGCAGCGCTCACCGGCGTCGCCATTGGCGATGGCACAATTTCAACACCCGGGATGTCACCCAGCAATAATTTCCAAACAGCTAGGGAGTCTTCGGTGCTTAATCCCTCATCCCGCACACCCGGGATTGGTCTACCAGATTTAGTTGGTGCAGAGACCAACACAATAACTCGATTAGCGCCATGGGTATCTAAATATTTTCTTACCATATCGGCATGTCCTCGATGCGGAGGCTTGAACGCCCCGGGAACGATTGCCACAGTCTCACGAAGATTTGAGAATTCGTCATCTTCAACTGGATCCCCACTCTCATCTTCGATGGGACCATCTTCAAATTCGATATCCACATCCTCTTCCAAGCCATTTACATAGTTAAGAACCGCGTTATATACCGTTTCCTCGGCGTTTTGTTGCTCAACTATGTCCACTATAGGTACTCCGTCTATGATGTCTCTGTAGACCATATAGGGTAGTTTCTGATAGATATGATTAGACTCTCTGGCTTCTTTCATCCATTCCGCAATTGTCTTTGTGATTTTAGTATTTTTCGATATCACAACTGTAAAGTTTTCGCTAAGCGATTCTTCCATACCTGCGCGCCGCGCCCGACCGATAATCTGGTTGGCCATGGCAAAAGCACCGGTTAATTTATAAATCTTTCCGGATCCCGGCGGATATTCAAAAACCACTCCCTCTAAAGAAGACGCGACATTTTCAATATCGCCAAGCTTTGAAAGTTGCTTATCCACCATCGCGCCCATGTCTTCGTCACCGCCTGCAGCTAAGTGTCTTAAATAGTTGATAGATTTTTCTAATTCTTGGCGCATGCGGACAACCTCTCGATCGTGATCCGAGACGAAAAAGCTTTTGACCCCTCTTAAAACTTCAATTGCAAAATCGCTAATAGCTTTTTCTAAGGGGTGTAAAATGGCAGCAATTGCCTTACGAGAATTTGTCTTAGTACCAAGCTTGGATACAACGGATTGCATTTCCTTTGGAAGACCCTTTTTGAGAGAGGTCACGGTAATGCCATCTTTTTTGGCGTTTTCTGGATAGAGAACCAATTGGGCTAGCTTCGCCACGATCGGTGGAGGTAATCCTTCCTCGATTGCAAATTGTTGGAGATGTAAGTTTACTAAGTCTCGGACTGGAGACTCCATTCCTACTGGTTTGGCAATTTTGCGGATCTGATCAGTGACAATATCCAATGCGCTACCATCAGCTAGCTTTTTTAAGCTTACTAAGGTAGGCCCATTGATAGTCCACTCTTCTTCGCCCACCTCTTGTTCAGCGCCGTGCACTGCATCCGAAAGTTGCCGGAACGCCGTATTGGCTTCGGCTTGATTCGTCTCTTCTTCATCCTCGCCAAAATACCTGAGCCCGTGTAACACGATTTGAGGCGTTGTATATTGTATGATGTTTGGGTTTTTAGGATACATTATTTCCATGTTAACGTATCGTTCGCCACCGGCAAATAATTCTTGTAAAATACTGGGATCCAAAGATTCCAGCGCCTTAGTAACCGCCTTAAATCCGTTAGTAAACGCAGATTCAGCAGGATGACCCTTCCACTTATCAACGTATTCTTGAGTCGACATTCCGCCTTTTTTCACATCAGTATTATTTCGTGCGGTGCGTATATTGCCATAAGAATCAACAGTGAGAAATAAATTCTGACCATCGACCTTTTCGGTGACGTTTTCAACCTCTGCGTTTGCTACTTTGCTGAGAATATCAACCAATTCGTTGAAAGTGAGGCTTAAGTCCTCACTCAGATGAGCCATATGGCCCGCTACGCCACCCATTACTCATCATCCTTTGATTCTTCAAGAATATTGAGTCGCTCCTCCAGCATATTCAACTTATTTTCTAACCGACGAGCGTACCTTTTAACTTCACGGAGATGTTGTTTGGCTAGCGACATTCTTCGCTTTTCTGTCAAAGTGCGAGGATTAAGATTGGAAATTATTTCCTCTAAACCTTGAATATAGGTGAAGATTGTTTTTTCATCTAAAGTTTCAGTTAGAAACTGCTGCCATTTTGAATTTAAAGACACGCCTGCGTCCTCCAAGTGTTGGATTTGTAATAGTTTACGTATAAATATAGCTCTAAGCTTTTTAAGTTCGAACCGTATCTCAACTTTTAGATTTACCTTTCATGGTATAACTACCTCTTGAGTTTGTTGCGTAGATATTTTTCTATAGCTTCTTGAAGTTCTCCACGTGCCGCACCTTCACTAGTAACGCGCTCGCCATTAGCTTTAGTAACTTTACGCCCAGGTCCTACCGGGTGTGCGTCAGCAGCGCTGGAGCGTTCTTCTAATTCGTCTTCTTCTTCGACAACGTCTGCGCCATCATCGTCGACACCTTCTTTATTAAGCTTACCCGGGTGGCTCTTTGATTTGCCGCCCTTTCGCCAAGTATAGTCCTTGTCGCCTGGCTTCGTTTTTGACTTATCGTCCTTGTTGCCACCTTCGGGACCTTCATAATCCTTGTAATGACCTTCGGGACCTTCACCGCTCTTGGTTTCGTGCCCTTCCTTGTCCTTGTGGCGGCGATCTTCGTGTTCGCCATGACCCCACTTGTCGCCTTCTTCGAGATCTGCCTCTTCTGTCTTGAGGTCTTCTTTCTCTGTCTTATCCGTGGCGGTACCCTCGGTTTCCTTCTTACCAATATCAGGATCCTCCGTAGAGACCTCCTGAATCTCACCCGTACCGTTGAATTCATCGAATTCCTGCAGGGTGTTAAATTTAAATCCCCATGCTTCTGCAAGCAAGGTGGAGATTTCGTTGTTTTTCCAATCTTTTATAGACATCTTTTTTTCTCCTTTTTGTAGATGTTCAAAGTAAATAGTGCTTTTTATGCTGTCTTCCCAATCTCTAAAGCACATATTTCCAGTTTCATATGCTTCACGCTCCATTTCGCGCAAATGCTCGTCACTTTGTGCATATCCTTCTCCCATTTCTTGCGTATCATCAAATTGTCCATTACAGTTTTGTTTATGGTGTACCAGTTCGTGAGAAAGGGACCGCATAACATCTTTTGGATGCCGACCCATGATGTACAAGGTAATAGCTTTTTCTTGAGGATCATAATGGGCAGTTCTGCCTAATGGATTGCTGGCATTATCAGCATCCCCTCTCAAAAACAATCGAGGCGGCTGGGTGAATCCCATTCGCTTTTGCGCATATGGCAAGAATTGTTTGATAAGAGGCATTAAGGTATCAATCATTGCAAAAACCTTTGTTTATGAGCAAATATAGAAAAATGCACTATTAAATAGTTCTCAATTTAGTCTTAAGAGGTTTATTTCGCATATACGGCCTTTAAGCTAAGCGTAAAGAATTCTAACTCAATATGGGGCTCATTTAAAGGCATTACTCGCGAAATTGACACAACTCGATCAGATCTAATTTCATTTTTAACATCGAGTAACACGCCATAGTTGGGTACCCACGATTCGCTATCGTTTTCCCACATTCGCCATTCAACAATATCACCTACATCAAACTCTAGAGCTATTAATTCTCCAAATTTAGGCTTTTCTTCAAGTCCCATAATACGAAACCACCCACGCGCACATACCCTCTACTAAATAGGAGCGCAAAGTCAAGAGAGCCTTCTCTTCTTGCTTAAAGGGACCGTCATTACATAGATTATCGTCTATATCATAGTATCTCACCAAAAAACTTGGTGTAGACATGGCGATTGAATCGCGGCCGGTGGCTTTAAAATATTTCCGCTTTTTTTGCGAAGCCGACGCCACAGATGGTTTAATATCCATGACATTAAATAGGCTTTATTTCAAGTACTTGTCAATTAAATCCTGTCGTCACATATTTGTTGGATTAAGAGTAGAGATAATAGAGACACAACGGTGAATTCAAAACCTAAGAACCCGTATGCGACCCAAGCAAGAATCAGACCACCTAGGGTCTTCCAAAATATGTTAAAAGTAAATAACATCAATCAAATCCTGTGTGAATTAGTTCGTCGGGATCTATCTCCACAAGTTGTCCGCACCATGTATATATGAGCACTCGACCGGTTTCTGGGTCAACGTCATCCACAATATATGCTTTAATCCCGCGGTGAATGCGCACCATCGTACGATTATCGGGTAAAAAACAAAAAAGAATCCCCTTTCCTCCAATTGCAACCTCGGGGATCATTTCTTCATCCCCCTCTAGTTCAGCCTTTCCACTCAGCTGGCGAATAATTTTCCTGAGTCGGGTCTGGATTTGGGAGGACTTGGACATTGCTATAATTAGAGTTTAGCAATGACAAATTGGCACCTTGATCGTCTCGCAAGATGCGATATGTGCCCAAAAGAAACGAATTATTAAGCTCTTGGAAAATATCTCCTTCTTTTGCCATAAAAAAATCTTTATTAAATGAAGTCCAATTTACTACAAATGACGTATCATCATCCTGAATTACGAGCCCGACTTGTAGAGGCTCCGGATGGGATTCTACAATTGGATGCAATTTGGCTATTAAATCACCGGTTCGAAATTTCCACATATTAATACTATAACATTATTTAAAAAATGTGCAACTAATTTAAGGAATTATCAGATGAGTATACGCCAGCAAGAAGCCAATTACAGCTTGTGCAACCAAAAAGATAGTAATAGCCCGAGTTTTAAAATCCTTTAGATTTTGTACGTCTACAGTGAGAGTTTTCAGTTGAGATGGAGAAACTACCTCATCCAACTTCTCCTTCCAGTTTTTCAACTCTAAGACCTTGTCTTCTTTCGCCTTCATGACGGCTAATTCTTGACGCATCTCTTGCATATCTACTCGCAACGCTTCGATACTCGTTGATACTGCTTCAAGTTGTTCTAATACAAGTTTGGAATATTCATTCCATCCATTTTCGGTTGGTGCCATGGCTTGTCCCCCACTCTCTACCTAAATAGGGCGCCGGCTAGCATTCAACCGGCTTAAGCGAGTAGTGGCCTTCATTATTGATAACTTTATAAATCACTAGTTCAAAATCTGCTGGTTTGATAGTCGCCAATTGTGGATCACTGCACACCTTCTGCAGAACGTCGTCGATGTTCTTTTGAGAATCTTCATAATATTCAATGCGATTAATATTGGATTTTCCATCTTCCATGATCTTCTGTCCAATCATATGTGCAATCACATCTCCCTTGGATTCACCTTGTGTGGCAATTGGGCGCACTTGAGAAGAGTCAATTCCAATCTCATCCAGATAATCTAAAATGGGCCCAAGTGACTTACCTCGCCGAGCCGTCATTATGTATGTTTTTGAATTTTCCGGAAAGTTCCTCATAACGTCAGTTACGAGTGTGATTTCAGCCGGATCTTTTACGATTGAGAAATCGCTTAAATCGATTTGATATCCGCGCTCAACCAAGGCATCTACCGCATCAAAAGCCTCTATGCCTTCTTCCGCCGCAGCAGCGCTCATGTACTCTTCAAATTCCTCCTGACCACGCAGAGCCGTCTCAGAGCCGTCGGGGGCTTTAACGCGTGTTTCTGACTCCGTATGGGCTATTGTTTCGTCGAAGTCGAAGATACGAAGGGTTGTGATGGGTTCTTCCATCTCCGAAATAAACTTCCGCCAATTTTCAAGCAGGAGTTTCACATCTCTCTCCAATATCTCACCCATGCATAAGGTTTTCTTTCAGATAGGTAACCTTCTTTTTCGTCGTTATCGTAGGCTTCAAGCTCAAAAGGATTACAATAATAAGCCTCTTTTCCGCTTAGTCCAGACATTAAAGCGTTTAAATGAAAATATCCGTACATAATCCATTGAAACACGAATAACATCTCCAATTGTTGTTTATAGTGAATAGTCTCATGGCGCTTCACTCTTTCATCGAGTTTTCCTCTTGCGAAAACAAAAATGAAAAAACTTAAAGCATTAATTTCAATGGGTGCGACTTTAGATAGCCACACCGGAATTTTGCTCTCCTCAAACATCAGGGGTAGTTTCATCGTCGCTCCTCTTTGTCATCTTTTGTAAACATTCAATTTTAGCGGATACCGCATCAGTATATAGAAACGGCAGAATAGAATGAACCAGACACTTAAGTTCGAGAGTTTTTAAAAGATAAACGATCTTCCAAGCTCCCCACATGTGCTGAAGATATGTCTCACCTTGTTCGTGAGGATGTTTTGTAAATCTAGTCACCACCGTATGTAATCCACAACTCAATTGCCTCTTCATATTCGGCAAGACATTCGGAACACACAGCTTCCATAACCTTCAACGCTCTATCTAAGTGTCTCATAATAGATAATACCCCACAGCTATTCCGCAGGCAAAAGCGCCCAATTTAGCAAGAGTTAACACAATATATAGTTCTTCTCCAGCTTGGAATGTATATAATTCCTTAAGTAAGCGTTTGGTTTTGCGCATTCTTAATCTCCTCCGTAAATTTCATAAAGCTCTTCTTCTTTATTATCATCAAGTATTGTAGCCACCAAGTGCACCCGAGGCTCCTCGCCGCCATTTAGGGCAGTGTGATACTTGGTGGTGTCGACATAATAGACGCCCCCATCGGCTTCCATGTGATGCACTTCTTTTTCAACAATCATTAAAGCGCCTGGATTAGTTATGATGGGAATATGAAGACGGGCCTCCGGATCTCTATGATAACTTAAAGAAGTACGATTGTCAAGTTTTAATATTCTGACTCTTCCCAATCTGTAGTGCTGGGAGAGTACATCATATACATTTTTAAAATATGTACTCATTAATAACGGCTCAAAGATCCTATAAGCTTCTTCATCGACGAACCGCTCCACCTGTATCTCTTCATAATTTTTGTTGAGGGTCCAGAATATTCCCCGGGGATCATTAGTTAGGGCGCCACAATGGGTAAGACTTATACAGTTAACCAATTTGCCTTCAAATCCTATGTGATTGACTGCGTATGTATACGCTTGACGCAACGCTTCGATATCGAAATGAATATTTATCTTTCTAAATTTGTCAGTCATTAGTTCTCAAACTCCTCTACTGATGCTTTATTTAGTGGCTTTCTCATCACTTCATCCGGGTCGACGATTCTTAAAATAACGTCTTCATTTTTTGGGTCCCAATACATCCCAAGAAGATCTTTTTTGGTGACTTGCTCTAGCTCTGCTTGAGTTAGACAAATCCTCCCTCCTTCGCGTTTTACTAGAGTTACCAATAACGCAAAAAGATAGTCAGGGTCATCAAGGTATTTGTTGTGTCCCATCATTCCCCTATGTTGCTGGCTCAACTTTAACTTTTCCGGCAAACTCGCCAGATTTGAGATGTGCATCCATAACCGATTGAGAGGTTATATCTCCCAGCAATTGCGCTATTGTAGTTTTGGGTGAGACATCTCCCTGAATTGCGTCTTGTATTTTGCTTCTCATAATTGTGAATACTTCCATTTCTGCTTTCGTTGGCTTGGTAAAATCACTTCCTTTTGATTCGATATCTCTCAAAAATAAAGTTAAATTATCTTCTAAGTCAAAATACGTAGCGGCAGATCCTTCTGGATATGTACCATCTTCAATGTTAGCAAAAGCCATGATGGATGCCATCAACATTTGTTCTACTATCGCCTCTGCGATGCTGCTGGCTGCGGCGCCGGCAAGTGCACCGGCTATACCGCCTGTTGCAGCGGTGCCGATTGCGCCTCCGAGGATTTTGGCAGTAATACCTCCAAATTTAGCAGCTAGATTTTGGAGAGTACTCGGATCTTTTTCCTCAAAATATTTATGAAGTTGACCAATTGTTGTGATAGATCCTGCCGCGTCGTCTTCAAGTAAATCCATTTTTCCATAAATTGAAGATTTTTCTGTTTCGGTCACATATTGGCGCCAATTTTCCATTAACAGTTTCATATTCCTAAATAGCCCTTCCATGTTCGAACAAGGCGTTCGTCTAAGTTTTGCTGTTGGCTCGCAGGCAAACGAGCATTAAGTGTGTGTTTCATTGCGTTATTAAATACCGCACTCAAAGCGTCGGAATCGTCCATATCACCCGTAACCAATTCCTTAAATAACTCGATAATCTCGTCCGGAGTATCTTGGTTAACTATAAACTCAATATTATACTGAACAAGATATCCAACGTGCTCGCTTCCAGAAATATCGACGGAAGTGCCATTAAGATCAACATTATAACTTGTCTGTAGCTCTTCTTTCGCTGGTTTAAGTAATTCTTGTCGAATCATCACTCTCCAGCCGGTAGAATTCAGTATATCCTCCAAAACTTTCGGATTTACACCTAATTCTTCCGGATCGAAGTCGTGTGAAGTCGATGCGGTCGATTCGTAGGAATCTGTCGCATATTCCCCATCAGTGCGAACATCCCACTCGTATGAGCTAAGTTCTTTGTTGTCAATGTCGTTGACCAGTTGAACATACGCTGCACCTTGATACCAACCTTCCATTTTCAAGAAACCTTCGATAAGTGAGTGAAATCCTTCATATTTATCATCTATTGCTGTATCGATCTTCCCACAGAACTGATTTAAGCCGTCAGGTTCGTAAAAGAAGGCGCTTTCTGATATTTCAGGGTGCTCCATATTGATATCGCACGCGAAATATATCATATCGCTTCCTCGCTCCGAATTAATCCACGCTTCGTCGGTTTTAAAGATATCGCCGTATATATCATTTATATAATCAAAAGCTTCCATAGCTGTGGGGTGTGAATTGGGCATTTTAACGAAATCTTTTATATTGAAGCTGAGCTTGATGACAGATCGTGCGGTGATAAATAAACCACCGTCCCCATCGTCTTCCACTTCAGCTTCCACATTTACGGCAGCATAACGGTCATTCCACTCTTCTGTAATACTACTAACTTCATTTTCCCACTGTCCCTGTATACCAGAAATGGCATTATGGTCCAAAGTGTCTTCAGTTTCGGTATTTTGTCTTATATGTCCCTCAAAGTCACCAATTGGGCGCCCAGTCAGCGCGGACATAAGAGTTCTGCGTCCCGTAGCGCCAGCAGTATCCTCATAAGATCCGCCAAACATCATAAATTTATCTAAGTCAACTCCATCACCAACAGCGTCTTTTGGCATGTTTTCTATGGCTTCTTGTTGGTTTTCTCTCGCCCAAGCAATCACTCTGTCCACAAAACCGGGTATAGCTGCCCCGTAGACGCGTTTTTCGGGCATAGCCACCTCTGTACCCTCATCCCAGCGTTTGGGGGGCCACTCGGGATAATAACGCACCTGGCGGAGCCTTGTGCGACTGACAGGAGTAAGTCCCATGCCAATATGGCTCCCTCTGATCTCGTCATCGAAGATTTCACCTTCCTGAATGGCGTTTTCAGCCTCTTGCAAGTCTTGAGAGTCAGTTTGTTCGAGTAAATCCTCAGTTGGGACAACATATGCAAGTGCACCGTGCCCGTGAGCCTCTGCAACCGCGCATTTGTAGTAACCAGTGGTCGAGCCGCGACTTGGGGGGCTGTGACAAGAGGTAATTTTGTTAAAATCGCTCATTCTCATCACATCAATCGGAGATCGGGTCAAAATGATGGAATATTTGTCATTTGTGAGTTCTCCGATGTTCTTTTTGATATATCCGGCGTTTTCTTGCCAATATTTGGCTAATTGGGGCATTTTGGTGTGATTTCCCTTCTGAGCCTCCTCGTATCCAGCATAATACTTGTTTAAACCGCCCATACTGTCGAACCCGACGTATAATTCGAGCCCATTTTGGATTTGATAGTATCTTTTAAGCTCATCAGTGGTTAAAGAGTCTTTAATCTGGCCGATACTAAAACTAGCGCCCCATGAGTTGTCTTGACGACCTTCCCACACCTCATGAGCTATTTTTTGTCTCATTTCCTTGTAATCTCGCAATAATTTGTCTACTTTTGCGAAATATTTGCCGATTTTCATCTGAAACTTGCGATTTACCTTCTTTGGGCTTTCGCCACCCATTATTCCGCTTACAAACTTTTCATCGTTCTCAATTGAGTTCTCAGTCCACTCTCTTTGAGCCGAAACCATACCTTTTTCCCAATCAACATTCAATTTGAGCACCTGTTTTAGCTCTTCAGCGAACTGACCAAGCTCAGATTGGTTATCCATGGTCGGAAAGTTGATAATAAGGCGCATTTTGCCGGCAAAAAGCTCATTAAATGCCAAATCGTCGGGTGCAAGGTCGTCTAAGACATCCGTTACGATCTCATATTCAGTTTCGTCAAGTTCCCGAAGCAATTTTTCGGTTTTTTGTTCGGAAATATCGAAATTTTCCAGTAATTGTGCTGTTTTTAGGAGAATTTGTTCATCATTTAGCATTTTTAGACATCTCAAGAGCTTTCTCCAATAAATAGATCGGAATTTCGGTATTATCTATGTCTTTTATGTCATTTATGGTCGACCACCGGTAGGCATCATGTTCAATTTCATCCGTTTTTGGGTTTGGCTTGTCAACGTTAACTTCCCCAGTCCACTCTCGGGTTAAAAAATAGTACTTATTTTTACCCGGAGTGCCTAAATAGTGCAAATTTTCAACACTGCAGTCGAGATTTACCTCTTCCGACAACTCTCGAATTGCCCCAGCTTCAATGGACGCGTCCGACTCATCGATATGTCCGCCTGGCATAGTCCAGTCTCCAGCGCGCTTGTCGATGTCGGATCGCCTAATAATCAAAAAGCGGTCGTCGTTATCTAAACAAACAACCACCCCAACTGTTTTTAGTTCCCCTTCAGTGAGAAACCTTTTCCATTTTAAAATTTGCATGCTTTAGGTCGTTTACCTTGATAGCCGCGGCAAAATGCACCCAAGGCTTTATCTATATCCACTTTTGTAATGGGCACTACCCAAATCATGTTTTCTTGAACCTGAGAGTGGGGAATATATTCCACATCCACTCCATATAATATACCAACTTGTTGACCTTTTAAAGTATAAATCATCGATCCGGAACACCCAAACCACCCATAAGTCTGCAAAATTATTTGCTTTCCAATCCCTGGCCCATCTTCGTACCCGGCTACGCGCCCGGCAAAAGACATCAACTTGTGAGAAGAGGGATATCCAGAATAAACAATAGGAGTGCCCACCTCCGCCACGCTGCGCATAGGGTTAAATTTTACAGGATCGATAAGCCTAAAGGGCGTACGCAGCCATAAAATTGCGATGTCATTCACCTCATCGGCATATATGAGCGTAGAAATATGAGATTCATCTTTGTATGTAATTAAGTAACTGGTACCAAGCCGGCTTGAAGCTACGTGTTGTGCCGTAAATATGAGGTTAACATCTTTGTATCTGATATACGCCCCTGTGCCATGGCCACCAGTCCAGGGTACGGTTACGCGCACTGCAGCCTCTCGAATTTTGCGCTCCATCACCGGCATATCAGAGCTAACATTCTCGACGGGCATCTTGGGAGCATATATGGTGGGATCATGAGGAGTTGCCATGGCAACGTCACCTATTCCCATCATAACAAATAATGCTATTAGAACATGTTTAAGCACCAGTGTCGCCTCCTGTATCGGGGGTAGCATAATAACGATATCCAATTTCCACGAGAGAGCTACCATCAGGCACGGTTGTAAAGTAAACCGTGTTGTCTACCTCGGAATAATTCCAAGTTGTCATACTTGGATCCCACACAGATCCATTAATAAATACGCGTACGGAGTCAGCCACGGCTGTGTGGGTAAGCGCCCAAGATTCATGCGGTTCAATGGATGCCGCGGCATCAGCCACGCCCGCGGACCAATCTTCAGCACATATATCAATAATGTTTCCGCCAAATGCGGCTGTTGCATCCATATATCGCGTGCCTACATCAATCCACATAGGAGGAGTTAAGCAAACAGACTCTGTAGCGTCATGGTTTACTATGCTGGCTGCAAACACCGATCCACCTCGCAAGCCTCGGTACCAACTTATAAAATCAGCCACATCTGCGAAATGATCGTTGCTTTGTTCTTCTTCGTCGGAGACAAAGACTACTAAAAGACCAGCATCAGGACGCATCCACGTCGCAGCATATGCATTGTTGATGATATATTCGTAAGTAGCGTCAAACCCCTCTTCATGACCGCCTCGACCCATCGCACTATACATGGCTTCAGCATCTAATATATCGTCTCCAGGAACAAGAGGAAACTGGTTTTCTAAAATTGCACGTGCTGGATCATTGGAGATCATTGCTAATCGCCAACTTGTAGCAGGAAGTGCGCCAAGCATGACCTCGATGCCAGCCATTAATTGAGCGTCAAAGCGATACATGGACCCGGAAGTATCAATTACCCACAAAATATCTATCCCATCAACTGTGTTTGGTTGTATAAAGGAATCAACCCAAATTAGTCCCGGGTCATCAATGGCAGTATCCTCTATATAGACAGGAACCTCCACTTCGATATATACGGGCACCTCCACTTCCACCTCGACGATTTCTGTTTCCGTCTCTGTCACAATCACAGTTTCTGTTTCGGTTTCAGTTTCGGTTATATATATGTATTCTGTTTCGCCGGGCTTCATGATGCCATAGTCAGTATAACATCCTGTAAACATAGCAGCTGCTATCAAAATATGGCGGATTTTGTGAATCATTCTATAATAACTATGACGAATTTTAGTTTGGCTCCCTTAATAGCACAAAACTTAACAATAACATATTAACAATGGAGAGAATTTGTAGCTCATATCCGGCTGCGCCCCTCAATACGGCACTAGCAAAAACAAGCAATCCAATGTTAAGAAAAAACGCAACCACGCACAACCCAAAGAATATTCGACCAGCGCTATCGAGAAGTTTCCTCACATAGTAACTATGCGGGAGAAATAATTTCTAGATTGTAAGCTTCTACGGTTTCCATAACGCCAGCACCCAGCATGTATACATCATAATATGGAAAAATACGTTGTTGCTCGTCTTTGCCGGCGCCCACGATGATGCCATAAGAGTAGGTCGGCAATCCAGTAATGTCAAATGCATTCACTTTGACCATATCTCCTTTTTGCCATTCTCGTGGTTCAATTTTGTAAGATTTAACGTCGTCGCCCATTTTTTCCAAATTTTTATTTTTTTCTAAATTTTCTTTGCGTTGAAAAGGTATTATAACTTATATATGACCCAAAAGCAAGAAATCATCCGAGCTAAGACGAGTAGTTAACCCATACTCAGAATAAAATTGCATACCATCGTTCATCCAATATATTTCCCAAGCAGCAATCGCAAAAGCTTCCTCTTCCATCACTATCGTATCTCCACTTTCAAAACGTCGCACTAAGATGCCAATATCTTTTGAAGCCGTATCATAAAGAATATCACCAACAATCAACTTAAGTGGTGACACCTCACATATCAAACCTATGCTTCGAAGCTCTACACGGCACTAACGCAGTACCAGCGCTTTCTATCGGCTCACACCTAAAGATCGGTTTGTATACACTATCTTTTGGAAGTCCATGATTTTGTGGACCGACCGGCGGATACATATAATAAATTTTATTAAGCGCACCCCACCGGGCCGCAGGTCGCGATGACACCGCATCAACGCCAGCCGTAACCAGCAACCCCAACAATATCCAATAATACACTACACATCCTCCGACGACCACATGCAGAGAGCAACGCCCACACGCCTACTCAATAACAATATATTGTCCCCTATTGTCCAGCAGCACCCATTGCCGCTTATTAATTTTTGGAAATTCAACATACATTTGCCCGCGCTCCTCATCGACCATGCGCACATAGCCCATCGAACGCTTCCGCGGAGAGCAGTCTTTAATGAAATCACCCGTACGGGCAGTTTTATACGTTGGCATAATATTAAATCTTAATACGATCGATGATATAGGGGTGGTGTAAGGACAGGTCTCTATAAAGACGCTTGAGGACCTTTTTGGAGATATCTCCGATCTTTGTCTTAATTTCTTTCGACTTAATCGCTTTCTCGACCTCATCATCGACCATCTTTTTTAGTTCTCTAGAAACAATACGCTTGACTTCTTCTTTGTCCGTTTTGGTCAGCTCCTCGCGGATAATCTGACGCAGCTGTGATTTGGTAACTCGCATAACTAGACCCTGTGGAAGTAAATAGTATACAATTAAGTTGAAGGCGCAGAAATAATGCGTAAATGACCCGACGGCACCTCGGTCACGCGACCGGTCGTAAACCAAAATACACGATACATCCACGGCTCGACAATATACTCCGGATGTTTAACGGCTTCTATCACAACTCCCAGTGTGCGGTCTAACTCCTCATCCTGGTAATATAAGTCCGGTGTATAATGATATACCATGTATTCTACCAAATCGCCAGGTTGATAAACGCCCTTATACTCATCTAGACCTAAATCGTCCATGCATTAATTAATCTTCAACTTCCTCAGCAGCCATTAAATGCGCAAGCTTTTGTTTTTCTGGTGTTGCTAATTGCTTAATGTATTCGGCTACGGACTGGTGGGAAGCTTCGATTAATTGTGTGCCCTCGTAATCGCAATACGGGCAGCTCTTCCATTTGTACGGCGCCTTTGGATCGTGGTGCCCGCTGTGTTCGAACAATTTCGTCCCATCGCATGTTGGGCATTTAATCTTTATGTATAGTCTGTCAAATGGCATCCTATTATAACTATTCCGGCCAATGCTCTCCGTACCTATTAAGGCGCTTGATTGTATGCATCCATGATCTTTCTTGCCCCTTATGTGCTGGGGATATCCACCATATCTTTGCCATGTTCATTTTCGGATACTCCACCTTCGTTGGATTGTCGAATAGCTCAACTATGATCGCCACACCGCCATGGCATGTACATGTCACCAAGTCTCCCACCTTAAGGTTGTGCTTGGGTGGTAATTCGAAAAAGTCCTTCACTCGCTCAATAAGCCCCACATTGTAATTATGTGATTTTTTTATATGGGGTATTTTTTTGAGGTCTTAAATCTGAAATTTTAGGCGCAGATCGAGAACGTACTTAGTCGGCATGTCAGGACTATGTCAAGTTACGGAGACATACATTCCGGGTAGGGGGGAGGGGGGTACCTGCACGTGCATGTCAAAAGAATGTCAAACAATGCTGTCAACTCTTTGTCATATGTTTACTGTATTGTTTAATACCTTTATATATGACATAACTGTATACGTATAGTATCACTGGCGCATAGTACAGCATGATAGTCCCCTTTCTAACTACTTTATTTAGTAGTAGTCTCGGACACTTTCCTATCACGCTGTCGCAGCCTCATCGGACGTAAACAGATCGGTGTCGTTCATTATATATAAACTGTTTATTGTTTCTGTGTTCTCGCGCATCCATAGCGCAGCGAGGTCAGGCACGCAAACACGTCGCCCCATTGTCGGGCATGTACCTGCATTATCGAGGAGGCCATGCAAGATGAGCATGTCAATCGCATCGTCAGCATCAGACCTAAACAGTCTGCATTTGTGTGATAGTTCTTCCACACTCCAGTCTGTCAACGTAGGTAGCCAACTGTCAATGAAATGTAAAATGTCGATCTCGTTCTTGTTCAGCTTGGCGGTCATGCCGCCCGTGTCGATTGTATAAATGGTTTCCATTCCTCTCCCTTTAAGGCTATGGTTAACTAAGTGGTTGAAATCGTTAGGGTTTTCAAAACGCACCAATGCGCCTGTCTGCCCTCACATCTATAATATAAGCACCCTCGACCACATGACAAGGGGTATATGTCAACGAAACGTCAGGAAATCAGGCGCAAACCGGACACATTCTGACTTGACACCGATAAGGGGTTGACGATAGTGTGGTTGTGCATATACTAAACGCAGAACACATTTAATACACACACAAACACACAACTATCAAACAATAACACAAACAATCACATAGCCAGCATGTCAGACACTACCTAAACACACTCATGCATGTTTACTGTATAGATTGTCTACTACTACACATGCAACTGTCTGCAAGGTCTTTTTAGAGTTATTGTAAAGAGTATAGTTATCCTCGGACTTCTCCACAACAATGCATAACGCTCTTGATCGACCGTCTGATATTGTTTTTCTCTTTACTAACTCTCCGACCTTAAACATTCAAAGCCTTGCCCCTCCGTCGCTGCGTTGATAGGTCTTAACCTTCACGGGTTCCAGTTGTGTGTGTGTTTCCAGCACACTACGGATTCCGCGCAACTCATTAGCGGCTGCATTGATACAGGCACACACAGCAATCACACTTATGCTTGCTGCAATAAACAGAAATAGGTCCATTGTTTTATCACCTCCTATTGTGACATTGTTAGTTCGTTCTCGGCTTGCTCCGTCATCTGAGCAATATCAGCAACGGTCAAGGGGTTTTCTTTTCGTCTCTTGTTTTGCTCTCGCATCAGCTTCTTGAAACGCTTGGCGGCATGCTTGCACACGTGGACGTTCTCAGTGCCCAAGGCGCGGAAACGTCGCGCACCTTCATGCGCTGCCTTCTCATCGCTGGGCTTGGTCAGGATCGTCTCGGTCCCGGTCAGCTTGCCATCGACGATCTTTAGGTCGATTCTGGTAACGTAGTATTTTGCCATTAGTACGCCATCAGGAGAATAAACATAGCGGTCCACATCGCTGCACAGACGCCATCAATGATCTTTTCTTCGGTCGAGTACATTTAGATGCCCTCGCCTGATTCAAGCGCAGCAAGATCGGCCTTTTCTTCGTCGGTCAGATATTCCTTCGCCTTGTTGCGTAGGCTTGCCGCGCTCATCTTGGTGGGGTTCTTATATTCCCCGTTGCAGCCATCGGCAAAACTCTGAGCACCTTCGGGCGTATTGTAGTCAATGATCGCCTGCTTGCCTTGCGTGGTCGAGTTGCGGAACACGCGCCAGCACTTCGGACCCACTTGCTCGACGGTCCAGCCTGTAAGCTGCTTGCGCGTCGGTGGTGCCGGTTGTGGTCGATAGACCTTCTTGCGATTTGATACGATCTCAATGTTATTGATCATCGGGTCAGGCTTGAAGGTCAGAGTTTCGTCGAGTTGGGTCTGAGGCATGTATATATCTCCTTACTTGATATACTATATTATACACGAAAAATGGGGGAAAGTCAACAACTAAGTTGTCAAGAGAATGTCAAGGGATTCAGTCGTTGCAAGCTGGGTGGCCCCAGTTCGCAACCTGCCAATCACTGATCTGCCCATCGCTTGCAAGCGCATCGGTCCAGTTATTCCAAGCCTCGCAGCGCATGGGAATGTCGGGATGACCGGCTCGCTCGCGCTCTTGGATCATCGGAAGGATCTCGGTGGTGAAGGTATCGCAGGCATCTGCGAAAAGTATAACGGTGTCGAGTTGTGAAGCCATGTAGTGTTTTCTCCTTTCTACACCTATAATATAGGCACGAAACAGGGTGGTGACAAGGGTTAAGTTGTCAGGGAAATGTCAAGAGATCATTTTCTTATGCGCCCTCGCCGGAGTCGCTTCGGTGGTTGAGCCATGTCCATCGAAAGTTTAACGCACCCAAGGGCGAGCGGCACGCATGCCAGCATCATCATAAAGGCAGAAAACTGGAAAAAGAAGCTAACCTCTGGACACATCGTTGCCTCCGCTTGTCAAGGAATCGTCAAGGACGACGGGAACAGTCACGCGGATCGTTGTCTCGTCAAAGACGGTGCCAGATCCAGGGGCCGAGAGCATAGCCAATAAAGTCAATAGTTTCATATACTTACCAGTTCCTCGGGTCGTTAGCGTCCCACACATCAACGTCCTGCATTTCGGATCGTTCCTTGGGTTGTGGCGCGGGTCTGCTCGCCTTCGCGCCCAGCGGTCCCGGCGGCACAAACTTTAACGCACGCCGGTCGGCTGCTCGGCTTGTCGCCGTTTCCGCGTTAATCTCCGCATCGCAGATCACAATCGAGATCGGATCGGTGTCATGCTTGGCAGCAAACTCCACCGGGTCCATGAACAGATCAGGATCTTCGGGGTCGCCCCATCCGTCACCTTTGCGATGCAAAGCCTCGCGCATGTCAGTCTCCAGTTCAAAAAGTTCTTCGATCAGTTCGGCAACCATCGGATCGGTAGGATCGTGCCTGCGCTTGATTGTCTCGATGTTCGTACCGATGCAGCCCATCAGCAACTCAATCTCTCGGTCTGTCAAATCAATGTTCATTTTGCTCCTATGCCGCTGGGCACTGAAAAAAGTGAATAGCAAAAAATACCAGAGCGCCCCAACAAGCTGCGTCGATGGCGATGGCTGCGGTAAGTACACGATTGAGTTGCATAGTTTTTCCTTTCTACACCTATAATATAGCACCGAAAACGGTGATCGTCAAGGGTTATTTTGTCAAGAGGTTGTCAACGAGTTTAAGGTGACTGCTTTTCTGTGTGATCGCTTCGGTGCTGCCAGTCCACAAAACTTTAACGTCGGCGTTGCCGGTCCACTTGCCTGTTTCGACAATCAAACCCACATCCATCGCCAGATCGCGCCTTGCTTGAAAAGCAAACGTCACCAGATCACCGACTTTCATGCTGTCACCTTGTTCATCCATTTCAAAAGCCCGCGATCAATGATCCTCGGGTTTGCCTCTCCGACCATCAAAACCTGATGGTTCTCGACGGTCACACCATCGTCACGGTGAATAAAAGCCTCACCGAGATACACGGCCAGCTTTCCATTCAGGCTTGTCGTGTGACCGTTGATCCGGTCAAATCTATACAGATCACCGACTTGCATTGATAACCTCCGCTTCGTCTGCTTCCCAAGACTCCAGACCATCGCGGGTCAGCACTTCCACATCGAGAGGACCGTGCTCATCTTCACATAGAACC
>Ga0163108_10000182_pt1 | contig 47234 bp, 44 predicted proteins | sample Fk1155metaG_FD_109644 | JGI IMG/M metagenome (GOLD analysis project Ga0163108, IMG submission 109644) | Marine microbial communities from the Central Pacific Ocean - Fk160115 155m metaG | ecosystem: Environmental > Aquatic > Marine > Oceanic > Photic zone | place: The Central Pacific Ocean...
AAAATTCGTTTTAAAAATCGCAAATTGTGAAGAAGATCCTTTGGTTACTGACTTTCAAATTAAAGCTTTAATTCATATAGAGAAAAAGAATGACAAAACGATAACTTTGCCTGAAATTCTTAGATCTAAAGATGGTTGTGACTCAATAAAGGTAGAAAAAGACAATAAAACACATACCGTCAGGGTTGTATCTTACCTTGATGGAGAGCCTTTGTGGACTTCAAGTCAATCTACACCTGATGCGATTTTGGCAAATGATATGGGCAGATATTTAGCTCGTCTAGGAAAAGTACTAAATGATTTCAATCATCCTGGATCTAATCAAAGTTTATTGTGGGACATGAAGCAGGCTTTATTTGTTAAAGAAATTCTTAGTCACGTTCAATCTCAATCAGCCAGAGAAATGGTTCAAGAAGTTTTGCGTGTATTTGAGAAATACGCTTTACCAAAATTTGATACTTTGCGTTGGCAAGTTATTCACAATGATATGAATCCAGATAATGTGTTGATTGACTCGACACCTGAAAAACATGTCTGTGGCATGATTGATTTTGGTGATATGGTTTATTCTCCACTAATCATTGATCTTGCTGTTGCTGCGGCTTACTTGGATGCAGATGATGGGAACCCAATGTATCTAATGAATAATTTTGTTGCCGGCTATAATAAGGAAGCTCCTTTAAAGAATGATGAAACAAGTATTTTGTTTGATTTGATAAAGGTACGTGTTGCTACGACAGTTGCTGTTTTGGATTGGAGAAAATCGTTTCGCGATAAGGGTGATCCATATTTAGAGGTTAATTCCAACGACACTTCACTAAATTTATTGGGAAGGTTAATGGAGATACCTAGGGAACACGCAATCCAAACATTTAATCAAATTTGCGCTTCAAATGTTTAAGCGGCATCTTCTAAATATAATAAACAAGTCAACTCTCATCAGATCTAATGAATTGAGAGCCACAATTTTATCTTTTAGTTTTGTTTTCCTCTTGATGACGGCTTATTTTATTTTAAGACCAGTAAGAGATGCCATGTCAAGCGATTGGACGGATGCTGAATTAAGTTGGTTATGGACGTCAACATTCTTTTTCAGTTTCATTGCAGTCAGTATTTATGGGGAAATTATTTCAAGAATAAAATCTAGATTCGTTGTTCCAGGAGTTTATGTATTTTTCGCTTTTTCGTTTCTTGCATTTAATGTCTTTGCATTAACTATTTCAAACACAGATCTTGTAAATAAATGTTTTTATGTGTGGTTAAGCGTTTTTAGCCTTTTTCATGTGTCAGTTTTTTGGAGCTTCATCTCCGGTCTTTTCTCACAAGAACAGGCACCTAGGTTATTTGGTTTTATTGCATCTGGAGCCAGTATAGGAGCAATTGTTGGTCCTTCAGTGCCAATTTTTTTTGCCAGCGAAGTTGGCACAATGAATTTATTAATAATTGCTGGAATTATTCTATTTGTAACATTACCTATAATTAATTCTCTCGAAAAACTTAAAGTGTCTGAACTGGGAAATAAGAGTTTGGAAAGTGAAGCAAGTGCTCAAATATTGAAGAAGGATTTTTTGTCTGGCTTTAGGACGCTGAGTAGAGATCCATACCTAATAACAATCGGTCTTTTTATTTTGTTTTACGTTGTTATGAATACTTTCGTCTATTTTGAATTAAGAAAATTCTTAATTGACTTTGATCGTGCTACTCGAACTCAGATTTGGGCATCTATTGATTTGGCTGTAAATATCTTGGCCATTATAACGGCAGTTTTTTTTACAAGCCGAATAGTTACTCGTTTAGGAATGTCGGTTACTTTGGTTTTAATACCTATTGCAATGATTTTAGGTTGGTTGATTGTTGCTGCGTCACCTTTCCTATTAATATTAATTGGGCTGCAGATCTTAAGAAGAGCGGGAAATTATGCCGTAACCAAACCCGGTAGAGAAATGTTGTTTACTTTAGTTAATAATGAGGCGCGTTATAAAGTGAAACCGGTTATCGATATTGTAATTTATCGAGGCGGAGACATGTTGACTGCTTGGTTTTATACTTTATTAACAGCAACATTTGGTTTTGGTATAGCCGGTATTAGTATAGTTGCCTCTTTTGTGGCTGGTTTATGGGCAGTTACTGGTTTTTATTTAGGAAAAAAATATAATGTTCGTGGTAATAGTTCAAATGAGTAATGACCTTATATGAAAAATGCAACGCTAAAAAAACTCGCATCGACTATTCGTGATAGAAGAACGGTCAAGATGTTCCAGAAAAAAACGGTGGATTCAGAAATTATAATGGATGCCATTGATTTGGCACGTTGGGCACCAAATCATCATTTAACCGAACCGTGGCACTTTTATCTCCTCAATGACTCTATTATAAAAAAATGTGTGGATTTAATTCGAATTGTTGTTACTGAAAAAAAAGGAAAAGAAATTGGTGTATTTAAGGCTAAGGATGCTGCTTCACGACCAGGATGGTTAGTAGTTACCTGCAAAAAATCAGAAGATGAGCTCACCCAAAAAGAAGATTACGCGAGTGTCTGTTGTGCCATTCAAAATTTCAGCCTTTATCTCTCTGAAGCAAAACTTGCATCAAAATGGTCAACAGGCCCAATCACACGTGACCCACGTTTTTATGAACTCTTGGGTATTGAGAGTGAGAAAGAGTTTATAGTCGGGTTAATCTGGTATGGTTATCCGAAATTGTTGCCGGTTCAGACACGCGGCAAACTCGATAAAATCGTAACTCTTATTGATTAATTATTTGTAGCAGGAGGATCATCATTGATCCACCGAAAACCAATAAGAAAAATAATTAATGTGGCAACACCAAATATACTCATTACTAAGATTGTGTTTCTTATTGATCCATTATAGATCAGGCCAGTGGTAATTGATCCAATTGATGAACCTAGATTTTGCAAGGTACCGATTATTGAAGCGGCAATTCCTGCAATTTTTGGGACAGGATCTAAAGCTATTGCAGTTGCATTGGCTATAAGGAAACTCGTGCCGAGCATGTAAAGACAGACGCTAGACCATAAAAAGATAAAACTAGCTTGGTTTAGCCAGGCAATATACATCAATAATAATGCACCAATACCAACAAGGGTTGCACCAAATCCTGAAATCTGGATAATTTTAAACTTCTTCAGGAGTTGTCGGTTTAATAAAGACCCAATTAATACCGTAAGACCTGTGAGCGAGAATATTACCCCAAACCATTCAACGGGAAATTTATATATTCTTATAATAAGTGCAGATGACCCTGAAATTAAGGACATATAGCCCATAGTTGAAACCACAATTAATAACATCCCAAAAATACTTTCTTTATGACTGAAAAATTCTCTTATACCGATCAAGAACTGCTTTTGAATTAAATTTTCATTATTCGGAATTCTGGTTTCATGGAGACATTTATTTATACCAAGCAGGATAATCCCACCAAATATTGTGATAGCAATGAATGGAGCTCGCCAGTTAAAGCTAGAAACTAAATAGCTCCCCAAAATTGGAGCTAACATGGGTATAAAGGTAAATATCATAACCATAAGTGAAAGAATATTTGCGGCTTCTTTGCCACTGGCTATATCTCTGACCATTGCTCGTGATACTGAGATTCCAACTGAAGCCCCGAGCCCTTGGACAAATCTTGCTAACAGCATGATTTTTATAGATGTGGCCATTGCAGTAAAGATCCCAGCTACTATGAAAATGGCAAGGCCGCTTAAGAGAACCGGGATTCTGCCAATACGATCTGATATTAGACCTGATGGCAGCTGACCAAGTGCAACTCCTGCCATAAAGAATCCAATTGTAAGTTGTCCTGTTGATAAATTGCTTGATAGATCGATCACCATATAAGGTATTGATGATAGGCTCATATCTATCGATAAAGCCCCCATTCCAGTTAAGCATCCGAGGACAATGAAGAATCTAAGCTTTATGGGGGATTTCATTTTCTTGGTCATATGACAAATAATTCATTTTTAACTGAGCATTAATATACAGCTTTGAGTCTCTTGGTATAAGGATTTTCTAACTTGACTGATGAAATGACTTATAGAGTTTTGCCGCCTATGATGAGTGCAGATAATTGATTCAATCCCATCCAATAAGATAATTCGTTTGGATGATTGATATCCCATATCGCGATATCTGCGGCTTTTCCCGTTTCTAACGTACCTTTAGTATTTTTAATACCAAGGGCTTTAGCGGCTTCTCTGGTAACACCGGCAAGACATTCTTCAGGAGTAAGTTGAAACAGATTTGAAGCAAGCGACATAGCCAAACGAATTGAGCAAAGCGGAGAAGTGCCTGGATTGCAATCCGTTGCGATTGCTATTGATACATCACATTTACGTAATTCCTGGACAGGGGGTTTTTGTGTCTCATTTAAGGTTAAGAACGCTCCAGGCAGTAAAACAGCAACAGAGTTTGCATTCGCTAAAGCATGAACACCGGCGTTTGAAGTATATTCGAGGTGATCTGCTGAAAGCGCATTAAAGTTAGCGGCCAATTCTGCTCCGCCAGAATCAGATAATTGATCTGCATGCAGTTTTACAGGGAGATCAAGTGATGCTGCTTTTTCAAAAAGAGCAGTGATTTGAGAGTTATTAAAAGCAATTGTTTCACAATAAGCATCCACGGCATCGATAAGACCGAGTTTATGAATTTCAGGAAGCATTTCGCTGCATAGATATCGAATGTAATCATCACTTTGGTTTGTGTATTCTGGCGGAATAGCATGTGCTCCGAGGAAAGTTTTGTGAATTGATATACCTTTATTTTCAAGATTTTTTGCCACTTGAAGCATTTTTATTTCAGTATCCAGATCTAAACCATATCCAGACTTAATTTCGATTGTGCCGACACCTTCTTTTTGAAGAGATAACAATCTCTCTTCTGATAGAGCAGTTAAGGCTTTAATGTCGCAATTGCGAGTGGCATTAACCGTTGAGATAATTCCACCTCCTGCTGATGATATTTCTTGGTAACTTTTTCCTTTGATTCTTTCTTCAAATTCCCAGGCACGGTTTCCCGCAAAAACTAAGTGAGTATGACAATCAATAAGAGCCGGGGTTATCCATTTGCCTGGCATAGAAATTTTCTTAGTGGAATTAATTTTTGGGATTGATTTTGATTCTCCTAACCAAGCTATCGTATTGCCATTTATAGCAAGCGCTCCATTTTCTATGATTCCATAAGGTGAATTACCTTTAACCATCGTAGCAATATTGATATCCGTAATTAGTAAGTCCCAATCAGACATATATTGTTATTCCTTTTTGCGTAACGTTACTTGCATAAAAAAGTAGCATGTATTAGCCTGTATATACAACTAATTTGATTAAAAAAATGCATTCAATTTACGCAAATAAAGTTTTTTTGGACGAGGATTGGCATCATGATGTTCGTCTTAAAATTGATAATGGCTATATAGAGAAGATCGAGCATGACGTTCTGCTTGATTCCGAAGATATTTCTCTGGATATAGTCATACCGGGATTGTGCAATGCCCACAGTCATAGTTTTCAACGAGCTTTAAGTGGACATACCGAATATCAGCAAGATAAAAATAAAGACAACTTTTGGACTTGGAGAAAGAAGATGTATCATTTGGTGGATCAGATTGATGCATCTAGATTCACTGCAATTGTGACGCAAGCATACCTAGAAATGATTGCCAATGGCTATACATCAGTCATCGAGTTTCATTATCTGCATCGCGAAGGCGCGGGCGATGATTTTAATAATTTGATTTTTCATGCCCTTTTAGAAGCCGCTAATGCATCTGGAATCAGGTTAATTTATACCCCGATTCTCTATCAAAGAGGAGGGTTTTTGGATGAAGAATTATCTTCTCAGCAAAGAAAATTTTATGCCACAACAGAAGAATTATTAAGTCATTACGAATATGCTGAATCCATGCTTAATGCACCTCATTCGTTAGCTATTGGGGTGCATAGTTTACGAGCTGTGACCGAAGATGCTTTAAGAAAGATAGTTGAATTTAGAGATCAAAAAGATATATCAATACATATCCATATCTCTGAGCAACAAAAAGAAGTCGATGACTTTTATAAATTGAATAATTTAAGACCGGTTGAATGGTTGCTACAGAATTTTAAAGTTGATGAGAATTGGTGTCTCGTTCATGCGACCCATATAAATGAAGAGGAACTAAATTTGTTGGCAAAATCCGGAGCGGTTGTCTGCATTTGTCCCACTACAGAAGCAAATCTAGGTGACGGAATTTTCAAATTAAAAGATTATCTGAAGCAAAATGGTTTGTTTGCCATTGGTTCGGATAGCAATATTTCTATTAATCCATTTGAAGAGTTGAGATGGTTAGAATATGTGCAAAGATTAATTACAAAAGAAAGGAATATAGCATCCAACCTTAATATGGGATCAGGTCAATATTTATTCAATAAAGCTTTAGTTGGAGGAGCACAATCCACCGGAAACTCTAGTTTGGGAACAATCAAGCAAGGTGGATGCGCAGATTTATTGGCATTAACCAATTCTAATCCGTCACTTGCCGGGCACAATAGTAATACGTTATTAGATGCCATTGTTTTTTCTAATCAAAATGCAATAATTGATAAGGTAATGATTCACGGTAAATGGGTCACTCCAAATGAATTGCCAGAATTGTGCCTGACCACAAGAAAAAAGTATCAAGCAACGGTTGATGAGATTTTTTCTAAGGAGGTATTCTGATGGAAGAGAAGCAAATACCTCGCTATCAGCAAGTAAAAGAATTGATTATCAATCAAATCTCAAGCGGCGCTCTTAAGCCTTTAGAAAGGGTTCCTTCTGAGAATCAACTTGTTGTATCAATGGGGGTCTCTCGAATGACTGCTAATCGAGCCCTACGTGAATTAAACGATGAAGGTTACTTAGACCGCAAAGCAGGAATAGGTTCTTTTGTTTCAGATCTCAAGGCTACCTCTCATTTGTTAGAAATAAGAAATATTGCTGATGAAGTAGCATCAAGAGGCAATTTATATTCTTCTCGTATAATTAATCATTCAATTATCTCGCCTACAAAGGAAATCTCAGAGGCAATGAAGATTTCTATTGATACAAAAATATTTCATGTGTTGTTGGTTCACTATGAAGATAAAGTACCTATTCAGATTGAAGATCGTTTTATAGACATATCTTTTGCGCCTCATTTTATAGAACAAGACTTTTCTAATATTACTCCAAGCGCTTATCTGAGTAGTATCTCTCCTTTACAAGAAGCCGAGCAGGTAGTAAGAGCAATAATACCTGAAGACTTTATAGCGAATCTTTTGGAAATGGATAAAGGTAAACCTTGCTTAGTAATAACAAGACGTACATGGGTCAAAGGAAAACCGGTCACGTTTGGGAGGTTCTATCATCCAGGAGATCGTTATGAATTGGTGGGTCATTATGAGCCATTAAAAGGAAAAAACTCTAAGCATAAAAACAAAAATTTTGATGAGATAAAAAGATTATGAATGAAAAACGTACAGTTAAAGCAGCAACAGGCCAAAAACTAACAGCAAAGAGTTGGTTGACGGAAGCTCCTCTTAGAATGTTAATGAACAATCTGGACCCGGAAGTAGCTGAAAATCCAGATGAGCTGATTGTTTATGGTGGTATTGGTAAGGCGGCTAGGAATTGGCAATGTTTTGATTCCATTATATCAAGCCTAACTGAATTAAAAGAAAACGAGACATTATTGATTCAGTCCGGAAAACCTGTTGGTGTCTTTAAAACTCACAAAGATGCGCCTCGTGTTTTAATTGCAAATTCTAACCTTGTTCCGGCTTGGTCAAATTGGGATCATTTTCGTGAACTTGATAAAAAAGGTTTGATAATGTACGGACAGATGACGGCTGGATCTTGGATATATATCGGCAGTCAGGGAATTGTGCAGGGAACGTATGAGACATTTGTTGAGATGGGACGTCAGCATTTTGATGGCAAACTAAATGGTCGATGGATCTTGACTGCAGGATTAGGGGGAATGGGCGGAGCACAACCTCTTGCTGCCACCATGGCCGGTGCATCGATACTCGCTATTGAATGTGATCAGGGGCGCATTCAAAAAAGATTGGAAACAGGATACCTTGATCGATCAACAACTTCTTTGGAAGAAGCCATAACATTGATAGATCGATCAACAAAAGAAAAACAACCTCTGTCTGTTGGTTTACTTGGAAATGCGGCAGAGATATTACCAAAAATGATCGCACTAAATATAAAACCAGACATTGTTACTGATCAGACCTCAGCGCATGATCCTGTAAATGGATATTTACCTCTCAATTGGTCCATTGAGGAATGGCATGAGAAACAAATTACTGATCCTGATGCAGTTGCCAAGGCAGCGAAAGCCTCTATGGCAAAACATGTTGAAGCAATGTTGGAATTTTATAGGGCCGGAATACCCACGGTTGATTATGGAAATAATCTAAGGCAAGTTGCTTATGATGAGGGCATTAAAGAGGCTTTTGCTTTTCCAGGATTTGTCCCTGCCTATGTTCGTCCACTCTTTTGTAGGGGTATTGGACCATTCCGATGGGCTGCATTATCTGGAGACCCCGAAGATATTTTTAAAACTGATGCCAAAGTTAAGGAATTAATTCCTGATGATAAGCACCTTCATCAATGGATAGATGCCGCTCAGGAAAAAATCAAATTTCAAGGACTGCCTGCAAGGATTTGTTGGTTAGGTTTAGGTCAGAGAGACCGTATGGCCTTAGCGTTCAATGAGATGGTTAGAAATGGAGAATTAAGTGCCCCGGTTGTTATTGGTCGCGACCATCTTGATAGCGGGTCAGTTGCAAGTCCTAATAGAGAAACTGAAAATATGCAAGATGGCTCAGATGCCGTATCTGATTGGCCATTATTGAATGCTCTTTTAAATACAGCCAGTGGTGCGACATGGGTTTCATTTCATCATGGAGGTGGTGTTGGTATGGGGTATTCTCAACACGCTGGCCTTGTGATTGTTTGTGACGGATCAAAAGAAGCGGATGAAAGGATTTCTCGTGTTCTTTGGAATGATCCTGCTACCGGTGTCATGCGTCATGCTGATGCAGGATATAAAGAAGCCATTGAATGCGCATCAGCACATAATCTTAATCTACCAATGATTGAATAATTAGGTAAAAAATATGAAATTACTTATTGATGCTAAACCCTTAACATTGGATACGTTACGCGCTGCTTTTAGAGAGCCAATTACTCTAGCCATAAATAAACAACTCAAAGAAAATATTAGACTTTCATCTGAGTATATTCAGGCAGCAACAAAGGGCAATGAAGCACTTTATGGCATAAATACTGGATTTGGAAAATTAGCGAAAATAAGAATTGAATTTAAAGATTTAGCAAAACTACAGAAAAATATTGTTACTTCACATGCTGCTGGTGTGGGTGAATTATTGCCCAATAAAGTAGTTAAGCTGGTTCTGTTGCTTAAAGTTTTGGCTCTATCTAAAGGGTTATCTGGTGTTTCTTTATCATTGGTTGAGCGACTCTGCGATCTTGTTAATTCTGAGGTTTTTCCTTGTATTCCAGCCAAAGGTTCAGTTGGGGCTTCAGGTGACTTAGCGCCACTTGCACATTTATCTCAAGTATTGATTGGCGAAGGTTATGCTAGTTTTTCTGGCAAAACAATGAAGGCCAAAGAAGCCCTCAAAGCAGCCAAACTTAAACCAATAGAACTAGGTCCAAAAGAGGGGCTAGCTCTATTAAATGGCACTCAAGTTTCAACTGCAATTGCGCTTAGCGCTTATTTTGATGCAGAAAACCTATTTCAGGCCGCATTGTACTCAGGTGCTTTGACAGTAGACGCAATAAAAGGCAGCAAAAAACCTTTTGATCAGCGTATTCATGAAGCAAGGGGGCAACTCGGACAAAAAATAGTTGCCAATGAATTAATTAAACTTTTACAAGGCAGTGAAATAATGGCATCTCATCAAGAATGCGATCGTGTTCAAGATCCTTATTCTATTCGCTGTCAACCTCAGGTTATGGGAGCATGCTTGGATGCAATGAATCATGCTGCTTCAATCTTAAATATTGAAGCAAATGCAGTAACGGATAATCCTCTGGTATTTCTTGAGAGTGACGAAATAATATCGGGCGGTAATTTTCATGCTGAACCTGTAGCATTTGCGGCCGATCATCTTGCTTTAGCCATTGCAGAAATTGGATCCATTTCAGAACGTCGTTGTGCTTTGCTGATCGATACAAATTTAAGTGGTCTGCCAGCCTTTTTGGTTAAAGAAAGTGGTGTAAATTCTGGATTGATGATTCCGCAGGTAACTGCTGCAGCATTAGTCTCTGAAAATAAATCTCTTGCTCATCCATCGAGTGTAGACAGTATTCCAACTTCTGCAAACCAAGAAGATCATGTGAGCATGGCTACTCATGCAGCTTATCGCCTTAAAGCCATGACGGAGAATCTTTCTTATATCATAGCAATTGAATTTTTGAGTGCAACACAAGGCATTGAATTTCATGAGCCCTTGAATACCTCTAAGGAACTTCAAGCAATCATGATCAAGATTCGAGCGCATTCAGATTCATTTAAAGAAGATCGGTCTTTGTCCGATGATATTAAGAGACTATCCAAAAGCATCATAAATGGTGAAATGAGTGACGAACAACCCGCTATCTTCAAAGTTGAAAAATGACGCAATCCGAGGAAATATATGGGTTTCATAAAGGTCAATCACCATTATTGGTGAGCATCCCGCATGACGGAAGAGCTATACTCGAGAGTATGTCATCAATAATGACACAAGAAGCACAATCTTTACCTGACACAGATTGGCATACAACAAAACTTTATGAATTTTGTAAAAGTATTGATGCAAGTGTTATAAATGCCAATTATTCAAGATACGTTATTGATTTAAATCGATCGCAAGAGAGCGATTCGCTTTACCAAAACTATCATTCAACTGATTTATGTCCAATTGCTTTATTTTCAGGTGGAGAAATATATAACGATATAAATGAGATAGAGAAGAGTGAAGTCAAAAGACGCGTTCAATCCTATTGGCTTCCTTATCATAAGAAAATAAAAGCATCTTTAGATGCCATTAAGTCCGACTATGGATACGCACTATTGTGGGATGCACATTCAATTCAAAGTAGGGTTCCAAATTTATTTGAAGGAAAACTGCCGGATTTAAATATTGGAACAAATTCAGGAGAAAGTTGTCCTTCTATTATTGAGAGATCAGTTTATGAAATTGCTCGAGAATCAGATTATTCCGTTGCATTGAATGAGAGATTTAAAGGCGGTTATATCACTCGTCATTATGGCAGACCGGACGATTCCATTTATGCTATTCAACTTGAGATTGCGCAGAGTTGCTATATGGATGAGTCCTCATTAGTCTATGACAATATATTGGCAGAGAAATTGATTAAGGTATTAAAGATAATGATGGAAACTTTTATGGGTGAAATAAAAGAATCCCAGAACTTATCGGTTTGAATATGAAGAAATCTATAGGAATTCATCAACTTTATAATAAAGATCCAATAGTCGCTGATGAGATTGCTTGGGGAAGAAAATCAAATCCAATAACAAGGCGTGGCTTCTTAAGAAATAGTGGGCTTTTTACAATGAGTACTGCATTGGGCGCTTCAATTCCATTTGCAGAGAATTTTCCTGCCGGATTAATTCCTGCTGTATATGCTCAAAGCAATGATTTATTTAGTCTTTTTGGTAAAGATGGATTGACGTTACTTAATGACAGGCCATTTAATGCTGAGACTCCAGCACATTTACTTGATGATACGATAACCCCAGCATCTCGACTCTTTGTAAGGAATAACGGTTTTCCACCAGCAAAAGAAGAAGTGCATCCTGATAATTGGATTTTAACTATAGCTGGTGAATCATGTGTTGAGCAGAAACAATTAACCTTAAGCGATCTTAAAAATAAATTTGATCAACATTCTTTACAATTACAAATTGAATGTGGCGGTAATGGACGATCTGAATTCTTTCCACCTGCTAAGGGTAATCAATGGTCTATTGGTGCGATCGGTTGTCCAGAATGGACAGGCGTTAGATTGCGAGATGTTCTTCAATATGTGGGCGTTAAGGAAGATGCTGTCTACGTTGCTTATGAGGGAAAAGATAGGCACTTATCAGGAGATCCAGATAAGAAAGCTATTTCACGTGGTGTACCATTGTGGAAAGCCATGCAAGATGAATCACTTCTTGTTTGGGGTATGAATGGAAAACCATTGCCATTGATACACGGTGCTCCGTTACGAATGCTATGCCCTGGATGGCCGGCTTCGGTGAGTGGAAAGTGGTTAACAAAGATTTTAATCCGTAATGTGGTGCATGATGGCGAAAAAATGAACGGCCAATCTTATCGTGTTCCATGTAAACCAGTTGTGCCAGGATCTAAAGTTGCAGATGAAGACATGTGTATCATTGAGTCTATGCCTGTAAAATCACTTATTACTTTTCCTAAATCGGGCATATCTCACAAAATAGACGGTAATCTCGAAATTAGAGGCCATGCTTGGGCTGGAGATTTCAGTGTCAAAAGACTTTATTGTTCAATTGATTTTGGAGCTAACTGGAAAATTACCAATCTAAAAGAGCCAATCAATAAATTTGCTTGGCAACATTGGAGTCATGAGGTTCGTTTTCCGGAGACTGGTTATTACGAAATATGGGTAAGAGCTGAAGACGAAAATGGCAGTTCTCAACCGGTGGTCTTACCTCAATGGAACCCAAAAGGCTATTTGAATAATGCATGCCACAGAATTGCAGTAAGTGTTAAAGCCTGATGTAAAATGCATAGACTATTAATAATCATCTTCTGCAGTTTATTTAATAATGTATCTTTCGCAGAAGATCCGGCAACTGGTTTAATTATTGCGCCTGGATGGGAACTTGTTCGAACGCATTGTGGTGCCTGTCATTCTTATCAATTAGTAACAACTCAACGTGCTGACAAAGAAGGATGGCGTGATATGATAAAATGGATGCAAGAAACACAAAATCTTTGGGAGTTTGATACAAACACAGAGGAAGGAATATTAGATTATTTGTCAAAATCATACCCCCCTAAAGAAGGTCGCAGAAGAGCACCCATAATAAAGAGTCTAATGCCAGTCACAAGATAAGGAAGATTGACATGAAAATTAAAATTAAGATCATTGGATTAATTTTTGGATTATTTTTGTGTGCACCAGCATGGAATCAACAAATTACGGATTCAATTAATAGTGTTGTTGATTCAATAAAAGATTCATTAAAGGATGTTATTGAAGCCTCAGCATTTGAGATTGACAGAGACGCAAATATTGCAGTTGATCTGTTAACAAAAGAAATTGAAGGATCAAGTTTATTTCTAAATCAAGCATACGGTTATCTGGTGTTTCCTAGAGTTGTGAAAGTTGGAATGGGTATAGGAATTGAGACAGGCGAAGGTGTTTTGAGGGTTTCTGAGTTAAATGAAGATTATTATCGAATTACTTCAGGTTCAGTAGGCTTTCAAGTTGGTGCGCAAGCTAAGGCAATTGTGATTGCCTTTATGACTGAAGATATATTAAATAATTTCCGTAATAACCCTGGTTGGAAAGTTGGTGTAGATGGCCATATTACGATAATCGACCAAGGTCTTGGGGTAGCAATAAATACTGATAATGTTTTAGATCCGATAGTTGCTTTTGTTTTCGATAGTAGGGGGCTAATGTATAGCCTAACTCTTGAGGGCTCTGTATTTACAATGCTTGATAAAGGCAATTAGTGTAATGCTTCGATAATTTTACCTTCTTGTTTGGCGCGAGCCTTAAACTGATCTTGCCATTTTGATTTGTGATTTGCTGGCGTTATTTGAACAGCCGTAACTTTATATTCTGGACAATTTGTCGCCCAATCACTGTGTTCGGTTGTAACCACATTGGCCCCTGTTTCAGGGTTATGGAAAGTAGTATACACAACACCGGGTTGAACTCGCTCTGTAATCTTAGCAGTTAATGTAACTTCACCTTTTCTGCTAGCCAGTGAAACCTGGTCTTTATTTTTGATGCCCCGTGTTTCCGCATCATGAGGATGTATTTCCAAGAGATCCTTGTCATGCCATACAATATTCTGAGTACGTCTTGTTTGTGCTCCTACGTTGTATTGCGAAAGTATCCTTCCTGTTGTCAGGAGAAGTGGGAATTTACGATTGGTTCGTTCCTCTGTGGCAACATAATCGGTCTCCACGAATAAACCTTTCCCTCTTACAAAATTATCAATATGCATAATTGGTGTCCCAGTGGGTGCATCTTCATTGCAGGGCCACTGCACACTTCCGAATCGATCAAGAAAATCATGAGAAACATTTCTGAAAGTTGGTGTTAATTGAGCTATTTCATCCATGATGTCTGCTTCACTACCAAAATTCATAGCATAGCCCATTGCATTTGCTAGATTTTGGGTAATAAGCCACTCATGCATTCCTTGACGAGGTTTCATAACAGGTCTTACTCGATTTATGCGTCTTTCCGCATTAATAAAGGTTCCATCTTTTTCAAGAAATGACGTACCAGGAAGAAAAACGTGTGCAAATTTAGCTGTTTCGTTTAGAAATAAGTCTTGCACTACGATGCATTCCATATTTCCCAGAGCGGCTTCAACATGTTGTGTATTTGGATCTGATTGTGCTAGATCTTCACCTTGAATATACATTCCCATGAATTCACCGGATATTGCTGCATCAAACATATTCGGTATGCGAAATCCTGGTTCAGAATCAATAGACACTTGCCAGTTATCTTCAAAAATTTTTCTGATTGAGTCATCACCTATGGGTTGGTAACCAGGAAGCTCATGAGGGAATGAGCCCATATCACAAGAACCTTGGACATTATTTTGTCCTCTCAACGGATTTACACCACAACCAGAGAAACCGATATTGCCAGTCGCCATCGCTAAATTTGCTATACCCATAACCATGGTTGATCCTTGACTGTGTTCTGTTACACCTAAACCATAATAAATGGCACTTCTTTTTGCTGAACCATACAAACGACCAGCAGAGCGAATTGTTTCAGCATTAACGCCGGAAATTTTTTCAACGTTATCTGGGTTATTTTCGGATTTGAGGATGCAGTTTTTCCATGCTTCAAATGATTCCATATCGCATCGTTCGTTTACGTATTCTTCATCGATTAAATCTTCCTTGATTAGCGTATATGCCAATGCATTAATAATAGCAACATTAGTACCAGGTTGAAGAGCTAAATGGTGTTCAGCTTTGATATGAGGAGTTTCTACTAAATCAATTTTACGCGGATCAATGACAATCAGTTTTGCACCTTGACGCAACCTTTTCTTCATTTGTGAGGCAAAGACTGGATGACCATCAGTTGGATTGGCGCCAATTACAATTATTGCATCGGCATCCATAACACTTTCAAAAGGTTGCGTTCCCGCTGATGTTCCTAAAGTTGTTTTTAATCCATAACCTGTTGGAGAATGACAGACACGTGCACAGGTATCTACATTATTGTTACTAAAGGCTGTTCTGACCATTTTTTGAACTGCGTATACTTCTTCAGCAGTGCAGCGAGATGAAGTAATACCGCCGATCGATTTTCGGCCGTATTTGTTTTGTATTTCTTTGAATCTTTTGGCGGCATAATTGATGGCTTCTTCCCAGCTCACTTTTTTCCATGAATCGCCAACACTCTCTCTAATTAACGGATCTAAAACCCGTTCTTTGTGCGTTGAATAACCCCAAGCGAATCGACCTTTTACGCAGCTGTGCCCATTATTGGCTTTACCATCTTTATTTGGGATCATACGCACGACTTGATCGCCTTTCATTTCTGCCTTGAAAGAACAGCCGACCCCGCAATATGCACAAGTAGTATCTATACTGTGTTCCGGTTGACCGTGATCAATTATGCTTTTCTCCATTAGAGTTGCGGTTGGACATGCTTGAACACATGCTCCGCATGAGACACACTCTGAATCTAGAAATGATTCACCGATGCTTGCAGAAACCTTGGAATCAAAACTACGTCCTTCTATTGTGAGAGCCATTGTGCCTTGAATTTCATCGCATGCCCTTACACATCTTGAGCAAACTATGCATTTACTTGCATCGAAATTAAAATATGGATTGCTTTCATCAACAACTGCTTCAAGATGATTTTTGCCTTCGAAACCATAGCGAACATCTCTTAGTCCAACCGCTCCAGCCATATCCTGCAATTCACAATCACCGTTTGCAGAGCAAGTTAAGCAATCTAAGGGATGGTCTGAGATATAAAGCTCCATGACATTGCGACGCAGTTTTGCTACTTTATTGGTTTGAGTGCGTATTTTCATGCCCTCTTCAGCGAGAGTAGTGCATGATGCTGGAAACCCTTTTCTACCTTCTATTTCAACCACACACAATCGACATGATCCAAACGATTTCAGGGTATCGGTAGCACATAATTTAGGCACATCAATTCCCGATTCCCTGGCAGCGCGCATAATACTTGTGCCATTTTTAACTTCTAATAGTTGGCCATCAATCTCAATTGAAACCATTTCTTTGGATTTGCTTTCTTCGGTTCCTAGGTCGAGTTGTTTGATTGTATTCATTCTATCTAATCGTTTTTATTTTATTTATTATTAGATTTAAAATCTTCTGGAAAGTATTCTAACGCACTTTTTACTGGAAATGGTGTTAACCCACCCATCGCGCACAGAGAACCTTCAATCATGGTTTCACAAAGATCATTAAGAAGCTCAATATTTTCCTCTCTATTATTATTAGAGATTATCTTATCAATCACTTCGACACCTCGCGTTGAGCCAATTCGGCATGGAGTACATTTTCCGCAAGATTCAATTGAGCAAAATTCCATCGCAAATTTTGCCTGAGCAGCCATATCAGCTGAATCATCGAATACCACTATGCCGCCATGACCAATCATGCCTCCTTTTTCAGCAAAAGCCTCATAATCTAAAGGAGTATCAAGCAGCGAATCTGGGAAATACGCGCCTAGCGGTCCACCTACTTGTACAGCATGGACTGGTCTTCCTGAAGCCGTTCCTCCACCCCATTGATCGATGAGTTCTCTTAATGTCACCCCAAAAGCCAGCTCAACTAAACCGCCTTGTTTTATATTTCCTGATAATTGGAAAGCCAGTGTTCCCTTGGATCGATTTATACCGTGTTTTGCGTAAGCACTACCACCTTGATCAATAATATCCGGTATTGAAGCCAGTGTTACCACATTATTTACAATTGTAGGTCTGCCGAAAAGGCCTTCTATTGCAGGTAGAGGTGGTTTGTATCTGATTATTCCCGCTTTACCTTCAAGGCTTTCAAGCATTGCTGTTTCTTCTCCACAAACATAAGAACCACCACCAATATGTATATCGATATCAAAACTAAATCCACTTCCCTGAATATCTTTGCCTAGCCAGTTATTTTTTCTTGAAACATTAATGGCCTCTATAAGAATCTTGTATGCGTGAGGGTATTCAGAGCGAAGATAGATGTACCCCTTGTCAGCGCCAACACTATAACCAGCTATAGTCATACCTTCAATCAATGAAAAAGGATCACTTTCCATTAATATCCTGTCTGAAAATGTGCCGCTGTCACCCTCATCAGCATTACAAACAATGTATTTTTGATCTCCTTTGGCAGTGGCGACAGTTTTCCATTTGATGCCCGTTGGGAACCCAGCGCCACCACGTCCCCTTAAACCTGATTTATCAAGTTCATCAATGGCATAAGATTGTTTGTTATTTAGAACTTTTTTTAACCCTTTAAAGCCATTATTCTCTTTGTAACTATTCATACATAATGGGTCAATCAGTCCACATTTCCTGAATGTCCATCTCTGTTGATTCTTTAGGTAAGATATATCTTTTGTTTTTCCAAGACGCAGTGGATGTTTTGAGCCACCCAAGAAATCGGCATCAAATAGATTTTGCACATCATTCTCAACTACAGGTCCATAAGCAATTCGATCCTCTCCAATCTGCACCTCAATTAATGGTTCAAGCCAACTCATTCCCCATGAACCATTCCGAATAATCTCAATATCTTTGTTTTGTTTTTTTGCTATATCTTTGATCTTTCTTGCTACTTTATTACTGCCCATTGACATGGCAGCTGTATCTTGTGGGACGTAGATTTTTACAGGATTCTTCATGATGCTTACTTCACTAAATCGTCGAATTTATTCGAATCTACTTTGCCGTAGACTTTCTCATCAATCATAATTGCCGGCGAATGGGCACAATTGCCTAAGCAATAAACTGGTTCCAATGTGTGTTTTCTATTTTTTGAGGTTTTGTTAAGTGTGATACCTAAAACCTTTTCGGCATGCAAGGTTAAATTCCTACTTCCCATTGCTTGACAAGCCTCTGCCTGGCAAATCTTTATGATTTTCTTTCCGGCTGGTTGAGTTCGAAAATCATGATAGAAGCTAACCACGCCATGAACTTCCGCTCTTGAAAGGTTGATTTCTTTAGCGATTAATCTTATTGCTCTTTCACTGATATAGGTGAATTCTTTGACAAAAGCATGCAAGATTTGTACTAACATCTCTGGACGAGCACCCACTTTATGGATGATCTTTAAAGCAATTTCATTATCATGTTCTCTGCTCATGATTTTATTGTTCTCAACAATCCACTCTTTCTTTTCTTGAGTAGATGTTGAATTTCTCCCCTCTGAGAAAGCCAATCAAAGTAATATCATATGTCTTAGCTAAATCAATTGCCAAACTTGATGGTGCACTAATAGCAACAAGCATTGGAATTCCTGCCACAATCGTTTTTTGCATTAACTCAAAGCTCGTTCTTCCAGAAACAATAATTCCATATTCATTTGCAGGAAGTTTTTTGCTTTTGAATAAAGAGCCAATAACTTTATCAACTGCATTGTGTCGCCCAATATCCTCTCTTACAAGAACAATTTCACCATTTGAATTAAAAACTGCAGCTGCATGCAGTCCTCCGGTTTTATTGAAGGTCATTTGTTTTTTTTGTAATTTTCTTGGGAGATCAATAACTTTTGATTGTGAGATTGAGAATTTACTTTGATTTGGTTTGCAATCATTATTTTCAAGAGCTTGGATTGATGTTGTTCCGCATACACCACAGCTTGATGTTGTATAAAAATGTCTAGTGAGTTTTTTCATATCCAAAGTTACGGAAGGATCAATTGTTACGCGAACAATATTTTGCAGACCATGTTTTATGTCAGTTTTTCCAATTAAATCAACTGATTTTATATCTGCTTCATTTTGAATAATTGATTCACCAAAAAGAAAACCAACCGCCAAATCTTGATCATGACCTGGTGTTCTCATTGTAATTGAGATTGTTTTGGCGGCAGATGAGTTAATTGTTTCAGAACACAACTGAATCTCCAAAGGCTCCTCTATAACAACATGATCTTCAGAGATGGATATGTTTGGTCCATTAACTTTGTCAATAATTATTTTTGTATTCAGTCTATGCATAACGTTTCATATTATAGTATGGATCGCTATTTCATAGCACATAAACACCAGATTATGTTTTAATAGTAGACGAATTATTTCTTAATTAATCATCTAAACTCTTCTATAATTCACACATAATACTCATTAAAATATTCTTCTTTAGTGGCCTCAAAATGGAGCAAAAGAAATGTTTGAAAAATTATCTCTAGCACCGCCAGATTCAATTCTAAAATTGATTGCTGAATACAAAAAAGACGATCGTGCCGATAAGATTGATCTGGGAGTGGGAGTTTTTCGTGACTCATCAGGTCAGACACCAATTATGAGTGTAATCAAAGAGGCCGAAGCTTATTTAATCAAAAATCAGAAATCAAAAGCATATATTGGTCTGGCAGGTGACGAGAATTTTAATAATGGGATACAGGAATTAATGTTAGGCGATTCAGCTTTGCCTGATGAGCGTTTATTCACTATTCAAACAGCAGGCGGTTCCAATTCTCTCAGAATGGCAACTGAACTCATAAAAGTATCATCTAGAGATGTGACGATCTGGGTGAGCGAACCAACATGGAATAATCATGTGCCTATATTAAATAGTGCGGAAGTTAAATCAAAACAATACCCTTATTACAATAATATTAGCAATCAGTTTAGTTTTGAAGGGATGATGGAGTGTTTAGGGAGTATTCCATCTGGCGATGTTATCTTGTTGCACGCTTGTTGTCATAACCCTACAGGAATGGATCCAACTCTTGATCAATGGAAAGAGATTATTGGGGTCATTGCAAAGCGCAATTTAATTCCTTTTATTGATTGTGCTTATCAAGGATTAGCAAATGGGTTGGAAGAAGATGCTATTGCAATACGATTAATGGCAGAAAGTGTTGATGAGTTGATTATTTCGAGTTCTTGTTCTAAAAATTTTGGACTCTATAGAGATCGTGTTGGTGCATTAACTGTTTTATCAAATGATGCGAAGAGCACCATCAATACTCGCAGTAATGCCTTGAGAATTGCTAGGACGATGTGCTCAATGCCGCCGGACCATGGGGCTGCTGCGGTCAGTTACATTCTCTCTGATGAGGGTCTTTCAGAAAAATGGACTATTGAATTGGGTGCTGTTAGACATCGATTAAAGGATATGAGAGTACAACTTCATAATGCACTTGCAGAAAGAACAAATAGCGCAGACTTTTCGCATATAGTTAAAGCGAACGGTATGTTTTCTTATTTGGGTGTTTCTTCTGATCAGGTTCGGATACTAAAAGAGAGGTATGGTATTTATATGGAAAGTTCGGGACGTATCAATGTTGCCGGAATTACCGAGACGAATGTTTCCTATCTTGCTGACTCAGTAGTCGCTGTATTCTGAGTTTAACCAAAGTACTTGGTTATTCCTTTCTAATTTGAGTTGGTCGGCAACTCCACTGGCCAATTCAAGCACATATTTAACCGGCGCTTTCGATCTTATTGTTTTTAGTGATAACGGTTCGGTGTTTTTTTGAAGTGAGGATATATATCCATTTTCATCTATAAATAACATATCTAAGGAAATAAAAGTATTTTTCATCCACATTGCTCTTATTTTTTCTTCAGGGTAAATAAATAACATACCTGTGTTTTCAGGGAGCATTTTTACATGCATTAAGCCCCTCGTTTGTTGTTTTGGCTTACTAGCCACCCATACTGTAAAATGAGTACAGGTTTGATTTGACGATGAAATAGCAATACTCTTCTTTTGGAACGCTCGATCAAGCTCCGCATTGGCATAAACTTGAGCGATATTACAGAGGAAGACTATAGAAAAGATACCTAATAATTTTAAATTTCTTGTCATTTCTTAAATTAATTTTTATTTTTCTTGTTTAATACACCCTTACGTTTAGTTTAGAATAAATAATTAATAGATTATACGTATAAATAAGGCGCGTCAGTAATGACGGGAGTATCTTTATGACAGTTTTAGAAAAAATTCAACAACTTGAGATACATTCGAGTAACCTTATCATTGGTCAATCAAAATTGATCAACCGCATGTTGATTGCATTGCTGTGTGATGGTCACCTTTTAGTTGAAGGGGCTCCAGGTTTAGCTAAGACTAGAGCGATCAAAGTTTTATCAGACAGTATTGAAGGAACATTTAATAGATTGCAATTTACCCCAGATTTATTGCCAGCTGATCTTACTGGAACTGAAATTTATCGCCCACAGGAAGGAAGTTTCGAGTTTCGTAAAGGCCCTTTATTCCACAATCTGATTCTAGCTGATGAAATTAATAGGGCCCCAGCAAAAGTTCAATCTGCTCTATTGGAAGCAATGGAAGAAAGACAGATAAGCGTTGGTGATAAGAGTTATAAGCTGTCAAAGTTGTTTTTGGTTATGGCAACACAAAATCCGATTGAGCAGGAAGGCACTTACCCATTACCTGAAGCTCAATTAGATCGTTTCTTATTGCATGTTGAAGTAGGTTACCCCAGCGTTAAAGATGAACGAAGTATTCTTGTGTTAAATCGTGATGAAGCAAAGAGTAATGACGAAGGTTCATTTACACCTACTGATTTGTTGTCAGAAAAATCAATCATAGAGGCAAGACAGGCGATACTAGATTTACACTTATCTGATGATTTGGAGCAATACATTGTTAATTTGGTAGTGGCAACCAGAGATCCAGGCAAAGTAAATCCCGAACTGGAAGGTCAGATTTTATATGGTGCGAGCCCTCGAGCATGCATGGGCATAGATCGAGCAGCACGAGCCTTTGCTTGGCTAAAAGGGAAGGATTATGTTGGACCTGAAGATATCCAAGAAGTCGCCTCCGACGTTCTTAGGCATCGACTGGTGCTAAGTTTTGAAGCTGAAGCAGATGGTGTGACTTCAAATCAAATAATTGATCGAATACTAGATGGTATTGGTGTTCCTTAAATTTAAAGGTGGATAAATGTCGCGACAGGGAGAATATATAGCTTCATCACCTATTAAAGTTGAGCAGAAAGATTTGATTAAACTTAGTAGAGTAGCGAAAGTTATTCCTCTTGATGCGGTTCATATAAAATCACTACAAGCAGGCTCTTATGTTTCTCATTTTAAGGGACGTGGAATGGAGTTTGATGAATCTAGGCCATACCAACCTGGCGATGACCCAAGAAATATTGATTGGCGAGTAACCGCTAGAAGCAGTCAAGCTTATACAAAGCTTTTTCGAGAAGAAAGAGAGAGGCCAGTATATGTTGTCACTGATCTTAGAAGTAATATGCATTTTGCTACTCAAGGGAGCTTCAAATCTGTTATCTCGAGTTATGCAGCAAGTTGTATTGCTTGGGCGGCTCATCATAGAGGAGATAGATTAGGTGGCATCATATTTGGTGATAGTTTTTGTGCTGAAATGAAACCAAGACTTGGTCGCCAAGCAGCATTACGTTATTTGCATAATATTTCGAGTCATCCTGACTGGAAAACATCAGTATCAGAAAATGAATTCACTCAGGAAGAAGCTTACCTAAAGGCTGCCACTGCTTTGCGAAGGGTTGTTAGGCCGGGCAGTTTGGTAGTAATTATTAGTGATTTTTTAGGGTTTTCCAGGATGAGTCGATCGCATATAGCGAGACTTTCCCAACATAATGAGATTTTGGCGATATTTGTAAGTGATCCAATGGAAGAAACTCCACCACCAGCCGGAAGATACCGTATTGTCTGTGCAGATGAGGATATCTCAGTCGATACTTACTCTAAACGAGCTAGAGAAAAATATTCCCATACTTTTAAGAAGAGGAAGTTAGACACATATGATTTCTTTCGGCGTTATGGCATTCATCGTATGGCAATATCAACAAGTGATGATCCAATTGAGGAATTAAAGAGATCATTAGGAAGAAAGAATCGTTAGAGACCAAAACAAAATGGACCCAAAAGCATTAATATTAAAAGATATACGTTATCCTTCTGAGATTGATTGGTGGCCATTAGCCATTGGTTGGTGGTTAATTATTTTTATAATTGTTCTAACTTTAATTTTCTTTGGATATAAATATTACAATCAATGGAAAAGAAACAGAGCGAGAAGATTAGCTTTAAATGAGCTCAAGAAAATAAGAAATAATGCAATAAAGACCAATGATCTCCTTATTCTATCTAAAGAGTTATCTACACTATTAAGACGAACTTTTCTGGCTTATTTTCCTAGAGAAAAGGTTGCTGGATTAGTTGGAGAATCTTGGTTGGATTTTCTTGACCAAGGACTCAATCAAAAATATTTCTCAAAAGGTATTGGAAGAAAGTTGATTTCTATTCCATATCAAGAAATAAACGTTGAAGAGTCATTTGACGTTAATGAATTAATTGATGTTATTAAGCTACGTATTCAAACTCCTATTACACAAGAGAGGAAATCCTAATGTGGACTCTTGCATGGCCTTGGATGTTATTGGCATTACCGCTCCCTTTTTTGGTAAGGCGTTTTATGCCGGAAAAGAAGGTAACAGATGAATCTGGATTGAAAGTGCCCAGCTTTTCTCTATTTTCAACATTAATTAATAGACCCAAATCAGAGCAATATTCAAATTGGCGACTTTGGCTTGGCTTGGTAGCTTGGTCATTACTTGTTTTGGCGAGTGCGAGACCAGAGTTAATAGGTGATGAGCTTGAGATTCCTATTTCAGGCAGAAACCTCATGCTAGCTGTTGATTTGTCAGGCAGTATGGATGCTAAAGATTTTGAACTTGCCGGAAGAAGGGTAGATCGATTAACTGCCACCAAAGCGGTTGCCAGTGATTTTATAACCAGGAGAAAAGGAGATCGCATTGGGTTGATTCTATTTGGCGAACAGGCATATCTTCAGGTTCCATTGACCCTTGATCGAGAAACAGTAAAGACATTACTTTTGGAGTCTTTTATTGGATTGGCTGGTGAGAAAACGGCAATTGGTGATGCCATTACACTTGCTGTTAAGAGGATCCACGATCAACAGGAAATGGAAACCAATCAAGTGCTTGTATTATTGACAGATGGAGCAAATACGGCTGGTGAAATTCAACCAATCAAAGCTGCTGAACTTGCAAAGGAAATTGGATTGAGAATTTATACTATTGGTATTGGCGCTGACCAGATGGTTGTTTCCTCTATTACCGGAGGAATGCGCCGCGTGAATCCTTCTGCAGATTTAGATGAAAGAACATTAAGGCAGATTGCGGAAATGACAGAAGGCAGATATTTTCGAGCAAGAGATACTTTAGCTTTGCAGGAAATATATCGTTTACTTGATGATATTGAACCAGTGGCTGAACCTGAAGCAGGGTTTAGACCAATACAATCTTTCTTTTTCTGGCCTCTGGGTGGCTCGCTTTTGATTTCAATCTTCTTGGCCTTTTTCAATCTTCTTGAGAATGGAGGTTTGATGAGGGTTCGAGAGGCTCTAAAGATATGATGGGCTCTGATTTTCATTGGTTAAGACCAGAGTGGTTATTGATTTTACCGCTTATATTCTTTTTGATTTTTATATTTAAGCGAAGATTGTTATCTGTGGGTAATTGGGTAAAGATAATCGAACCGAAATTAATACCTCACGTTTTATCCAGACAGCAATTGCATAACGAGAATCATAAGTGGTGGTTGTTCGCAATTATTAGTTTTTTAGGAGTGATCTCAATAGCAGGACCTACTTGGGAGAGGGTTGAGCAACCGGCTTTTAGGGCAGATCAATCTCTAGTTATAGCGCTTGATTTATCAAGATCAATGAATGCGCAAGATGTCAGCCCAACTAGGCTTACTAGGGCACGCTTAAAGATTTTGGATATTTTAGAGCGACGGCAAAGTGCTCAGATAGCTTTAATTGTTTATTCTGCCAATGCATTTACTGTAACGCCTCTAACTAGTGATTCAGATACAATTACTTCATTAGTAAATAGCTTAGACACTGCTATTATGCCCAGTCGAGGCAGTTATCCAGCTGCTGCAATTGATAAAGGTATGCAATTATTAAAGCAAGCTGGGGTAATAAATGGCGAAATATTATTAGTTACTGACGGAGGCGTAACATCTACCTCATTTAGCTCGGCAGAAAAATTAAGAAATGAAGGTTATACGCTTTCAGTTCTGGGTGTTGGAACAATGGATGGCGCCCCTATACCTCGAGAATCTGGTGGATTTATTACTGACCAAAGCGGTCAGATTGCTATAGCGAAGTTAAGTGTAGGTGATTTATCGAATTTGGCAAGGATTGGTGGAGGAAGATACGTTAATCTGACTGCAGATGACAGAGACTTAGATTTACTTTTATCAGATGAATTGATTGCTTCCAGCCAAGGTGATCAGTCATTAGCTACTGATCAGTGGTATGAATTTGGACCTTGGTTGTTATTAATTCTTGTGCCAATAGCGTCTTTGGTATTTCAACGCGGATGGGTATTTGTATTCCTGATATGTGTTGCACCTATTGATCAACCAGCTTTTGCTTTCGAATGGATAGATTTATGGAAAACTAAAGATCAGCAAGCAAAAGAAGCTATGGATATAGGTGATCATGACAAGGCCATAGAGTTATTTGAAGATCCGCAATGGTTAGCATCAGCCAATTATAATGCAGGTAATTACAGTGAAAGCGCTCAAGCTTTTTTTCAAACCAAAGATTTTGATGGGTTATACAACTATGGAAATTCTCTAGCCAAAATGGGCCAATTCTCTGAAGCTCTAGAAGCTTATGAAGAAGTTATCGAAAATGATTCTGATGCTAAAGATGCAATCTACAATCGTGATTTAATTAAAGAGTTGCTCCAAAAAAATAAATCATCACAGAATGATAACCAAAATGATCAATCGTCAAATGAAGGAACAGATGGAGAGAAAAACCAAGAACAAGCCGATGGAGAATCACAGAGTTCTTCAGCAGAGGGAGGTTCAGATGGAACAAAGAAGGATAATGAGAATGAAGGTAATATAAATCAAGAAGAGACAAGTCAAGATGATCTGGAAGCCATTGAGCGAGAATTAGAGAAAGCAGCACAAGAGGATTTAAAGAATCAACAAGAGAGCGAGACTGAGTCTGAAGGCAGTGAAGGTATTGAGGGCAGAGTAGCTCAAGAACAACAACAGGCGTTAGAGCAATGGTTAAGGAGGATACCGGATGATCCAGGCGGCCTCCTAAGGCGCAAATTTAGGTATCAGTATCAAAGACAAGGGTTTGACCAAGATGGCAATCAACTTTGGCCAGATGATGGAGTTCAACCATGGTGAATATTATTAACGTTAGATTGGTTAATGCGTTTCAGGATATTCTTCGGCTTTTTTGTCGCGTGCTTATTGTTTTTGTTTTTGCTCTAAATGCTGGTTTCGCAGGTGTTATTGCCTCCGTAGATCGAACAAAAGTCGAGCTGAACGAAAGTTTTACTTTAAAAGTCATTGTTGATACGGCAATTGATCTAGAACCTGATGTCAGTGATTTGGAAGGAGACTTTTATGTAGGTTCACGCAGTCAGTTGAGTAACACTACGATCATAAATGGAAAAATTGCCAGGAGCAGAACTTGGACATATGCATTAATGGCAAAGAGACCAGGAAATTTGGTAATTCCATCGATTATTGTTGGTAACGAAAGAAGTCAACCGATTAACATTCTGATTGCACCACAATCTGAATCAGTTCTAGGAGAGGCAGACATTTTTATCTCGGCTGAAGCAGATGATTCCGAAGGTTTTGTACAAGCACAGAATTTATTTCGTATAAAAATATATAGAATGGTACAGACTCGACAACCACGCCTTTATGAACCGGAGATTAGAGGCATTGAAACTTTAGTTGAGATAGTTGGGGATGATAGAAATTATGAGTCAGTTATCAATGGAAAAACTTATGAAGTAACAGAACGAGTTTATGCTCTCTTTCCGCAAGAGAGTGGAGTACTCAGCATAGCCCCTATACGTTTTGAAGCAAGAATCCTAAAAGATGGATCAATAACAGGGCGAAGAACCTATCAATCGTCAGAATTAACGATAAGTGTATTGCCAATACCGGTTCCACCAGATGCCTATCCTGATGCGAATTGGTTGCCAGCGAAAAATGTAGAAATAACTGAAGAATGGTCAAGAGATATGCAAAACTTAAGATCTGGTGAACCAATCACGCGTCAACTAACCGTTACTGCGATTGGCCAACTTTCCACACAATTGCCATCAATCGATTACAGTAATGATAGATTGAAGATTTATCCGGATAAGCCCAAGTTTCTTGATAATGTGAATGCTGATGGAATGATTGCATCTCGTATTGATCAATACGCAATGATCAGTGTAAATGCCGGTGATATAGAATTATCTGGTGTAGATGTTCCATGGTGGGATATTGCTGAAAAACAATGGAAGGTTGCCACTTTACCTGCAAGAATTATTAATATTAAACCTTCTATAGATGATTTAATTGAAGAGAGAATCGAGCCTGTTCCAAATAAGATTGAGCAATCACCACCTGAAGTCAATATCAATTTATGGAAAAATATTAGCGGCATACTAGGTGCTTTATGGGTTTTGACGATATTCTTTTGGTTTTTTTCAAAACCAACTAAGAAAAGAACAGTTAAGAGAACTTATGAATCCCCGCATAAGAAACTTGAGCAGCAACTAAGAAGAGCTAAGAATGCTGCCTTATCCAACGAAAAAGAAAAATTCAAACAAGCCTTCATTAATTGGGCTAAATTGCAATGGCCTGACAATATTCCACGTTCTCTCGATGAAGTAGCTGATCGGGTTGGTAAACCTCTTTCAGATGAGCTTAAAATATTCAATAAAATTACTTATGGCTCTTATCAAAATGAATTGTGGGATGGCAAGGCAATGGCAAAGGCTATAAAGAGGATCTCATTGCTTGGTGTGTCCAACAGCAAGGGAAGGACAAGAGAACTTCCTACTTTAGCTCCGAAATAGAAAGCTGATGTTTTAGGATTTTACTTATCTTGAAGTTGACTTGATAATATTTCCAGTAGGTAGATTCAGACTGCAAGGATTAAAATTAAGGTACTATATTCATAGATATAAGAATCTTCGTCAAAAAATAAAGGAAGTCTAAATTGAAAAGATATCTAATATTCTTAATAATCTTAGTAACATTTAATTGCCAAGCTCAAGGAAATTATCTGCAAGAAAGAAATATTGATGTATATGGATTCAATATTCATTATGTTGAGATAGGGAGTGGACCACCACTTATTCTTCTTCATGGGTTATGGGGGGGGACAAATGAATGGATACCTATAATAAAACCATTAGCAAAGAAATACCGTGTAATTGCGATGGATTTTCTAGGATTTCATGGCTCTGATAAACCTGAAGCGAAATATCATAACGCATTACTAGCAGAGTTTTTGCATGGTTTTATTAACAATATGCAGCTGGAAAGAGTTACTCTTATTGGTCATGCAATGGGTGCAAATGCTGCCACCTATACGGCATTCCATCACCCAAAGAATATAGAAAAATTGGTTCTCATTGACGGTGCAGGTTACCGTAATCCAAGCCGTAATTTATCAAAACCACCATCAGCTATGATGATTTCATTTAGGCGTGTTGTGACTGGCTCAAATATTTTAGAAACAAAGAATTTTCTCAAGAGACGGGTATTAAATAAGTCATTAATAACCCAAAAATGGGCAGAGGAAGCTTTTTATATGTGGTTGAATTCAGCGCGCGCAATAGGCGATATGCTGCAAGAAGGTGGTGACTTGAGTGAGCAAGAAATGCGCGAAATAAAAATTCCCACTTTGATACTTTGGGGGTCAGATGATCAAGTATTTCCAATTAAGAATGCCGAAAAATTATCGAATGATCTTATCAATTCAACTGTAAAAATTATAAACAACTCCGGTCATCTACCCCAGATAGAACAAACAGAAGTGTTGTTAAATGCATTAATACCTTTTTTGGACTCTCATGACTAAAAAACAAACAAAATCAATATACTTCCTTTATTTAAATTTATTTCTAGTACTTAATATACAAGTCTTAAAAGCTGAAAATATTGATGGTGTATATTCTAGGTTATCTCTAACTAATATTCGTACAGGACAATCACCCGAGGCTTTGGATCGACAAGGCTTATTGATAATGATGGAAGGGTATTATGCAATGATGACCCAGAATGCCGACAGACACCTCCTTGCTAAAATTGATAACCTCTCAATTAAAGAAAAAAATAATTATCTTGAGTTATGGCTTGCAATTAACGCACACAGTGGCCGATATAAAGTCGAGGGGGATACACTAATTTGGTATCGTGATATTTCGGAAAATCCAAAAGAAATTGGCTCTATTACAAAACTAAGATTTACCCAAAAAGAAGATCAATTGATTTTGTACTTTACACTATCCAATGGCGATCGATATGATTGGGTTTGGCAAGAAATAACGTCAACTGTAGCCATTAAATAATCGAGTTACCTTCACCATTGCGTGCAAATATTTCTTTTGAACTTTTTAACACACTTTTTAAGCGCGGATTATTTATAATGGTAATTTCAATTTTTTGGTAATACCTCTGGGAAATCTTTTGCAAGAAATTCAAGCAATAACTTTAGATCTTGATGATACATTGTGGGATATACATCCTGTAATCGATGATGCTGAAAGGAAGCTATGGGATTGGCTGGGCGCACATTACCCAAACATCCTTGATTGCTTTGATCGAGAAATGGTTATTAATCTACGTAAAGATGTAAATCAAAGATACCCGAATAAATCTCATGACTATCGATTTATACGTAGATTAGTATTGAAAAAACTATTTTCTTCGTCTGGGTATGAGGAAAAATTTGCTGAAGATGCATTCCATTTCTTCGATATGCATAGAAACAAAGTTAAATTGTATGACGGTGTATTGCGTACTCTGGATACTTTGGCTGAACGAGTTAAAGTAATTGCAGTCACTAATGGTAACGCTAATTTGGAAATGATAGGAATAGATCATCTCTTTCATGATGCGGTATACGCAGCTGATGCGGGGTACCCGAAACCAGATATTCGTATTTTTGATGAAGCTATAAGAAGGTCAGGTGTAGGTACCGAAAGTATTTTGCATGTAGGTGATCATCCTGAGAATGATATTGTCGGTGCTGCGAATGCAGGCTTGAAAACAGTGTGGATGAACCCCAAATTGCAGGAATGGCCAGACTATTTGAATAAACCTGATATTACAATATCTAGAATTAGCGAGTTGTGTGATTTATTATTACCCAGAGATTAATTCTTAAATTATTTTCTAATCTAAGATAGGCTTTATCGCAATGTCAATACGACGATTCTTTTCTCTTCCTAATTCAGTCTCATTATTAGCTATTGGTCTTGTTTCCCCATAACCGGTAGCAATTATTCTATAACTTGGAATAAGCATGGCGTTTATCATGTATTGTTTTACTGAATCAGCTCTGTCTTGAGATAATTTTTGATTTAACTGATCATCGCCTTGTGAATCAGTGTGACCTTCAATTATGATTTCACTTTTCGGATAGACATCAATTGCTTTTTCTACTTTTGTTAATAACGGAATATTTTTCGTCATAATTTCAGATTCATTGCTTTCAAAAGTTATTCCAATCAGGCGTAATATGACATTATTGTTCTCTCTAAATACTCTTGCTTCATCAGTATTGAATATTTTCTCAACTCTGTTAAATTGCTCTTTAATACGTGCTTGAGCCTCAATCCTTTGAATCAGCGCTTCTCTTTCTTCTGTTGCACCTCCAAGTCTTTTATCTAGAGTACGGATTTCTTCTTCCATGTCGGCTATTTGTATTAGATTATCTTTTTGATCTTGCTCTAGGTATTGTTTTTTATTACGTAAATTATCGATATACATAACCAGATTTTTTGTAAGAGATAGATAACCGTCTGTCATGAGCGGCAAGATATCAGCTGAATTAGCAATTCTTTTAAGATTTTCTTCAGACTGAATTATTAATTCTTCAGTGCTCATAAATTTATCTTGAACACTTTGAATTAATTTGGAGAGAAAAATGGCATGGCTGCTTCGTTCAATCGAATTATTGGCATTATTTTTTGCAGATTCGTTATTGTAACGATTACTGTTTAATTCTTTATCAGCGATGTTGAGGAATTTATATGCCAGGTTGAGCGTTATAGGTGCATATCGTCCTGCATTCTCTTCCTCTGCGGCAATTATACTTAGTCTAGCTTGATTAAGGTATATATCCTTAATGCTTAATAATTCAATATTATTAAATCTTGCGGAGGCTTCTTTATTGAGATCTTTTGCTTTATCAATATTCCCATTTTCAATTGATTTTGTAGCAAGCACAAACATTCTCTCTGCTTTACTCCATTTCTTTGGATGCATTGTATGACCTTCTACATTAATTGCATTACGCCTCATTTCAATGGTTGCTTTTAGGGTGTTGCTTGCTAATTTTGCTATTTCAGTGGCCGATTTGAAATGTTCAGTAGCTCTTAAAGCATTTTGGCATATATATTTTTCTGATCTTGTTTGAGATTTTGCTTTTTCTTGGGCTTTCAAAGCTTTATTGAATGTTTTGTTTGAAAGAATTTTTGCGCTGGCTTTAATTGCCATTGTTGCTGCTTCTCCCATTTCTTTTAGACAACGGGTGCTTGATAATTCTTGCGCATTTATTGGAGTGGAATATAAGGCGCCAATGATGAGTAATGTAAAGATTCTTTCTTTCATTAATTTTATTAGATTTTAGTATTTTCTTTAATTTATTAAAAACATATATAATAAGTATAGCGTTGAACAATTTTTAATTGTTGACAGAATACAACTTTATAAATATTTATCTAGCATTTAATGAGTAATAAAAGAAATTTTCAAGAAATTGCAACAATTCCAACAGGTGAGAAATATGATACACCAGGTGGTTTTGCAGCCATAAAAAATGGAATTAAGCACCGTAAAATTATCATTGATTTAGATACAAAGAAAGTTAAGCCGGCCTGGCTTAAGGCGAGAATATCTGGCGGAAGAGTTTTTGAGGAGGTTAAATCTATTGTTAGAAGCAATCAGTTAAGTACTGTTTGCGAAGAATCAATGTGCCCAAATATCGGTGAGTGCTGGAATAATGGCACCGCAACAATAATGGTTATGGGCTCGGTTTGTACTCGCGCATGTAAATTTTGTGCTGTTGATACTGGAAATCCAAAAGGTTCTTTGGACTCAAATGAACCAGCAAATATAGCGCTAGCTGTAAAATTAATGAAGTTAGACTACGTTGTTATTACTTCTGTCGATCGTGATGACCTTGAGGATGGTGGCGCTGCTCATTATGCCGATTGTGTTCATGAGATTAAACAATTGAATCCAAAAACAAAGGTAGAAGCTCTTACGCCGGATTTTAATGGAGTTATGAAAGATGTGCGAAAGGTTATTATGTCTGGATTGGATGTATTTGCTCAGAATATTGAGGTGGTAGAGAGATTAACTTCAGAGGTAAGGGATCCTAGAGCAGGGTACGGCAAAACTTTAAATGTTTTAGCTAAGGCAAAATCAATTAACTCCTCTGTACTCACAAAATCCAGTCTAATGCTTGGATTAGGTGAAACCGAAGATGAGGTATATAGTACGATGCGAGACTTGAGAGCAAATGATGTAGATATTGTTACTCTTGGTCAATATCTTAGCCCAAGTATAAATCATCTCCCTGTCAAGAGGTATGTGCATCCGAATAAATTTGAAGAATACCGAGAAGAGGGATTAAAGATGGGGTTTCTTGAAGTGGTATCAGGACCACTTGTAAGGTCAAGTTATAGAGCTGATAGGGTTTTTAATCAAAATAACGTAGGTATGCACATCCATACCATTTAAATTAGAACAATTAAGAAGGAATAATATGATTGAGTTTTTTTCAGAATATGGCTTATTTTTGCTTAAAGTGACCACTATATTAGTAGCAATTATAGTGCTTATTTCATTTGCTTCCGCATCAAAGAAAGGCGCAAAACAAGAAGGCTTAGATGTCGAAGATTTAAATAAGAAGTTTAGTGGATTGTCTGACAGTTTAAATAAAGTGGTTATGCACAAAGATGAATGGAAGGCAAAATTAAAGAGCGATAAAGCAAAATCAAAAAATGAAAAGAAAAAGAAAAAATCGAAACCAAAGGCTTATGTTATAGATTTTATTGGTGATCTTAAAGCCAGTGCAGTGCCAGCTCTAAGAGAGGAAGTAAGTGCCGTTCTTGATGTGGCAAAAAGAAATGATCAAATTATTGTTCGATTGGACAATCATGGAGGTGTTGTACACGAGCATGGGTTAGCAGCCTCTCAATTGGTTAGGATTCGTCAGAAAAAAATAAATCTTGTTGTCGTGGTAGATAAAGTTGCTGCCAGCGGTGGGTACCTTATGGCATGCGTGGCAAATAAAATATATGCTGCCCCTTTTGCCATCTTAGGTTCAATTGGTGTGATTGCACAATTACCTAATTTTAATCGGTTACTTGATCAGCACGGTATTGATTTTGAGCAAATCACTGCAGGTCAATATAAACGGAATGTTACTATGTTTGGAAAAAACACCGATGATGACAGGGCAAAATTAAAAGATCAGTTGGAAGAAGTTCATGATCTTTTCAAAGCTTCAGTGAATCAATATCGTCCAAAGTTAGATCTTGATAAGGTGGCCACAGGAGAACATTGGTATGGCACAAAAGCTTTGGAATTGGGACTTGTGGATGAGATAAAAACAAGTGATGAGTTAATTATTGAGATGGGCAAGAAATATGATGTATTTAGTATTAAATATAAAATAAAAAAACCACTTAAAAAGAGACTGATGTCGAGTGTAGATAGTCTTTTTGGGCGAATTGAGGATATAAAATGGCGCAAAAAATTTGAAGCCCGATTGCCTCGTTAATATCTAAGGTACTAGTAAGTGGAATTTTATTGAATATGGAGATTGAAACTGTGAAAAAAAATTGGATAACCTATTTACTAATAATAATCAATATAATATTACTGGCTTCTTGTGCTTCGTCACCAACAGGTAGGAATCAGATGATTTTAAAATCAGAAGCTGCCTTAGAGCAAGAAGGAACGAGGCAGTTCAGGGCGCTTCGTGAGAGACTGCCATTGGTTCAAGATCCAAGAAAGATTGATTATGTCGCCTGTGTTACCAATGCAATTGTTGATGTTGTTGAGGGCAAGTATTCTGAATTGTATTGGGAGCTTGCTGTCGTTGATCAACCAGATGTAAATGCTTATGTTTTACCAGGCGGGAAGATTGTTGTTAATTCTGGGATATTAACCATGGCATCAAATCAACATCAATTAGCAGCCGTAATCGGCCATGAAGTCGCGCATGTGACTGCTCGTCATGCTAATGAGCGTGCATCTAGAGCAGCTGTGACCAACGTTGGGGTCGACATAGCCGCTATCATATTAGGCGGTGGTTATAGAAATCAAACACAAGGAGCAAGAGATGCACTTTCTACAGGTGCTTTATTGGGTTTATTGAATCCATTTAGCCGCCTTCAAGAGACCGAGGCAGATATTATTGGAATTCAGTATATGGCTAAGGCGGGCTTTGATCCAAGAGAGAGTGTGGAGTTGTGGAAGAGGATGAATGCTAAGAATGCCACAAAAGTTCCTGAATATTTATCCACTCACCCATCAGGTGAAACAAGAATCGATGACTTAATAGCTCAATATCCAACGAGTTTGGATTTATACAATAACGCTCATCTCAATGGTCTGTCGCCAAACTGTGAACTCTAATAATATTAATTTATAAAAGAAGGCGCATTAGATGGCATTGCACATAGTTTTTTCTCACGGTCAAGAGAGTGGCCCTTGGGGCACAAAGATAAAGATTATGGCGGCTTTAGCTTCGAGTTTGGGTTGTAATGTAACGAGTATTGATTATCAAGGAATCAAGGAACCAAAAGATCGTGTAGCTAAGCTTATTAAGAAATGTTCAGGTATCTCTGAACCAATATGTTTGGTGGGATCCAGTATGGGTGGTTTTGTTGCTACTGCAGCCGCTTATGACGTCAAAGCTGTGGGTTTATTTGTCTTAGCGCCTGCATATTTTATACAAGGTTTTGATCATTCATTGATTAAATCTATAGATATACCCATGGAAATTGTACATGGATGGAATGATAATATTGTTCCAGTTGAGAATAGTATCCGTTATGCTCAAGCACAAAAAGCTATGCTGCATATTTTAAATGGCGATCATGGACTGACTGAAAATATTAAAGAAATTAACAATTATTTCGAGATTTTTGTCGGACAATTCTTATGAGTCTTCATAGCCAAGAAAATAATACATAATTTAGATATTATTACCTCTATGCCAAGAATACACATCGCATCTTTTTATCGTTTCAAAGAAATCAATAATATTGATGGCTTGCGCAATGAATTGTTGGAGCTATGCAAGAAATTAAATCTACTCGGAACTATCTTAATTTCAAAGGAAGGGTTTAATGGATCCATCGCGGGCAAAAAGAAGTCGATTTTGATAATTTTTGATTACCTACAAAGAGAGCTCAATCTCGATGCTAATATTAGTGATAAAGCAAGATGGAATAATACAAAGATAGCTCCTTTTAAGAAGTTGCACGTTAAAATTAAAAGCGAAATCGTTGCTCTTGGTCGAGAAGATATACAACCCTTTGATGTGGCAGGAAAATCAATTAAACCGATTCAATGGAATAAGTTAATCCAAGACCCGGAGACCATTGTCATAGATACTCGTAATGAGTACGAGGTAAATATTGGGTCTTTTCCTAATGCAATTAACCCAAAAACAGATTCGTTCAGAGAGTTTCCAGAATTTGTAAAGAATATCCCTGAGACAGAAAAATCAAAACCAGTAGCCATGTTTTGTACTGGAGGTATACGATGCGAAAAAGCTGCAGCTTTGATGATTGAGTTTGGTTTTGAGGATGTCAATCAACTTGAAGGTGGAATACTAAATTATATCGAAAAGATTGATGATGCTGACAACTTATGGCAGGGAGAATGTTTTGTATTTGATGACAGAGTCGCTGTCGATAATGAGCTCAAGGATGGGAAATATATTCAATGCCATGCTTGTCGTAACCCTTTGTCAATAGAAGAGACTGAATCAGAAGATTATTGTGAAGGAATATCATGCCCTAAATGTATAAATAAAATTCCAGTAAACAGAATCAATCGTTTTAAAGAGAGGCAAAAACAGATTAATCTCGCAAAGCAAAGAGGTGAGAAACATATTGGAAAAGTTATGAGTGAAGCTTAATTTTCAATTAAGCATCAATATCTGGAATTATTGAACTTTCAAGGCTGGTAATCATGTCTTTTAATAACAGTCTTCTGGTTTTGAGTCGTCGTAAACTGAGTTGATCGGTTTCTGGTTTTGAAGAGATAAGATCAATTTCAGCATTGATCTCCTGATGTTTGACGCGAAGTTCTTTGAGTCTAGAAAGTTTCTCGAAAGAATTTTTATCAACTTTTTCAGTCATATTATTAGGAAGATCTTTTTCCCATTTTATTGCGTTGAATTTATTGTTACATGATTTTTCTTTAGAGTGCAATTATTCATCATTCTTTTATAAACAAGTCCTGCAATTTATGAGAACCAATGACAAAGAAATGCGGATTCAAGATATCCTCTTTAGTATTATATTGGAGTTGTGTTCCATCGGTTGTTAATACTAATCCTCCTGCCTGTTCTACGACTACTTGTGCTGCAGCAGTATCCCATTCGGAGGTAGGTCCAAAACGCGGATAAAGATCTGCATTGCCCTCAGCAATAATGCAGAATTTTAGTGAGCTGCCTATTGGCTGCAATTCATAATTCTTTATTTTCGTTAGAAATGCCTCTAAAGTATTTCCTCGATGCGATCTACTCCCAACAATTCTGATCGGTTTACTAGGATTGCGCTGAACATTGATTATTCTTTCTCCATTAACAGGATCATTAATTTTTGATCCGAGGCCTTTACATCCGATATATGTTAAGGAGTTAATTGGAACATGCACAATCCCTAAGACAGGTTTATGGTTCTTAATTAGAGCGATATTGACTGTAAACTCTCCATTACGTTTGACGAATTCTTTTGTCCCATCAAGAGGATCAATTAACCAGTACTGAGTCCATTGTTTTCTTTCTTTATAGCTTTGAAGAGGCATTTCTTCTGATATGATTGGCAATTCAGGCTTAATTGATTTAAGACCATCGATTATTGTCTTATGAGAACGAAGATCTGCTTCAGTTAAAGGAGATGAATCTTTCTTCTCTGTGACACTGAAGCTGGAATTGTATATTTCAAGGATAGCTTCTCCTGCCGATTTGGCAATTGCGGTTGTGGGAGCTACTAGTTCACTTAGTTTCATCGGCAGATATTTTTATAAGATAATATTTTCAAATATGAATAAAAATATAAATTACAGCAAATCAAGAAGAATGGATATACATCAAAATGAAATTTTAAGTCAATGTCATACATTAATGCTAGATATGGATGGAACAATATTGGATTTAGCTTACGATAGTTTTATTTGGTTAGATTTAGTTCCTAAAGAGTATGCAAAAAAACTAAATATTCCCCTTGGTAAAGCAACCGCTGCTTTACAAAAACATTTTGTGAGTTTACAAGGTAGTCTGAAATGGTATTGCTTAGATCATTGGAGCGAATTGCTCGGTATAGATATATTATTGCTTCATGAGAAAGAAAGGGGTCGAATTAAATATCTCTCAGGAGCTCAGAAATTTCTTGAAGTGATCAAACAGAGCGATATTCGAATGCTTCTGGTTTCAAACTCACATCGCGATATACTTAAATTAAAGATAGAAGAAACAGGGCTGGATAACTATTTTGATGGGATATACCTTTCTCATGACTTTAAAACCCCAAAAGAGAATAGATTATTTTGGACTAGATTAAGGTCGATTGAGAAATTTGATTTAAGTAAAACCATTTTTATCGATGATACTCCCAAAGTTCTTAAGGCAGCAAAAGAATTTGGTATACATTCAATCTTTCAGATTACAGATCCTGATAGCAAACAACCAAGGCCAATAGAAATCAAGTATCCCGGGATTTCAGGTGTGATTGACTTAATATAATAAATGGATAAACCAATTAACTATGATGAACGAATTATTTCTTTGGTTTCTTTATTTTAGGCAGTATTGAAGAATTGTAATTGGCGACTGGTATTTTTTTTTCAATAAAGGCTTCTATATCTGGTAATGATATTGCGTATGTTTCACAACCAAAACTAATTGCATTTCCTTTGGATCCTGCTCTGGCAGTTCTCCCTATTCTATGAACATAGTCTTCTGCATCTTGCGGTAGATCATAATTAATTACATATTCGACATTCGGAATATGCAGACCTCTAGAAGCAACATCAGTTGCTATTAAGATAGTTAGTTTGCCTTCTTCAAAACGATTTAACATTTTTATTCTTTTGTTTTGAGGGACGTCACCAGAAATTGCCTCTGCATTTAAGTCATTACTCTTGAGGTATGACTCTAGTCTTTCAACTTCTCGTTTTGTGTTAACAAAGATCATGACTTTACTCTTACTCATTTCCTGGATAAGTCCTATTAGTAAGGGTATTTTTTCTTTATTAGATGGGAAGAATATAGCCTCTCTGATCCTATCAGTAGTTATCTTCTCAGATTCTATTTTGATTAACTCAGGTTCGTTCATATGTTCATAAGCGAGTTCCATGACTCGATGTGAAAGCGTTGCAGAAAATAACATGTTCAACCTTCTTTCTGGCTTGGGAAGTCTTCTCAATAAGTATCGAATATCTTTTATAAAACCCAGGTCAAACATTCGATCCGCTTCATCTAAAACCAATACTTCAATTTTATTTAATTTAAAAATACCATTTTTACAATAATCGATAATCCGACCAGGTGTGCCAATTAATATATCGATACCATTTGTTATAATAGTCGATTGCTTTTCATAATCTGTTCCACCATAAGCCAAGCCAATTTTTAAGTTTGTATGTTTGCCAATCATTTCCGCATCTTTTGCAATTTGAATAGCAAGCTCTCTTGTTGGGGCAAGAATGAATATTCTAGGTTGTTTTGTTTGTGATTTAGTAATTGATTGTTTGGGTTTTAGGATATGTTGCAATGCTGCAATTAGAAATGCAGCTGTCTTTCCTGTACCTGTTTGTGCTTGTCCAGCCACATCCTGACCATTTAGCGCGATAGGCAATGATTTTGATTGAATTGGTGTACAGAATTCGAATTTTGACTCATTAACCCCCTTTAAAATCTTAGGTTCAATATTAAGTGAGTCAAATCTTATGTTGGTTAGATGAGTGTCTTTCATTTTTTTTCAATAAAAATACTTAAAATGCTTGCAAAATGCCTCACAAAAGAGTCAAATTGTAGTTAATAAGAGACAACTTTCGTTGGATCAACCAGAATTTAATACCCAAAATCAAAAGAAGTGACGTTAGAACTTCAACATATTGCCTGATTGAGACTGTATCGTCACTTAATTTTTTCAAAGCCCGCATTGCATTTTTGGATATGCGGGAAAAATTACAATACTGAAATAATTTTTTCGGAGGATATGACCGGTGGGTGAAAATATTATAGAAACGAGTGACGCAGCTTTTGAGAAGGATGTTATCAATGCTGAAATACCAGTTTTACTTGATTTCTGGGCAGAATGGTGCGGACCGTGCAAGGCAATTGCACCCATACTAGATGAGATTTCGAATGAATATAAAGAAAAGTTAGTGGTTGCTAAGATAAATATTGATGAAAATCAAATTACACCACAAACCTACGCAGTTAGAAGTATCCCTACCTTAATGTTGTTCAATGGTGGCACTATTCAGGCGCAAAGGATGGGTGCTTTGTCAAAAGCACAGTTAATTGAATTTCTGGAGTCCAATTTATGAACGAACGTTCAAACAATAGACCTAAAGGCAGATCAAGACCCTCAAATCACTCAAATCGAAGAAGAAGAAGACCTCGTCGAAATGATGTTTACCCTGATGATGCTGAGAGTTTAGAGGTCATTTCACCGGATCAGCTTGAAAAAAGCAAGAAAGGGATGAATCTTACTGATCTTAAAAGTAAGCCACCATCTGAGCTAGTTGAGCTTGGTGAATCTTTAGGCGTGGAGAATCTTGCTCGCTCACGTAAGCAAGATGTTATTTTTTCTATATTAAAAGCCCATGCGAAGAATGGAGAAGATATATACGGTGATGGTATTTTAGAGATACTTCAAGATGGTTTCGGTTTTTTAAGATCTGCAGACAGTTCATATTTGGCAGGCCCTGATGACATTTATGTATCACCGAGTCAGATTCGTCGTTTTAATTTGAAAACAGGCGATACAGTTTCTGGTTTAATCAGACCGCCAAAAGATGGCGAACGATATTTTGCATTATTGAAAATCGGTGAAGTTAATTTTGATGCTCCAGAAAATACCAGAAATAAAGTACTTTTCCAAAATCTTACACCTTTACATCCTTCTAATCGATTAACCCTTGAACAGGGAAATGGAAGTACAGAAGATTTGACTGCCCGAATTATTGATTTGGCAGCACCCATTGGAAAAGGACAGCGTGGCCTCATTGTTTCTCCTCCAAAAGCAGGTAAAACCATTCTTCTGCAGAATATTGCTTCAGCTATATGCGCTAATAATCCTGATATTACGTTAATCGTACTGTTGATAGATGAGCGTCCAGAAGAGGTTACCGAGATGGCAAGAACTGTTAGAGGTGAGGTAGTTTCATCCACTTTCGATGAACCTGCTAGTCGGCATGTTCAGGTAGCTGAAATGGCGATTGAGAAGGCTAAACGACTGGTTGAGCATAAAAAAGATGTAGTAATCCTCCTTGATTCAATTACTCGATTAGCACGTGCCTACAATACTGTAGCTCCTTCATCAGGAAAAGTTCTTACTGGAGGAGTTGACGCAAATGCATTACATAAACCAAAACGTTTCTTTGGCGCAGCACGAAATATCGAAGAAGGAGGAAGCTTAACAATATTGGCAACCGCTTTGGTTGATACTGGATCAAAAATGGACGAAGTGATTTATGAGGAATTCAAAGGTACAGGCAATATGGAAATTCATCTTGATAGGAGAATTTCAGAGAAAAGAGTATTCCCAGCAATAAATATTAATCGATCAGGAACTCGAAAAGAGGAATTATTAACCGATCCTGCTGAATTACAAAAATTATGGATATTACGTAAAGTATTGCATCCTATGGATGAGTTAGCTGCAGTTGAGTTCTTGATAAGTAAAATGCAGGATACAAAGACTAATGATAAGTTCTTTGATGCAATGAAACGTTGATTCTAAATAAAACATTTTTTCCGTATAAGCTAAAAGAAAGAAGGATACGTATAACCTTTCTTCTGTTATTTTTGTTAGCATCATTGGTATTACATACAAGCCAGGTGCAAGCTGAAGCTTCGAGCAAGGAGATGAAAATCTCCAGTGAGAATAGCTGGATTCGAATTTTAGCCTATCCTGATGGCCCATTGAGTCATTTAGGCCATCATCATGTAATCTCACACCATAATATAATCGGTATAGTTGATGTGGCATCTGATTTACTTAAATCAAATATTATGCTTGAGCTTGCTGTTGCAGATTTTAAGATTGACGATCCTGTACTTCGAAAACTTGAAGGAGGAGATTTTGATGGCGAGGTACCGCAAAAGGATATCGATGGCACTAGAATTAACATGCTCGGAGAAGACTTACTTAACGTTAATCAGTTTCCGACGATTAAGGTTCATTCTGTGTCAATGAGCGGTGATTTCCCTAATATAAATATCATGGCATCTGTTAATATTAAAGGAGCAGAATATACTGTAGAATTTCCGGCTAATATTGAGCTAGAAAAAAACTCTTTCGTTGCTAGCGGTCAAACCGAAATCACTCATTCTGAACTTGGCTTGTTGCCTTTCACGGCTTTGGGAGGGTTGCTGAGTGTTCGTGATGTCTTAATTTTTAAATATGAAATATCAGGGTCTCAATAGGTGAAAATGAATAAGGATCACCTTGTTTTGATTCTTGATTTATCTGAGTTTTAGGATTTCATCACATTAGCATGGATTTTCTCGATCTGAGTCCATGCTGATTCAATAGCTCCAACTTGCCAACCAGTTAGATTACTTACTTGGTCTCCTGCAAAATAGATTCGACCCTGCGCTTCTTGTAATACCGGCTTGTGTTTTTGTCGATCTGGGGGTGACCAAGCAGCCCAACCTGCCTCACTATATCGAGTATTATGCCAGGCAATTGAAAAAGCTTTGTGGTCATAATGCTTTTTAAATTGCTCTGGGTGTATGCGCTCACTTCTTTTGATTGCTTGATTAACTTGTTGATCTAAAGATAGCTCGCCATGAGTTACTGCTGCAAGCCCAAATGCATACGCGCTTTGAATGATTCCTTTCTTACCGCAGTATCCATAAGAAGGGTATATGACTGTATGTCCTGGGATTCCCAGAGTGCTTGAACCTCCATAGATATTGTCATCTTCTTCCCAGAATCTCCGATTCATTTGAAGCGCAAGCTTTCCTACTGTCATTTTCCTCGGGGCAGCCATTGCTTCTTTGCATCGATCAGACAAATCTGTTGGAAGTTTTAAGAGCATTCCGACTGGAATGGTTGTTATACAGTAATCTGCCTTAACAGTTACAAGTTCTCCAGTTCTGGTATCACGATATGGAACGGTCACACCATTATCATCTTGTCTGAGTTCTTGGACTTCAGCATTGTATGTGATTGCATCTTTTACAGCTCGTTCAAATCCTTGCGCAATCTGATCCATGCCTCCAACTGGTTGGTACATTATTGTTGGATGATCAACAGTCGTTACACCTTGGAATGTATTTCCAAGTCCTGATTGTAATACATCGTTAAAAGAAAAAGCCTTTGAAGCAGTACTTGTTCCCATGGGATCGAATTTATCGTGACCTCTATGCACAGTCCCCTTATAACTGAGGTCACGTGCATCAAGAAACCCTTCTCGGATGAGATAGTCGGTTAGCTTCTCCTTATCTCTGTTAGTTAATTCTTTGTTGAGCGCACCTTGATCTACGAGTTTTGCTAGTAGCTCAGAGGTATAACCTCTCATATCTGCTTTGATTTCACGTTTACGCACTCGTTTACCAGCAAGTGGGCCATCAGCTTTATCAAATTGAAGGTAACCAAGATCGTTTTCTTGGACCATAATTTCCATTGCGATTCCAAATTTTCGGATATAGTGGAATACAGCATGATGGAAGCTTGGAAGCCTCCATGGACCATGATTGAAGTATTGGCCTTTATCAAAATTACAGGTATGTGTTTCACCATTGACAGTTGTTGTGGTAAATCCTGATCGTGAAGATTGGCATCGACCTCCTGCAAAAGGCCTTGCTTCCAATATTTGACAATCATAGCCGCGTAATCCTAATTCATGGGCCGCTGTCATTCCTGCAAGTCCTGCTCCAAGAATTACTACTTTAGTGCCTTCTGGACGTCCTGTTAGATTAGGGGGCGTCTCAGCGGCTGAAGCAATACCCATATCCCAGCCATTTAATACAGTCATCATCGCAGACACACCACCAACAGCTGATAGGGTTTCGAGGAACTCTCTTTTAGTGATGGTGTGGGGTTTTTCAGGAGTTATTTTTGGCATGGGTCACCTAAATTATTTTTCTAACTCAAGCTCTACTTGAACATCGACTTCATCAGCAATCCAATTAGTTGTGTCCCAACCTACCCCAAACAACAATCTTTTAACTTCAAATCTACCTGAAAAATTTGCTTTTAATCCGTCCTCTTCAAATTCGAAGAACATTGTCACGGGTTGATTTTTCCCGACAAGAGTTAGTTGTCCATGGGCAGCATATTTTCCATCTTTTAATTGTTCTATTCGTTCCGATTCAAAGCGAGATTCTGGATGATTTAGAGGATTAAACCAATCTTCCTCCATCAGATATGCAGTATGTTCTGCGTCACCAGAATTAGTGGATTCCATTTTAACAACACCAATGATCTTTCCATCATTAGGATTATCTTTGTCAAACTTGATTTTTGCTGAGAAAAAATCAAAGCGTCCTCGGAAGGCTGCTCCTTCAAGTGAGTAAATAAAACGAACGTTACTCGAGTCCTCTATAACTCGCCATTCTGCAGCATTAGATGCTCTGAGAGGAATCACAATGAAAAGTATTAACAATATACTCAATTTTGAGGATATTCTTCTCATCTCAAACCTTTGCGCGATTCTATTTTGTATGAATAGAGCTTAGCCATAGTCGCGTATCGTGACAGTTAGCAATAGGATTTGCAATTGTTTTTTTAATGCAAATCCTATTGTTTGAACTAGCGTATTAATGTTTATATTAGACAACATGTGTCTATATAAATCATAGTTATAATGTTAACTTCTTTTTGAGTCAACGCTCCACATTCCACTACCTTGGGCAGCAATGCAAAGGAAGATAAAACAGAATAGTACCGCAGCATCCCCTTTATTGTTGATTGGTAAGCCACCACCCATTTTCGAGTAATGAATAAGCCAATAAGCGCCAGCCATTAGACCGCTAGACAGAAAAGCTGCTGCTGAGGTGCAAAGGCCAATCATAATCATTGCACCACCAATAACTTCAATGGGGCCTGCCAAGTAATACATCCAACCAGCTTCGCCCGCCATAATAGCTTGCATTTTTGGTAAACCATGAAAAATGAATAAAAAACCAGAGACTATTCTTAATAGTGCATAGGTTTGTGCTTTATATTGCTTCATAAAGTCCATATTTTTGTCCTCTATTTGTTTTAAGAAATTAATTTAATCATTTACTGTTGTTTGTAAGTAATGATTACTGTCTAATAATTACATATTTATAGGGGTAATGTCGAAATTTAAGGATGTTTCCATCGATGAAACTTAATATTTTCGTTTTTCCTAAAATTGCTCTTTCTGTTATTAAGTTCAATGTAACCTTCTGTTTTGCTAAGAGAAGAGAAATCACCGGATGTATTCGTTTCAACAGGCAGTGCTTTTGTTATTGCGTTCTTTTGATGAGTGATTTTAACCGGAAGAAAGTAAGTCAAATTGGGTTTAAAATTAATATTTTTCTGTAATTGAACATATTCATCAAAAAAGTGAGTATGTCCTCTCATCTTATGCAGGGCTGGGATAATATAGTGTCGACAACAAGTGATGGCTGATACTGGATTTCCAGGTAATGCAAATACAAGTTGTTTTCTAGGTCCAACACCAAACCACATGGGTTTTCCTGGTCGTTGTTTTACTTTATAAAAAATGCATCTTACGCTTAATTCATTGAGTATTGTTGGTATATAGTCTGCTTTTCCCATGGAAATTCCACCGCTAAGAATTAAGATATCTGATGAATGCAAGTGGTTTTTTATACTATTCTTTTGAATAGTTTTATCGTCAATTAAATGTTTATGCTGGCAATTTTCGAATCCTTGTTGATATAACATTCCTTTGATTGAGGGTCCATTAGACATTCTGACTTGATGTGAAAGTATTTTTCCCCCAACAGGCACTAATTCACTGCCAGTAGAGATAATACGTATTATAGGCTCGGAACTAATAGTTAATTCTTCTTTTCCACAAGACAAAATCAGCGCTATATCAATGGGCTCGATTTTTTTGCCAACCTTAAGGACAACGGAACCTTCTTTGTAGTCTGACCCTTGTGCGTGAATAAATTGATGCTTAATTGCTTTATAATTTTTTTGAATATGCGCTATATCATTCTTGATTACTATTTCTTCTATTGGGATTACGCAGTTTGTACCTTTGGGTAAGGCGGATCCTGTCATTATTTCAATACAGTAATTCTTATTAGTAAGTGTTTTTTGAGGGTCACCTGCAAATTGTGTTGCTTCGATAGGAAAATCTAATTTATATTCTCGAAGGGAATCAAAATTAATTGCAATACCATCCATGGTAACTCTGTTGAAGGGCGGTTGATCCCTTTCAGCTTTTATTGGTTCTTTTAGTATGCATCCAATTGATTGATGAGTATCGATTTTCTTTTTGGTAAGTATGGGGAGATTTTCGGATATTAATTGGACAGCAAATTTCGATGTGATCATTTTTACTCTCGTTCAATAGCCCGATAACCGATATCACTTCTGTGGAATTCATCCTTCCAGTTAATTTTTTCTACTGCTGTATAAGATATTTCTTGTGCATCTTTGGTTGTTTTGCTCTTGCCTACGACGCATAAAACTCTTCCACCTGAAGTCAATATCTTTCCTTCTTTAAGATTAGTTCCGGCATGGAATACTTTAGTATTTTCTGAATCTATACTATCTAAGCCAAAAATTGGATGACCGCTTTCGTATTTTACTGGGTAGCCTCCAGCAGCCATAACAACCCCTAGAGCTACGTCTTCACTCCAGGAAACCGATTGTTCCGAAAGCGAACCATTTATTGTTGCCAGCAGTAGTTCAACAAAATCCGATTTCAATCTCATCATGATTGGTTGTGTTTCTGGGTCGCCAAATCGGCAGTTGTATTCAAGTACCTTTGGGTTACCTGCATCATCAATCATTAGTCCTGCATATAAGAATCCTAGGTACTTGATACCATCTTCTTTTAGACCGGAAAGAGTGGGGTAAATAATTTTATCCAAAACACGTTGATCTAGATCATGAGTTATAACAGGTGCCGGTGAGTATGCGCCCATGCCACCTGTGTTGGGACCAAGATCTCCGTTATCTCTTGCTTTGTGGTCTTGTGATGTGGCAAGAGGAATAACTTCATTACCATCAGTAATGACTATATAGCTTGCCT
>Ga0163108_10000184_pt1 | contig 47129 bp, 34 predicted proteins | sample Fk1155metaG_FD_109644 | JGI IMG/M metagenome (GOLD analysis project Ga0163108, IMG submission 109644) | Marine microbial communities from the Central Pacific Ocean - Fk160115 155m metaG | ecosystem: Environmental > Aquatic > Marine > Oceanic > Photic zone | place: The Central Pacific Ocean...
ACCAAATCAGCCTGGCCGGTACTGGTCGCCACCAGGATACCACCAACCAGCAGCGCTAAAGCCACCATCAATTGATGACTGTTGATGTAGTCACGCGGTTGTAGCAGTGTCCAAACCGGCAGGACGGAGGCCACGAAGCAGTAGGTCATCAGGATGATGGTCCAACAGACAACCGGGTTAGCTACCGTGAAAATTCCTGGAATCTTTGCTTCGGCAGTTGCAAAGACAGGTGTGTTGCAGTGATAGACACCGAGGTAGATCGCAATGTAGAGCAGGATCAGTGCAGCAATGGAAGGGATCAGCAGTCCGCCCTCACGGCGGTAGACCCAAAACCCGATCCCCAGGGCAATCGGGATTTCGACCCAAACCGAAAGGACCGCTTGGGGATAGTCCTTAAAGATTAAGGCAATCACCAGGCCAAAGATGGCCAGCACGACAGTCAGGGCGGCAAACAAGACCAACAGGAACAAGACGCGGGCTCGTCCACTGATGAGTCGTCCAGCCACTTCACCGACTGTTTGGCCTCGGTTACGTAAGGAAACAACGAGTGAACCGAAATCATGAACAGCACCGATGAAGATGGAACCGAAAATGACCCACAGCAAGGCGGGCAGCCAGCCCCAGAAGACGGCAATGGCTGGTCCCACGATCGGCCCGGTACCAGCGATGCTGGTAAAGTGATGGCCGAAGATCACTTCCTTCTTGGTGGGGATGAAGTCGATATCGTCACGCAGTTGTTTGCTTGGTACGTCAGCAGCGGGATCCAGGCCGAAAATTCGTTGGGATAGCCACTTGCCATAGGTGTGGTAGGCGACGATGAAGCCGACAAACGAGCCAACAGCGATTAGCAGGGTGGTCATGGCAGTGAATTCCTTGGGGCTGGCATGAACGAGAGGTCATCGGTTTGGTAGGTCAGTGACCGGAAGTCGTGGTTTTATGATACCAGCCGGCTGCTTTCTTAGCACCGGGGAAACTATCTGAAATCAGTTCGGTGAGGAGAGGTGCTGGTAGTAGACGCTTCTCGAGGGACCCCTATAATAGCCGGTTGTTCGTAACCTGGTCATCGCGGCCAGCGGGCGAAAATCAGCAGCCAGATCGATCGAAAGGAATCAGACCAGTGGCAGAACATGTTGTCATTATCGGCAGTGGACCGGCGGGCTGGACATCAGCCATTTATGCGGCACGGGCCAGTTTGAAACCACTCGTTTTCGAAGGGGCTATTACCGAGGATAACCGACAGAGAGGGACGTTGCCGCTGGGCCAGTTGGCACTGACCACCGAGGTTGAGAATTACCCCGGTTTTCCGGCAGGTAACCTGGAAGGTTACCTTGATGACTCCGTCGCCAAGGAGCGTCGCCAGATCATGGCTCCGCATCTCAAGGAAGGAGTCAGTGGGCCAGAGCTGATGGAGTTGATGCGTCAACAGGCGGTTAATTTTGGCACACGGGTGATCACCGATGATATCGTTGATGTTGACTTCGACTCTCGGCCCTTCGTGTTGACAAGCCTCAGTGGTGAAAAGACAGAAGCGCATTCGCTGATTATCGCAACCGGTGCCAGTGCCAATTACCTGGGCCTGGAGTCCGAGGATCGGTACAAGAATCGTGGAGTCAGCGCCTGTGCCGTTTGTGATGGTGCCTTGCCCCGCTTTCGTGATCGTCCCTGCGTCGTGATCGGCGGAGGTGACTCGGCAGTTGAGGAAGCGGATTACCTGAGCAAGTTTGCTTCTACGGTTTACCTGGTCCATCGGCGAGATGCCCTGCGGGCGTCGAAAATCATGGCACAGCGAGCCGAGGATAACGAGAAAATTGACATTGTCTGGAATCACGTTTGCGAGGAAGTGCTGGGCACTGACGATGAAGGTGTGACCGGCGCTCGCTTGAAGAGCACGGTGGATGACAGCGAGCGTGAGGTCGAGGCCGCTGGTTTCTTCGTGGCGATCGGGCATACACCCAATACCGAGTTTCTGCAGGGGAAACTGGAGATGAACGAGAAGGGATACCTGAACTGGACCGAGCCGCATCGGACCAACACCAGCGTGGAAGGGGTTTTTGCTGCCGGTGATGTGGCGGATGATTATTACCGCCAGGCGATTACTGCGGCCGGTACCGGTTGCCAGGCAGCCTTGGATGCCGAACGCTGGTTGGCTTCGCAGGGACTCTAGTCCCCTGGGGTGCTTTCCGGATTCACATTGTGTTTTTCAAGAAAAAAAGCACAATCAATCGAACTTCACCCAGTGCGAAAACGATTAATTGACAACGGGCAAAAGGAAAAAACCATGGCAGATGGTGCAGATCGAATAGCGCAGGAACGGGAAATGTTATTGTCGGTCGAGTCCCAGGGGTTGGGCGGCAAGCTGGGAGTCTACACCAGGCTTTCCGGACCCGGCTGGTTGCAAAGTGCCATCACGCTGGGCGGTGGATCTCTCTCCGGTGCCCTGTTCCTGGGAGTTCTGGGTGGCACTGATATGCTCTGGTTGCAGCTAGTGGCAATCATCATGGGTGTGGTGATGCTTAGTGCGATCAGCTACGTAACACTTTCCACGGGTAAACGCCCCTTTCCGCTGATCAATGAACACATTAATCCAGCCCTGGGCTGGGGCTGGTTGCTGGCCACGATCACGGCCAACATGATCTGGTGCATGCCCCAATTCGGCCTCTGTTTCGAAGCTTTGGAAAAGAACCTGATTGGCTTCGGTAACACGCCCGAGTACGAGGCTGCGGTTGCTGGTGGCGACAAGATGTATGGGTACAAGATTACCATTTCAGTGGTTTTCTTTGCCCTGGCGGGTTTCCTGGTTTATCTCAACAGCCAGCGTGGCCTGGCAGCTAAGATCTTTGACGTGGCCTTGAAGGTCATGGTGGGGATCGTGGTGATCTCCTTTTTTGGCGTGGTTATTGTCCTGTCACTCAAGGATGAACTGGCCTGGGGATCCATTCTGACTGGCTTTATCCCGGATCTGAGCCAGTGGACCAGTCCGGCTGGAGCCGTGGCAGAGAATATCAGTGGGATGTCTGAAAATGTTGCCGCGTTTTGGAGTGAACGTGTTGTGCAAGCACAACGTGACGTGATGATTGGAGCTGCAGCCACGGCGGTTAGCATTAACATGACGTTCCTGCTTCCTTACTCGATGCTGGCTCGCGGTTGGGATAAACCATTCCGTGGATTGGCACGATTTGACTTGTCGACCGGCATGGCCATTCCCTACGTGTTGGTGACCAGTTGCGTGGTCATTGCTGCTGGCACCATGTTTAACGGGAAGATGAACGATGACGACTTTGGTAGTGTAGATGTCGCGGTTATGAAAAAGAGCAAGCTCTACAAGGATGGCAGTGGCCATTTGATCGCGCGGCTGGAAGCGACTGATGAGAGCGTGAAAGATCTTACGGACGCAGAAAAGGAAGCTCGCATCGCAGGGTTACCCAAGGCCGAGAAAGAGGTGGCTGCATCCCTGGTGAAGCGGAATGCTTTTCAGCTTTCTGAATCCCTGGCCCCACTGCTTGGAGGTACCATGGCAAACACGATCTTTGGGATCGGTGTGCTGGGGATGGGTTTCTCGTCCATCATTATCCTGATGTTGATCAATGGTTATGCATTCTGTGAGATGCTGGGCAAGCAACAGGGAGGGACGCCGCATATCGTGGGTTGCCTGCTGGCCGGTCTGGTGGGAGCCAGCTGGTGGTTGTTCTGGGATGGTGATGCCAAGATGTGGCTGGCGATTCTCGTATCATCCTTTGGCATGATGTTGTTGCCCATTGCTTACGTGACATTCATGCTCATGATGAACAGCACCAAGATCCTGGGAGATGATAAGCCGACGGGAAGTTCCCTGACCTGGTGGAATATCCTGATGGGAGTTTCCGTGCTGGGAGCGATTGCAGCGGCTGTCACGGCCATTGCGGGCAAGGCGAGTCATCCGGTAGCAGGGCCCGTGGTGATCACCGTGGGCGTGATCCTGATAACACTAGTACTCGCTGGTTTCCTGTTTGAACCGCGCGGGCGTACACCCGCAGGTAAACAGGAGTGATTTCGAGAAAACGGATCATTCACGATTCCAGGGAAGGCTCGTCGTCAAGATGAATAAAATCACGGTTATGGCCGCACGTAGCAAGGATGTCATCGGGCAGCAGGTCCTGCTGCAAGGTTGGGTGCGTACTCGCCGGGATAGCAAGGGCGGCTTCAGCTTCATCGAAATCAATGATGGCAGCTGCCTGGCCAATATCCAGGTGATCGCCGATGCCGACCTGCCTAATTACGAGTCGGAAATCCAGAAGCTGACCGCCGGCTGTAGCGTCTCGATCACGGGGGAAGTGAAGGAATCGGGTGGCAAACAGGATACGGAAATCCAGGCCAGTACCGTGACCGTGCATGGCTGGTCCGACCCGGAAACTTATCCGCTGCAGAAAAAGCGGCACTCCTTTGAGAAGCTGCGGGAATGGGCGCACCTGCGTCCCCGTTCCAATACCTTCGGTGCAGTTACCCGCGTTCGCAACTGCATTAGTCGCAGTATTCACAACTTCTTCCAGGAAGATGGTTTCCTTTACATCAACACGCCCATTATCACCGCCAGCGATTGCGAGGGTGCGGGCGAAATGTTCCGGGTGACCACGCTGGAGATGGAAAACGTTCCCAAGCTAGATGGGAAAGTCGATTACTCGCACGATTTCTTCGATCGGCCCAGTTTCCTGACCGTCAGTGGTCAACTGGAAGCAGAGATCTATGCCACGGCACTGGGGAAGGTTTATACGTTTGGTCCCACGTTCCGGGCCGAAAACTCCAATACCTCCCGGCACCTGGCAGAATTCTGGATGGTTGAGCCAGAGATGGCCTTCTATGAACTGACCGATAACATGGACCTGGCGGAAGCGTTCCTGAAACGTATCTTCCGCGATGTTCTTTCGGAATGTCCCGAGGACATGGATTTCTTTAACCAACGCATTGATAAAACCGCTATCGAAACCCTGGAGAATATTGCCAGTTGCGAATTCGTACGGCTGCCCTATACCGAGGCGGTCGAGATCCTGGAGAAGAGTGGCCAGGAATTTGACTATCCAGTCACCTGGGGAAGCGACCTGCAGAGTGAGCACGAACGTTTCCTGACGGAACAGCATTTTAACGGGCCGGTGATCCTGTACGACTATCCCTGTACGATCAAGCCTTTCTACATGCGTGTGAACGATGATGAGAAAACGGTCCGTGCCATGGACGTCCTGGTCCCCAAGGTGGGTGAGATTATCGGGGGTAGCCAGCGAGAAGAGCGGTTGGACGTGCTGGAACAGAGGATGGCAGCCCAGGATCTGAACACAGAGGATTACTGGTGGTATATCGATTTACGTAAGTTCGGTACGGTGCCGCATGCAGGTTTTGGATTGGGACTGGAACGCGTGGTCCAGTTCGTGACCGGCATGGCAAATATCCGGGACGTGATTCCCTTTCCGAGAACCCCCGGTAGTGCCGATTTCTAATCCTGATACGAGGTGAGATGATGCAGCGTTTAATGAGCAGTTTTCTCTTCCTGGCCTTACTGACGCTGAGTGCGGTGCCGGTCCAGGCCCAGCATACGAAGGATTCCCTGGAGGTCATCCAGAAGCGAATCAAGGAAAAGAAAGCGATCCTGATTGACGTGCGGGAGCAGCGGGAATGGGATGCCGGGCACCTCAAGAAAGCGCAACTGGTTCCGCTGAGCAAGTTACAGGCTGGCGTGAAGGAAAAGATGTTGCCCAAGGACAAGATTATTTACTGTCATTGTCGTTCCGGCGGGCGGGTCCTGATTGCCACGTCGATTCTCAAGCCACTGGGCTACGACATTCGACCCTTGAAGCAAGGCTACCAGCAATTACTGGGAGCCGGTTTTGAAAAGGCGGCTGATCCGCCAAAGCCCAAATAGGGCGCAACCCGGGTGCCTGCTTAGCCGGCCATCCACCGGGCCGAGATTACCAGCCAGGGCAGGATGCAGATAAAGATAGAACCCCGGGTGATTGTCGACGGAGCAGGATCCTGGCGTGTCCGGGTGGCAATCGCGCAGAGAATTAAACCGACGGTACCGCTCAAGCAGGCCACCAGTAGCATTAAGCCAGGCAGGGCACGCAGGAGAGCGGGCCACTCGGTATCTGACCAGTAAAGTGGAATAGCGGCGAGTAACCCCACAACTTCCGCGGCGAGGGTCGCCAGCGTGGTCAACATCCAGCCCACGGTGATAAACTCGGCAGTTCGTTGCTGGGGATCCAGTTGCGTGGATTTCCTGGCAGGTGCTTTCTTCTTGTTGGCCTGCTGACGTTTCTTACCCATCTGCCATTTCCTGTGAGCACGTGAAAGCCTGGGTGCTCATGCAATGAATCGATTCCCTGCTCAGCTGGTCGTGGCGGCCCGACAACGGGTGATGGCATCATGGAATTGCTGGAACAGGTAACGACTGTCATGAGGTCCGGCAGATGCCTCGGGATGGTACTGTACGCTGAATGCGGGGTACTCGCCATGGCGGACGCCGGCAATCGTATCGTCATTCAGGTTGCGATGAGTGATTTCCAGGTGCGCGGGAAGGTTTTCTTCCTCCACGGCAAATCCGTGGTTCTGGGAGGTGATTTCCACACGCCCGGAGTCGATGTTCAGTACGGGCTGATTGGCGCCCCGGTGCCCGAATTTGAGTTTGAAGGTCTTGGCGCCCGAAGCCAATGATAACAGTTGATGCCCCAGGCAAATACCGAAGATAGGAACTTGTGGCAATAGCTCTGAGATCGTCTTGATGGCGTAGTCAATCGGTTCTGGGTCGCCCGGGCCGTTGGAGAGAAATACCCCGTCCGGTTGCTGAGCCATTACTTCTTCACTAGTCGCAGTACCCGGCAGGATCGTGATGCGACACCCCAGTTCTCGCAGGTGTCGAGCAATGTTCCACTTCATGCCATAGTCCAGTGCCACGACGTGATGTTCGGTTTGATTGTCGATGGACGGCTGGCTGGGATCGCGGGACCATTCGTTGAGCGGTTCTTCCCAGTTGACCGATTCGGTGGGCACCACCTCCTTGACCAGGTCGCGTCCTACCAGTCCCGGACTGGACTGGGCCTTTTTCACCAGGCTCTCATCATCCAGGTCAGTCGTGGAGAGGACTCCCTTGAGAGCTCCCACGGTACGAATGCGACGGACCAGGGCACGCGTATCAATGCCCTCGAGACCAATGATGCCATGCTGAGCCAGGTAGTCGCCGAGGCTGCCCTGGGAGCGAAAATTACTGGCAATGCGACTATTTTCTCGTACGATGAAACCGGACAGGTGGGGGCGTGAGCTTTCCACGTCCTCATCGTTGATACCGTAGTTACCGATTTCCGGGTAAGTCATCGTGACAATCTGACCACGGTAACTTGGGTCAGTGAGGATTTCCTGGTAACCGGTCATCGAGGTGTTGAAGACGACTTCTCCGTCGATTTCCCCCTCGGCACCAAAGGAAGACCCGGTGAATACGGTTCCGTCTTCTAAGGCCAGCTTGCCGACTTGTGTCATAGTATCTGCATCCATCCGTGTAAAATCACTTGCAGTTTTGTCGATTTCGCAACTTGTGTCTGGTCTTGGCCCAGGTGCTTAAAGTGTACTACCTGTTTTTCCCGATACCCAAATGATAGGGCTGTGGGTCTTCACAAGTCAGTATTTATACTTTCCAGTGATCAGCCTTAAACCGGGGGGCTTGGTTCGGCGACCAAGTCCCCCAATTCTTTACTGGGTTTTGCTGGTCTACCAGGTGTTTTACCGAGCCACACGGAGCTGATTATAGGCCTTTCGGACCAATCTCCCAAGAACCCGCTGAGAAGAACTTACCCGGTTCTCACCGATTTGGGGACTAGGGGTCCTGAGATTGGCTCAGGCAGCGGCTAATTTGTCTTACCGCCTGCCGCAGGCGATTCTCGTTTTCTACCAGTGCCATACGGAGAAATCCCTCTCCAGCCGGGCCAAAACCGGATCCTGGGCTGACCGCCACCTCCGCTTCTTCCAGTAGTTTCATGGCAAAGTCCATGGTCGACATACGACTAGCCCATGGCTGCGGAACGGGGGCCCAGACAAACATCCCTGCCTTGGGGGGAGTGACATTCCACCCGTTGCGACACAAACCGTCGACCAGGACGTCTCGGCGCTGCTGATACAGTTCGGATTGAGCTTCCACAGCAGCCTGCGTATGGCGTAATGCCACGATCGCAGCAACCTGGATCGCCTGGAACATACCGTAGTCGTAGTAACCCTTGATGACCCCCAGTGCTTCGATCATCTGGGCATTTCCACAACAGTAGCCGACGCGCCAGCCGGCCATGTTATATCCCTTGCTCATGGTCGTGAATTCCACACCCACGTCACTGGCACCGGGTGCTGCCAGGAAGCTGGGGGGTTGGTACCCGTCAAAAGCGACATCGGCGTAGGCGAAATCACTGATCACCATGAATCCGTACTGCTTGGCGAGTTTGACGACTTCCACGTAAAACTCGGGCTCCACGGTGGCCGTGGATGGATTATGGGGGAAATTGAGTATTAGGAGTTTGGGCCGGGGATACAGGTGTTGGCACGTGTAGGCAATGTTGGCGAGGAGTTTTTCGCTGTCGCCGACTTCCAGGGTGATCACGTTGCCACTGGCCAGGGCAACGGCATACATGTGTACAGGGAAGTAAGGTGCTGGTGTAATAGCGGTGTCGCCCGGGCCCATCAGTGCCAGGCACATGTGGCTGAAGCCTTCCTTGGATCCCAGGCAAACCGTGACTTCGGTTTCCGGGTCGAGTCGTACCCCATAATTTTTCAGGTATTTGCTGGCTACTTCACGACGCAGGTTGAGAATCCCATTGGATTGGCTGTAACCGTGACCGCGTGGATCTGCCGCGGCCTCGGATAGCTTTTCAATTACCTCGGGTTGGGGTGGGTCAGAAGGGTTGCCCATGCCCAGGTCGATCACGTCGTGTCCTGCTCGACGTTTCTCATACAGCAGGGCATTGATCTGTCCGAACATGTAAGGAGGCAGTCGACTGACCCGGGACGCTACCTGGATCTGGTAGTCCGAACTACTGCGCGCATCGTCAGCGGATCCCGGGGTTTGCGGGGAAGAGCCGGTCTCAGGCAGGTCAGTTTGAGCCATGGTGCTTTTAACGCATCGAACCGTGAGGTAGCAGGAAAGCCTTCTTCAACCATACCTTGAGATTAACAGGCACGGAACGGTTCTTTACAGGAAGACAGCCAACTTTTGTAGCGAGTCTTTGGGAACATTCCGAATGTTCGGGACAGGCAAGCCCCTTCAGTCAGCGGTTCTAGGGAAGTGGCTGGGATGCCCGCAGGTAGGAGAATAGGTCCCGGATCTGTTGTTCGGTGAGAGGTTTGAGGATTCCCTCGGGCATGATAGAACGCGGCACAGCAACCATGTCGTCAATCTTCTCCTTGGCGACCACGATCCGTTGTCCGTCGATACCTCGTAACACGACCACCCGATCATCCTGGTCCTCGATGAAACCATTGAGGGTTCTACCGTCCTCGGTGAAGATGGCGAACGTTTCAAAACCCTTGCGGATTTCAATGCTGGGGTTAACCACGTTGAGCAGCATGTTGGTGAGGTCATCCCGCTTGTAGCTGGTCAGATCGGGGCCAACCTTGCCGCCGTTATTGAACAGGACATGGCATTTCCCGCAATGCTGCAGGAAAAGTTTTTTTCCGATTGCCGAATTTCCAGAACCGGCTTGCAAGATTTTCTGGTAGAGAGAGATTTGCTGTTTCATTTGTTCCGTGGTAGCGCCACTGATCGCCCCCCACTGCTGATCGATGATGCGTTTGATTTCCGCATCCTGGTGTAACAGCATCCGTCGTACCATGGCCAGTGGAATCGTTTCCCGGTCGATCTTGCCATCAGCCACCTGTTGCAGCCAGGAACGGGTCCAGGGTTTTCGACTGGCCAGCAACGATTGAGCGACAGGCCGAGTTTGTGGGGAAAACTTGCTGTAACGTTCCAGTACCGTAGCGGGGATTTTCTCGTTTTCATAGGAAATCAGACTGACCAGGGCCGCACTGATGACCGTGCCATCGGATTCTTCGCCGACCAGTTTCAGTAGTGTTGGCAGGCTGGATTCCTGACGTACCTGGCCAAAAATTTCAATCAAACCGACCCGCTCACGTGCAGATGTCTTGGAACTGGCCACCTTCCCCAGAGCTTCCGTGATGGCTGCCGGCTGGGATTGACGCAGCCTCAGTTGGAGAGAACCGCCACCAGCCTTGGCAATTGCGGCGATCAATTTCGGTGGCAGTGCAGCCAGCGAACGTCCCTCGAAAGCTTTTTCAAAACCCGCCATCAGTTTTGCCTGGGCTGCCTGGTCAGGAGCGAGTTGCAACAGCCTCGCACTGGCTGCCAGATCACGTTGGCGCCCACTGCTGGCGTATCGTCGCATCAGTCGCTCCAGGATGTGTTCCTGGACCAGGGTTAATTGCCAGAGTGTCGGATCGTCGAATAGCTCCACGACGGCTTCCGGGTTGGTTTTCACGTGAGCTTCCAGGGCCCACCACAGCAACAGCGGCAGGTGGATATCGGATGCATCTTCGCTGTGCGTTAACAGTTGACGAGTGATTGCCAGGGATGGTTCAACGGGTAATCGTCGCGCAGAACAGGCTAACTGACTGCGAACTTCCACATGCGGTTCCTGGGCAGCCAGTTTCGCAAGTTGTTCTTTCAACGCAGGAGAGATTTTCCGCTGGTCACCCAGTAGGCGTATGGTCCAGGTGCGTACGTACGGGTCTTGGTGCTGCAACGTCGTGCCAGCAAACGATGCGTCCAGGCCACCACTGAGATTGAGTGCCCAGAGTGCATTGAGTGCCAGTAATCCGGTCTCGTTGCGGATGACGGTTCGCAAGGGTTCAATCGCAGCCGGGTCGTGGCGATCACCGAAGAGCCGAACAGCCGTTTGTCGGTACCACTTGTTGGGATGTCCGAGGATCTTGATAAGCTCCTCGTTGGAGAGTTTTTCCAGGTCAAAAGGCTTGGACGGTGGCTGGTTTTTCCCATGCAGACGATAAACGCGACCATTGGTCTTGTCGACTCGGCCCTGGTAATGACTGGCATGGTCAATTCGCTGTTCGTACATGTCGGCAACGAAAATCGCTCCGTCTGGACCCATCTTGATGTCGACTGGTCGAAACCAGTTGTCCGTGCTCTTGAGAGGATGTCCAAGGTCCTTGGTTTTGAAAGAAGAACCCTCGGTGGATACCTCGCTGTAAACCACGTGGCTACTTAACGGGGAGACGCCGAACAGCTTTCCCTGGTAGCGGTCAGGTAACTGGCCTCCCTCGTTGATCACGAAGGTGTGAGTGAAACGAGGGACCTGGTGATGGGTCATGTAGGGGAAAAATCCGTACGCATAGGGATTGGATAATTGTCCGTGCTTGGCAAAACTTTTCTGGAAGTAGCCTCCCTGGACATAATGAAAACCACGCGTGTTGCCACCGTTGTGACCGGAGTAGACACGGCCCTGGGAATCGATCTCGACCCCAAAGGAATTGCCGCCCCCCTCAGCAAAGATCTCGTAGCGGCGTTGCTCAGGATGGTATCGCCAGATTAACTGTCCGACGGAATTAACCGGCTTGTCCTTGCTGCCATAGCGTCGGACGTGTCCCGAGACAGTGCTTCCCTGGGAAGCGTACAGCCAGCCATCGGGTCCCCATCGCAGACTGTTCGTGACCGAGTGAGAGTCTTCCATGCCGAAGCCTTCCAGGTGGACCTCTGGATCTCCATCCGGTACGTCGTCATGGTTTCGGTCTGGATAAAATAACAGGTAGGGGGGGTTCAAGGCCCAGACCCCGTCACGTCCCAGTGCCACCGAGGTGACCAGGCTAAGCCCTTCCACGAAAACCTTGTGGCGATCGTAAACACCGTCCCCGTTTGTATCCTCGTGAATGGAAACCCGATCCTTGCCGCGGAAGTGATGTGGCGGTGGACGGGGAACCTTGTCGTAGACACTACGCAGGTACTTGTCGCGACCCAGCATCTTCAGTCCCGCCGGGTTCGGGTATTGCAGGTACTCAATAACCCAGAGCCGTCCTCGTTGATCAAACTTAAGTGATAGTGGTTGGGCAATCGCAGGATCGGTCAGGACCGGTTGCACCTGCAGGTCATCAGCGACTTCAAATAACTTGACGGCATCCTGGGGTGATCGCGCCCCACGGTCGTTGGCCAGTTTCTTGAACTGTTGGAGCGTGCTGCTGGCGTCGGTTAGTTCGCGAAAGGTGGGAGAGTCGGCAGCCCGTTCTTTCCAGAGTGCCCACTGGAGGTCGTCGCCGGGGCGATATTGCCACGAGCCCCCCATCCGCAGAGCCTGTTGCTGGTGAACCAGTACCGGCGCTGCAGCATTGAAGTTCAATCGCCCCAGGTTGAAGTAAGTCCGGATCGCGATCACGTTGGTCTGGCCCGGGATTACCAGCTGCGGCTTGATCTCGTAAACCTCGTCACTGCCCAGGCCACTTCGGTACTTGGGGGGCAGGTTTCCTAATACAGCGACCTTCACACCATTGAAATATACTTCACGAGCGTCGTCGATGGCCTCCGTGTAAAGCTGCAGCGTTTTGCCTTTCCAGTCCGCAGGTACCTGGACCAGGCATCGATACCAGCCAAACCCCAAATTCTTTCCCTGGGAGGCGGTTGGAGCGACTCGCCAAATCTCGGGGACACGCACGGTGCGCCAGGGGGCAGGTTCTTGCCAGGCGGCTGCGTCAGATGCATAGTGGGTCAGCAGGAACGAGATCAGCAGTAGTAGCGGCGCGAGCCGGGAACGGGAATGTCGAAGGAGAGAGAACATAGGCGACTTCGATTCCTTGGCAACATGAAAAATGAACTCCTGGAAACCGCCTCCAGGTGCCTTTCATGGTACTGCATTGAAAGCTGGTGGAAAGAAGTCAGCAGGGCTCAAAGTGACAATATATTAACATATGTAGATGTGTTGATATATTGACAGCCGTGTCATAGGCAACCCGCAGGTTGCCAGTTAAGCCCCAGATAAGCCATTGAGTCGGGGCGGGGAGATTCGAACTCCCGACCTCCTGCTCCCAAAGCAGGCGCGCTAGCCAGGCTGCGCTACGCCCCGAGTTGAGTTACCAGGACCATTCAGCAGAAGTTCTGGAACTCATCGTCTCTTCATGCTAACCAGTTCGCCCGGTTTGAGCAATCGGCGGTCGGCTTGGTTCAAGCCGCTAGCCCGCCTTGCGTTTGAGATTCTCTCCCGTCTGCTGGCAGATCTGGTCTCGTAGTCGCTCGAATTCATCATTATTGGCAAAGTGAATTATGATCCGACCACGACCCTGGTTGGTTTGCTTCAGGTCGACCTTGGTACCCAGCGTACGGCGAAACGTCTGTTCCAGTTGGGTCAGTTGCTGATTGCTGGATCGTCGCTTTTTCTTGCCGGGGATGGGCAGAGGCTGACCGTCTTCGGCAAGGATGAAAGCCTGTACCGATTCCTCGGTGGCTCGAACGCTCAGGCCGTCCGTACAGATCTTCTTGCAGAATTTGACCTGCTCAGAATCATCACCCAGGGGCAACAATGCCCGTGCGTGTCCGGCACTGATTTTCTCGCCGCGCAGTGTATCCAGTACCTGGTCCGGCAATTCCAGCAGACGTACCAGGTTGGCGATGGTGGATCGATCGATCTTGAGCCGCGTCGCCAGTTCTTCCTGGGTGCACTGGTGTTCTTCGAGGTAGCGTCGGAAGGAGAGCGCCTTTTCCACGGCATTGAGATCTTTCCGCTGCAGGTTTTCCACGATCGCCAGTTCGGCAACTAGCCGATCATCGGCTTCTCGCAAGCGGGCGGGTATCTGGGACCAGCCGGCCTTGATGGCGGCGCGTAGCCGTCGTTCACCGGAGATCAACTGGTAACGGTCCGCCACACGCCGGACCAGCACCGGTTGCAGCATGTCGTGTTCCTTGAGGCTTTCAGACAAGGAGGCCAGCTCCGGTTCACTGAATTCTCGTCGTGGCTGGAAGGGATTGTCATCGATTTCGTAGACATCCAGCATGAGCAGGTCGGCGCGGGGGTCGGAGGTGGTCGCCGGAACGGCGGCAGCTTTGGACACGCCACTGGACTTCTTGCTGGGGCTGGTTTTCGCCTTGGTCGGGCTGGTTGCCTGCTGCGGTTCAGGGGTTCCCAGTAGGGCGGCCAAACCACGACCTAATCGCCGATCTTTACGCACAGTTCATCACCTCCATGCAAAGTTCAATATAAGCTCGGGCACCCCGGGAGCGAGGTGCGTAGTCAATGACTGAAATAGAATGACTCGGCGCTTCTGTGACATTGACATCACGCGGAATGACCGTGTCAAAGACAATATCGCCAAAAAACTCCCGGACTTCAGCATCGACTTCCTGAGTTAATTCAAGTTGAGGGTCATACATCGTTAAAACAATACCGCCAAATTCTAGCTGCCCCGGCCGTCGCTGCATGATATTACTGATCACCTGGATCATCTGGCTGAGACCCTCGAGCGCAAAATATTCGCACTGGATTGGCATCAGAACCTCGCTCGATGCCGCCAGGGCAGTTTGAGTCAGGGGGCCCAGTGAGGGGGGGCAGTCGATCAGTACGTAATCGTAACTACCCATGCTGGCCTCCAGATGTTGTTCCAGCGTGGTACTGTTAGCCGGATCACCCTGGGAGAGGACTTCCACATCCTGGAAGCTGCGACTTCCCGGTAGTAAATCCAAGTATTCGGTGGCCGTAGGTTGACACGATTCCCGCAGTGGCTGCTGGAGAACCAGGGGATGACGTTCCGTGGGCGCTTGCCCGAGGCCGCTGGTGGCATTGCACTGCGGGTCCAAGTCAATCAGCAAGGTGCGACAACCAGCCATGGCGAGGCCGGTCGAGAGATTGACCGCAGTCGTTGTCTTACCAACGCCTCCCTTCTGGTTTGCAACGCACAGGATTCGTCCCATGTTTTTATCTTCCTTCGTTTTTGTGCCTGAATGGCGAGGAGGGATTCTAACCAGAGCGGTGAGGGCAGTGAATGCCAATTGGAGAAAAAGATAAGCTGCCAGCAGATGCGAGAGGATCAGCTATCTTGCCTGTTCCACGTGAAACACCAGGGCAGTTTCACGTGAAACATCAGCAGGACGTATTGACGGCGTCATGAGGACACAGTTTCACGTGAAACATTACGCAATTTCAACCGGGTCACATGGCTGTACCCAGGTGCAGCCTAGTCCAGCGAATGAATCACCAAGCCACTGAGTAGCTTGGGATAAAAATAGGTGCTCTTGGCAGGCATACGTTCGCCCGCCTCACTGATTTGCCGAATATGTTCCAGCGTGGCAGGCATCACCAGGGCTGCTAGCGAATAGTCGCCGGCTTCATCTTGTTCCAGTTCCGTAATGACTTCCTCGACCTGGTGCACATAGGTCGGTTTCGGAAGGTCCTGGTGCTGAAGCAGAGTTTCCATGACCAGTCGATGCAGGATACTGACCCCGAGGCCTTGCCAATCGCTGGTTTGGTCTGCAGCAACTTCTGCCATGCGTTGCCGTCCGGTCTCCGTGATCCGGGCCAGTACCCAGGTTTGATCAACGGGACAATAGAAACCGAGTTGCCCCTGTTCTATTTCCTGTTCGATGGAATCCCAGACCTCGTTGGCCAGGTGAGGTCCTTGACCGGGGATCTGGCACTCAAATGCACCTTCCAGGATATTGACCAGGGTGGCTGAGTCCAATGGTTTGAAGCCCTGGAAGAGACGGTGCGTAGGCAGAACAATCATCCCGGGATCATGCATGCTGACACACATCGTGAGAACAAAGTTGGCTGGATCGTGGGGTCCGATCTTTCCATCGGCTGCCTGTTGCTGTTGGTAGTTACAGGCGGTTTCATAGCGATGGTGCCCGTCAGCCACATAAAGCGGTTTTCCGGACATGGCCTCGGTCACGGAGCCGATGACCATTTCGTCGGTCACGGGCCAGATACGGTGCGTGATGCCCAGGTGATCAGTCGCCTGGTAGGGATTTTTTCCCAGGATTGCGTTTTCAAGAATTTCCTGGGCGACGTTTTCGTTGTCCGGGTAGATGGCGAAGATCTGGCTCAGGTTGGCCTTGCAGGCCATGGTTAACTTAAGCCGATCGGCCTTGGCCGCGGCATGCGTCTGCTCGTGCGGGTAAATCGTTCCCTCACCGAACGGTTCCAGGCGAACCCGCGACATGAAGCCGCGCCGCGTGTAGGTAACTCCGGCATCTTCAAAGACCTGGTGATAAACATAAATGGCCGGATCTGCTTCCGGACATAAGACACCTTCCTTCTGCCATTGTTTCAAGTACTTGGCGGCTCGTTGGTATCGCTGGTCCGGATCGGAGTCACCTGGTTCATCACGATTGAGAATCAGGCGAATAATGTTGGCCGGATGTTGTTCGTAGAGCGTATCTTGGAGAGCGCTATCGATGACATCATAGGGTGGAGCAATCACGTCGCTTAAAGCACCGACATGGCCCAGGTCGTAACGGATACCACGAAAAGCTTCGATATTTGCCATGGCTAGGGTCCATCCTGGGCGGCTGAAATGTGATACCGGCGATTTGCCGATAGGAGCATTAATACCGGTAGTGATCGGGCTTGTAAGGTCCCTCAACGGGGACACCGATGTAGTCAGCCTGCTCGGCAGTGAGTGTCGTGAGCTTGACCCCTAACTGGTCCAGATGCAGGCGAGCTACTTCCTCGTCCAATTGCTTGGGCAGGACGTGGACACCAAGATCGTACTTTTCCGATTCGGTCCAGAGCAACAACTGGGCCAGCACCTGGTTGGTGAAGGAATTGGACATCACGAAGGAAGGATGTCCGGTTGCACAACCGAGGTTGACCAGTCGTCCCTCGGCCAACAGGATGACCGAGTGGCCATCGTCAAAGGTGTAACGATCCACCTGGGGTTTGATTTCTTCCTTGCTGATTCCGTCAGTTTCGTTGAGCCAGGCGACGTCAATTTCCAGGTCAAAGTGACCTATGTTACAGATGATCGCATCGTTGGGCATTTTTTCCATGTGGGTGCCGGTGATGATGTCCCGATTTCCCGTGGCCGTGACAAATAGGTTGCCCTGCGAAGCAGCTTCCTCCATGGTTACAACCTGGAAACCTTCCATGACGGCCTGGTATGCGTTGATCGGATCGACTTCGGTCACCAACACACGGGCCCCATAACGCTGCAGGGAATGAGCACAGCCCTTGCCGACGTCTCCATATCCACAGACCACAGCTACCTTGCCAGCCACCATGACATCGGTGGCGCGTTTGATCCCGTCGGCCAGAGATTCTCGACAGCCGTACAGGTTGTCGAACTTGCTTTTGGTTACGGAATCGTTGACGTTGATGGCAGGTATCTTCAGGTCGCCGCTCTCGTGCATCTGGTACAGTCGATGGACACCGGTGGTGGTCTCCTCCGAGAGTCCCCGAATGTCAGAGAGTAATTCAGGGAATTTCTGGTGAACCATGGCGGTCAGGTCGCCACCATCATCCAGGATCAGGTTCAGCGGCTGACCGTCGGGGAAAAACAGGGTCTGCTCGATACACCAGTCAAACTCTTCGTCGTTCATGCCCTTCCAGGCATAGACCGGGATGTTTGCCTCGGCCATGGCAGCGGCGGCATGATCCTGCGTGGAAAAGATATTGCAACTGCTCCAGGTGACCTGGGCTCCGAGTTGAGTCAGGGTTTCAATCAGCACGGCGGTCTGAATCGTCATGTGGAGACAGCCAGCGATCCGAGCTCCCGCCAGGGGTTGCTCTGAACTGTACTTGTGACGTAATGCCATGAGCCCCGGCATTTCGTTTTCGGCCAGCTTGATTTCTTTGCGACCCCATTCCGCCAGGGAAAGGTCTTTTACTTTGTAAGGTAAACGTCCTGTATCCGCTTGTGCCACGTCCTTATTCTCCGTACTTGAGGTTCATTGAGTCATCGGCAAAGCCTGTTCCAGCTTGTCTCCAGTTGAGTATAGCAAAGAACCGTCGAGTTGTAAGATGATCAATATTGAACGAACGAAACTTCAACCTGCATGATTGGTCTCTATGACAACGAGGCGAATGCCGTCCGCGCCGCGGTCACAAACTGCTGGATCAAAGCGTGGTCTTTTTTTCCCGGTTCGCTTTCCACGCCACCGGCCGTATCGACACCATCGGGTCGGGCTGAACGGATCGCCTCGGCAACGTTCGTGGGCGTAAGGCCACCGGCCAGGACCCATGAGGACCCCCTCAATAGAGGGGGCAGGGGGTGAAGCTGATTCCAGGCTAGGCATTGCCCCGTACCACCGTACTGTTCCGGGTGGTACGCATCGAGCAAAAGAGCTTGGGGAAGACTCTCTTGTTGTTGGCAGACGTGCCAATAATCCTCGACTGTTTCCAAGCTCGAATCGCGGCAGCGGAAGGCACGGATCAATCGTAAGTCAGCCAGTTCGGCGACCTGTCCAGGTGTTTCATCCCCATGCAGTTGCACGGCATCGAAACCGATTTGTTGAGCGTGTTGTCGAATCGTGGCGGACGGTTCATTGACAAAGACAGCCACCTTGAGCAGTTGGGGAAACTGCGGGCAAATTTCGAAGGCGGTTTCTGGTTCCACGTAGCGAGGGCTGTCTGGATAGAAGTTGAGCCCGATGGCATCGGCGCCGGCATCGGCAGCTGCCTGGGCGTCGTTGACCGAGGTGATTCCACAGATTTTGACCTGGAACATCGGTGGCAACCTGACGGGGATCGATAGTGTGGGGAAATGGGTAACTTGTGGGCTACCTATTGTACCCGTTTCCGACGGGCTTCCCAATCAGCGGAGCAAGGTTAGCTGTTATTTTGTCCATACCTCACCCAGCTTACCGCCCGGAGGCCCCTGGTCACCAAGAATGTACTGGAATAGACGTCTGCAGTTGAAGTGAATCTCGTTGAATTGCCGATTTAAACGAATACCATCAGGTCGGCTAAAGATGAGGTTTGGGATTATGTACCAAAGTTATTTTCAGTTTGATGCACGACCGTTTCCAGCGGCCCCTCAGCCGGATTTCTATGTTCCCTTGGAATCCTGGGAGGAGACGTTGCGAACCGTGGCACGTGTGATTGAGCGAGCGGAAGGACCGGCGTTGGTGGTCGGAGGTGTCGGGACCGGAAAATCGTTGCTCTGTCATTTACTTGCTGCGCACTATCAGAACGTGTTTCAGGTTGCGTTGTTATCCAGCACACGGCTCTGTACATCCCGTGCCTTACTCCAGAACCTGCTCTTTGAGTTGGGATTGCCCTACCGTGAGCGTTCCGAGGGAGAGTTGCGGTTTTCCCTGTTAGAAGCGCTCTCGCCCACGCCTGAAAACGTCCATGGCATGTTGTTGATTGTCGATGAGGCCCAGAGCCTGCCGAGACGTTTACTGGAAGAAATTCGTATGTTGACGAACCTGGTACGTGGTGGAGAGTCCCGGGTGCGATTGGTCCTGGCAGGAAACACGCGGCTCGAGGAGCAGTTTGCTCATCCACGGATGGAATCTTTTAACCAACGACTTGCCTGCCGTTGCTACCTGGAGACACTGACCACGGAAGAGACGGGCTATTACATTCGTACGCAACTCCAATCCGTGAATGCTGGCCAGCAAATCGACATTTTTGATGAGTCTGCAATTGCGGCGGTGCAGAAGTTAACGGATGGTGTTCCTCGTGTGATCAACCAGTTGTGTGATCACGTCCTGCTCGCAGCTGCTGTACAACAGGTCAATCGAGTTGATCAACGAGCCGTTGAAATGGCCTGGGCAGATCTTCAACAGTTGCCACCCACGTTCGACGCCGATGAACCGGTGGCCGATTCGTCCAGCGTGATTGAATTTGGTCAGCTGGATGAATTTGTAGAAGATGGCGGATCTGACGTTGGCCAGGCAACGATCGCCTACCCGGAGACCGTTGAGGTGGGATTGCTGGATGAACTGCCAACGGATCCGGGAACTCCGGACTTGTCCGTGGGAGAGGCAAGGGATGTAATCGGTCCGAGTTTCGAGGAGGCCCCGGAGTCGCAAGTTCTACCGGTGGAAGAAGTGCTGGTGGAAGAAGTGGGGGTGGAAGAAGTGGGGGGAGATTTCCTGTCGTTGGCGGACGCTTGCCCCCAGGATCCAGGATTGGAAACGGCTTGGATTGTCCAGGTTCCGTCGTCGGACGAAATCAATGATGCGACGGCGGGGGATCCTGGCATGTTGATCATTCGACATGATGAGCAGCACCGGTTAAACCCTGATCATCAACCGGTGTCCGCAGAGGCGTTGGAGCGCCAGCGGCAGTTACTGGATCGTTTTCGACAGGCCTAGAAAGATGACGCCACGTTACCTGATTACAGGCGGTGCCGGGTTTATTGGCTCCCATATTGCGCAGGCCTTGCTGGATCGTGGTGAAACGATCCGGATCCTGGATAACCTCAGCACGGGCTACCGACACAATGTTGAGCAATTGACCGGAGATGTGGAGTTCCTGGAGGGTGACGTACTCGACGGCGACGTGGTCTCGCGTGCCATGGCGGGCGTGGAAGTGGTTTTTCACCAGGCGGCCCTGGCATCGGTGCCACGAAGTGTGGCCAATCCCTTGGAAACAAATGCTGCTTGTGTAACCGGCACCTTGACGGTGTTGGAACATGCCCGCAAGAAGGGAGTCCGTCGCGTGGTTTATGCGGCTTCCAGCAGTGCCTACGGGGACCAGGACCATCCCTGCAAGACGGAGACCGATTTGCCGGCACCGATTTCACCGTACGCGGTGGCCAAGTTGGCTGCGGAGTATTATTGCCAGTGCTATTACACGACCTACGGTTTTGAGACGGTTTGTTTACGTTATTTCAATGTATTTGGCCCTCGCCAGGATCCGGAGAGTCCTTATTCGGCTGTCATCCCCCTGTTTATCTGCGCGATGTTGTCCGGGGAACAGCCGGTGATTTTTGGGGATGGTCACCAGGCACGAGACTTCACATTTGTCTCCGACGTGGTGCAGGGGAATCTGTTGGCGGCTGAGGCGGTGGGAGCTGCCGGGCAGGTCATTAACGTGGCCAACAATCGCCAGACCAGCTTGCTGGAATTAATCGCGACGCTCAATGATATCCTGGAGATGGATGTCCAGCCGGATCACCAGCCGGAACGCGTGGGAGATGTTCGCCACAGCCTGGCCGACATTCAGCGGGCACAGACATTGCTGGGTTACCAATCCCGTGTTGGCCTGCGGGAAGGCTTGCAGCAGTCTATTGACTATTATCGCACATTAGTCGATCGTTGATGGCATGGACGGGGCACGTTCGCTGGAATCAGGAAGCAGGCACAGCCGAGGTTTGCCGGGCGCGATGGATGAACAGGCCGAGTTAAAAAAAACGACAGATCGGATCCTGGTCGCAATTCCGACCTATGACGAGATCGAGAATCTGCCCTTGCTGGTCGACGAGATCTTTTCACGGGTTCCTCAGGTTGAGATCCTGGTCGTGGATGACAATTCTCCCGATGGAACCGGGGATTGGGCTGCGCAGAGAGCTGCGCAGGATTCCCGGTTGTCCTGTCTGCATCGTGCTGGGCGGCTCGGACTGGGAACGGCCACGCTGGAAGCGTTTGAATATGCCCAGCACAAGGGTTACACCTGGCTGGTCAGCATGGACGCAGATTTCAGTCACCATCCGCTTTACCTGCCGGAGCTGCTGGCGGCGCGGGAGGGAGCGAACTCGCCGGCCTATGACGTGGTGATCGGATCCCGCTACGTCCCGGGCGGGCGCACCGAGGGTTGGCCCTGGCATCGCCGCTTCACGAGTTGGCTGGTGAACCGGGGGGCCCGGCTTTTGCTGAGCTTGTCGGCTCGCGATTGCAGTGGTGCCTATCGTTGTTACCGGGTGGCGACCTTGGAGAAGGTTGACTTGACCCAGTTGCGGTCACGGGGTTTCTCTTTCCAGGAAGAAATTCTCTGGCGGTTGCATCGTGCTGGTGCTTGCCTGGGAGAGGTTCCGATTGTTTTTGCTGATCGTACGCGTGGACAGTCCAAGATTAACCTTCGTGAAATGCTTGGCAGTGCGTGGATGTTGTTTCGCCTGGGCCTTACTAACTGGCTCGGTTTCTAGAATGCTTGGGCCAGCCTGTGGATACTGGTCTTGTAAAGCAGCTGGTTCGTTTGACAGGCCTTAAACGGCGTCTTAGAATTTCCGATTCTGGCGCTGCCGACTCGGTCACCGGAAGAATTGCTTTCGGGGAACTATGGTCGGGTTACTGGCAGGCATGTTTTCTTTGCCACGATATAAGGATCCAACGATGTCCGAGTCCGAAAAAACGAGCGGACAGATTGATACGGTTATGCAGGAGGAACGCTTGTTTCCCCCGAGCGAGGAGTTTGCGGGCCGTTGCCAACTCGATTCCCTGGCTGCCTATGAAAAGCTCTATGACGAAGCCAAGCAGGATCCGGTCGCTTTCTGGGAGCGACTGGCACGCGAAGAATTGCACTGGTTCAAGGATTTTGACCAGACCCTGGAATGGGATGAGCCTTTTGCCAAGTGGTTCGTCGGAGGTGAAACCAATGTTTCTTACAATTGCCTCGATGCGCACCTGGAAAGTCGTGGCAACAAGGCAGCGATTATCTGGGAAGGAGAACCTGGCGATCAGCGGACGTTGACCTACGAGCAACTGCATCACGAGGTCTGCAAGTTTTCCAATGTGCTCAAGAAGCTGGGCGTAGAGACTGGCGACGTGGTTTCGATTTACATGCCGATGGTTCCCGAATTGGCCATCGCCATGTTGGCGTGCGCCCGGGTGGGAGCCATTCATTCAGTGATCTTCGCTGGTTTTTCTGCGGAGGCGATTGCGGAACGAAATAATGATGCCTCGGCGAAGTTGCAGATCACAGCGGATGCTGCCTGGCGTCGTGGTAAACCCCTGCCTCTGAAGGCAACCGTCGATGAAGCACTGGAGAAATCCGTCACCGTGGAAAAGTGCGTGGTACTGCAACGCGTCGGCAACGATGTGACCATGCAACCCGATCGGGATTTCTGGTGGCATGATCTCGTGGACGAGGTGTCCGCGGATTGCCCGGCCACTCCCCTGGATAGTGAAAACACGTTGTTCATTCTCTATACCAGCGGGTCGACCGGTAAACCCAAGGGTATCCGGCACACGACGGCTGGTTACAACCTTTTTGCCAAGAAGACATTTGAATGGGTTTTCGAGTGTCGCGACGAGGATATCTTTTGGTGCACTGCTGATTGTGGCTGGATTACTGGCCATAGTTACATTGTTTATGGACCGCTGTCCGCGGGTGCCACCGTGATGATGTACGAGGGTGCTCCGAACTGGCCTGCGGAAAATCGATTCTGGGAACTGATTGAGAAGTATCGAGTTAATATCCTGTACACCGCACCAACGGCTATTCGTGCATTTATCAAGTGGGGTGATGAGCACGTTACCAAGCATGATCTTTCCAGCTTGAACCTGTTGGGTACCGTTGGAGAAGGAATCAATCCGGAAGCCTGGATGTGGTACCACAAGATGATTGGTGGGGAACGGTGTCCGATCGTCGATACCTGGTGGCAGACAGAAACCGGTGGCATCATGATGTCACCGCTGCCCGGTGCGATTGCCACGAAACCGGGTAGCTGTACCAAGCCATTGCCCGGGATTCTGCCTGCCGTGGTGGATGAACAGGGTCAACCGGTGGATGCCAACATGGGCGGTCTGCTCGTTATTACCCATCCCTGGCCAGGTATGTTGCGAGGGATTTGGGGTGACGAAGAAAGGTATCGGGAGCAGTACTGGGAGAAAGTGCCGCATCAGTACCTGGCGGGTGATAATGCCCGGGTCGATAATGATGGTTACTACTGGATCATGGGACGCATTGACGACGTGATCAATGTATCCGGTCATCGGCTCAGTACCATCGAGGTGGAGAGTGCACTGGTCAGTCATCCCAACGTGGCAGAAGCAGCTGCAGTAGGTCGGCCTGATGAGATCAAGGGCCAGGCCATTGCCGTTTTTGTAACGCTACTGGATGCGGAACCCAGTGACGCACTACGCGATGAGTTGAAGCAACACGTACGCAAGGAAATTGGGGCCCTGGCCCAGCCGGATGATATTCGTTTTACGGGTGCCGTGCCTAAAACACGCAGCGGTAAGATCATGCGGCGTCTGTTGCGAGATATCGCTTCCGGTAAGGAAACGGTAGGTGATACCACGACGCTGGAAGATTACAGCGTGCTGGCCCAGTTGCGAGATGACGAGGAATGACCTTCGCTGGCCAGGCCGGTCAAATCGAAACCTGGTGAACATGTTTTCGCTGGAAGAGGAACGATAATGCGCAGATATCGATGCTGGAATGCCCTGCTGCTGCTTTGTATTACCCTGGTGATGATCGGATCAGCCCAGGCCCAGGAGGCCGCCCACCCATTGGCCAATCACCGTTCCCCTGTGGACCTGGTGGTGAATCCGACGGATACCTGGGCCGTGACCGTGAACCAGACCTCCGGAACGCTGAGCCTGGTAGGTCTCGAGGAAGGGGTCGTGTGGGATGAAGTGGCTGTTGGAAAACGTCCGGTGGCCGTGACGCTGGGACCGCAGGCACGGCGGGTTTACGTGGGCTGTAGCTACTCCGGAGACGTGCACGTCCTGGAAATATCAGGAAAACAACTGCTGCCGATCGCGGTGATTCATACCGGGTGGCAACCGCACGAAGTGGCCATCAGTCCTGATAATCAACGGGCTTACGTGGCCCTGGCTGCTGCTAACCAGGTCGGTGTGATCGATCTTCAGCAACGTAAGGTCGTGACGCGTATCGATGTAGGGCGCTGGCCTCGCTACCTGGCCCTGTCTCCCGATGGAAAGCGACTGGCCGTGGGAGCCAGTGGTGATGGTGGAGTTTCCGTGGTCGACACGACAACGAACAAGATGATTTCATTGCAACGATTCGTGGCTATTAACGTGGGACACATGCAGGTTTCCAAGAATGGCGAGTACGCCTATTTTCCCTGGATGTTCTACCACCATAACCCGATCACCAGGACGAATATTCAACGTGGATGGGTGCTGGCCAGTCGACTGGGACGTGTGCGATTAAGTCAACCGGGACGCCGCGAAGCTTTCTCGCTCGATGTGCGAGGAAAAGCCGTGGGGGATCCGCATGGTCTGGCACTAAGCCCCCAGGAAGATCGTATCGCGGTGACTGCCTCCGGAAGCCACGAGGTGCTCGTCTACCGTAAGCATGACGCACCCTTTCAAGAGTATGGTGATACCGATCACCTGGTTCCGGAATTGCAACGCGATCAAGATCGCTTCTACCGGATTCCCGTTGGCGGACGTCCCATGGGACTGCGCTTTGGATCCCGAAATCATCTCGTCTACGTGGCTAATTACCTGCAGGATGCGATCCAGGTCGTCGACTTGGACAAACGCCAGCCTGTTCGACAAATTGCCCTCGGCAAGACGATCGAAATGACCTCGGCTCGACGCGGCGAAGTTATTTTTCATGATGCTCAGCGAAGTCTGGATCAGTGGTATAGCTGCCATTCCTGCCATTATGAAGGTGGTATCAATTCTGAACGGATGGATACCTTTAATGACGGAACGGCCTTTACCTTTAAGACGGTTTTGCCACTTTATGGGTTGGTGGAAACCGCTCCCTGGACCTGGCATGGCTGGCAGCAGGACCTGAATGCTGCGATGCGAAAAAGTATTACTTCCACGATGCTCGGCGCAGAACCCAGTCAACAGGATGTCAGTGACCTGCTGACGTATATCAAAACCTTGCAGGAACCGCCGAATCCTTATCTTCAGCCAGATGGCAGCCTGAGTCCTCAAGCAGTACGCGGCCAAGCGGTCTTCCGAAGTTCCCAGGCAGGATGTGCTAGCTGCCACAAGGGCCCTTATTTTACCGATGGTGAAATCCATGACCTGGGTCTTGGAGAAGAGAAAGATAAGTACCAGGGATTCAATACGCCGACTTTGCGAGGTGTTTATCGAAAAGTACGGCTGTTGCATCATGGGCGGGCGAAGTCGTTGCAGCAGCTGCTAACCGAGTACCATGCATCCCAGGACGTGGCTGGTTCCGGCAAGCTGACTGATCAACAACTGGCCGATCTAATCGCCTATCTCAAATCGCTCTAGCAGTCTCCGGTTCAACGCAGTTTCGCCTTGACCTGCTACAGCCTTCCTGCGAAACTTCCACCGCATCTGCCAATCCGGCAGATTGGTCGGATTGTTTCTTTGCTGAAAAATGCCTTCTTGTCACCATGGTGTGAACTTATGACACGAAAAATAAACGTGCTGTCATGTGTGGTCCTGTTAATATTTTTTCAGGGCTGCCAACAGGAATCGAACCAGCCAGCATCAACGGCAGAAACAAGTCAGCCAGGTGCCTTGATCGCACCGGTTTTGGATTTGAATTCAACGACGGCTGGAAAGGTAAAGACAGATGCCACGGTCCAGGAGGTCGTGAGCGAATTTCTGAAAGCATTGTGCCAGGGGGATGCCGCTGCGGTGACACGGCTATTGACAGATAAAGCTCGTGTGGAAACGGAAAAACACCAACTGGCTGTGCAGCCGCCCGGTACGGCAGCGGCGCAATACCAGGTAGGTAAAGTTGAGATGGTCGATGGTGGAGCGTACGTCAACAGCACCTGGCTCGAACCGGATGTGGATGGCCAGCAGCAACGCTATGAGATCGTCTGGGTCTTGCGCTCCCAGGCGAATGGCTGGCGGGTAGCCGGCATGGCAGCTCGTATCGATCCGAAGCGAGAACTGACCTATTTGAATTTCGAAGATCCCCAGGACATGCTTAACAAATGGGAAGCCGTTGATACGGAATTGGCCAACGGCCCTCTGGACGCCAATGCCCCACGAGTCAGTGAGCGTCCGCAACCATCCAGCCCGCGCTAAAAAAGCGACCCACTCGATGGAGGGGGTATTCTGTCTGTGGCTGATCTCCTGGTGTCAAAGTACTGCAAATTCGTCACTTAAACGTCGTGTTTGCTTGACACTTCAGGGCCTCATGGTAGCCTAGCATCGTAGCCTAGTTAACTGGCATAAGTCTTCCATAATACTTATTTTACCAGGTCGTGGCTGAGAAATAGGGTGTGTTTGATAGGGTCGTGTTGCGGCCTCATACCCGGTCCGTTTTTCACGTGGAGGATTTTGGGATGAATCGAATGATTCTTTGCGGCGTCGTGGCGTTTTTCGCGTTCGTCGGCATGGCCTTATTAGGCGGTGAAAATTTAGTGATTGCAGGCCATGGTTGTCATGGTTGCAGTGGTGCCAAGAAGAATGGTCGCAAGTGTAATGGAGCGACCTTGACGAAAGAACGTGCAGCGGGCAAACGCCGTTGTCATGGCAGCAAGCGTTGCAGTGGTTCCAAGCCCGCGCCCAAGGCCGAGGGTGGTGGTGAAATCGCTCCTCCACCGCCGAAGGAAGCACGTACGTTACGTTTGCGTCGAGCTCCCTTACGTTTTTATCGGGTCAGCTACCGATAGTGAGTGACCAGCGCTGGCAACCCATCCAGATGGTGGGAGGGAATTTGCGTTCAAGTGATTCCCCTTAGTCGGCATGATCCATGCGACCGGACTTCGAGAGAGGTCCGGTCTTTTTTTTGTGTGTCCTGAATGGGTGCGGTCGATTGTTCGGTTTCCAGGCAGGAAACTGGGCTGCCAGCCTGTCGGGAACCGATTCCAGGGATAGGAAACCAGGTTGATGTTGAGCGCAGGGAGTGCGCCGTTGCGTATTGATTCCAGTTGCCAGATGAGCAGGTCGAACATGGGAACCAAGGACCAGCGATCAGTTTCCGAAACATCAGCGCGATCGTCTGTGGGGCCGTCCCAGGAGGTGAGCGGCGGGGTGGGGTGGGTGTCCCTGTTGATCGTGATTCATCTTATCTGCGTGTTGATTGCGTTGACCAGTAATTTACATCGTTCCTCGTTGCAGACGCGGTTAGTACAGGTGTTGCGGCCTTACCTGGGCCTGGTCAATCTGGATCCTGACTTTACGCCTTATCATTTGACTCATGGCCGAATCCTGGATGATGATCACTTCCTGGAAGTGCAACGGGTGCCTGCGATAGGAGAGGATCCCTCGCAGGATGCGACGGAACGAACCATCCTGGAGAGTGCGAATCGGTGGGGATTTGCGGCTCGACGTTATCGTCGACTGGCCTATGCCGTGGCCTATCACGCCGAGGTGGAAGATGATCACATTACGGCGGCGCTGGCGCGTGCGACGGCCGGACTGGTACGGAGGCCGGGAGATTCGGGCCAGTGGATAGTTCGTTGCTGGCGTCATGAATCTCAACCGCGCCGGATCACGGAACTCGCAGCCGGTTTCCCCGTGAACCCGATAGATCCAGAGTACCAGCAGTCGGTTTATGCGGCGGATGTCTGGCTGGTTGAGGGCCTGTTACAGGTCCAGAAGCGAGTCACGGTGGAGGAGTCTTCCCGAAGTGAGCGGGATTCGATTTCCGGGAGCGGGAAGGAATAATCATGACGCCTGTGAAAACAACTCGTTACTGGGAAGATTTAAATCGGTCAGTTGGTCAGTCCTGGAATCGTTTCTGGTTCACTCCCGCAGATCCCCTGCCGCTGTGCTTGCTACGAATTGCAGTGGGGCTGTTAGCACTGTCTTACCTGGTCTCGTTCAGCGGTGAACTGGTGCAGATGTTTGGTGTGGATGGCCTGATGTCGACAGCCACCGTCACAACCATTCGCGGAGATGTAGCAGGTTATGACTGGGTGCATTTCTCGCTACTGGACCTGCCCAAAACAACAGTAGCACTATGGACACTGCACGTGTTGAGTGGTTTGGTACTGGTACTTTTTACATTGGGTGTGCAAACACGGACGACGTCGATCCTGTCATTGTTGGTCATCCTTTCCTACATTCATCGTCAGCCGATTCTCACGGGACCTTTTGAGCCAGTGATCTCGATGTTGTTGCTTTACCTCTGCCTGGGACCCTGTGGTACTTACCTGTCGGTCGATTGCTGGCGTAACGCGCGTCGTGGTGCAACGAACGACCAACATGAATTATCGCGACGTGATTGGACTACGACCGTCAGCTTGCGCCTTATCCAGTTACATTGCGCGGCCTTTTATCTTTTGATGGGGCTGTCGAAACTGTCGGGGCAGGTCTGGTGGGAGGGTGACGCTGTTTGGTTACTGATGTTCCAGGTTCGGTCGCGACCGCTGGATCTGACGTTCTTACGTGAGCAGGCTTTCTTGCTGGATGCCTGGACGCATGCGATCGTCGCCTTTGAGCTGATTTTTCCACTTTTGATCTGGAAATCGCTGGCGCGTCCACTGTTACTTGGAATTGCCCTGGTGATGTGGAGTTCGCTGGCAATCCTGACGGGTATGACCGGATTTGTGCTGGTCATGTTGGTAGCCAGTGCTGCCTTCTTGCCATCGGATCTCTGCTGGCGTGTCCTGGCGAGGTTTCCCGGTTGGCGTCCTTGCCTGGCAACCGAATAGGCCCACTTCCTTCGCCGCTTGCATCTGGTTGATGGTTACTCCAGAATAGCGTACAGTCCGGTCCTTCCAGGACGGGTGACGTTTTCTGCTGGTGGCAACAGCATTCGGTTTCTTTGGCATCGAGAGGAATGACTTATCATGCAATCGTTACGAGAGCGCCGACAATTCTTGGGCCAGTGTGCCGCAGGTACTGCCCTGGCAGCCGGTGGGTGGTGGACGGGTACGAATCCGGTGCAGGCGATCGAGCCGATCAGGCGCAAGGGTGGTGAGCGATTTGCCTTTAGCCTGGCGGCTTACAGTTACCGCAGCCTCTTGCAGGGTAAGCCCGCCAAGTTGACCTTGGCGGATTTCATTGATGATTGTGCCAGTTTTCAACTGGCTGGTACCGAGTTGACCTCGTATTACTTTCCGGAAAAAGTCACCCCGGAGTACATTTACTCACTGAAACAACGGTGTTTCCATGCCGGACTTGATGTGTCGGGTACCGCGGTCGGAAATGACTTTGGTCACCCGGATGGAGAGAAGCGTAAACAGCAGATTGCCCATGTCAAGAAATGGATTGATTATGCCGAGATGCTCGGGGCGCCGGTCATTCGGATTTTTGCGGGGCACCCCAAGAAGGGAAGTACTCCCCAGCAATCGCATGCCTTGATGGTTTCGGCCATCGAGGAATGCTGTGCGTACGCCGGGCAGCACGGTGTGCACCTGGCGCTGGAAAACCACGGTGGCCCGACCAGTACGGCTGCGGGTCTCCTGGAATTTGTTCGTGATGTGAAGAGTCCATGGTTTGGTGTTAACCTGGATACGGGTAATTTCCATACCGAGGATATCTATGGTGACCTGGAACAGATTGCTCCGTACTGTCTGAACGTACAGGTGAAAGTTACGGTATCGGGTCCGGACGGTGCCAAGAAACCGGCTGATTTCAAACGCCTGGCCACGATGTTACGGGCTGTGAACTACCGGGGGTACGTCGTGTTGGAGTACGAGGAAAAAGGGAATCCTCGCAAGGAATGTCCCCGGCACCTGGCCCAGTTGATAAAGGCGTTTGCCTAGATCCTGGGGTTGGTCCTAGCCGGAAACGACGCCGACCAGGGCCCTCAGTTCGGGCCAGCTGCGGGTATTGGCAACATCCTCGCGTGCCAGGCCGGCCCTACGGGCTTGCAGGATCCCGTAGGGCATGACCCCGAGTCCGTCGATGTGGTGAGCATCGGTATTGATCACGATGGGAATTCCATGGCTGTGGGCCGCTGCACACTGGATATCATCCAGGTCCAGGCGAACCGGGTTGGCGTTTAATTCCAGCATTTTCCCGTGATCAGCGGCAGCCTGAAAGACAGCATCCATGTCGACGGCATACGGTTCTCGACGGTTGATTAATCGGCCGGTGGGATGCGCCACCGAACAGACATGAGGATTGGCGATGGCCTCCAGCAACCGGTCGGTGATTTGTTCACGAGGTTGCTTTTGCCCGTAATGAATGGCAGCCAGGACCCAGTCTGCCTGGGCCAGTACCTCGTCGGGAAGATCCATGCCACCTTTTTCCAGGATGTCACATTCAATTCCCTTGAGTACCAGGAAATCATCGTCCAGGGTCTCGTTGAACTGGTCAACCTGTTTCCATTGTTCAAGTAAGCGGCCGGGATCGAGCCCGTTGGCCATGGTGACACGCTGTGAGTGATCAGTAATGGCAATGTATTGCAGGCCACGCTGACGGGCGGCCGCTACCATTTCCTCGATGCTGTGTTTGCCATCACTGGCCGTGGTGTGCATGTGAAGATCACCGATCACATCAGTGGTGGTGATCAACTCCGGCAAGGTGTTGTGTTCGGCCCATTCGAATTCCCGTCGTGCCTCGCGCAACTCGGGTGCGAATACCGGCAGATCCAGGGCAGCATAGAGATCTTCTTCGGTTTCCCCGGCGATGTAGATCTCATCTTCTTCCTCGACACGGAAAATTCCGTACTCGTTAATTTTCAATCCTCGTTGCCGCGCCAGTCCGCGCAGGTGAACGTTGTGTGCCTGGGAGCCGGTAAAGTACTGGAAGGCCGCACCAAACGATTCTTGTGCCACGACGCGCAGATCCACCTGGAAACTGGTTGTTAGTCGGATACTCATTTTCGTATCTCCCCGCGCAATGGTCTCTTCAACCGCGGGAAAGGATGCCAGGTGATCCATGACCTGTTCCGGGTCGCTGGAGACGACCAGGATATCCAGGTCTCCCACGGTTTCCCGTCCGCGACGGTAACTGCCGGCAAACTCGAACTGGTCGATGCCCGTGCAGCTACTGAAATGTGAACGCAGTTCGGTGGCAATCTGGTCCGCCTCGTACCAGTAAATACGTTGGTTGGCAGCATCGGCGATGGCGATTCCCTGCAGGATCTGCTGTTCCGTCTTGGCCCCCAGTCCCTTGAGTGCTCGCACCTGTTGCTGTTGGCAGGCTTGTTCCAACTGCTCGAGATTTTCGATCCCGAGTTCCCGATACAGCAAGGCGGCCTTCTTGGGCCCCAGGCCGGGGACACGTAGCATGTCGAGTACGGTTGCCGGTACCTGTTGTAGAATTTCCTGGATCTGCGGAAGCTGGCCGGTTTGTACAAGGGCAACGCATTTCTCAGCCACGGCCTTTCCCACACCGTTAATGTCCGTGAGCGCGCCGGGATCCGTGTGTACCAGGCTGGCAATCGATTCCGGGTAGTCGCGAATGACACGCGATGAATTACGGTAGGCGCGAATGCGAAACGCATTGGCACCCTGGAATTCCAGCAAATCAGCCAGTTGGTCAAACGCAGCGGCGATCTTGGCATTGTCCATGACAGTTCCTGGCTCCATTCAGGGGGACGAGTGCCAGCTGCAGGGACCGATCCTGTACACTCGCTTTCAGATGAGTGTATCGAAGTGCCCCCCCGTAACGCTAGTCCGGGAGCGCAGGCATATCGTGGAGCGGTGTTTTAGAGAAACACCGTGTGGAAGGGGGGCAACGCGGTGGTTGCAAGCTGCTACGGTTGGACACGATTCCACTGTAGGGGAGCTGGTGGATCTTCCGAAGGTTGCTGGATGATGTGGCTCGGTGCCGGGCCGGTCGAGGCAGTGGTAACATGTTCGCGCGGCAGGGAGGCCCACTGGATGGCACCGAAGTGCCGATGGATTGGTGCGGATGTCCTGGTCGTGCGATCGCGGGGGTTTAACAGTTCAGGTCCCTGGCGTTGCAACAAGGGTTGCCGATCCAGGTCGGGAATGGGTTCCGTTTTATCTGGAGCGATGATACGCGGTGTGCTGGGTTGCAGCCCGGAAGCCGGTTCGCGAATAGGACGTCGTAAGATCGACTGCCCATTGGATCCCGAAAGGTCGGCGGATGTTCCGGTCGTATCGTCATTGTTGGCCTGGGGTGGCAGGGTAGGTACCTGGTCGGCCGGTTCGCCACTGGTACTTGGACTGGGGGCCAGGGCAGGTTGATTGCTGTCAGGACCGGAGTAATACGGTTGTGGGGTAGTGATCGTGGTAGGAGTCCCGTACTGAGGTGTGCAACAATTGTTGAACATGGGAGTCCAGTTCCAGCACCAGGGGAAGATGCTGCCCGCGTTTGCCTGGGCATAAGGTCGCATCACGGTGACGGGTACGCGACGTACTTGCCACATGTAACGTTGGCAGGCACGCATCTGTAACCGAGGCAAACCGGTTGCCGGGTTGGATTCAAAAACAGGTCGGTAAGTCGTGACGGGTACCTGCACCCATTGCGTACGATAGCGAGTTGCCGGGACGTAGTTACCGGGTGCCTGGGTCTGGGTAACCGCAGTTGCGGGGGCCACGGCAGGAATGGTGGATGTGGTTGTCAGCGGACGCCAGGCGAACACTCGATTGGCAGGAACCGTTTGGGTCGTTCGGGACCAGGGTGTTGGTTCCCGACCGGCAATCCAGTCGAAGAAATCAGCATGGCTGGTTTCTGCCACGAGCATCAAGCCAAGGGCCAGCGAGCAGATCGTGATGATTTTGCGAGTCGAGTTCATGCGATGGTTTCCGTTAAGGGATAAGGCGAGGTCACCTGGTGACACTCGGGCACAACAGGATTGCGATACTTCTTGTTTGATTTTTATGACTCGAATTGTCAAGCAGTTCGTCGTTTTAAACCTTGATTTGGTAGTTGTTTACGTTTGTTTCGATCGTGCTGCTTGTAACGCAGAGGGGGAGCTGTCAGCTACTGGCCTTCTCTGGGAAGAGTAGGTCGAAAACAAGTGGCAATGCAAACTTAGTTATCGATTTCAGAGAAAAAATCCTGCTTTTACCGAGTTGCAGTTCACCGGGACAGCGAGGCGGAGGGTGCTGGCCTGGCCGCTGCCGGCCGCCGCTGTTCAAACAGGTCGTAGAGGTCGAAGAGCAATTCTCGCAGGTTATGCGAGTCGTGCGGATAATAATGCCGTACATCGTCGTCTGAAATAACCTTGTCGTGATGACGCTGTAGGTAGGCTACAATCCGTTGCGCGGTGAGGAGATTCGGTTGCATTGCCAACAGGTTGGGTAGTCCCAGGGATCGATGGGTGGTGACCAGGAGACCCTTGCTGGTTCTGCGACAGAATTGTTTGAGTCGGTAACGCGACCAGCGTGACAACTGTTCCAAACCATCGACGATGACCTGGTTGCAACGTTGCAGGTCCGGATCCTGGAAAGAAACAGGTAGCTGTCTTTGTCCCTGGTGCAGTCGATAGCATGCGATGTGAGAAGGAGGTTTTTCCAGTTCTGGAACCAGGGTAGCCAGGAGGGTGGATTTCCCACTGCCGTGAGGTCCTACGATTTGGCCCCAGCCTTGTTGTTGACGAAGTTGGATGGCCAACTGGTGGATGGTCATTTCACCTGGAAAAAGAAAGGGGCAGGCGCCTGGTTGGGTCCATCGCGTGGCAAATGGATTGGAGCGGAACCGGGGGTGTGGTGTCGTGCTGGGTGTCATGGTTCAATGATTTGTGCCACTGGAATATTACCCAGCAGGAAGGGCTGATCGTGAACATGTTCAGTTCCGTTGCGCAGGAAGACGCGGACCCGGGTGCACCATTGAATCTTGATGATGATTCCTTCGTAGCTTAAAGGACTCATGGGTAATGCGACGGAGAATTCCTTGAAGATCCGGAGGTCCGGGGTTTGCTGCCCGGAGACATGGCGTTCGAAGTAGTGCACTCCGAGGTCTTCTTCTCCCTTTCCTTCCGTGTACCAGAGGACGGAAACTTCGATAGCATGGATGTGTGCGGGATCGATTCGGTCGACCTGGTGCTGGCAGTGCAACGTGTCACCACTGTAATAGTGCTTGCGAGGATTATCGAGTCGGATACTAATCAAAGGTTCCATCAGGAATCCTCCCGGGAGCGAACCGGAGGTGGATAGAGTACGACGGGGAAGGTGCGTTGAAATGGAGGCCATTCCCGTGTTTGAACATCAATCCTGAGTTTCCATTGAACCGCGTTATGCGTTCCCTGGAAGGAGTGCATGACCTCCAGGGGTACCTGGAATTCGCAATCCTGTTCGAACGGGATACCTGCCTCGACCTCGATCTTCTCGCGGTAGAGGAGCTCCTGGCTGTAGACAGGTTGAATGCTGGTTCGCGTATCCGTTCCCTGGCGATAGGTTGCCGATTCCTGGCAGACCAGTGCGATGCGAAATGATTCCAGTTGCAGGTGACCGGCCTGGGACAGGAAGAGAGCATATTCGTGTCCCGGGTGAAGCGGATGATCAGATATTTCGACGCTGGTTGGCCCGATCCCTGCGTGACGACGCAGTTGCCGCCAGAGGTAGAAGATGGACCAGCAGCCGACCACGGTACAGGCCACCATGATGAACATCAGTAACCAGTTTGGATCATCGATTGAATATTGTGAGAGAACGGCCACGCTCAAGGAGATCGTGATCGTGACCCACAGCAGGAAAAAAGTAACGGCAGCACCTATTTGCCATACGGGTGATTCGTTTGCCGGCAGTCGGTAAGCAAGTCGAATGCCGGGACTGTTTGTTAGGTCCGTGTCCTGTGGAACCTGGTGATAGAGGTCCGCTGGATTCGTGGCCTGTTGCCGTACCGGAAGTTGGCTGGCCTGGCGAGCCAGTGCCACGCGTCGCTCGGTAGAGATACGCAGCTGGATAATCGTGTAGACCAGTCCCACGGTTCCGAGGATTAGTAGCAGGCACATCACTCCAAAGGTCAGGCTCAGGACCGATTCATCTGCCGATCCATCGAGAGAATGTCCCTGCCAGAACTGGAGCAGCAGTAGGGTTCCGAGGACCAACAGTGCGACAAAAAAAGCGGCTTCACCGATTTCCCCTGCCCAGCTGGACCCGGTCCGGCGGTCACCTCGTTTTTTTCCCCAGAGCCGAAAAAATCGGGCCATGGACCAAGTTCCTCTGGCAGACAAGGGTTCGGTTACTCCGCGGCCTCCAGCTCCCTCGTCGCTTGACGAGCGACACCGATTGTACTCCAATCAGCGAGCATGCTACAGGCACCGTGTGCGTTATCTTAAGTGGCTGGTTCACGAAGAGATAGCCGTCGACAGAGAGGATTTAAATCGTGTTTAGATGCCTGTTGGCAGGAAGGCCTGCCAATTCGCGTGAGCGTTAGAAACTCCCTTTATTCAAGGAATTTCACGATGTTAATTGGTCGAGACGCGTGGCTTACCCTGGTGTTATTTGGTGGATTGATGGGATCCGGCTTATTGGATCAACAGCTACCGGCCGGTGACTGGCCACAGATCCTGGGTCCGACCCGCAATGGCCAGGCGGTCCAGGAGAGACTGGATCCCGCTCATTTCAAGAGTAGTCCGCGTGTGAACTGGCAGCATGACCTGGGAGCCGGGTTTGCCGGTCCGGCAGTGGTTGCTGACCGCGTGATTGTATTTCATCGGCAGCGTGACCAGGAACTGGTCGAGTGCCTGTCTGCGGCCACGGGTAAAGTTCAATGGAAAACCGGTTTCGAGGCGACTTACCAGGGGGGGTTCAATCCGGATGATGGACCACGGTGTGTGCCGGTGATCGATGCGGGCCGGGTCTACCTGTTTGGAGCGAACGGCGATCTGCATTGCCTTGATCTGAAAACGGGAAAGAAATACTGGTCGCGTGATGCCTACGGGGATTTTGCTGGAAACGATGGTTACTTTGGAGCCGGTAGTACCCCGTTGGTTGCAGCGGGGAAAGTAATCGTGAACGTTGGCGGTCGTGGAGATGCGGGCCTGGTCGCCTTTAACCTGGCTGATGGAAAAACGGCCTGGAAGACGGGTCGCGAGGCAGCCAGTTACTCGGCTCCCACGCTGGCGACCCTGGGAGATCGCCAGGCGGCGATCTTTGTGACACGACTCAATACCCTGGCTATTGATCCGAAAACAGGCAAGGAATTTTTTCGTTTTCCCTTTGGCAAGCAGGGGCCGACGGTCAACGCGTCGACCCCGTTGGTTTTTGATAACCACCTGTTCGTAACGGCAAGTTATGGGATCGGCGCGAGCTTTCGAAAGATTTCCCAGGAGGGAACGCAGCCAGTCTGGGAAAATGACAACGTGATGTCCAGCCAGTATTCCACCTGCGTCTACCAGGATGGGTACCTTTACGGGGCTCACGGTCGCGAGGACGTGGGTGGAGCGGAGTTGCGTTGCGTCAAGGCTTCCACCGGCAAGGTGATGTGGTCCGAACCCAATACCGGGGTCACCCATGCGATCCTGGCCGGAGAACACCTGCTGTTGCTTAATACCCGAGGCCAACTCACCCTGGCAGAAGTTTCCCCGGAAAAGTTTCAGAAGATCCAGCAGCACCAGGTGGCGCGAGGCACAACCCGGGCCTTGCCGGCCCTGGCCAACGGTCGTTTCTATTTCCGTACCAGTGATGGGAGCCGAGGAAAGCTGACCTGCTTACAGGTCGGGGTCACGACGAAAACGCCTTAACCCGCGACCAGGCTTTGACGTTCGAAACCTATCTTGGCCAGCGCATCGTAGACTTCCTCGAGCGTTTTCTCACCAAAGTTCGAGATGTCCAGCAGGTCTGCGGGGGTGCAGTTGAGCAGGTCACGGACCGTGAAGATTCCCCGCTCTTCAAGGCAGTTAGTCGTCCTGACACTCAGGCCGATTTCTGCGGTGCTCATCCCCAATCGCTCTTGCATGAGGCGATTGTTCTCTCCGGTAGTACTTAAACGAATCCGAGTGCCCATGGTATCCCTCCCTGGCTGAAACGTGCTGGTAATTCTGAAACGATCATATCCTCGATCGCGGATTTCGTGACAGCAAGTATAGCGAAAGTGGTTCCGATTCGTCATCGGAAAGATGTATAATTTCCAGAAAAAAAGAAACGATCTGGGGAAAACCAGCTAGCATGACCCGCCGAAGCGGCCGGTCATGCAGTCGAGCACCGGGAGAGGGGCTGGGGGTTGTCCGCGACGGGCCTATAATAGGCTTCGCGGTTGTGGCATTTTGAGTCGTTGGTGTTAGGTTACAGCGGAGAAGTCACAGGTCTGGTTCGGAAGGAGACGAGCGATTGGCTGGAGCGTCGGTAGCTGAATTATTAAAGGGATTGACGGCGGCTCAACAAGAAGCGGTCCAGCACGTGGATGGTCCCTTGTTGATGTTGGCTGGTCCCGGTAGTGGTAAGACCCGCGTGGTGACACATCGGATTGCTTACCTGCTGCACCAGGGGGTTTCTCCTCGCAGCATCTTGGCATTGACCTTTACCAACAAGGCAGCCAACGAAATGCGTTTGCGGCTGGAGCGGTTGACAGGACAGTCATCAGTTTGGATGGGAACGTTTCACGGGTTCTGCGCACGTACCCTGCGTCGCTATGCGAACCTGGTGGGCCTGGCAGACAACTATTCCATCCTGGATGCAGGGGATTCTCGCAAGGCACTCAAGCAGGCGATCGTCGTTGCAAAAGTAGAACTGACTTATTGTTCTCCGGAAGCGGTAGCGACTGCGATCAGCTGGGCCAAGAGCAGCCTGATTTCGCCCACTGACTACAAGGCGCGACCGGGCAATCCAATCGGCGCCATCGTGGAAGAGATTTACCCGCATTACCAGCGCTCATTACTGGCTTCCAACGCGGTCGACTTTGATGATCTGTTGATGTATACCGCGCAACTATTGCGAGACAATGCCGAGTTGCGACAGGAGCTGGATGAACGTTACCGCTACATCATGGTGGATGAATACCAGGATACGAATATGGCTCAATATGCCATTATTCGGGCGCTTTCCCAGCACACGCCCAACCTGGCGGTGACGGGAGATCCGGACCAGTCGATCTATGGGTGGCGTGGCGCGGACCTTTCGAACATCCTGGAATTCGAGAGGGATTTTCCTGGGGTTCGAGTGGTGCGACTGGAGCAGAACTACCGCAGCACGCCCAATATCCTGCAGGTGGCTGATGCCTTGATTTCACACAACGTGAATCGCAAGCGGAAAACGTTGTTTACAGACCATGCTGCAGGGCGACCGGTTCGATTGGTCGTGTTTCCCTCAAGCCGGGATGAGGCTGATCATATCGCGGCCTCGATCTTTAGCGAGGTCCAGCAGGGTCGTCGCAAGTTTCGTGACTTTGCTATCTTCTATCGAATCAATGCTCTCTCCCGTTCACTGGAATTTGCCCTGCGCAACCTGGAAATACCGTACCAGATCGTTCATGGGCTGGAGTTTTACCAGCGTAAGGAAGTCAAGGATATTCTGGCTTACCTTTTCCTGCTGCACAATCCGCAGCATGACGTGGCGTTCCTGAGAATTATCAATACGCCGACTCGCGGGATTGGCAAGAAATCGATCCAGTTGTTGATGCATCATGCGCAGCGTCACGGCTTAAGCATGTTGGAGGCGGCACGCGAGGCAGGTTTGATCGAGTCGCTGGCCAAGCGTTCTGCCGTAGCGATTTCCCGCTTTGTGGCCATGTACGATGCGCTTGCAGTGGAACCGGCAGATGAGCTGGAGGATTTGATCAACAGTATCCTGGATGGCACGGGATATACCAAGACACTGGAAGCCTCGGATACCGAGGAAGATGAACAGCGGTTGGCAAACATCGAGGAACTGGTGACAGCTGCCCAGGAATTTGATCAACAACACCCGGAGGAAAATCGACTGCAGCGATTCCTCGAGCAGGCGTCGTTGGTTAATGATGTCGATGGCTGGGATGAAGAGCCGGACCAGGTCACCTTGATGACGTTGCACGCAGCCAAGGGACTGGAATTCCCGGTGATTTATATCGTGGCTGTAGAACAGGGCATGATTCCCCATGAACGCAGCCAGGAGGATCCAGATCAGCTGGAAGAAGAGCGTCGGCTGCTGTTCGTGGGAATTACCAGGGCGGAAGAGGAATTACAGTTGAGCCTGGCGCAGCGGCGTACGTTTCGAGGGACGGAACGCTTGGTGGTTCCCAGTGCGTTCCTGATGGAGTTGCCGCGTGACGAGATGGAAACGGAACAACCGCTGGAACCGCTGGATGATCCGGACTGGGGTGAGGAAGACGATTTTTCCGACCCGATTCCTGACGATGCGAAGTACTTCCAGGACGAGGGGATGGCGGATATTGAGCAACGCCCGCAGCCTTCGGCCGCCCGCGACAGTACGCGATTGATGACGGCTGCGGATTTACTCAAGCAGCAGGGGCAGGGATCGGCTTCTTCGCACTCGCCGGCAGCCTTCCAGGAAGGTATGCTGGTCCGGCATCCGGAATACGGGTCAGGATTGATCCTGAAGGTGACCGGGAGTGGTGTGAAGCGTACGGCAACGGTGCAATTTGCCGAGGTTGAAAAGAAGTTTCGATTGTTGCATGCCCCGCTGGAGCCCATCCAGGCCGACGAAGAAGAGTAACAGGCGGCAGGTCTCGGAGAAATCTGACCGAGGAAAATTATGAGCAAGCGGTATCCTAAAATTGCCCAGTTGCGTACACCGGCTGCCTTGAGAGAACGTTGCGCTGAATTGCAACTGGATCTGCCGGTCGACGACGAGATTCTCACGGCACAACAGGATTCTCCGCTTGCCGTGCCACTGCGGATCGGCTCCCGCGAAGTGGGCAATCGGTGGTGCATTCATCCCATGGAGGGTTGGGATGCGCTGGCTGACGGTTCACCTTCGGAAAAGACATTGCGTCGCTGGTATCATTTTGGTGCCAGTGGTGCCAAGTGGATCTGGGGAGGTGAAGCGGCTGCGGTGCGTCCAGATGGTCGGGCGAATCCAAACCAGACCCTGGCGATTCCGGCTAACGAGGCGGGACTGGCAGCGCTGCTGGAACAGTTGTGGCAAGGGCATCGTCAGCACGGTGGTATCACGGATGACTTGCTAGTGGGTTTGCAACTGACTCATTCGGGCCGTTTCTCGCGGCCCCATGGTAAACAACTTGAACCACGCATCGCCTATCACCATCCGTTGCTGGATGAGAAATTTCATATTGATCCGACTGATGATGACGTAGTTTGGTCTGATGCGGACCTGGAATTATTGATCGAGGATTATGTCACGGCTGCGGAAATCGCACAGCGTGTCGGGTTTCATTTCGTCGATATCAAGGCCTGTCATGGGTACCTGTTGCATGAGTTCCTCAGTGCCCGGTCACGGCCTGGTCGCTTTGGTGGTGACTTTTCCGGCCGCACGCGTTTGATGCGAGAGATCATCGAGCGTGTCTTGCAACGCTGCCCTGGTTTGCTGATTGGCGTGCGATTGAGTGTTTTTGATACGCCCCCGTTCGTGACCAGTCGCGAGGTAGGACGACCGATGTCGTACGATCACCTGTTACCCTACCAGCACGGGTTTGGTCTGAACCCGGAGGATCCGCTGCAATGGGATTGGCAGGAACCTTTCCAGTTAGTTGATGAGCTCCAGCAGCTGGGAGTGGACATGTTCAACATTTCCTGTGGGAGTCCCTATTACAATCCCCACATACAGCGACCGGCTATTTTCCCACCCAGTGACGGTTACCAGCCTCCGGAAGATCCGTTGGTCGGGGTGGCCCGACAGATCCAGGCGGCCCGGTGCTTCAAGGAGGCCTTTCCCGAGGTGCCGATGGTGGGAACCGGGTATTCTTACCTGCAGGACTACCTGCCCCACGTTGCGCAGGCCGTGGTGCGGGCAGGCTGGATTGATTCGGTGGGGCTGGGACGGATGGTCCTGTCCTATCCGGAGTTGCCACGAGATACCCTGGAGACAGGAGAAATGCAGCGTAAGCGAGTTTGTCGGACATTTAGTGATTGCACGACAGCCCCTCGGCATGGCCTCTTCTCTGGCTGCTTTCCGCTGGACGATTATTACAAGAAGCTGCCGGAAGCGGCGGAATTGCAGCAGCTAAAACAGCGGTTTTCGTCCTAGAACCTGTCTTTCCCATGGTGGGGTCTGCCGGTTACAATCGCTGCCGAACATGATGACCAACGCGCAGACCTCAACCAGTGGTTTGACACGGTTACGAGAACTGACTCGAAACGTGGAACAGCTGGCAGGCTTCGACCAGGTTACCCGTGCTTTACAAGAGAAACAGCCGGTAACGATCGACGGAGTCTGGGGATCAGCCTGCGCGCTGATGGCAGCCACGCTGGCTCGACAGAATCCTCCCCTGCTGGTGGTCGTTTGCCCACACCCGCGCGAGATGGATCAGTTCGTTGATGACCTGGCGCTTTTTATCGATGCCGAGGCGACTATCTTTCCCGCCTGGGATGCACCTGTCAGCGGTGATGAATTACTGGATGAAACCTACGGAGACCGGTTGCGCACCCTCAAGCATTTGTTGCAGCTGCAGGAGCGGTCCGTGGGTGACCAGGAGGATCGCTTGTTACCGCAGGTGGTGGTCACCAGTATCCAGGGTCTGCTCAACCCGGTTCCTCCGCGAGAAGAACTGCTGGGCAATAGCCGCTCGGTGGCAGTCGGAGATCGGCTGGACCTGGAGGCCTGGCTTGACTGGCTGGTGACCCATGGATTCCATGCCACCTCGGCGGTCAACCTGGTGGGTGAGTTTTCGTCTCGTGGTGGTATCGTGGACCTGTTTGCACCCGATTGGGATGGTCCGGTCCGGATTGAACTGTTTGATGACGAAGTCGAGTCGATTCGACGTTTCGACCTGGTGTCTCAACGCAGCCTGGAATCGTTGCAGCAGGTGGAGATCACCGTGCCCGGGGCGACATCGACCGACCAAGAGTTTTTTACTTCGTACCTGCCGGCCGGTAGCTGGGTCCTGCAGTTGTCCTCGGACGAAGCGGAGACAGCGGTTTCCCAGTACCTGGCCAGGCTGGGCGAAGCATCATCCTTGCACGACCTGGAACAGGTACGTCAGCATCTCCAGCAGTTTGGAATGGCCCAGTGCTGGGCACTTGCTCCGGGAGATATCGATACGGTGATGCACCTGTCCATGGAATCCGTGGAACGGTTTAGCGGTGACATGGACCAGGTACGATCCCAGCTGGATCATATTGGGCAAGACCAGGAACTTTTCCTGGTGGGAGCGACCCAGGTTGACCTGGAACGATTGGGCCGCATCCTGGGTGAAATGCAGGTGGCTTCAGCACGGCAGATTCATTACGTGCTGGGCAGCCTTTCCAGCGGTTTTCGCCTGGTGGACGCAAACACGTTGCTGATCAGTATCAATGAGTTATTCCAGCGGACGGAGGTACGTCGCCCCCAGCGACGCCGACAGGGCCGCGCCATTGACAGTTTCCTGGACCTGCGTCAGGGGGACCTCGTGGTTCACCTTTCGCATGGAGTTGGCCGTTACCGGGGTCTGCAGTTGATTGCCCGGGAAGGGGAATCCGAGGAGCATCTCACCCTGGAATTCCACGGTGGTACGCATGTGTATGTACCGGTCAGTCGAATTGACCTGGTTCAAAAGTACGTGGGAGGGAGCAAGCGGCGCCCCAAGTTGGCCAAGATCGGTGGCCAGAGTTGGCAACGGCAGAAGCAGGCCGCTGAGCGCGCGGTGATGGATGTGGCCAGTGATATGCTTCAGTTGCAGGCTGCCCGAGAGGCCCGGTCGGGTATTTCCTTTACCGCAGATTCGGCCTGGCAACAAGAATTTGATGCCTCCTTTCCTTACCAGGAAACAGAGGATCAGGAAGTGAGCATCAAGGCCATTAAGGCGGACATGGAGTTTTCGCAACCGATGGATCGTTTGCTGTGCGGTGACGTGGGATTTGGCAAGACCGAGGTGGCGATGCGAGCTGTCTTCAAGGCTGTCGATAGTGGGTACCAGGTGGCTGTCATGGTACCTACGACGATCCTGGCAGAACAACACTATCGTACCTTTTCCGAGCGACTGACGGGGTTTCCATTCGAGGTGGCTAAGCTGAGCCGTTTCTCAACGACGGCTCAGCAACGAGCCGTGCTGGAAGGACTGAAGTGCGGACGGACGGACGTGGTGATTGGTACCCATCGTTTGGCTTCTCGTGATGTTCAGTTTGCAAACCTGGGGTTATTGATCATTGACGAGGAGCAGCGTTTTGGTGTCGAGATTAAGGAACGCCTGAAGTCAGTACGTCACCGGGTGGATGTACTGACCCTTAGCGCAACCCCAATTCCCCGTACGTTGCACCTCTCGTTGGTGGGTGTACGTGATATTTCCAGCCTGGAAACACCCCCCGAAGAACGGCGATCGATCAAGACCAAGGTTACGAGGTTTCGAGAAAAACTTATCCGTGAAGCCGTGCTGAGGGAACTGAATCGAGGTGGTCAGATTTACTTCGTGCATAACCGGGTCCAGGACATCGAGCGAGTGGCTGCCCAACTTCAGGAAATCGTTCCCGAAGCGTCGATCGGCATCGGCCACGGCCAGATGGCGGAAAAAGAACTGGAAAAGGTGATGGTTGATTTCGTGGCTCACCGCTTTGACCTGCTGCTGGCGACTACGATTGTCGAAAGTGGCCTTGATATTCCACGGGCCAACACCATTTTTATTGATGAGGCGGATCGGTACGGGTTGGCCGATTTGCATCAGCTGCGGGGACGTGTAGGACGTTACAAGCATCAGGGCTATTGCTATCTGCTGATCGATCGAACCAAGTACGTTTCCCCAACGGCCTCGCGCCGCTTGCGGGCCATCGAGGAGTTCAGCGAGATGGGAGCCGGGTTTGCGATCGCGATGCGAGACCTGGAGATTCGTGGTGCAGGTAACCTGTTAGGACATGAACAGAGTGGGCATATTTCGACGATCGGCTACGAGTTGTATTGCCAGTTACTGGAACGAGCAGTGCGATCCCTGAAGAACTTGGCGCCACCCCTGAGCACCGACGTGGAAATTGATTTGCCAGGCTCTGCCTACCTGCCGGACGAGTACGTGACTGAGCAACGTACCAAACTTGATTTTTATCGTCGTTTTCGTGCCCTCGACACCTTTGAGCAGATCGATGAACTTCGAGAGGAGCTCGCGGACCGGTTTGGTACGCCTCCGGAGCCGGTCGAGCGATTACTAATACTGGCCCGGTTGCGTCTGGAAGCTGCCATCTGGCAAATTTCGGCGATCTTCCTGGAAGATGGGTACCTGGTTTTCAAGGGGCGAGCGGCGGAGCGTTTCAAGCAGTTGAATGCTCAAAACAAGGGGCGATTGCGATTGGTAGATGCTGGCACATTGTATTGCCCGCTTCCCCCCGAGCAAACTAGCTGGCTGGAGATGGTAGCACTCCTGAAATTGGTGTTGCAGCCGAACGAAGAACCTCCGTAGAATTCTGCCCCGCTAGGTGTTTTCGGGTTGGAGACATCGCATGCTGGGAACTTGTCCTGGTCGCCCCTTCCGAGGGCGTCTGTTATTACTGATTTTGTGCGAGGTAGCCTGGCTCCGTGCGTTTCCTATCATTTGTTCTCATCGTCAGTTGCATTGGTTTTGTGGGTCGTGCCTGGTCGGATCCTCCGACCGCTTCGACACCCGCAGCTTTCCCGTCACGAGTGAACCAGCCGTTGGGTGCACAGGGTACTGTGGTACCGGCTGCGGCATCGTTGCGGGAGCCATTCCCGGCACCTGGCGGTGCCTTTCCTGTTCGCTTGCCTCCCGTGGGTTATCAACCTGTGCCTGGCTTGCCCATGAATCCGTCGTTTCAGCCTGCTGCACCGATGAGGCCCCCGGTCCAGTCGCCACGGCAGGTATTTGCGGCAGCCCAGGTGATTGCGGTGGTAGGAGATCAATTCATCTTGGCGGGTGATATCCAGCCCCAGGTGGAGATGGTCATCGAGATGGCTTTATCGTCTCTTAAACCGGCTGATCGTGAACGCGAGGCTGCCAAGTTTCGTGCGAAACAGAATGACCTGCTACAGAAAATACTGAGCCAGATGATCGAAACGAAGATCCTTTACGTGGCCTTTCTGCAGGGGATCCCGGAGGATCGTCGAGAAGAGGCACTGCCGATGATCAAGGAACAGACGGGGAAGTCGTTTGAAGAATCGCTGGAAAAAATGCTTACCAAGGTGCGCGAGGCAAATCCCTCCGAGCTGCGTTCGTTGATGCAACAGAATTCGCATCAGGTTCGGTTGGCCCGCATGATGATCATTAACGAGCTGGTTTCGCTGGGACAGCTTGATCTGGTGTTGCGTCGTTACGGTTCTTCCCTGGAACAGGAAAAGCGGGTGTATGCGGAACGTAACCTGGGGAGATCATCGATCAGCAGTAATGTTGATCGCAACCGTGAGGTTACGCACCAGCAAATGCTGGAGTATTACCAGGAGCATTTGAAGGACTACGAGATCGAAGCGAAGGTGCGATGGGAACGCCTGTCAGTTCATTTTGACAAGATCGCAGACAAGAATGCGGCCTATCGGATGATTGCTGGTATGGGCAACGAGGTGTTGCGAGGGGCTCCCTTTACAGCTGTTGCGAAGCGGAGTTCCCACGGTTTACGAGCGTCCCACGGTGGCCTGCATGATTGGACTCCACAGGGAAGCCTGCGATCGGGTGTCATCGAGAAATCTCTTTACGAGTTGCCACCGAACCGCTTGAGCCAGATTATTGAAGACGATCGTGGTTTTCACATCGTGCGAGTTTTGGAGCGTCGCGATGCCGGACATGTTTCCTTTGGTGAAGCACAGGCGAAGATCAAGAAAGTTTTTGAGACGAAAAATTTCAATGAACAGGTCGTAACTTACATTGCCAAGCTGCGCGAGGAAATCAAGGTCTGGACCATCTACGACGGTGGACCAGCTGGATTGGCAATTCCCGATCCGGCATCTCGTTGAGCGGTTTCTTAATCGGCTGAAACTATTGGGGGAGTTGCCGCTCTTCCCGGCTTGTCGCTTGCCGGACGTAAGTTCCCCGCTATATTGTCTGCTATGAATAACGCTGCTGGCCATTCTGGACTTGCATGTAATGTTGAATTCAAGGCCCGCCTGGCCTCGGCCGTGAAGGCTCACCAGGTCGCCCGGGAGTTGGCAACGGCGCCGGTAGAACAGCAGTTTCAGTTGGATACGTACTTTAGCTGCCAGCATGGACGCTTAAAGTTACGGGAAATTGACCACCAACGAGGCCAATTGATCTGGTATCAGCGCGCGGATCAGGCAATGGCGCGTGAGAGCCACTACCGTTTAGTGGAAATTGCGGATCCGGAGACGCTCAGGCGTGCCCTGGGTGACGCCTTGGGGGTTTCCGGTAAAGTAGAGAAACAACGTACAATTTATTGGTTTGAAAACGTCCGAATTCACGTCGACGAGGTGGTTTCTCTGGGGAACTTCCTTGAATTTGAAGCAATCATTACCGATACGCACAGTCGAAAGGCAGCGAAAGCCAAGCTCCAGGGGTTGTCCGAGGCTTTTTCGCTTCGTGCAAATGATTTGCT